>Ga0268248_100058_pt1 | contig 115580 bp, 106 predicted proteins | sample AgamicAtAme_FD_200856 | JGI IMG/M metagenome (GOLD analysis project Ga0268248, IMG submission 200856) | Agave microbial communities from Guanajuato, Mexico - At.Am.e (v2) (version 2) | ecosystem: Host-associated > Plants > Phyllosphere > Phylloplane/Leaf | place: Guanajuato, Mexico | collected... | reverse complement strand
TCCCTACGAAATGCTGCGGGCGTTGGCTCTATAGGCCATTTTCTTTGGGTTACTTTTCTTTTGGGCCAGCAAAAGAAAAGTGACTCGAGCGTCGGCAGACGATCGAAACGCCCGCCGCGTAGGCGGCCCGGTCGCGGGAACGCACGAAGGCGCCATCACCGCCACGCGACAGCTAAAAGCAAAGTCACTGGATTCCTGCCTTCGCAGGAATGACGGCTAAAGAATGCAGCGGCGAGTTCGCAGGCGGTTAAAGGATGAAACGCTGAGGCGAGCACCCGCCCCTCACCCCAGCCCTCTCCCCGGAGGGGAGAGGGAGCAAAAGCCGCAAGTCGGGACCGTTGCGTACCAGGCCAAGAATCAATTCGGCCGCTGATCCGCAAACGCATAAACGTGATCCGCCCACTGCGTCGCTTCCAGATAGATCGCCGCCATGCGGCGAATCACCTGCGGCTGTACTTCGCCGCCACGCAGGTTGCCCGCTTCCCATGCGCGGATCTGTTCCAGCAGCGGGGCGAACGGGCCCTTGTTTTCCAGCAGCGCGCTGCTGATCTCGCGGGCGAGCGGCAGGTGCCACAGCACGAAATCCATCGGGGCTTCCATCATCGCGTCGAGCAGCGAGAACAGGCCGGCGGTGAAGGCCATTTCGCGTTGTTCGCTGGGCATGCCCTGCGCGAGTTTTTCGGCCATGTGCGCGCGGATGAGCGCGGCGCGCAGCAGTTCCGGTGGGCGGTCGCCGGTGCCGCTCAGCGCCATGGTGTAGATCCAGTTGCGCAGGCGGGCGGCGCCGAAGAAGATGGCGGCCTGCTGCACCGACTTGAGCTGGCGCGGCAGGGCGAAGTACGCGGAGTTCACGCAGCCCAGCAGCTTGTAGCTGAGGATGGCGTCGTCGCGCACGATTTGGCCCAGTTCCACCGGGCCGGGATTGCCTTCCTGCAGGGCCTTCATCAGGCGCAGCAGGCTCAGGCGGCTGGCGGCGAGCACGGGCACGGCGACGGGTTCGGGCTTGAGCAGGAACTGGCCCTGGATGGCCTGCAGCGGCAGCGATTCGCAGCGGTGATAGGTGTCGTGGTCGTCCACGTGGCCGGCGACGACATGGGTGCCGCGCGCGTGCAGGTATTCGCTGCGCGAGCGCAGCGTGGCCGGGTCGAGCTTGCTGGCGTCCAGGCGCACGAACTGCACGATCTTCAGCAGCGGCTCCACGGCGGGGTTGAATTCCAGTGTGGTGTCGCCGGCATCGAGCATCAGCGGACAGCCGCGCTGCGCCATGCGCGAGAGGCGTTCCACCAGCGCCGGATCGGCCGCGGCCTCGGGGTTGAGCAGCACGCCGAACCGCGGCTGGTGCTGCAGTACGTCGGTGTCTTCCATCAGCAGCGCGTGGGTGAGCCGGAGGAAGGTGCGGTTGCCGCGCACGAGGCGGGCGAGGGCGCCGTCGGTGATGGTGGCGAGCGCGCGGCGCATCAGCGCGTCTTCGTTCTCGGCGTCGTCCTGGAACACGATCTCGTACGCGAACAGTTCGCGCCGGCTGTCCAGCATGGGCAGGCGGATCACCGGCAACGGCAGTTCGCTGGCGGTGGAAACGTCCTGGGCTGAGGGGATGGCCGCGGCTTCGCTCATGATCAATCGACGTGGTGACGATGGTTGAGTGGGACGGCAACGCCGCCGACAAACTGGCGCACGCATGGAACCGTGCGCGCGTGTTGCTGCATGCTCAGGCTTCGGCCAGCGGTTGCGAGCGCAGGCTCGTGCGCAGGTCTCCCGCGCGGCCGTACACGCTTGCTTCCGTTTCGTTGCCGGTCAGTACCGCCAGCGCCTTGCGCACCTGCTGCAGGCGGATGCCGACGAGGTAGCCGTTGCGCTGGTTCAGTTGCTGGCAGGCGCGCAGCGACTGCAATACTTCCTGCCATTTCGGCGCCAGCGTGCGGCTGGCCTCCGGTGCGCCCTGGCTCAGCTGCACGCGTTCGCTGTCGAGCTGTTCCAGCCGCAGCATGAGTTCGTGCTTGCTGGCGCCGGCCTGGTTGAGCGTGTCGACGTCGGCCGTTTCCAGGGCGGTGCGCTCGCTGGTGAGCGCGTCCATCAATTGATCCACTGCCAGCCGCATCTCCTCGACCGCGGCCGTCAGGGCATGGTCCAGTTCGGCTTGCAGGGATGCGTTCATGACTTGCCGTTGATCTGGTTTTCGAGCGACATCATGCGATCGGCGATGCGGCCGGCGTCGACCTTGTAGGTGCCGTTGGCCAGCGACTGGCGGATCTGCTCGACTTTCTTCGTGTCCATGGTGGCACCGCTGTTGGTGCGGGCTGCTTCCTGCAGTGCACGTGCCGAATCGGTCAGCTGCACGCGGTCGGTCGAGCCGGCGCCGCTGCTGGCGGCGTCGCTGGACGTCGTGCCGGAGGGGCCCTGCGTCGCGCTGTTGCCCTGGCCCGAGGGGGGCTGGGGAAGCTTCGGCAAGCCGTTGTTGGAAATCGTGGTGTTCATGGGTCCGTTTCTCTTGGATGACTGGCCCTGTTACTGACAGGATCGGCCGGCTGGCGGCAAACTTTAATGGTTTATGCGCGTCGGGTCAGGGCAGGGCGAGCACCTCGCCGGGCGCCATGACCATGGCGTCGATGACCTTGCCGGAACTGCCGTTGCGCACCTTCAGGCGCGAACCGCTGTCCCCGCTGCCCAGGGCGACGCCGCTGGCGCGCACCTCGATGCCGCTGAGCCGGGAGACCAGTTGCACCTGGTCACCTGCCTTCACCGCGCTGCGGCCGCCCAGGGCGGAAGGCGTGACGACGCTGCCGGCGCTCAGGGCGCGGGCCAGGGTGCGTCCTTGCAGGTCCGCCACGTCGCTGACGAAGCCATAGCCGAGCCGGGTGATGTCGCGCTCTTCCAGGCGCACGTCGTCCGGCCGCACGCCGTCGCCGCGCTGCAGGGGCCGCACCAGCACCACGACCTGGCGGAACACCTGCAACTGCACGGGCACGTGCAGGGTCCAGCCGTCCGCACCGGGACAGCGCACCAGCACCGTCATGCGCGGCATCAGCCGGGCGCCGGCCTGCAGGCTGGCGCCGAGCGCGGTGGGGCACGGTGCGAGCTGCAGCGTGCGCGTATCCAGTTCCGCGGCCTGGGCGACGACACGGCTGCCCGGTGTCTGGTACTGGCCACGCAACCATTGCTCCGCGGTCGCGCGCGCCGCCTGTGCCGGCTCCGCGGCATGGGCGGGCAGCACGAGGGCGCCAAGCAGCAGGGCGGCCAGCAGGCGCAGGTTCACAGGTCGGCCAGCAGCACGTTGAGCTGGGCGAGCAAGGTTTCGCGCTCGCTCTCCAATTGATGCATCAGCTGGCTGGCCTGGTCGAGCTGGCCGTCGCAGAGCAGGGTGGCGAACGTCTGGCCCTGTTCGCGCAGGCGCAGGCCGCTGGCGCTCAGCGCGCTGGCGGCGGCGTCGCCGCTGCGGCCGGCGGTGAGGCGATCGAGCGTGCGGGTGAGCGCCTGCGTGTCGAACCAGCGGCGATCGAGCGCGGCGGGTTCCTGCAGCGCCAGTTCCATCGCCTGGCGCAGGCCTTGCGCAGCTTCGCGCACGGTCAGGCTGAGGCTGGCCGGGTCCTGTCCGGTTTCGGTTTCCAGCCAGTCCAGCGCAAGGCGGTGGCCAAGCAGCGCGCCACGGTTGAGGGCTTCGGACTGGCGCATGGCCTCGGCGGAGCGGCGATGCCACACGCCCAGCGCCGCCTGTGCGGCGACGGCGCGCGCGTGCTGCGCATCCTGGTTCTTGTGCATGGTGGCGATGCGCTCGTCGATCTGGCGCAGCGCTTCGCTGCTATCGCGCAGCGAGGTTTCGGTCTGGGTGACGCCGCCCTGCGCGCGGTCGAGGCGCTGCAGGCCCTGCTGCACGTCGCCGTCGAGCTGCTGGGAGAACTCGCCGATGGAGCCGGTCACCGCTTCGATCTCGTCGGTGGCCTGGCTGGTCTTCTCGGCCAGCTGCTTGACCTCGTCGGCCACCACGGCGAAACCGCGGCCGGCCTCGCCCGCGCGGGCGGCTTCGATGGCGGCGTTGAGCGCCACCAGGTTGGTCTGGTGCGCGATCTCCTGCACCACACCGGTGAGCTTGCGGATCTGCGCGACCTGTTCGGCCAGCTTGCTCTGGTTGCGGTTCATCGCCGACAGCGCGGTGCGCAGCAGGCGCAACTGGCCATCCAGCTCGCTCACGCTGCGCTCGCTGCTTTCGCCAGTCTGACGCGCATAGCTCAGGCTGGTGGCGATCTGCTGCAGCGACGTCGAGATTCCGGCGCTGCCGTCCGTCAAACGGCCGACGTCGTCGCGGCTTTCCTGCGCCGACTGATGCATGGAGGCCTGCTCGCGAGACAACTGCTGCGCCGCGCCCAGCACCAGGCCCAGCTGTTCCATCGTCTGCATGGCGACGGCCGCCGGCGGCCGCGAGGTGGACACGGCCGCCAGCAACGGGGCCAGCGCCTGCGCTGCGCGCGGATGGCGGGCCGACAGCTGTGCGACCCGCGCCTGGTCTCCCGCCGCGGCGGCGCGGGCGAGGTCGGCGAGGTGCTGGCTCCAGATCAGACTCATGGGTGGATCGTTCCTTCCTATAAGGGTCGCCCCCGGCATCGGCGGCGAACGTCGGAACTTGAGAAGCAAGCGACGTGCCACGGCGGGCAGCGGCCCTCAAGCCGGCGCGTGCCCGGCCGATACGCGAACAGTTGAGGGCGGCTGGGCCGCCGCGAGGAAACCGCATGAGCGCGTGGATGGACAAGGTGGAACAGCAGACCCGGCTCGCGGGACACAACCGCGTGGCCATGCTGCTGTTCCGCATGGGCGACGAGCAGTTGTTCGGCATCAACGTCTTCAAGGTGCGCGAAGTCATGCGCCGCCCTCCGATGGAACGCATGCCCGACGCCCACGCGCTGATCGCCGGCAGCTGCGACTACCGCGGCACCACCATCCCGGTGATCGACCTGGCCGTGGCGCTGGGCTATCCGTCGTTGCGCGAGGCGGCGTCGGCGCACCTGATGGTCACCGAGTTCAGCCGCAGCGTGCAGGGCTTCCTCGTGGCCGAACCTCAGCGCCTGGTGCATTGCGACGGCGAATCCCTGGCCGTGCCACCGCCCGCGCTGGGCTTCGGCAGCCGCGTCAATGCGGTGACGCGCGTGGACGGCGCCCTGGTCGCGGTGGTCGACGTGGAACACGTGCTGGCCAGCCTCAACGCCACCAACACCGAACTCTCCGCGCCCATGCAACGCATCGCCCGCGTGCACGACCTGCAACCCCGCCGCGTGATGGTAGTGGACGACTCCCTCGTCGCCCGCAACCAGCTGGTGAACCTGTTCCGTCAGATGGACGTGGAGTGCGTGGTGGCGACGGATGGCCGCGAGGCGCTGGAAAAGCTGCAGGAGATCGCGGACACGCAAGGCGAAGAGCGCGTGACGCTGGTGGTGTCCGATATCGAGATGCCGCGCCTGGATGGCTACGCGTTGACGCGCGCGATCCGCGAGACGCCGGCGCTGCGCTCGCTGAAGGTGGTGCTGCACAGTTCGATCAGCGGCATCTTCAATGAGGCGATGGTGCGCGAGGTGAATGCGGATCGCTTTGTGGCGAAGTTTCAGCCGGATGTGTTGGCGCAGGTGGTGTTGGATTTGATGCCTGAGGGGATGGCGGAGTTCTGAGCGCTGCGCGCTTTTCTCCCTCTCCCCTTTGGGGAGAGGGTTGGGGTGAGGGGGCGCTCTTGCCTCACTACTTCAAAAGAACCGTCATCCCGGCGTAGGCCGGGATCCAGTTTCGGTCGTGGTCGGTTGTCGCGTGGAGGTTTGATCGGCTCTTTTTGGCGTTCCCGCGACCTAGCCGCCTACGCGGCGGGCGTTCCGACCTCCTGCCGGAGGCCGGGTTACTTTCTCTTGCTTGCCCAAGAGAAAGTAACCAAAGAGAAGGGCCCCCCGGAATCGGCGCCTATCGGGCTGAAGCCCGATAGGTACGCGGACGGGTTACGGGCTTTTCGACGGGGCTCCTGCCCCGACGAAAAGTGCCTGGCGTCCTGCCAGGCACCCCTGCGGGGCCTGATCTCCACCCGCCCGCCGCCTCATACGGGGCCCGGAAGATCAAGAGCCGCGAGCCGACGGCTCGTGCCGCTGCGCGGCACCTCGCGTCGTGGCAGGCGAGGAGCGCCTGCCTTGGAGGTTGTTCAAAATCTCCGGGATAACTCCGGTTCCCTCACCGTCATCCCCGCGAAAGCGGGGATCCAGCGACTTTATTCGCTGCGAGAAGGCTTAAAGACACTGGATGACCAGCCTTTGGCTGTTGATGAAGCACCTCCCGCTTTCGCGGGGATGACGGTGAGGCGAAATGTGCACACGCGCGAAATTTGAATCGGCTCCAAAAGCAGGAATGAGGTGCCGTGTTGGAATGTGGTGCTGTGGAAGTGGAGCATCGCGCTACGGAAATGGCTAGCCGAGAGCTGGCGAGTTCTCCTCGCGGGTCGGGAAGCGCAGCGTCCCCTTTACCTAGCCTCAGCAGTCGGGAAGCGTAGCGCAAGCTGCTTTAAGCCCTCTCCGCCAAGGCGCGTTGCGAAGCGCTCCGAATTACCCACTGTGTAGCGGCGAAGGTTGCCAAGCCACAACGCACCTCACCCGTTCGGGCTTATCCCTACGAAATGCTACGGGCGTTGGCTCTGAAGGCCATTTTCTTTGGGTTACTTTTCTTTTGGGCCAGCAAAAGAAAAGTGACTCGGCCTTCGGCAGAAGGTCGAAACGCCCGCCGCGTAGGCGGCCAAGTCGCGGGAACGCTCGAAGGTGCCAATCACCGCAACACGACATCCAAAAGCAAAGCCACTGGATGACCAGCCCTTCGGCTGTTGGAAGGCGCCTCCTGCCCTTGCCCCTTTTGTGTGGTTCGCAGGCGAGACGGCTAAGCATGAAGCGGTGCGGCGAGCACCCACCCCTCACCCCAGCCCTCTCCCCGGAGGGGAGAGGGAGCCGGCTCACGGCAATGTTGCGATGATCCTCAGCCCAAACAAGCCCCGTCAGGAAACCCGCCACACCCGGCGTCGACTTTCCGACATCACCGCCCGAAACCCCTTCGCGGCGTTTGCGTAAAACGCGACAAACCCAGTCGCAGCGCGGCTTCCCAGCCACCACCCAACCCATGGCACGCAACTTGCTCAAGCCCTTCCGCGGCCCCCGCCGCAGGAGTGAGCGATGAGTTCGATCAACGACAACCTGTTCGGTCTGCATACGCAAGCGCTGGATACGTGGCAGAAGCGCAGTGAGGTGCTGGCGAGCAATCTGGCCAATGCCGACACGCCGGGCTATCTCGCGCGCGATGTGGACTTCAAGAAGGCCATGGCCAATGCCAGCGGTACCAGTAGCACGCTGGCGATGACGATCACGCAGCCGGGGCAGATCGATCCGCAGGCGCAGGCGGCGCAGCAGCTGGCGTACCGCGTGCCCACGCAGCCGTCGATGGACGGCAATACGGTGGATACGCAGGTCGAGCAGGCCAACTTCGCCGCCAACGGCGTGCATTACCAGGCCAGTCTTTCCTTCATCACGGCGCAGATCCACATGCTGCGCACGGCCATCACCGGAGGCCAGGGCTGATGTCCATGTTCAAGATTTTCGATGTCGCGGGCTCGGGCATGGCGGCGCAGTCGCTGCGCCTGAACACCGTGGCCAGCAACCTCGCCAATGCCGACAGCGTGTCGAGCACGCCGGAAGGCGCGTACCGCGCGAAGGAACCGCTGTTCTCCGCCGTGCAGAAGGCGGTGGGCGGCGCGATGCATGCCGACAGCGACAGCGCGGTGGGCGTGCAGGTGCAGGGCGTGACGGAAAGCCAGGCCGACGTGCAGACGCGTTACGAGCCGGGCAACCCGATGGCCGACGCCAACGGCTACGTGTACGGCAGCAACGTCAATCCCATCGATGAGCTGGTGAACATGATCACCGCGTCGCGTTCGTACCAGAACAACGTCGAGGCGATGAATACCACCAAGCAGTTGATGCTCAAGACCCTCGACCTCGGCAAGTGAGCCGGGAGGAGCCCTCGTGTCCACGATTCCAAGCACCACGAATACCAGCAGCAGTTCGAGTTCGAGCAGCACCTCCAGCGTGAACTCGGCGCTGTCGAGCACGATGACGCAGGCGGATTTCCTCAAGCTGATGACCGCGCAGCTGCAGGCGCAGGATCCGACCAACCCGGTCGACAACTCGCAGTTCGTCTCGCAGATGGCGCAGTTCAGCCAGCTGTCGGCGACGCAGCAGCTGGATACCGACCTGCAGTCGCTCGCCACCAACGTCAACACGGCCATGCAGACCTCGCAGGTGCTCAGCTCCTCGAACCTGGTCAATCGCGAGGTGCTGGTGCCGGGCAGCTCGGCCACCTACGACGGCAGCGACGCGGTGAAGGGCGCGGTGAACGTGACCAGCGCCACCACCGTCAACGTGCAGATCCTGGACGGCAACGGCAACGTGGTGCGCAACCTTCCGCTGGGCGCGCAGAGCGCGGGCCTGGCGCAGTTCAGCTGGGACGGCAAGGACGACAACGGCAACGCGCTCGCGGCGGGCACGTACACCGTCAAGGCGGCCAGCGGCAGCACCTCGCTGGACACCTACGTCGCCGGCACGGTGACGGGCGTGGGCTACGGCGGCAGTTCGCTGGGCACGTACCTGCAGGTATCGGGCGTGGGCGGCGTGCCGCTCAGCCAGGTGGCACAGATTCTCTGACGCGCGACGCGTCCTCCTCACGAGGTAAACGAACATGGCACTCAATACGGCGCTCAGCGGCATCAACGCTGCCCAGTCCGATCTCAACGTCATCGCCAACAACATCGCCAACGCCAACACCACCGGCTTCAAGGGTTCGCGCGCGGAGTTCGCGGACATCTACGCGGTGACTGGCCTCAACCTCAATTCCACCGCGGTGGGCAGCGGCGTGCGCCTGCAGGACGTGGCCCAGCAGTTCAACCAGGGCGACATCCAGACCACCAGCAACAGCCTGGACCTGGCCATCAGCGGCAACGGCTTCTTCGTGGTGAACAACGGCAGCGGCGTGCAGTACACACGCGCCGGCGATTTCCAGAAGAACCCCAACGGCTACATCACTACGCCGGACGGCGCGCACCTGCAGATGTACAAGGCCAATGGCGCCGGCGGCTTCGACACCAGCACGCTCACCGACTTCAACTGGGTGACGGCGCAGAGCAACGCCACGGCCACCTCCACCATCACGCTGTCGTCGAACCTGCCGGCGAGCGCCACCGTGCCGACCAACGCCTTCAGTACCACCGACTCCACCAGCTACAACGCGGCCGCGCCGGTGACCGTGTACGACTCGCAGGGCGGTTCGCACCAGGCCACGGTCTACTACGTGAAGACCGGCACCAACACCTGGGATGCCAACCTGTACGTGGATGGCCAGAGCGCCGGCACGCAGCCGGTGACCTTCGACACCACCGGCAAGCTCGCCACGCCGACCAACGGCACGCTGGCGTTCAACACGGTGAACCTGGGCAATGGCTCCTCGCCGTTGACGCTGTCGCTCAACGTCACCAACACCACGCAGTACGGCACCGACTATTCGGCCGGCACCATCCAGCAGAACGGCTTCGAGGCGGGCACGCTGTCGAGCATCGACATCGACAGCAAGGGCGTGATCACCGCCTACTACTCGAACAACCAGAGCACGCAGATCGGCCAGGTGGCGATTGCCAACTTCGCCAACGTGCAGGGCCTGCGCCAGATGGGCAACACCACCTGGGCGGCCAGCACGGATTCCGGCCCGGCGGTGATGGGCACGGCGAGCGTGGGCCAGTTCGGCTCCATCCAGTCGGGTGCGCTGGAAAGCTCCAACACGGCCGATACCACGGCGCAGCTGGTGAACATGATCCAGGCGCAGCGCGACTACCAGGCCAATGCGCAGGTGCTGTCCACCGACAACACGCTGGCGTCGGCGCTGTTCAACGCCGTTTCGCGCTGATAGCGGCAGGCCGCCATGGACCGTTCCGTCTACGTAGCGATGACCGGGGCGACGCAGATCATGCGCGCCCAGGAAGCGGTGAGCCACAACCTGGCCAACGCCTCCACGGTGGGATTCAAGAGCCAGCTCTCCGCGTTCCAGAGCGTGCCGGTGCTGGGCGATGGCCAGCCGGCGCGCATCAACGCGGTGGCGCAGGGCATCGGGCAGAGCACCACGCAGGGCTCGCCGATCAACACCGGCCGCGCGTTGGATATCTCGGTGCGCGGCGACGGCTTCATCGCGGTGCAGGCGCCGGACGGTTCGGAAGCGTATACGCGCGCGGGTGACCTTCAGCTCACCGCCGACGGCGGGCTGACGGATTCGCGCGGCAATCCGGTGATGGGCGGTTCCGGGCCCATCACCATTCCGCCGGCCACGGACATCAGCATCGGCTCCGACGGCACCATCTCCACGGTGCCGCAGGGGCAGGGGCCCAACTCCGTGTCGCAGATCGACCGCATCAAGCTGGTCAACCCGGACGTGGCGCAGATGACGCAGGGTTCGGACGGCCTGATGCACATGAGCGACGGCAGCACGGCCGCCATCGACGACACCGTCACCATCAACGCCGGCGAACTCGAAGGCAGCAACGTCAACCCTTCGTCCGAGCTGGTGAAGATGATCGCGCTGTCGCGCCAGTACGACATGCAGGTGAAGTCCATCAAGACCTCCGAGGACAACGCCGATTCCAGCCTCAAGCTGCTGCAGGCGAACTAAAGCTGCCGCTCAATCGCAAGGACTGACCGATGTTTTCTTCCCTCTGGATCGCCAAGACCGGCCTCGATGCGCAGCAGACGCGCATGGACGTGATCTCCAACAACCTGGCCAACGCCAACACCACCGCGTTCAAGAGTTCGCGCGCGTCGTTCCAGGACCTGATGTACCAGAACAAGGGCCAGCCCGGCGGGCAGACCACGGAGCAGACCGTGTCGCCGTCCGGCCTCATGCTCGGCACCGGCGTCAAGGTGATCGCCAACGAAAAGCTGTTCACCGAGGGCAGCATCACGCAGACCGGCAACTCGCTGGACGTGGCCATCCAGGGCCGCGGCTTCCTGCAGGTGAGCATGCCCGACGGCACCGTGGCCTATACGCGCGACGGCTCGCTGCATACCGATCCCAACGGCCAGCTGGTCACGGCGGACGGCTATCCGCTGGAGCCGGCCATCACCGTGCCGGCCAACGTGCAGAGCCTCACCATCGGCACCGACGGCACCGTGTCGGCCACCACCAATGCGTCGGCCACGCCGCAGACGCTGGGCACGCTGCAGCTGGCTGATTTCATCAACCCCGCCGGCCTGCAGCCGATGGGCCAGAACCTGTACGTGGAAACCGTGTCCAGCGGCGCGCCGCAGACCGGACAGCCCGCGCTCAACGGCATGGGTTCGCTGGCGCAGGGTTCGCTCGAATCCTCCAACGTCAACGTGGTGGCCGAGATGGTCAACATGATCGAGACGCAGCGCACCTACGAAATGAATTCCAAGGCCATCAGCAGCACCGACCAGATGCTGCAAGACCTGACCGACAAGATGTGAGAACCGCCATGGCGTCCTTCCATTCCCTTCCTCGCATCGGCCTTGCGCTGGCCCTGGCCGCGCTGGCGGGCTGCGGCATGCAGCCGGCGCGCGACGATCACCAGTGGGCGGCCACCATGCCGGCGGAGCAGACGGCGCCGCCGCCGACCGACGGTTCGATCTATCACGCCGACCAGGGCATGGAACTGTTTAACGATGCGCGCGCGCACCGCGTGGGCGACATCCTCACCATCACACTGGTGGAAAGCACGCAGGCCTCGAAAAAGGCCACCACCAACACCAGCAAGAAGGACACCAGCACCATCTCCGCGCCGAGCATCCTGGGCCATACGCTCAAGGTCGCCGGGCAGACGGCGGACACCAGCCTCAACGGCAACCGCGCCTTCGACGGCAGCGGCGACAGCAGCCAGAGCAACCAGCTCACCGGCTCGATCACGGTGACCGTGGCGCAGCGCCTCTCCAACGGCAACCTGCTGGTGCGCGGCGAGAAGATGGTCACCATCAACCAGGGCCAGGAACAGATCCGCATCGCCGGTATCGTGCGCCCGCAGGACATCCTGCAGGACAACAGCGTGCCGTCCACGCGCGTGGCCGATGCGCAGATCGGCTACACCGGCAAGGGCGCGCTGGCCGATGCGAACACGCAGGGCTGGCTGTCGCGCTTCTTCAGCTCGAAGTGGATGCCGTACTGATGAACATCCGCCGCCTCTTCACGCACGCCACGCTCCTTCGCGCCCGCGAGCGCGCGGCAACAGCGCTGCGCACCGCGGCCATCGTGCTGTGCGCCTGCCTTTCGGTGAACCAGCCCGCGCACGCGGACAAGATCCGCGACCTGGTGCAGGTGGCGGGCGTGCGCAGCAACCAGCTGATCGGCTACGGCCTGGTGGTGGGCCTGGACGGCAGCGGCGACCAGACCACGCAGGCGCCATTCACCACGCAAAGTCTGGAAAACATGCTGGTGCAGTTCGGCATCACCGTGCCGGCCAACGTGCGTCCGCAGCTGAAGAACGCGGCGGCCGTGACGGTTACCGCGCAGCTGCCGCCGTTCGCCAAGCCGGGCCAGGTCATCGACGTCACCGTGGCCTCCATCGGCAACGCCAAGAGCATCCGCGGCGGCGAACTGCTGATGACGCCACTGCGCGGTGCGGACGGCAACGTCTATGCGATGGCGCAGGGCAGCGTGGTGGTGGGCGGCATCACCGCGTCGGGCAAGAGCGGTTCCAGCGTGCAGGTGAACATTTCCGCGAGCGGCCGCATTCCCAACGGCGCGTCGGTGGAGCGTGCGGTGGCTTCCTCGTTCTCCAGCGGCGGCGACCTTGTGCTCAACCTCAACACGGCCGACTTCACCACGGCCACGCGCATCGCCGAAGCGGTGAACCGCACCTACGGCGCCGGCACCGCCAGCGCGATGGACGGCGGCTCGGTGAGCGTGCGCGGTCCGCAGGATCCCAGCCAGCGCGTGGCGTGGCTGGGCGCGATCCAGGCCATCGAGGTCACGCCGGGCGATGCGCCTGCGCGCGTGGTGGTCAATTCGCGCACCGGCACGGTGGTGATCGGCGCCGACGTGCGCGTAACGCCGGCGGCGGTGGCGCATGGCTCCATCCAGGTGACCATCTCCGAGAATCCGCAGGTATCGCAGCCCGCGCCCTTCAGCCGCGGCGGCCAGACCGTGGTGGTGCCGCAGAGCGACGTGCAGGTCAGCGAGGACGGCGGCCACATGTTCAAGTTCGGCCCGGGCACCAACCTCGACACCATTGTGCGCGCGGTGAACCAGGTGGGCGCCTCGCCGACCGATCTCATCTCCATCCTGCAGGCGCTGAAGCAGGCCGGCGCGCTCCATGCGGAGCTGGTGGTGATCTGATGGCGCCAGAGTCTGTTCACGGCCCCTCCATGCCCTCCGCCGGGTCTGTTTGCGTGCAGTCCCGCGTCATCGCTCGGTTGTGTATTGACATACACGCCCTCGCTCTTCCTTGGCCTGCATGCAAACAGCTCCCGGCGGCGAGCACGGAGGGACCATGAACAGCCTCACAGGGGATGCCGCCAACAGCCTCAACACCTGGACCGATCTGTCCGGCTTCGCGGCGCTGCGCCAGACCGCGCAGAGCGACGCCAAGGCCGCGTTGCCGGCGGTGGCCAAGCAATTCGAGTCGATCTTCACGCAGATGATGCTGAAGTCGATGCGCGACGCCAGCAGCGGCGATGGCCTCCTCGACAGCGAGGCCGGCAACCAGTGGCGCGACATGTTCGACCAGCAGCTCTCGGTGCAGCTGTCGCAGGGCGGCAACGGCATCGGCATCGCGCAGATGCTGATGAAGCAGCTGGGCGGCGCGCTGGGTGGTTCGTCCGATGGCGCGACCAGCGCTACGTCCGGCGCGTCCGGTGACAGCTGGCAGCAGCGTCTGAACTCGGTGGCCAGCGCGGCGCGCAACACCGGCGAGAAGGTGCTCAAGCTGCTGCCCAAGGACGCCACGGATTTCGTCAAGCAACTGGCGCCATATGCGCAGCAGGCGGCGGACAAGCTCGGCGTGTCGGTGCGCGCCATCCTGGCGCAGGCCGCGCTGGAAACGCAGTGGGGCAAGCACTTGCCCACGCATTCCAACGGCGACACCAGCAACAACCTGTTCGGCATGAAGGCCGGCAGCAGCTGGGACGGCGACAAGGTGAGCGTCAAGACGCTGGAATTCGAAGGCGGCGTGCCGGTGCAGAAGCGCGCGCAATTCCGCTCCTACGACAACCCCGGCCAGTCGTTCGACGACTACGCCCAGCTGCTCGCCAACAACCCGCGCTACGCCAAGGCGCTCAACCACGGCGAAGACGTCGTGGGTTTCGCCAAGGGCCTGGTCAATGGCGGTTACGCCACCGACCCGTCCTACGCGCAAAAGATCATTGCGATCGCCAACAGCCCGCAGATGAAGCAAGCCCTGGCCGCCATCGAGCAGGCCGGCCTCAAGAACGCCGGCGCCGCGCCGATCTCATCCGAGTAACCCTGTCCCTGGAATGACGCATGTCTAACCTTCTCAGCATCGGCGCCTCAGGGCTCAATGCCGCTCAAGTGGCGCTGACCACCGTCGGCAACAACATCTCCAACGTCAACACGACGGGCTATAGCCGCCAGACCGTGCTGCAGACCGAGGCCATCACCACGGGCAGCGGCAACTACACACTGGGCAGCGGCGTGAACGTGCAGGCCGTGCAGCGCGCCTACAGCGATTTCCTGACCTCCGCGCTGTGGACCGCCAACTCCGGCATGCAGGGCGCGACCACCACCAACAACCTGGCGACGACGCTCAACAGCGCGCTCAGCGCCAGCGGCAACCTGCAGAGTGCGCTGGACAGTTTCTACGGCGCGTTCAGCACGGTGGCGAACACGCCCGGCGTGGCGTCGAGCCGCCAGTCGCTGCTGGGCAGCGCCAGCCAGATGGTCGCCGTGTTCAACACCCTGGGCCAGCAGCTCACCGCGCAGCAGAGCCAGGTGAATGCGCAGATCAAGACCACGATCGACAGCATCAACAACGTCGCCAGCAACCTGGCGGACATCAACGCCAAGATCCACGCGGCGGGCAACAACGTGCCCAACGACCTGCTCGACCAGCGCGACAACCTCGTGCAGACCATGTCGGGCTACCTGGGTGTTTCCGCCTACGTGCAGAGCGACAACACCATCAGCGTGTACTCCTCCAGCGGGCAGGCGCTGGTAAGCGGCGACAAGTCGTTCGCGCTGCAGACCGGCAACAACCAGTACGACGCCTCGCGCACCGAAGTGCTCGACAGCACCGGCACGGTGATCAGCAGCCAGCTGAGCGGCGGCATGCTCGGTTCGTTGCTGAGCTATCGCAGCAACGTGCTGGACAGCGTGCAGAACCAGCTGGGCCAGGCCGCCGTGGGGCTGGCCACCAGCGTCAACGCGCAGCAATCCAAGGGCCTGGACCTCAACGGCAAGCAGGGCGGGGCGATGTTCAGCGTGCCGTCGCCGGCCGTGCTGCCCAGCAACCTCAACAAGGGCACGGCCAGCGTGTCGGCCAGCATCAGCGATGCCTCGCAGCTCACCGGTTCGGACTACGTGCTGAGCTACGACGGCAGCAACTGGAACCTGGCGACCACGGCGGGCCAGAGCGTGGCGATGACGGCGAACCCGGACGGCACGTATTCGGCCGGCGGCATGACCTTCTCGCTGTCGGGCGCCGCGCAGGCCGGCGACACCTTCCAGATCCAGCCCACGCGGCAGGCTGCCACCGGCCTGGCGCTGACTATGACCGACCCCAACGGCATCGCCGCCGCCGCTGCGTTGAACGCCACGGCGGCGAGCAGCAATACCGGCACCGGCGCCATCGGTGCGGTCACGGTGACCGATCCCACTAATGCCGCGCTGCTCAGCGGCGCCACCGTCAGTTTTCCGTCGGCCGGCAGCTATCAGGTCACCGACAGCGCGGGCAACGTGCTTGCCAGCGGCAGCTATGCGCCGGGGCAGACCATCAGCGCGAACGGCTGGAGCGTGACGCCGTCCGGCACGCCGGCGGCGAACGACAAGTTCAGCATCGGCGTGAACAGCAACGGCCTCAACGACACCAGCAACGCGCTCGCGCTGGCGGGGCTGGCCAATGCCAAGGTGTTGAACGGCGGCACGCAGTCCATCATCGATGCCTACGGCACGCTCACCACCAGCATCGGCACGGTGGGCAGCCAGGCCGCGACCAACCTCACCACGCAGACCAGCCTGTACAACCAGGCCATGTCCGCACAGCAGAGCGTGTCCGGCGTGAACCTCGACGAGGAGGCCGCCAACATGGTCCGGTACCAGCAGGCCTACCAGGCGTCCGCGCAGGTGATCTCCACCGCGCAGACCATCTTCAGCAGCCTGATCTCCGCCATCCAGACCGCGTAAGGAAACCCACCATGCGCCTTTCCACGAGCTGGATGTACCAGCAATCGCTCAACAGCATGATCAGCCAGCAGAGCGCGCTGGCGGCGACGCAGAACCAGGTGTCCACCGGCAACCGCATCAACGTGGCCTCGGACGACCCGGCGGGCGCGGGGCAGGTGGTGAGCCTCAACCACGTCATCTCCACCAACGCGCAGTATTCGAGCACCATCGACTCGGCCACCACGCGGCTCAATACCGAAGCGAGCACGCTCAGCTCGATCAACAGCGTGCTCGACACCGCGCGCACGCTGGCCTTGCAGGCCGTCAACGGCACCCTTTCCGACAGCGACCGCAAGAGCATCGCCAGCCAGCTCAGCCAGATCCACGACCAGCTCGTGCAGCTGGCCAACACCACCGACAGCAACGGCAATGCGCTGTTCGCCGGCACCAGCACCACCAAGACGCCGTTCCAGGTGGATGCCAACGGCACAGTGAGCTACGGCGGCAACGACAGCCAGCAGCGTTCGGCGGTGGGTTCGGGCATGCAGGTGGCGACCAGCGATCCGGGCTCGGGCCTGTTCATGAACATCCCCAACGGCAACGGCTCGTTCCAGGCCAGCGCGGGCAGCGCGAACACCGGCACGCTGGTGGTCGGCAGCAACAGCGTCACCGACCTGTCGGCGTGGAACAGCACCAAGGCGGCCAGCGGCGGCGGCTACACCATCACCTTCGCCGCGGGCGGCGCCTGGACGGCCACCGACGCGAACGGCAACGCCGTGCTCGACAGCAGCGGCAACCCGGTGGGCGGCACCTACACCGACGGTGGCTCGATCAGCTTCAACGGCATGAACATCGCCATGAGCGGTACGCCCGCGGCGGGCGACACGGTGTCGGTGAGCACGGGCGGGCAGCAGGACATCTTCAGCACCTTGAACACCATGATCAGCGCGCTGCAAAGCGGCGCCAGCGACACGCAGCTCACCAACGTGATGAGCCGCCAGATCGAATCCATCGACCAGACGCAGTCGGCGATCAGCTCGGTGCAGGTGTCCATCGGCGGCCGCCTGGACACGCTGCAACAGCAGCAGGGTGCGTACCAGGATCTCAACGTGACGTACCAGTCCGCGCTGTCGGATGTGCAGGGCGCCGACGCCTATACGGCGATCAGCAACCTGTCGCTGCAGCAGACGGCCCTGCAGGCATCGCAGCAGATGTTTGCGCAGATGAAGTCGATGAGCCTGTTCAATTACCTGAAGTAAGCGCAGGTCATCGCGCGAAACATGGCAACGGCGGCGCGCCGTCGCCACAACGAGAGGAGGCTCCACGCAAGGTTGACGGTAGTGATCGGGTGGCGGAACGGGTGGCGAACCCTTGTCCAGTGCGCTCCATCACGGATTGGCGGCAAAAGTGGCTCAAGTAATCCCGGGCAGGGTCGAAAAAGTCACTGAGGCGGATGGCATCCCACGAACGGAGCCTGGTCGCCGGCACGAACAACGCCCATTCAACCGGTCACCGGTTACGCAGGAGAAATTCCATGTCTCTCGTTATCAACACCAACATCTCGTCGCTGAACGCGCAGAACAACCTGACCAAGTCGCAGAGCGCGCTGTCGCAGGCCACGCAGCGTCTGTCCTCGGGTATGAAGATCAACAGCGCCGCCGATAACGCCGCCGGCTTCGCGATCTCGCAGCGCTACACCACGCAGATCGGCGGCCTGAGCCAGGCCAGCTCCAACGCCTCGGACGCGATCAACCTGGCGCAGACCGCCGGTTCCGCGCTGGACCAGGTCACCGCCAACCTGCAGGCCATCCGTGACCTCGCGGTGCAGTCGGCCAACGGCACCTACACCGACGCCGACCGTTCCTCGATCGACCAGGAAGTGCAGCAGCGCCTGGCGGAAATCACCCGCATCGCCAACCAGACCACGTTCAACGGCTCGAACGTGCTGGACGGCTCCATGCAGACCAAGAGCTTCCAGATCGGCGCCAACGTCGGCCAGACCATCTCGGTCAGCCTGGGCACCAGCGTCAAGGCGAGCGCCATGGGCAAGGTGTCGGAAGTGTCCTCGGGCGACATCAGCAACGCGTTCAAGGGCATCACCATCGCCGCGGGCGGCCTGACCGTCTCCACCGACGGCGGCACCACCACCACCAACGTCGCCGCGGGCACGTACCACACGGTGAGCGACCTGGCCAACGCCATCAACACGGCGGCCGGCAGCTCCATCGCCACGGTGGACAGCACCACGGGCGAGCTGAAGATCACCAACGGTTCGGCCACCAACGCCATCGACTTCGGCGGCGCCGCGGCCACCACGCTCGGCCTGCCGGCCACGGTGGCGGCCAGCGGCAACGGCGCCTCGACCGCGGCGGTGTCCTCCACCGGCGACCTGTCGAAGGAAGGCCTGACCATCAATGGCACGGCCATCGACCTGAGCAGCGCCAAGAGCCTGCAGGACGTGTCCGACGCCATCAACGCCGCCGGCATCACGGGCGTGAGCGCCGCGGTGAACGGTGCGGGCAACGGCATCAACTTCTACTCCGCCGGCGCGCTGAACGTGGGCGACGCCAAGGGCCAGGTGATCGGCGCCGCGGCGAAGGACGTCAATGCCGGCACGGCCTACACCCAGGGCACGGCGGCCACGTCGGGCGGTTCGCTGGCGAACGGCAGCGTGTCGACGGTGGATTCGGCCAACGACCTGATCTCCCGCGTGGACGTGGCGCTGAAGACGGTCAGCGACTTCGCTGCCCAGCTGGGTGCGGTGCAGAACCGCTTCCAGTCGACGATCTCCACGGTGGCCGCGCAGACCACCAACCTGCAGGCCTCGCAGTCGACCATCCGCGACGCGGACTTCGCGGCCGAGACGGCCAACCTCAGCAAGGCGCAGGTGCTCCAGCAGGCGGGTATCTCGGTGCTGGCCCAGGCCAACTCCAACCCGCAGCAGGTGCTCAAGCTGTTGCAGTAACGGACTCGAGGCCAGGACGCGGCTCTCCCGGGCCGCGTCCACCTCGGCCGGATGTACCGCCGGGTGGGTTGCTTCGCGCAGCCCGCCCGGTGTTTCGGGAGCTTCCGGCAAAGCCCTCATGCGTGAGGTCTTTGCCGGGGGCTCGAAACCTCCCGCCTCGGCGGGATCACTTCGGGAAATGGACAAGGCCTCGCGATGACGACCACCAGCAGCACCAGCGGCAGCAGCCTCAGCAGCTTGCTCAACCAGCTCACGGCGAGCTCCACCGGTTCGAGCAGCTCGACCTCCGGCACGTCGTCCAGCAGTTCCAGCAGCTCCTCCACGAGCAGTTCGGCCAGCGGCAGCATCAGCGCCGCGGGCATCGGTTCGGGCCTGGACGTGAACTCCATCGTCACCGCGCTGGTGAACGCGCGCAAGGCGGCCTCGCAGCAGCAGATCACCACGCGCACCACGCAGACCAACAACCTGCTGACCGGGCTGTCGTCGCTGAACTCCGCGCTGGGCGGCATCCAGACCGCGCTGGCCACGCTGACCTCGGTCAACACCTTCAGCAGCTACACCGCCAGCCTGACGCCGCAGGGTTCCAGCAGCAGCATCGGCACGGCCACCACCATGTCGAGCGCGCAGCCGGGCTCGTACACCATTGCGGTGAGCCAGCTGGCCACGGCGCAGAAGCGCGCCAGCAGCGCGGTGGCCTCCGGCACGGCGGTGGGGCCGGGCACGCTGAATATCACGGTGGGTTCCAACACGATGAACGTGGCGGTGTCCGCCACGGACACGCTGGCGAACATCGCCACGGCGATCAACAGCTCCAGCTCCAACCCGGGCGTGACCGCCACCATCGTCAACGGCGTGAACGGCCAGCAGCTGATGCTGAGCTCCAGCAAGACCGGCGTGGCCAACGCCTTCACCATTTCGGCCGACGCCACCAGCAGCAGCGGCCTGACTGACCTCGCCAACACGCTGAACACCGCGGGCAGCAACGAGGCGCAGGACGCCAAGCTCACCGTGGACGGCATTGCCGTCACCAGCGCGACGAACACCGTCACCGGCATGATGGACGGCGTCACGCTCAACCTCACCGGCACGGGCACCAACACCTTGACGGTGGCGCAGGACAACACCGCCGCCACCAATGCCATCCAGGGCCTGGTCGACGCCTACAACAGCTACGCCACCACGGTGTCGTCGCTGTCCAGCTACGACACCAGCACCGGCGCGGCCGGCGTGCTGCTGGGCGACACCACGCTCACTTCGGTGCAGCGCTCCATCGCCAACGTGCTGAGCGGTTCGGTGAAGGGCAACAGCATCGGCACGCTCGCCAACCTGGGCATCACGCGCAACGCGGACGGCACGCTGGCGCTGGACACGCAGAAGCTGGCCAGCGCCTTCCAGAGCAACCCGTCGGCGGTGAAGAATCTCTTGGTCGGCAGCAACGGCTACGCCACCAACCTCAACACCGCGATCAGCGCGTACACGGTCTCGGGCGGCATCATCGGCTCGCGCATGGACAGCCTCAACAACACGTTGACGCAGCTGAGCCAGCAGCAGACCGCGCTGAACAACCGCATGGCGACCTACCAGACCCAGTTGCAGCAGCAGTACACGGCGCTGGATACGCTGATGTCCTCGCTCAACAACACCAGCTCCTACCTCACCACGGCGCTGGCGCAGCTCAACAACTCCAACAGCTCGAAGAACTGAACGCGGGGAAGCGATCATGACTTACGGCTATATGCGCAACGCCAGCGCGCTCTATCAGGAAACCAGCGCACGCGGCAGCGTGGAAGGCGCCGACCGTCACCAGCTGACCGGCATGCTGTTCGACGGCGTGATCGAGCGCATCAACCAGGCGCGCGGCGCGATCCGTCGCGGCGACGTGCCGGCCAAGGGCACGCATTTCAGCCGCGCGCACGCCATCATCGGCGAACTGCGCGGCAGCCTGGACCACGCGCAGGGCGGTCAGCTCGCGGGCCGGCTCGATGCGCTGTACGACTACGCCAGCCGCCGCCTGCTGCACGCTCAGCTCAACAACGACGAGCGCGCCATCGACGAAGTGGTGGACCTGCTCACGCCGGTGCGCGATGCCTGGCGCCAGATCCGTGACGAATTCCTGGCGTCGCAGCCGCGCACGCCCAGCGCGGCGGCCTGAGCGTGGAGCACGCCGTGCATGCCGCCCTGCTGGACATGAGCGAACGCATGGTCGCCGCCGCCCGCGCGGGCGACTGGGACGCCGTGGCCGCGCTGGAAGCCGAGCGCAGCCGCCAGCTCGCCGCGCTTTCCATCACGGAACCGGGCGCGCTGCCGCTGTTCAAGCAACTGCTGGCGCTCACCGAACAGGTGCGCGAACTGGCCCGCCGCCAGCGCGATCGCCTGGGTGCGGACATGGAAGACCACCAGCACCGCCATCGCGCGCTCAGCGCCTATCTCCACGCTGGCGCCGAATAAAACGGCGCCGGGTAAGGCACGCGCGCGCATAATCCCGTGCGGCCGCCATCGGGGCGGCCAGTGACGAGGACATCATGCAAGACGCTTCCTGGCAGGCATTCTCCGAACGGGTCACCTACGACGACGGCCTTCACGTCAGCTGCGCCGCGTTGACCGAACCCCTGGGCGACCTGCAGCGCGCCGCCATGCGCGACCGCAATCTCAGCGTGCTGGGGACGCTGGCCGTGTTCAGCGAACGCCGCGGCGAACCGGCCGACGAGGAGAACCCCGTCGCGCAGGACATGCAGCGCCTCGACAGCAAGCTCAACGTGCTCATGGCCATGCTGGACCAGCTGCTGCAGCGCGGGGCCGACCTGCCCGCGCGTTTCCCTGTCAGCTTCAACGCGGTTGGCGCGTTGTTGCCTTCGTCGGTCTGGCCGGCCGGGCAGGCGCAGGCGCTGGTGCGGTTGCACTTCGACGGATGCTTGGCCCTGCCGCTGGAACTGGTGGCCCGGCGCGTGCAAGAGCGTGATGCGGATCACGTTTTTGTATCGTTCGAAACCATGGACGAGGCCACATGTGACGCGATTGAGCGGCTCGTGTTCCGTCACCACCGACGTAAAGTGGCAGAGCGCCGATCGGCGGCCTCCTAGACGCCCGATGCGGTTCACAGACCAAATGTGATCGCTATCACGATACGGAAACCCGACGCGAACGTTCTTTGACGTACATCTCGTATGGGTGTCGCACAGGGTCACCTTCCCGGGCATTGCCCGGCGGCATTTTTCCCTTGTGGATTCAGTCATCTGTGGCCCATCGCTGAGAAGCGTGCCGGCACTGTTCAGCCAAGGTGACGCTCACCGGCAGGTATGTCCGACAAATAGCCGTCGGAAAAACGTGCAGGCTGGCCTTCTTTTTGCTCCTTCCTCCCCGCGGACGGCGACGGATTGTCGTCACGCAAGCAGGTGCAATCCAGGGGGTCACCAATGAAGCACAACGCACGAGAGCAACACATGGGCAAGTTCGACGTACTGGTGATCGAATCCGATCACCGCAGGGCGGAGTCGGTCGTTTCGGCGTTGGAATTTCTCGGATACAGGCCGCAGCGCGGTGAAGATTGCGAGACAGTCGACGCAGCGACGCACGCATGGCGTGCCGTGTATGTGGGCAATGTGCGGGATGAGATCGAAGCGGAACGCCAGTTCGCGCAACTGGGCGAAGCCGCCAATCACGCGATGGTATTGATGGCCGCCGATTCGGCGTGGCTGCCGCGCCTTGGCGCGGACAAGCAGGCCGAGACGAGCCGCATCGGCATCATCGAATTTCCGCTGCGCTACGAACAGCTCGCCGAAGCCCTGCGCGCGCCGCAGGGGCCGTCGCCGCGCCGCCCGGAACTGCGCCTGGTGGGCAGCTCCGGCCCGATGGCGCGCGTCAACGCGCTGGTGCGCCAGGTGGCGCCGTTCGATTCCAGCGTGCTGGTGCTGGGCGAATCGGGCACCGGCAAGGAAATGGTCGCGCGCAGCATCCATGAATGCTCCTCGCGTCGCGACAAGCCGTTCGTGGCCATCAACTGTGGCGCGATTCCGGCCGAGCTGCTGGAAAGCGAACTGTTCGGCCACGAGAAGGGCGCCTTCACCGGCGCCATCAGCACCCGCAAGGGCCGCTTCGAGCTGGCCGAGGGCGGCACGCTGTTCCTCGACGAAATCGGCGACATGAGCCTGCCGATGCAGGTGAAGCTGCTGCGCGTGCTGCAGGAGCGCGTGTTCGAGCGCGTGGGCAGCAACCGCACGCAGCGCTGCGATGTGCGCATCATCGCGGCGACGCATCGCAACCTCGAAGCAGCGATCGCCAACGGCCAGTTCCGTGAAGATCTTTACTATCGCCTGAGCGTGTTCCCGCTGGAAATGCCCGCGCTGCGCGATCACCTGGACGACCTGCCGGAGCTGGTCGCCGAATTCAACCAGCGCCTGTCGCGTCGCGGCCTGGCCAGCGTGCGCTTCAGCGCCGGCGCGATGAATGCGCTGCACAGCTATGCGTGGCCGGGCAATGTGCGTGAGCTGTACAACCTGGTGGAACGCCTTTCCATTCTCTATCCGCACAGCGAAGTGCGCGTGAGCGACCTGCCGGAAAAATACCGCGGCCAGCAGATCGTAGAGGAGGTGCGTGGCGCGGCCCTGCTGTCGCTGATGACGGGCCACTCCACCATGCTGCCCGAGCCCATGGCGGTGGTGTCCAGCGAATCGCTGGCGTTGCTGCCCGAGGGCGGCCTGGACCTTAAGGATCACCTGGCCGACATCGAGGTGGGGCTGATCCGTCAAGCGCTTGACGTTACCGGCGGCGTGGTCGCCCACGCGGCGAAACTGCTGCGCATGCAACGCACGACGCTGGTGGAAAAACTGCGCAAGTACGGCCTGCAGCCCAGTCTTCAGGCGTAAGAGCAGGAGTGAGAAATTAGAAGTGAGAAGTGAGAGATAGAGCGGCACGCCTTCTCTCACTTCTCACTCCTCTTCACTCGTTTCTCCCGCTGCCCAGCCTTCAGGCTTGAGGGCAGAAGTGGGGAGGGAATGAGAAGTGAGTGACAAAGCAGGCCGCTCTCTCTCGTTTCTCACTCCTCTTCACTCGTTCCTCGCCCTATGGCACGCCTTGTGCAGTGACACCTCCAGGCACTCTTTACGCGTTGGAATTCCGTCATGAGTCAGATCGACGTCAACAACCTGCTGTCGCAGATGCGCCAGCTCTCCTTGCAGGCCAGGCCGACCGAGCAGGCGTTTACCGCCGCGGCGCCGGGGCAGACGGATTTCGCCAGCCTGCTGAAGAAGTCGATCTCGTCGGTGGCCGATGCGCAGGTCGATGCGGGCAATCAGGCGGCGAGTTTCGAGCGTGGCGACGAGGGCGCCGATCTCGCCAAGACCATGGTGGCCATCAACAAGGCCGATCTGTCGTTGAACACGTTGACCCAGGTGAGGAACAAGCTGGTCGACGCGTACAACAACATCATGAACATGCCGGTCTGACCGGTTCGACGATGACGCCCCTGCGTCCCCAGAGCAAGAGCAGTCTTCATGGCCGATAACGCCCTCGCGACCACCGACGAATCGCCCGGTTCTCGCCTGGATCTCAAACAGCTTGCGCGCGCGCCGGCATCGCGGCAATTGCTGCTGCTGGTGGGCGTGGCCGCGGCGGTGGCGCTGGGCGTCGCCGTGGTGCTATGGTCGCGCGGCCCGAGCTACGGCCTGCTGTATGCGGGTCTTGAACAGAAGGACGCCGCCGCCGTCACGCAGGCGCTGCAGGCGGCCAATACGCCGTACACGCTGGGCGCGGATGGCACCTCCATCATGGTGCCCGCGTCGGACCTTGCGGCGATCCGCCTCAAGCTCGCCGCGCAAGGCCTGCCGCAGGGCAGCGCATCGTCCACCGCGGTGCCGGGCACCGATTCGCCGTTCGGCATGAGCGATCTGGCCGAACGCACGCGTTACCAGCAGATGCTGGAAACGGATCTGGGCAACACCATCGCGGGCCTGCAATCCGTGCGCGCCGCGCGCGTGCATCTGGCGCTGCCCAAGCCATCGGCATTCATCCGCGACAACAAGGAAGCGAGCGCATCGGTGCTGGTGACGTTGTATCCCGGCCGCCAGCTCGACCAGAGCCAGGTGGCGGCGATCGTGCATCTCGTCGCTTCCAGCGTGGCCAACCTCGATCCCAAGCAGGTTTCGGTGGTGGATCAGCAGGGCCAGTTGCTCACCACCACCGATCCGGCCGGCGCCAGCGCCGTGGGCGACACGCGCCTGCGCCTGGCCACGCGCATCGAAAACACCTATGCGCAGCGCATCGAAGAATTGCTCACGCCACTGGTTGGCCCCGGCAAGGTGCGCGCGCAGGTGTATGCGGATCTGGATTTCAGCCAGACCGAGAAGGCCACGGAAACCTTCGACCACGAACACCCCGCGCTGCGCAGCGAACAGACCAACAGCCAGCAGCATGTGGGCGAGGCAAACGATGGCGCCATTCCCGGCGCGCTGAGCAACCAGCCGCCGAACACCGTGGCCCAGCCCACCGCGGCCAAGCCGGCCGCGGGCAAGGGCGCGAACGGCAAGACCGCTGCAAGCACCGCGCAGGCCACCGGCCCCAGCGACACCAGCAGCAGCGCCACGCGCAACTACGAACTCGATCGCACCATCAGCCACGTCAGTGATCCGGCGGGCCGGCTCGCGCGCCTCACCGTGGCCGTGGTGGTGGACAACAAGACCGCGGCGGGCGACAAGGGCGCGCCCAAGAGCGTGCCGTTCACGCCGCAGGAACTGGAACACCTCACCACGCTCACGCGCAACGCCGTGGGCTACAGCGAGGCACGCGGCGACAGCGTCAGCGTGATCAACCAGCCGTTCCACCAGGATCCCGGCGCCGACGTCGCCACGCCCTCGCCGGCGTTCTGGGAACGCCCCGGCATGCTCGACCTGATCAAGCAGGCGGCCGGCATCCTGGTCGCGCTGCTGGTGGCCTTCGGCCTGTTGCGCCCGCTGCTGCGCGGACTGTCGCGCAGCCCGGCGCCCGGCCAGGAGCTGGCGCTGGCAGGCGCGGGCGGCCCCGGCACGCCCACCATTTCGGTGCGCGTGGACGACAAGGACGAAGGCGACGATCTCATCAAGCTCGGTGGCGTGCCGCCGCAGCTGGCTTACGAGCAACGCATCGGTCTGGCGCGCCGCATGGTGAGCGAGAACCCCAAGCAGGTGGCGCAGGTGGTCAAGAGCTGGGTGGGCGAGGATGGCGGCTGATCGCGCACTCGCGGCACATCGCCGCCAACGGTTTCACGCGCACGGCGCACATCTTCGGCCGGCCACGGCACGGCAGGTTAGCGGGCGGAACGCATCATGAAGACAGAAACGCAAATCGGCGGCGCGCAGCGCGCGGCCATCCTGCTGCTCACGCTGGGCGAGCAGGACGCGGCCGAAGTGCTCAAGCACCTGAGCGCACGCGACGTGCAGGCGGTGGGCACGGCCATGGCCAGCATGTCCAACGTCACGCGCGAGCAGGTGGAACAGGTGCTCGCCCGCCTCAACGAGGACATGGGGCGCCACACCGCGCTGGGCGTGGGCACCGAGGAATACATCCGCAAGATCCTGGTCAACGCGCTGGGCGAGAACAAGGCCGGCGGCCTGATCGACCGCATCCTGCTCGGCCGCACCAGCAAGGGCCTGGAATCGCTCAAGTGGATGGAGAGCCGCGCCATCGCCGAGATGATCGGCCAGGAGCATCCGCAGATCATCGCGCTGGTGCTGGCGCATCTCGAACCCGACCAGGCCGCCGAAGTCATCGGCTACCTGCCGCCGCGCACGCGCAGCGATGCGGTGATGCGCATCGCCACGCTCGACGGCGTGCAGCCGCATGCGTTGAACGAGCTGGACGAAATCATGGAGCGCCAGTTCTCCGGCGGTAACACCAAGAAGCTCAAGTCCGCCAGCGTGGGCGGGCTGAAGGCGGCGGCCAACATCCTCAACGCGATGGAAACCAGTCGCGAGAACGAGCTGATGGCGGCCATCCGCAGCCACGACGCAGGCCTGAGCGGCCGCATCGAGGAACTGATGTTCGTGTTCGAAGACTTGGCCGAACTGGACGACCGCAGCATGCAGACGCTGCTGCGCGAAGTGCCGACGGCGCGCCTCGTCACCGCGCTCAAGGGCGCGGAGCCGGGCGTGCGCGAAAAGATCTTCGCCAACATGTCCAAGCGCGCGGCCGACATGCTGCGCGACGACCTGGAAGTGTCCGGCCCCGTCCGCCTGAGCGAAGTCGATGCGGCGCAGAAGGAAGTGCTGGGCATCGCGCGCAAGCTGGCCGATTCGGGCGCGATCAATCTTTCCGGCACGGGTGACGAGCTGGTGGCATGAGCGCCGTGATGAACAGGGACGACTGGCAGGCCTTTGAACGCTGGCTTCCACCGGAAATCGGTGAGCCGTCCACGCCCGAACCGGCACCGGCCGAACCGGCGCAGCAGCCCACCGTGCGCGACCTGGAAGCGCTGGAACAGCAGGCGCGCGACGAAGGCTACGCCGCCGGCTTAGCCCAGGGCATGGCCGAAGCGCGCACCGTGCTGCACGAACGCATGGCGCGGCTGGATGCGCTGCTGGAATCCGCCGCGCGTCCCCTGCGCAGCATGGACGAACTGGTGGAACTGGAATTGACGCGCCTGGCCATGACGGTGGCGCGGCAGGTGATCTCGCACGAACTGCGCACCGCGCCGGACCTTGTGGTGGAAGCCGTGCGACAGGCCGCGCTGGCGCTGCCCTCCGCATCGGGCAACCTGCGCGTGCGACTGCATCCGGATGACCTTGCGCTGTTGCGTTCGCTGGACATGGCCGAATCGCACTGGCAGCTGCTGCCCGACAACAGCCTGCAGCGCGGCGACTGCCTGCTGGAAAGCGAGCGCTCGCGCCTGGACGCACGCGTGGAAACGCGGCTCGCCGCCGTGGTCGACGCCGTGCTCGGCGCCGAAGCGGACGAAACCGACGAAGATGCCGACGAGGTGCGCGGATGAACGCGCAGCCGGGCTCCCCGCGCAGCACGCTGTGGCAGGAGCGACTGGCCCGCCGTCGCCAGCGCGCCATCGGCGCGCGCACGCTCACCGTGGAAGGCCGCCTGCGCCGCGTGGTGGGGCTCACGCTGGAAGCGGAAGGCTGCGAAGCGCCGCTGGGCGCACGCTGCATGGTCACCACCGCCGATGGCAGCGAACTGGATACCGAAGTCGTCGGCTTCGCCGATGAACGCCTGCTGCTGATGCCCGTGACCGAAATGCACGGCGTGCTGCCGAACGCACGCGTGCGCCCCTGCGCGCATACCAGCGGCCTGCCCGTGGGGCACGCATTGCTGGGCCGCGTGGTCGGCGCCGATGGCATCCCGCTTGACGGCCTGGGGCCGCTCGACGTCGACGAACACGCGCTGCTGAAGAACGAACCGATCAACCCGATGGCGCGCAAACCCATCGACACGCCGCTCGATACCGGCGTGCGTGCCATCAACGCCATGCTCACGGTGGGGCGCGGCCAGCGACTGGGCCTGTTCGCCGGCTCGGGCGTGGGCAAGTCCACCTTGCTCGGCATGATGACGCGCTACACCGATGCCGACGTGGTGGTGGTGGGCCTGATCGGTGAGCGCGGCCGCGAAGTGAAGGAATTCGTCGAACACACGCTGGGCGCGGAAGGCCGTGCCCGCTCGGTGATCGTCGCCGCGCCGGCCGACGCGCCGCCGCTCAAGCGCCTGCGTGGCGCGCAGTACGCCACCGCCATCGCCGAATGGTTCCGCGATCGCGGCCAGCGCGTGCTGCTGCTGATGGATTCGATCACGCGCTACGCCCAGGCGCAGCGCGAAATCGCCCTGGCCATCGGCGAACCGCCGGCCACCAAGGGCTATCCGCCCTCCGTGTTCGCCATGCTGCCCGCGCTGGTGGAGCGCGCCGGCAACGACGCGGAGGGGCGCGGTTCCATCACCGCGTTCTACACCGTGCTCACCGAAGGCGACGACTATCGCCACGATCCCATCGCCGACGCATCGCGCGCGATCCTGGACGGCCATATCGTGCTTTCGCGCGACCTGGCCGAAGCGGGACATTACCCGGCCATCGACATCGAGGCGTCGATCAGCCGCGTGATGCCGGCCGTGGTGCAGCGCGAACATCTGCGCGCCGCGCAGCGTTTTCGCCAGATCTATTCCGCCTACCGCCAGCAGCGCGACCTGATCGCCGTGGGCGCGTACCAGAAAGGCTCCGATCCGCAGGTGGACCACGCCATCGCCATGTGGCCGAAGCTGCGCGACTTCCTGCAGCAGGAAGTGGACGCGCCGACCACGCTCGCCGACGCCATCGGCGCGCTCGAATCGCTGACCGCCGGAGGCACGCCGTGACATCCCGCGCCAACCGCCTGCAGCCCGCCGCCGACCTGGCGCACGAACGCCAGGAGGCCGCCATGCAGCGCCTGGCCGAGCAACAGCAGAAGCTCGCCAAGGCGGAACAGCAGCTGGAAGAATTGCGCAAGTACCGCGCCGAATACGCCGACACGCAGGGCGGCGTGAGCGTGAGCGCGCTGCTCAATCGCCGCCAGTTCGTCGAACGCATCGACCAGGTCATCGCCCAGCAGGTCAACGAAGTCGCGCGCCAGCGCCGCCATCTCGATGGCGCCCGCAACCAGTGGCGCGAAGCCCACGCGCGCGAGCAGGCGCTGGGCAGCGTGATCGACCGCTACCGCGAGCAGGAACGAAAGAGCGAGGAACGCCGCGAGCAGGCCGAGATCGACGAGCGCATGCAGCACCGTCGACCCACCCGGGGCTTGCCATGACGACGACCCAAAATATCTTCCAGGAGGCCACCGTATGACGCCCCCCGTAGCCTTGATGGCCAACACACCGCCCGTCAGCACGCCGAGCAACGCGAGCAGCCACGGTGCAGGTTCGTCCGGCGACAGCAGCCAGGATTTCAGCAAGCCGCTGCAACAGGCGCATCGCCAGTGGACGCGGCAGGACGAACCGGCGCAGCCCGCGCCGGCGAAACAGCCATCGGCCAAAACGGCGTCGGCTTCGTCGCAGCCGCAGGCACAGACCAAGGGCAAGACGGGCGCCAAGGACGACGACAAGTCGACGCCGCCCACGCCCGACGCCACCGCCGCGATGCTCGCCCTGCTGGGCCAGAGCGTGCCGGCATCCGCCGCTCCGTCCGCGGTATCCACGGATACCGACGACAGTGGCGACACGTCCGGCGCGACTGCCGGCACTTCAGCCATCGCTACCTTGCCGGCCACCCCGGCCGGCTTGTCGCTGCTCGGCGCGATGCAGGCGCACGCACCGACGGCAGCCACCAACGAGTTCACCAAGGCCATGGACGGCATCCAAGACAAGAGCCTGTCCACGCTCGCGCAAGGCGCGGATGACGACGGCGACACCGACGTTGCCACCGCCACGCAGAACGCCAAGGGCGATGCATTTGCCGCGGCCCTGCAGACGTTGACGGCGGCACCGTCGAAACAGGACGACGGCAGCGACCCGCTCGAAGCCCTGAAAAACCTCGCCGCCACCGCCGCGGCACCACAGCCCGCCGTGCAGCAGAACGCGGCAGCTACGCCCGCGGCGCACGTGTTGACCATGCAATCCAGCGTGGGCTCGCCCGCGTTCGGCCAGGAACTGAGCCAGCAGGTCACCTGGCTCGGCGGCCAGGACGTCAAGGAAGCCCGCATCCGCCTGCATCCGGAAGACCTTGGCGAACTCGACGTCAAGGTGAGCGTGAAGCAGGACCACGTCGACGTGGCTTTCATCGCGCAGCATCCGCAAGCCGTGCATGCGGTGCAGCAGACGCTCACGCAATTGGATTCGATGCTGGCCCACCACGGCCTGTCGCTGGGGCAGGCGCAGGTGGGGCAGGGGAATTCGGGTTCGCCGCAGGCGGGGAGTTCGGGGGGCTCTTCGTCGGGTGGGGAGAGTGGGTTGGGTGAGGTCGCGGGTGAGGTGGCTTCGGTGGTTGCGCCGGTGGTGAAGGCGGTTGGGTTGGTGGATATGTTTGCCTGACGTAGCACGCTTTTTCTCCCTCTCCCCGGCGGGGAGAGGGTTGGGGTGAGGGGTGGGTGCTTGCCTCAGCGTTTCATTCTTTAGCCGTCATTCCTGCGAAGGCAGGAATCCAGTGACTTTGCTTTTGGCTGTCGCGTGGCGGTGATTGGCGTCTTCGTGCGTTCCCGCGACCTGGCCGCCTACGCGGCGAGCGTTCCGACCTCCTGCCGGAGGCCGGGTTACTTTCTCTTGCTTGCCCAAGAGAAAGTAACCAAAGAGAAGGGCCCCCCGGAATCGGCGCCTATCGGGCAAAGCCCGATAGGTTCGCGGACGGGTTACGGGCTTTTCGACGGGGCATCCTGCCCCGACGAAAAGTGCCTGGCGTCCTGCCAGGCACCCCTGCGGGGCCTGATCTCCACCCGCCCGCCACCTTATACGGGGCCCGGAAGATCAAGAGCGAGAGCCGACGGCTCGTGCCGCTGCGCGGCACATCGCGTCGTGGCAGGCGCGCAGCGCCTGCGTTGGATCCCGTCCAAAATCTCCGAGGCAATGCCTGCTCCCTCACCGTCATCCCCGCGAAAGCGGGGATCCAGTGTCTTTAAAGCCTTCTCGCAGCGAGTAAAGTCGCTGGATCCCCGCTTTCGCGGGGATGACGGTGAGGAGAAATATGTGCTCACGCGAGATTTTGAACAGGCTCTAAGAGCTGAAATGAGGTGCCGTGTTGGAATATGGTGCTGAGGAAGTAGAGCATCGCGCTACGGGGATGACTTGCCGCGAGATGGCGAGTTCTCCTCGCGGGTCGGGAAGCGTAGCGTTCTCTTTACCCAACCTCAGCGGTCGGGAAGCGTAGCGCGAGCTGCTTTAAGCCCTCTGCTCCACGGCGCGTTGCGAAGCGCTCCGAACTACCCGCTGTGTAGCGGCGAAGGTTGCCAAGTCACACGATTCCTCAGCCGTTCGGGCTTATCCCTACGGGATGCTGCGAGCGTTGGCTCTATAGGCCATTTTCTTTGGGTTACTTTTCTTTTGGGCCAGCAAAAGAAAAGTGACTCGAGCGTCGGCAGACGATCGAAACGCCCGCCGCGTAGGCGGCCAGGTCGCGGAAGCGCACGAAGACGCTAATCACCGCCACGCGACAACCGAGCGCAAAGTCACTGGATGACCAGCCCTTCGGCTGTTGAAAAGCGCCTCCGGCCTGCGCCGGGATGACGGCTAAAGCGGGATGACGCTAAAGATTGAAACCGTGAGGCGCCCCCCTCACCCCAACCCTCTCCTCGCTCCTCAAAGCAGCAGCCATCCGTGGCTACCCCTGGCGTGCCCCGAAGGGGAGGGGACCCAGAGCTTGCTCGACGCCCCATCGCGCGCCCCCGCGACAACCTTCCGTCAACCGCCATCCCCCCGTCACGCCCGATCTTCGACAGGCGTCAATAAAGCGCCGCTTTTCCGTTCCCGGCCTAGCAAACCCAGCCACACCAACGCTTCCCATCGATGGCACGCCGTTTGCTATCAGAGGTCATGCGCCATTCCCGAGTGGATGGCCGACGTCTGCACATTGATAGGGATCGGGATACGCATGGCTCAGAACGAGCAAGCTGAAAGCACGGCGGTGGCGCCGAAGAAGGGGACGAACAAGGTCGTCGTGATCATGGGCGTGGCGATGCTCGCCATGGCTGGCGTGTCGGGCTACCTGGTGATGAACGCGCGCAACGGTGCGCACGCCGCCACGCAGGAAGGTCCGAAGGTGGTGTTGTCGCAGCAGGAGCAGTACCTCACGCTGGATCCGCCGTTCGTCGTCAATTTCAAGGACGACCAGTCCATGCGCTTCCTGCAGGTGGGCGTGAGCCTGATGTCGCACGACGCCGCCGCGCTGGCGGCCGCCAAGGATGCCGATCCGGTGATCCGCAATGCGCTGGTCATGCTGTTCAGCAGCCAGGACTACACCATCCTCAGCGACGCCGCCGGCAAGCAGAAATTGCAGGCGCAGGCGTTGGATGCGGTGCGCAAGATCCTCGAGAAGCGCCTGGGGCGTCCGGGCGTGGAAGCGCTGTATTTCACCAGTTTCGTGATGCAGTGACGGAACCGCGCCGATGAGCGACCTGCTTTCACAGGAAGAAATCGATGCCCTGATCAACGGCGTGGAAGGTGGCGCCGTCGAGACGGGCAACGACGAACCGTTGCCGCCCGATGCGGTGATCTCCTATGACTTCACGCAGCAGGATCGCATCGTGCGCGGTCGCCTGCCGACCCTGGAAATGGTCAACGACCGTTTCGCGCGCTTCTTCCGCACCGCGGTGTTCGGCGTGCTGCGCAAGACCTGCGAGGTGTCGGTGCTGGGCGTGAAGATGCTCAAGTTCGCGGAGTACGTGCACGGCCTGGCCGTGCCGAGCAACCTCAACCTGGTGCGCATCAAGCCGCTGCGCGGCACCGCGCTGGTGGTGATGGAGCCGCGCCTGGTGTTCACCGTCATCGACAATTTCTTCGGTGGCGACGGGCGCTTCCATGCGCGCATCGAAGGCCGCGATTTCACGCCGACCGAAAACCGCGTCATCCAGATCATGCTGACCGAGCTGTTCGCCGCGATGGTGGAGGCGTGGTCGCCGGTGCTGCCGCTGAACTTCGAGTACCTCAACTCGGAGATCAATCCGCAGTTCGCCAATATCGTGAGCCCCACCGAAACGGTGGTGGTGTCGAAGTTCCATATCGAGCTGGATGGTGGTGGCGGTGAAATCCACCTGACCCTGCCGTACGCCATGGTCGAACCGATCCGCACGCTGCTGGACGCCGGCGTGCAGAGCGATCGCGTGGATCGCGACCACCGCTGGGCCGAAATGCTGCAGGACGAAGTACTGGACGCGGAAGTGGAGCTCAGCTCGCTGCTGCTCGAAACGCGCATCAACATCGGCGACTTCCTGCGCCTTCGCCCGGGCGACGTCATCCCCATCCAGTTGCCTGAACTGAGCACCGTGTTCGCGGAAGACGTGCCGATCTTCCGCGGCGTCTACGGCCAGAACAACGGCCGCACGGCCATCCGCTTCCACACGCCGACCGGCCGCCGCGAAGTGCGCCTGTCGACGGAAACCACCCTGGAGATCGACCCCGCATGACCACGCCCAACGACGCCGCCACGGCCACCCAGCGCGTCGAGTTCGACCAGCTCAACGCCCCCCCGGGCGATGGCGCCGAAGTCAACCTCGACATGATCCTCGACGTACCGGTCACGCTCGCCATGGAAGTGGGCCGCACGCGCATCAGCATCCGCAACCTGCTGCAGCTCAACCAGGGCTCCGTGGTGGAACTCGACCGCTCCGCCGGCGAGCCGCTGGATGTGTTCGTCAACGGCACGCTGGTGGCGCACGGCGAAGTGGTGGTGATCAACGAGCGCTTCGGCATCCGCCTCACCGACGTGATCAGTCCGGCCGAACGCGTGCGCAAGCTGCGGTGAGTTCGATGTTCCTTGCCCTTGCCCTGCCGGTCGCCGCGGCGCCGGAGATCAACGTTGGCGGTGAACTGGTGCGCGTGCTGCTGAGCCTGGCCGGCATCGTCGCGCTGATCTTCGCCGCCGGCTGGCTCAGCCGCCGCCTGCAGGCGCGCGCCACGCCCGGCGGGCGCCGCATGCGCTGCGTGGAAACCATGGCGGTGGGCGCGCGCGATCGCCTGATGCTGATCGATGCGGACGGCAAGCGCCTGCTGATCGGCGTGGGGCAGGGCGGCATGCGCACGCTGCACGTCTACGAAGGCACGGCGCCCGCGCCGGAAGCCGGTCCGCAACCGCCGATCGCGCCGTTCGGCGACGTGCTGGCCCGCTGGAAGCACAAGTGATGAAATCGTTCCGCTGGATTCTCGTGGCCATCCTGCTGATGAGCCCGTGGCTGGCCTGGGCCGCGCCGGCCATGCCCGCCATGCCGTCCATGCCGCAGATGCCCGCCTCGGGCGCCGGTATTCCGGTGCTGACCGTGCAGAACGCGCCGGGCGGCGCGCAGAACTGGACGCTGTCGCTGCAGCTGCTGGCGCTGATGACGGTGCTCACGCTGCTGCCGGCCGTGCTGCTGATGATGACGTCGTTCACGCGCATCATGATCGTGCTGAGCTTCCTGCGGCAGGCGCTGGGCACGCAGTCCACGCCGTCCAACCAGATCCTGCTGGGCCTTTCGCTGTTCCTCACGCTGTTCGTGATGTCGCCGGTGCTCAGCCACGCCTATACCGACGGCGTGAAGCCCTATATGGACGGCCAGATGTCCGCCGAGCAGGCCGTGCCGGCCGCCGCTGCGCCGTTCAAGCATTTCATGCTGGACCAGACGCGCGATGCGGACCTGCAACTGTTCACGCGCCTGGCCAACGAGCAGCCCTATGCCAGCAAGGACGACGTGCCCTTCCGCGTGGCCATGCCGGCCTTCGTCACCAGCGAGCTGAAGACCGCGTTCCAGATGGGCTTCCTGCTGTTCATCCCGTTCCTGATCATCGACCTGGTGGTGGCCAGCGTGCTGATGTCGATGGGCATGATGATGGTGTCGCCGACGATCATCTCGCTGCCGTTCAAGATCATGCTGTTCGTGCTGGTGGATGGGTGGACGCTGCTGCTGGGGACGTTGGCGGGGAGTTTTTATACATGAGCGCGGTGTTGGTTTCGTTGCGCCCCAAGCTCCCTCATCGTCATCCCCGCGTAGGCGGGGATCCAGTGACTTTTGGCGGTGAACTCGTCGTGATGGAAAAGGCACTGGATTCCCGCCTTCGCGGGAATGACGGTGAGGGCAATGTGCGTTCCCGCGAGCACCCGACCTTTACCCCCTTTTCGGAACTCACCCCAACCCTCTCCTCGCTCCTCAAAGCCGCAGCCATCCATGGCTGCTCCCCGCGTGCCCCAAAGGGGAGAGAGAGTAAAGCCGCGCGAGGCACGCCATGACGCCTGAATCCGTCATCGAATTCGGCCAGCACGCGCTCTACGTCGCCATGATGGTGGCCGCGCCGCTACTGCTCACGGCGCTGGCCGTGGGCCTGATCATCGGTGTGGTGCAGGCGGCCACGCAGATCAACGAAATGACGCTGAGCTTCATCCCCAAGGTGATCGCCATGGCGGCGGTGGCGTTGATCGCGGGGCCGTGGATGCTGCGCACGCTGGTGCAGTTCACGCATCAGCTGATCGAAAGCCTGCCCGGTGCGGTGAAATGACCACGGTGCAGCTTGCCGAACTGCAGGGGCTGATCGGCTCGCTGCTGTGGGCAATGGCCCGCGTCGGCGGCATGTGCATGATCGCCCCCGTGTTCGGCGATGCGGTGATGCCGCGGCGCCTGCGCCTGGGCGTGGTGATGATGCTGACGTTTGTACTGGCTCCGCTGGCGTCCACGCGCATCGATCCGATGACGGCCGATGGCATCGCCACCATGGTCAGCCAGTTCCTCATGGGTGCGGCCATCGGCTTTGTGCTCAAGCTGGCCTTCGAGGCGGTGTCGCTGGGCGGGCAGCTGGTGGGCCAGAGCATGAGCTTGGGTTTCGCCGAGACGGTGGACCCGCGCGGTAGCGGCAGCTCGCCCGTGCTCAGCCAGTTCTATCTGCTGATGGTGACGCTGCTGTTTCTGGCGATGAATGGTCATCTTCAATTGATTTCCCTGCTGGCCGACAGCTTCCACGCCCTGCCGCCGGGGCAGCCGGTGATCAGCGGCAACGGCCTGTATGCCGTGGTGGCGTTCGCCACGCATCTGTTCGGCGGTGCGGTGCGGGTGGCCTTGCCGGCCATGACCTCGCTGCTGATGGTGAACATCGGCTTTGCCGCGATCAGCCGCGCGGCGCCGGCGATGAATCTGTTCGCGGTGGGTTTTCCCATCACGGTGACGCTGGGTTTCGTCGCGCTGTGGCTGTCCATGCGCAGCGTGCCGGGCGCGTTCGAGTCTCTGCAGAACAGTGCGTGGACGCTGATGCACGAGCTGGCGGGCGGTTGAGGGGCACGCCATGGCCGAGCATGACGACGATCAGGAACGCACCGAACAACCTTCCGAAAAACGCCTGCGCGAATCGCGCGAGAAGGGCGACGTACCGCGTTCGCGCGACCTATCCGGTGCGGTGGTGGTGCTGGCCGGCGTCGCCGCGCTGATGAGCGGCGGCGAAGGCGCGCTGGTGCACGTGCGGCGCATCTACAGCCTGGGACTGAGCTACGGGCGCGATGCCTTGTTCAGCGATCAGCTGCCTGGCCGCATCCTCTCGCTGGCCATGCACGAGGCGTTCGCGCTGTTCGCGCCGGTGGCGCTGGCGACGGTGCTCGCCGCGCTGGCCGCGCCGTTGTTGCTGGGTGGCCTGAATTTCAGCGGCGAAGCCTTGCAGCCGAAGTTCGAGCGGCTCGATCCCATCGCCGGCCTCGGTCGCATCTTCGCCATGCGCGGCCTGGTGGAACTGGGCAAGTCGCTGCTCAAGCTGCTCCTGATCGGCGGCGTGCTGGTGATGGTGCTCAAGGGTTGGCAGACCGACCTGATGGCTACCGGCCGCGGCGAAGTCGGCGCGGGCACGGTGAAGGCGATGAGCCTGCTCGGTCACGGTGCGCTGCTGTTCGGTTCCGTGCTGGCACTGATCGGCGGCGCGGATGCGCTGTACCAGAAGTTCGACCACACCAAGCGCCTGCGCATGACGCGCCAGGAGCTGAAGGACGAGTCGAAGGAAAGCGAGGGCAACCCCGAACTCAAGGCCCGCGTGCGCCAGACGCAGTTCCAGATGGCGCGCAAGCGCATGATGCAGGAGCTGCCCAAGGCGGACGTGCTGATCACCAACCCCACGCATTTCGCCGTGGCGCTGCGCTACGACGACAGCCGCATGGGCGCGCCGCGCGTCGTCGCCAAGGGCATGGACGAACTGGCGCTGCAGATACGCCTGGTCGCCGCCAGCCATCGCATTCCCACGGTGGAGGCGCCGCCGTTGGCACGCGCCTTGTATGCCACCACCCAGCTCGACCGCGAGATCCCTTCGTCGCTCTACGTCGCCGTGGCGCAGGTGCTCGCGTACGTGTTTCAGCTCAAGCAGGCGGTGTCGCGCGGCGAGGAGCCGCCGAAGGCGCCGCAACCCGATGTCGATCCGGACCTGATGGGTCCCTACAAGTTCTGATGGAACGCCGATGGCAAACGCAACCACGCTTGGCAATCTGAAGACGCTCGGCCGCCGCGGCCTGGGCGCGCCGGTGATCATGCTCGCCGCGCTGGCGATGATGATGCTGCCGCTGCCGCCCTTCATCCTCGACATGCTCTTCAGCTTCAACATCGCGTTGTCGCTGGTGATCCTGCTGGCGGTGATCTACGTGATGCGTCCGCTGGAATTCGCCGCGTTTCCCACCGTGGTGCTGATGGCGACCTTGCTGCGCCTGGCGCTGAACATCGCCTCCACGCGCGTTGTGCTGCTGCACGGCCACGATGGCCCCGGCGCGGCGGGCAAGGTGATCGAGGCGTTCGGCGAGTTCGTCATCGGCGGCAATTTCGCCGTGGGCCTGGTGGTGTTCGCCATCCTCACCATCATCAACTTCGTGGTGGTGACCAAGGGCGCCACGCGCGTGTCCGAAGTGACCGCGCGCTTCACCCTGGATGCCATGCCCGGCAAGCAGATGGCCATCGACGCGGACTTGAACGCCGGCCTGCTCAATCAGGAGCAGGCGCGCGAGCGTCGCCAGGAAGTGCGCGAGGAAGCGGACTTCTACGGCTCGATGGACGGTGCCTCCAAGTTCGTGCGCGGCGATGCCACCGCCGGCATCCTGATCCTGATCATCAACATCGTGGGCGGCTTCTTCGTCGGCATCCTGCAGCATGGACTGTCGGCGGGCGAGGCGGCCAAGACGTACACGCTGCTCACCATCGGCGACGGCCTGGTGGCGCAGGTGCCCTCGCTGATGCTGTCCATCGCCACCGCCGTGATCGTCACGCGCGTGTCCAAGTCCACCGACATGGGCAAGCAGCTGGTCGGCCAGTTGTTCGGCCAGCCGCGCGCGCTCGCGGTGGCCGGCGTGGTGCTGGGCGTGATGGGACTGATTCCCGGCATGCCGAACATCGCCTTCCTGCTGCTGGGCGCTACCTGTGGCGGTGCCGCGTGGCTGATGGTGAAGCGCGAGCGCGAGGCGCAGGAGCGCGTGGCCAAGGCCGCCGCCGACGTGCCGCCGCCCGCCGCCGCGCCGGCCGAGCGCCTGGAACTGGGCTGGGAAGACGTGGCCAGCGTCGATCCGCTGGGACTGGAGGTCGGCTATCGGCTCATTCCGCTGGTGGACACGCACCAGGGCGGCGAGCTGATGGGGCGCATCAAGTCGGTGCGCCGCAAGCTGTCGCAGGAGCTGGGCTTCCTGGTGCCGGCGGTGCATATCCGCGACAACCTGGACCTGGGCCCCAACACCTATCGCATCACCCTGATGGGCGTGCCGATGGGCGAATCCGAAGTGCACAACGACCGCCTGCTGGCGATCAACCCCGGCCGCGTGCAGGAAGGTCTGCAAGGCATTCCCACGCGCGATCCGGCGTTCGGCCTGGAAGCATTGTGGATCGAGCCGGGCCAGCGCGAGCTGGCGCAGAGCCTGGGCTACACCGTGGTCGACCCGGCCACGGTGATCGCCACGCACCTGTCGCACATCCTGCAGAGCCACGCGCACGAACTGCTCAGCCACCAGGACGTGCAGCAGCTGCTGGACCGCCTGGCGCAGACCGCGCCCAAGCTGGTGGAAGACCTGGTGCCCAAGCGCCTGTCGCTGGGCGTGGTGGTGAAGGTCATGCAGAACCTGCTGGCCGAGCGGGTGCCGATCCGCAACATGCGCTCCATCGTCGAATCCTTGGCGGAACACGCGGGCCAGAGTCAGGATCCCGGCGCGCTCACCGCCGCGGTGCGCGTGGCCCTGGGGCGGCAGATCGTGCAGGAGATCTCGGGCCTGGGCACGGAGATCCCGGTCATCACGCTGGCGCCGGAACTGGAGCAGATCCTGCTGGGATCGCTCGCGAACGGCGGCGTGGCGGGCGCCGCGGTGGAACCGGGCCTTGCCGACCGCCTGCAGCAGGGCGTGGCCGACGCCGCGCGCAAGCAGGAAATGAGCGGGGAACCGGCGGTTCTGCTGGTTGCGCCGCAGCTCCGTCCGTGGCTCGCGCGCTTCACCCGCCATGTGGCACAGAACCTGCACGTACTCGCCTACAACGAAGTGCCCGACAACCGCCGCGTGCGGCTGGTGCAGGCATTGGGGCGCTAAAGCGCCCCGGGAATAGGGAATCGGGAATGGGGCATAGGAAGAGCGGCGTGAGGAAAGTTTTGACGATGCGCGCTGCTGCCTATGCACCACCGAAGCTAACGAACAGGTCGAGAAGGTCGGATATGCGCCACAGGCAAACCATTCAACGCAACGCCGCAGCAGCGCGGGCCGTTCCTATTCCCCATTCCCGATTCCCTATTCCCGCGAGCAAGGCGAGCCCATGAAGATCAAGCGTTTCGTGGCCTCCGACATGCGGCAGGCCATGCGCGAAGTGCGCGAAGACCAGGGCCCGGATGCGGTGATCCTGTCCACGCGCCGGATGGACGACGGCATCGAGATCATCGCCGCCGTCGATTTCGACGAAGCCCTGGTGCGCGAAGCCGCGCGCCACGGCGCACCGCTGGAAGTGGAAAACCGTGGCCGCGCCGCCGCGCCCGCGCCGGCCGCCATGGAACGGCCCATCGTGGCGCGTCGCTCCGACGTCACGCCGCCGCCGCTGCCGCCGGTGAACCGTCGCGACGACGACGGCGTGACGCTGTCGCTCTCGCGCCGTGCCGTTGCGCCGCGCGTGGAGGCGGTGGACGCTCCCGCCGCGCGCGCCGCCGAGACGCCCGCCGCCCCGGCGGCGAAGGCCGCCGAGCAGGCGCCCGTGGAAACGGCCGCGCCCATCGACGCCGACCTGCCGGCCAACCTTCACCCGCTGCTCGAACGCGCCGTGCAGGACACCGCACGCGTGCGTGCCGAACTGGGCAGCCTGCGCGAATTGCTGGAGACGCAGCTGTCCAGCCTGATCTGGAACGACATGGAGCGCCGCCAGCCGATGCGCGCCCGCGTGCTGCGCGAAATGACCCGCCTGGGCATCGAGCCGGATGTGGCGCGCCAGCTGGTCGACGAACTGCCGGCCGAGATCAATGCCGAACAGGCGCGCTACCTGCCGCTGGGCGTGCTGAGCCGCAGCCTGTCGATCAGCCCGCGCGATCATGCGGAACGCCGCGGCGTCACCGCCCTGGTCGGTTCCACCGGCGTGGGCAAGACCACCACCATCGCCAAACTGGCGGCGCGTGCGGTGATGCGCCACGGCGCCTCGCAAGTGGCGCTGGTGAGCACCGACCACTATCGCATCGGCGCGGCGGCGCAGCTGGAACACTACGGCCGCCTGCTCGGCGTGCGCGTGTATCCCGCCTATGACGCCGACAGCCTGCGCCACGTGCTCGAACTCCTGCGCGGCCATCACACCGTGCTGGTGGACACGGCGGGTCTGGCCGGCGGCGATCCGCGCCTGGCCGAACAACTGGACGTGCTGCGCAACGGCGGCGACCTGCGCGCGTGCCTGGTGCTGGCGGCGAACGCGCATGCGTCGTCGCTGGACGAAGCCGTGCGCGCCTACCTGCCGGTGCGGCCGCACGCCTGCATCCTCACCAAGCTCGACGAGGCGCCCAGCCTTGGCGGCGCGCTGTCGGTGCTGATCCGGCACCGGCTGGCGCTCGACTACGTCACCGACGGCCAGCGCGTGCCCGAGGACATCGCCACCGCCGATGCGCGCGTGCTGGTGTGCCGCGCCGCGCAGGCGCTCAAGGGCAACGCGCCCGCGGATGACATGGTGATGGCGGATCGGTTCGGACTGGCGGTGGCAAGCGCATGAACGGTGTTTTCGCAATGAATCAGGCGATGGGGTTGGAGAGCATGCTGCGTGCGCTGACCGAACGACATGGGCGACAGGCGCCGGTACACGACCAGGCGTACGGGCTGAGCGGCAGCGCGCCGCGCAAACGCTGCCGCGCCATCGCGGTGGCGGGCGGCAAGGGCGGCGTGGGCAAGACCACGGTGTCGGTGAATCTGGGCATGGCGTTGGCCATGGACGGACACAAGGTGATCCTGCTCGACGCCGACATGAGCCTGGCCAATATCGATGTGCTGCTCGGCCTTACGCCCACGCGCCACATCGGCCACCTGCTCGACGGCAGCTGCAGCATCGACGACCTGCTGATGAGCGCGCCGCACGGGCTGAAGGTGGTGCCGGCCGGTTCCGGCACGCGCCGGCTCGCGCAGCTCGGCGCCGGCGAGCATGCCGCGGTGATCCGCGCGTTCGACGACCTGGTCACGCCGCCGGATTACCTGGTGGTGGATACCGCCGCGGGCCTTTCCGACAACGTGGCGATGTTCGCCGCCGCCGCGGACGACGTGGTGGTGGTGGTGTGCGACGAGCCGGCCTCGCTCACCGACGCCTACGCCTTGCTCAAGGTGCTCAGCCGCGACTTCGGCGTGCGCCGCTTCCGCATGGTGGCCAACATGGTGCGCAACGTGGGCGAGGCCAGGCAGCTGCATCAGAAGCTCGCAAGGGTTTGCGACCGCTTTCTCGACGTGGCGCTGGAATTCATGGGGCAGGTTCCGCAGGACGAACGGCTCAGGCAAGCCATCCGCCGCCAGAGCGCGGTGGTGGACCTGTGGCCGTCCAGCCGCTCGGGACTGGCATTCAAGCAATTGGCGGGTGCGGTCGATACATGGGGTGAACCCGAGCGACTGGGCCTGGACCGCATCGCCTTCTTCAGCAGGCAGGCCGCAGTAGCGACGGGGTGGTGAGATGAGTGTGGCTTCCGAATATCTGCAACTGCAAAAGCAGAGTGCCGACGAACTGGTTCGCCAGCACGCTCCCCTGGTGCGAAGGATCGCCTATCACCTGATGGGCCGCCTGCCGCCCAGCGTGGACGTCAGCGACCTGATCCAGGCCGGCATGATCGGTTTGCTGGAGGCCGCGCGCAATTTCACCACCGGACGGAATGCGAGCTTCGAGACGTTTGCGGGCATCCGCATCCGTGGCGCGATGCTCGACGAGTTGCGGCGCACCGACTGGACCCCACGGTCGGTGCATCGAAAAGTGCGCGAAATGGCGGAGGTCGTTCGTCAGATTGAAATCGAGACCGGTGCGGATGCCGAGGACGCCGAAGTGATGCGGCGGCTGGGCATCGGCGCCGAGGAATATCACCAGGTGCTGGCCGACGCCGCGAGCGCGCGCCTGCTCAGCCTCTCCGCGCCGGACGACGCGGACGGTGGCGCGGCGTTCGACGTGGCCGACGGCGACAGCCTGGGGCCCGCTGACAGCGTCGAGCACGAAGGCATGCGCGAGGCGCTGGTGGAGGCCATCGGCAGCCTGCCGGAGCGCGAGCAGCTGGTGATGTCCCTGTACTACGAGGAAGAGTTGAACCTCAAGGAGATCGGCGCGGTGCTCGGGGTCACCGAGTCGCGCGTCTGCCAGATCCACGGCCAGGCCATCGTGCGTCTGCGCGCGCGCATGACCGGATGGACGGAAGGGCAGGGCATCGGGAATCGGGAATCGAAAACCGGAAAGTCAAAACCACGCTAGCGACGACACGCACATCTACTCCCTATTCCCCCGAAGCAAGCGGAGAAAAACTTGGACAAGAATATGAAGATCCTCGTGGTGGACGATTTCTCCACCATGCGGCGCATCGTTCGCAACCTGCTGGTCGAGCTGGGTTTCAGCAACACGCTCATCCAGGAAGCCGACGACGGCGAGAACGCGCTGACCATGTTGCGCAACAACAGTTTCGACATGGTGGTGACCGACTGGAACATGCCCAACATGACGGGCATCGACCTGCTGCGCGCCATCCGCGCCGAGCCCTCGCTCAAGAGCATGCCGGTGCTCATGGTCACCGCGGAGAACAACCGCGACCAGATCATCGCCGCCGCGCAGGCGGGCGTGAACGGCTACATCGTCAAGCCGTTCACCGCCGTCACCCTGCAGGAAAAACTCAGCAAGATCTTCGAACGCCTGGCCGCCAGCGGAGCCAACGCATGAACGCACAAGTCTCCCTGCTCGCCGGCGAAGCCATGCCGCAGGAATTGCACGATCTCTTGAACAGCACCGACGGCGCCGCCTTCGAGCAGGCGCTGGACGTGCTGGTGCGCCAGCGCGAGCAGCGCCTGTTCCGCGCACTGGGCCTGCTGGCGCGCGACCTGCACGACGCGGTACGCCGCCTGGGCGGCGACCTCGCGCAGGAAGGCGTGCCGGGCAGCGTCGCCGATGCGCGCAAGCACCTGCAGGACGTGCTGGAGATGAGTTCGCAGGCCGCGCACCGCACGCTCGACTTCGCCGAGCGCATGCGTCCGCAGGCCGACCAGCTTGCCGCGCACGCCGACGCCGTGCTCGGTGGCGCCGCCGAAGGCGACGCGGCACGCGTGCTGGCGACGCAGGCCAAGTCGTTCGCCGACGAATATCGCGAAGGCATGGCCGATTTCGTGGTGGCGCAGTCGTGGCAGGACCTCTCCGGTCAGCGCATCAAGAAGGTCGTGAACTTCATCGGCAGCGTAGAGAACTCGCTGCTGGAACTGGTGAGCCTGACTGGCGCGCTGGCCTCGGGCGAAGCCGCAGCAGGCCCGGTGAAGGTCACCAGCCAGGACGAGGCGGATCGTCTGTTGAGTGAATTTGGTTTCTAAGAGCTTGTTGAAGAACGATGCCTTGGCCTGATTGCGTACCCGCCATAGCCCTCGACGTCATCCCCGCGGAAGCGGGGTTCCAGCGACTTTCGGCTTTTCTCACGCAATCAAAGGCACTGGGTCCCTGCTTCCGCAGGGATGACGGTGAGGCAACCAAGAGGCCACGTAGAGCGCTTGAGCTGACTGCAAGGACACACACCTGATGGACCCCACGCTGGACAGCGAGCTGCGCAACGATTTCCTGGTGGAAGCCGGGGAGCTGGTGCAGCGCCTGGGTGAACAGCTGATCGGGCTGGAAGCCTCGCCGCGCGATGCCGAGCTGTTGAACGCCGTGTTCCGCGCGTTCCACACGGTGAAGGGTGGCGCGGGCTTCCTCGCCATCGAGCCGATGGTGCAGCTGTGCCATCACGCCGAAGACCTGCTCAACGTGGCGCGCAATGGGCAACTACTGCTCGACGCCAGCCGCATGGACGCGCTGCTGGAAGCGCTGGACCTGCTCAACGACATGATGGCCGCGCTGGCCGGCGGCCAGCCGATGGACATGCCGCCACCGGCGCTGCTGCAGCGACTGACGCCCGGCGCCCTCGCCGCACCCAAGCCCGCGCCGGCGCCCAAGCCGGTGGCGCCGCCGCCGAGCGACGGCACCATCGACGACTCGGAATTCGAGGCCCTGCTGGACAGCCTGTACGGCAGCAGCGGTGCGCCGGGCGCACCGGCGACAGCATCGTCGTCCGGCAGCATCACCGACGACGAATTCGAAGCGCTGCTGGACAACCTGCACGGCAAGGGCGGTACGCCCGGCGCGGTGGAGGTGCCGGCGGCGTCCGCATCTTCCGGCACGATTTCCGACGACGAATTCGAAGCGCTGCTCGACAACCTGCATGGCAAGGGCGGCAGCCCCGGCGCGCAGGTTTCCGCGCCGGCTGCTGCACCGGTCGCCGCTCCCGCGCCGGCGGCGCCCGTGGCCAAGCAGGCCGCGCCCGCGCCCGAGAGCACCGTGCGCGTGGATACCGCGCGCCTCGATGCGCTGGTGCATCGCGCCGGTGAACTGGTGCTGGTGCGCAATCGCCTGCTGAGCCTGGCGGCGAAGAACGGCGACGAGACGCTGGAGCTTGCCGCAACCGAACTCGACCGCGTCGCCGACGCCTTGCAGAACGCCGTGCTCGGCATGCGCATGCAGCCGGTGGGACGCCTGTTCCAGCGCTTCCCGCGCATCGTGCGCGACCTGTCGCGCCAGCTGGGCAAGGAAGTGGAACTGGTGCAGGAAGGCGAGGGCACCGATCTCGATCGTAGCCTGGTCGAGGCGCTTGCCGACCCGATGGTGCACCTGATCCGCAACGCGCTCGATCACGGCCTGGAAATGCCCGACGAACGCGAGCGCGCCGGCAAGCCGCGCAAGGGCAAGGTGACGCTGGGTGCAAGCCAGCGTGGTGAGCGCATCGTCATCACCGTGTCCGACGACGGGCGCGGCATGAATCCCGAAGTCCTGCGCCGCAAGGCGGTGGAGAAGGGCTTGATGGACGAGGCGCAGGCCGCGCGCCTCACCGAAAACGAATGCTACGAAATCATCTTCCGCCCCGGCTTCAGCACGGCCGCCACCGTCTCCGACATCTCCGGTCGCGGCGTGGGCATGGACGTGGTGAAGACGCGCGTGGTCGAACTGGGCGGCACCTTGTCGGTGCGCTCGCAGCTCGGAAAAGGCAGCACGCTGGAACTGGCGGTGCCGCTGACGCTGGCGATCCAGCGCGTGCTGATGGTGCGCGTGGGCGCACGCCTGCTCGCCTTGCCGCTGAGCAACGTGGACGAAGTGTTCGAACTCGCCGCGGGCCAGCAGCAACAGCTCGATGGCCGCGCGGTGGCCTCGCATCGCGGGCGCGCGCTGGCGCTGGCGGACCTGGGCGGCTGGGTGGGCGTGGAAGGTCCGGCGGGACGGCACGTGGTGGTGCTGCACATCGGCCACATGCGCCTGGGTTGCCTGGTGCACGAAGTGCTGGGGCGCGAAGACGTGATGGTGAAACCGCTCGGCCCCCTGTTCGAAGGCGTGCCCGCCGTGGCGGGCGCGACCGTCACCGGCGATGGCCGTCTGGCGCTGGTGATGGACCTGGCCGGCCTGTCCGGCAGCGACGGCCAACTCCTCCCCACTCTTCGTGTAGCGACCTGACATGGACCTGGTAAGTCTCATCGGCACGATCCTGGCCTTCGTGGTCGTGATCGTCGGCACCATCCTCAAGGGTTCCAGCGTGGAAGCGCTGTGGAACCCCGCCGCGTTCGTCATCGTGTTCCTCGGCACCATCGCCGCGCTGCTGGTGCAGAACTCCGGCAAGGTGCTCAAGCACGCCATGTCGATGTTCCCGCTGGTGTACCGGCCGCCGCAGCACCAGCCGTCCGACCTGATCAGCCGCATCGTCGGCTGGAGCGAGATCTCGCGCCGCCAGGGCCTGCTCGGCCTGGAGCCGCAGATCGATTCGGAGAACGACACCTTCACCCGCAAGGGCCTGCAACTGCTGGTGGACGGCAGCGAGCCGGAGGCCATCCGCGGCGTGCTGGAAGTGGAAGTGGGCGCGCGCGAGCACCATGATCTGGTCGCCGCCAAGGTGTTCGAGAGCGCCGGCATCTTCTCGCCCACCATGGGCATCATCGGCGCGGTGATGGGCCTGATGGCGGTGATGCAGAACCTCGCCGACCCGAGCAAGCTCGGCCACGGCATCGCCGCCGCCTTCGTCGCCACCATCTACGGCGTGGCGCTGGCCAACCTGCTGATGCTGCCGATGGCCGCGCGCCTGAAAGGCCTGATCCACAAGCAGACGCAGATGCGCGAAATCCTGATCGAAGGCCTGGTAGCCATCGCCGAGGGCGCGAACCCGCGCCAGATCGAGGCGAAGCTGCAGGGTTATCTCGCGTAACCGGGACGACGCATCGTGGCCAGGAAGAAGAAACATCACGAGGAACACGTCAACCACGAGGCATGGGCCATTCCCTATGCCGACCTGATGACGCTACTGCTCGCCTTCTTCGTGGTGATGTACGCGGTGTCGGTGGTGAACGAGGGCAAGTACCGCGTGATGTCCAACTCCATCATCGAGGCGTTCAACGGCTCCAGCCACGTGATCGCGCCGATGCCGCAGACGCGCGTGCAGCCGCACAACGTCGACCCCGCCATCGCCTCGCCCGCGTCCCAGCCGGGCGCCGCGACCACGCCGGTGAACGTGCCGATTCCGGCGCCGCCGCAGCTGGTGCGGGCGGTCGATACGCGCGCAGCTTCGCAGACGCAGGAGCGGCGCAACCTGGAATCGATCCGCGATCAGGTGCAGCGCGCGCTGCAACCGCTGATCGACAAGCAGATGGTGATCGTGCGCAAGACCACCTCGTGGCTGGAGATCGAGCTGCGCACCGACATCCTGTTTTCCAGCGGCGTGGCGAAGCTGTCGCCGGAGGCGAACGAGATCCTCGACAACATGGCGTCCATCCTCAAGCCGTTCCCGAACGCGGTGCGCATCGAGGGCTATACGGACGACAGGCCCATCAACACCGCGCTGTATCCCTCCAACTGGGAACTGTCCGCCGCGCGCGCGGCCAGCGTGGCGCGGTTGTTTTCTGAGCAGGGCGTGGACCCGGCGCGGCTGGGCATCATGGGCTGGGGCGAGTACCGGCCCGCCGCCGACAACGCCACGGCGGACGGCCGCAACCACAATCGCCGCGTGCTGATCGTGGTGCTGAGCGAAGAGGGCGCGCCCAAGCGCCTGCTCAACGATCTGCAGAACGGCCAGCTGACGGCCGACGACAACGGCACGCCGGCACCGGCGACGTCCGCCGCGCCGGTGGCCGCCCCGGTCATCGCAGCGGCCAAGCCGGCAGCGGCCAAGCCCGCGCCGACGGTGGAAGTCGTCGCGCCCCGGCCAACGGAAGACGTGCCGGTGAACAAGGTGATCCTCGCCAGGCCGGTGCGCACCGCGCAGCAGGACAGCGACACGCGGCCGGACCTTGCGCCGCAGTCGGCGCTGCCCGAAGCGGCCGCCGGCACCCTCACCATCGGCGCGGCGCACGTGGCGTCGCCCGAGCATGGCCCATGAATTGCATAGCTGTAGCACGGGCCGTCAAGGCCATCGCAGGGGAGTCCGTGTCATGACCAAGGCACACCACACCGAAGACTGGCTGTCCTTCCGCATCGGCGGGCAGATGTATGCGGCGCCGCTGACCCAGGTGAGCGAAGTGCTGCGCGACGGCGAGCTGACGCCGGTGCCGGGATCGTCCTCGGACGTGCTCGGCATCCGCCATCTGCGCGGCCGCATCGTGCCCGTGCTGGATGGCCGCCGCCGTCTCGGCCTGCCGGAAGAGGGGCGCGCGGATCCCTTCCAGGTGCGCCTGGTGATGCTCGCCTATGGCGCGCACCTGGTCGGCATCCGCGTGGACGCGGTGGGCGACCTGCTCTCGGCCAGTGCGGCCGACATCGCGCCGCCGCTGCCGGGCGGCGCCGCGCGCGAGGACGATCCCGTCACCGGCGTGCTGCCCGCGCAGGGCGGATTCGTGGCACTTCTTGACGTGCGGCGTCTGTGCCGCCTGCCGCTGGAGCACGAGGCGGCGTAGGGCGTTAACAGGCGCTGATCCATCCGTCATCGGGCGCGGCTATCCTTGGACGCCGGGGCGACGAACGTTGCCCCGATCGCGTCAGCCAAGGAAAGGAACCCAGCCCATGTCGTCGCAACAGCCTGTCCTGCCCGCCGCGTCGGCGAGCCAGCGTGCGGTGGTCATCGTCGCCGCGGCCTGCGTGCTGGCCTTGCTGTACTTCGGGCGGGAAGTGCTGGTGCCGATCGTGCTGGCGTTCTTCCTCAGCCTGCTGGTGGCGCCGTGGGTGCGGCTGTGCCGGCACGTCGGGCTGGGTCACGGGCCGTCGGTGCTGATCACGGTCGTCGCGCTGGTGGTGGTCGTCACCGGCCTGACCACCATCATCGGCTCGCAGGTGGTGCACGTGGCTCGCAGCCTGCCGCAATACGAAGTGACCATTCGCAGCAAGGTGCAGTCGCTGCGCCAGGAAACGCTGGGGCGCCTGGACTTCTTGAACGGCGAACTCGGCAAGGTGATCGGCGATGCAGGGCAGGGCGCCGCGCCCGCCGCCAGCACGGCGGCGCCGCTGGTGGTGGCGCCGCCCTATCTCACTAGTGCGCCGGCAGCGCCCAAGCCGGTCGAGGCGCCGGCGAAGGCGTCGTCCTCGCCGATGGTCATCGTCACCCGCGTGCTGGCCACCGCATGGGTGCCGCTGGAAACCGCGGGCATCGTGCTGGTGGTGTTGATCTTCGTACTGCTGGAACACGAATCGCTGCGCGATCGCTTCATCCGGCTGGCGGGCGGCACCGACCTGCGCGCGACCACGGCCGCGATCAACGATGCCGGCGAGCGGCTGTCGCGCTTCTTCCTTTCCACGTTCTCGGTCAACGTCGGCGTGGGCGTGGCGATCTGGCTGGGCCTGATGGTGATCGGCGTTCCCAATGCGCCGCTGTGGGGCGCGCTGACCGCCGCCATGCGCTTCGTGCCCTATATCGGCGTGTGGATGGTGGCGGCGCTGGTGAGTGTGTTTGCCGCGGCGGTGGCGCCGGGCTGGTCGCTGCTGGCGATGACGGTGGTGCTCTACCTTTTGGTAGAAGTCGTGGTGTCGCAGCTCATCGAGCCGTTCCTCTACGGACACACGACGGGGCTTTCGCCGCTGGCGGTGGTGGTGGCGGCGATCTTCTGGAGCTGGCTGTGGGGGCCGGTGGGCCTGCTCATGTCCACGCCGCTCACGCTGTGCCTGGTGGTGGCGGGCCGCCACGTGAAGGCGCTGGACCTGCTCAATATCCTGCTGGGCGACGCACCGGCGCTCACCATGCCGCAGCGCGTGTACCAGCGTGCGCTATCGGGCGACGCGGGCGAGATCATCAGCGAGGCGCGCGACTTCCTCAAGCGCAAGAGTTTTGCGGCCTACTGCGATGCCGTGCTGTTGCCGGCGCTGCAGCTGGCGCGCGTGGACCTGGTCGCGGGCGCGATCAATACGGTGCAGCAGCAGTCGGTGAAGCGAACCATCGTGACGGTGGTGGAGGCGCTGGACAGCCACGAAAGCAAGTGGACGCGCTGGCGGCGGCGCGCATCCGTGCTCGAGGACACGAGCATCGGCCGCAGCCTGCGGCAACATCGCGAAGATGCCTTCGGCCGCTGGCAAGGGCCGCTGAGCGTGCCCGCGGGTTCGGTGGTGCTGTGCCTGGGCTTGGGGTCGGTGGCCGATGACCTGGCGACCGAGCTACTCACGCGCATCCTGCGCGACCTGCATATCGACGCGCGCCATCTGTCCATCGAGGATTTCGCTGCCTTCGAGGCGGAGCCGCATCCCGATGCCACGCCGGACGCTGTCTCGATGGCCTATGTGGTGAGTACGGCCCCGGTGGAGGAGCGCGGCAGCTTCGATGACGCCGTGGCCCTGGTGCGCGACCGCATTCCCAAGGCATGCATCGTTGGCGTGCTGTTCTCCGAACCGCTGGTGACGGCCGAGGCGGCCTTGCCGGCGAATGCCGACGTCAACGAAGTAGTGCGTTCGCTGGAGCAGGCCGCGCAACAGGCCATCGCACGCATACCTGAAGGTGGCGCCGCCGTCGCGTAGGGTTTTTCTCGAGGGCGTCAGCGAATGCGCAGCGCGCGGGCCCAGTGACGGGCATCGTCTGACTGCGCGGCAGGAAGCCCTACAGCTATCATCGGTTTTCGCCCATCCTCCTGTAAGCGAAGGATGTCGGCGCACATCCGTAATTCTACGTATCCACCGTAGGTGGATTTTCGCTTGTTCGCTATCGCACGGACAGCCACGCTGACTCAAGCGTCAGCTTTACCTGACGCAAATGTTCAGCGTTCACTGTCAATATCCATAGCGATTATTTTATGAAGCGATTTCTCTCGGTTTTCCTCGCGCTGGCCGCCATCGCGAGCCTGCCGGCCTACGCGACGGAAGGCGGCGTCGGGCGTTCGATCACCGGCATGCAGGCGGCCTCGTACTCCGGCCTGGTGCCGCCCACACCAGGCTGGAACTGGCAGCTCGGTTACGCGTACTACAGCGGCGATATCAGCGGATCGAAGGAAGTTCCTTTGACCGGCGGCGGATCGTCGTTGGGCATCAAGGCCGAGTTCCAGCTGGCGACGGCGGTAGGCATGTACATCTGGAACACCAAGCCGTCGTCGTGGAATTTCGCCTCGATGGTCGAGCTGCCCTTTGCCTACGTGGGCGTGACCGCCGACCTGGACCTGGGGCAGTTGCATCGCAGCGTGCACGACAGCGCGACGGGCCTGTACGACATGACCTTCGTGCCGGTGATCGCCAGCCACCATTTCAGCCAGACGCAGCACCTGTCGCTGGCGCTGTATGTCGAGGCACCGACCGGCGACTACAAGAAGGGGCAACTGGCCAACACCAGCCTCAATACCTGGGTCTTCACGCCCACCGTGGGCTATACGCAGTTGTTCAACCAGGGCTCGCTGGAGTGGAGCACCACGGTCGGCGTGGACTTCTATACCAAGGACAATGCGACCGACTACCAGAACGGCTCGGTGTTCCACCTGGATTCGCTGCTGGTGCAGCGCTTTCCCAGCGGCTGGGGCGTGGGTGCGGTGGGCGGCTGGATCGACCAGATCGACAAGGACACCGGCCCGCTCGCGGATCGCCTCAACGGCTTCAAGGGGCGCGCCTTGTCGTTCGGCCCCATGGTCAACTATCTGAAGAAATGGCAGGGCGGCCAGGTCGAATTTTCGCTGCGCTGGCTGCACGAATTCGACGTGAAGAACCGCACGCAGGGCAACCCGGCCCTGTTGTCGGCGACGATTTCGCTCTGATCGAGGTCCTGGGGCCTGTTCAAAATCTCACGCGAGCGCCGAATTCCCTCACCGTCATTCCGGCTTTCGCCGGAATGACGGTGAGGGATATAGGCGTTTATGCGAGATGTTGAACGGGCTTCTGCACGATAGCCTAGCAAGGCGTCAGAGCAGGAACTTCGGCACCGCCGGAAGAATGACGAAACGGTAGTTCCAGCGCGCGCCCGGCATGGACGATTGCTGGATCACGGAGTACTGCACCTCGACGCCGTACTTGATGGGAATGCCGGCCAGCGTGGTGGTGTAGTTCACGCCCAGGCCAATGGGCAGGTTGACCTTGTTGCCGCCGCCTTGGGCGTTCCAGTTGATGGCGATGTTGGGCGACATGCCGATGTGCCACTTGCCCGCGTCGTCCAGCTTGCGCTGGATGAAGTACTGGATGTTGGTCATGTTCACGTCGGCGCGGTTCTTCTTGCTGGACGCGAACGACCACCACTGCTGCGGGAACACGCCGGCGGTCCAGTCCTTGCCCAGGTAGGCGAGCACGGCGGTGGGACCGGCGGAGTACTTGCCGGTGCCGAGCACGGCCTGGCTGGCGGTGGGAAACATCACGGTGGCGCCCACGCCCCAGACCAGCGCGCCGCCATTGCTCAGCTTCGTCGTCTGCGACGGCGCCACCAGGCCCACGTAGGTGATGTCGCCCATGCCGGTGGTACGGCTGAAGGGGTCGTTGATGACGGACGCGGTCCTGGGATCCTGCGCGATCTGCTGCGGCGTATCGCCGAACAGGCCGCCGATGTGCTTGTTGACCGGCTCGCTCACCAGGGGAAAGGAAATGCGGTTGATCAGGTTCCAGTCGTCGCTGAGCTTGACCGGAAACGTCGGGATGAATTGGGTGCGGTTCACATCCTTGTAGTTGTCGATCGGCCCACCTTTGACGCGCGTGTAGTCGTTCTGCAAGGGGAACATGACCAGGTTGGCCACCGGGTTGTTCATCAGCTGGCCGATCTGCGCTTCGGTGGGTTTGCAGCCTGCCTTCACCTCGGCCTTCAGGTCGGCATTGATGTCGGCGTAGAAGTGGGCGCAATCCGCCGATGCCGATGGCGACTGGGTGCTTGCCGTTGCCGCGTCGCTGCCGGCATTTTCGGCGTGCGCTCCGGCGCAGAACAGTGGGAGCAGGGCAAGTGTCGCCAGCCAGCGGGCCGGGCGTTCCGTTTGATGAGCCATGGTCTTTCCTTATGCAGCTGGCGCCGCGCCGTGGTGCCGCGATGCGCGTATACGCCAGGTTTTCGCTTGGGTCTGCGGAGCGTCGTTCACGACGAAGCCCCCGACATGCCGGGATTCGTTCGTTGCAGACGGTGTTGCCGACGTGTGCGTCGGCTTGCGTAGTCTGTGTGCGCTGGCCGAGGCGGGCCAAGAGGCGTCGGCCTACAACGCGGCTAATTTCGGCTGATGGCGTTGTCGGTTTTTGCCGCTGCTTGAACAACGACGCATGCGGGCGAACGCATCGCGCGCCGCTTGCGGAAAATGGCGGGCATGTCGTGCGTGTTTTTCCGTATCGACGGCAAGCAACAGGTCATGCACATGCGACGTCGCGTGCAGCGGCCGATATCAGTGCTCGGCTTCGGCGGCGTCGTAAATGCAGGCCATCACCGCGGCGGCGGCGGCGTAGAGCGTGGCGGGCACTTCCTGGCGCAGTCGCAGCGAGGCGAGCAGCGCGGCCATCTGCGGATCCTGATGCAGCGGAATGCCCAGCGCGCGGGCGCGCGCGAGCAGCGTCTCCAGCGATTCGGGCGCCAGCGCGACCGGCGTGGCGGGCGCATCGTTCGGGCCGCCGGAAAGACGCAGGGTGACGCGCCGCCGTGCGGGAGGCAGTGCCTGGCTCATGCGGTGGTCCTCAGCAGGATCGCGCTGTGCTGGCCGGTCGACTGCGGCATGCCCTGCTGGCAACTGAGCTGGTCGAGCGTGAGGCCGCTGGCGGAGAGCGCCTGCCGCAGCGTGCCGAACTGCTGCTCCAGCCGGTGCACGGTGTCGATGCGCTCGGCCCACAGCCGCACCGACAGGCGCAGCCCGCGCAACTGCAGCTCGCCATGGATGGGCCCGAGCGCCGGCAGGTCGATGGCGAAGCCGAAAGTCCACGAGGAACCGCTGTCGGCCTCGCCATGTTGTTGCACCTGCACTTGCAGGATGTCGTGCCCGTTCTCGCCCTGCAGCGGAATCTCGATCATCCAGGCGGATGTCGTGGTGGCCTCCAGCTGCGCCACTTCCACGCGGGCCAGCGCCGCGTGGACTTCGCCGTGCAGGCGGCTGAGCAGGGCATCCACGTCGTCGTCCAGCAGGGCCAGCGGCAGCATCGCGCGCGGCTGCGCCTGCAGGCCGCGCTGCTGCAGCGGCGGCGGTGTTTCGCTGGCGGTGGAGGCCGGGGCCGGGCGGCGCGTCGGCAGGTAGTCGTCGAGCAGGCTGGCCAGGCGAAGCAGCGCCCCTTTCCAGTCCTCCTGGCTCAGGCCCGCCATGTCCAGCTGCGGTTCGGCCAGCTGTGATTCCAGAAACAGGCCGCTGCGCTTGATGGCTTCTTCCAGGCCTTCGCCGCGGGTGATCTCGGCCGGCGTGCGCACGCCGTGCTCCAGCATGGCCAGCGCCGGGCGCAGGTAGGCGGGCAGCTGGCGCAGCGCCGGTCGCTGGGACAGGGCATCGAGCGTGGCCAGCAGCGGCGCGTAGCCGTTCTGCTGCGGCAGGCGCTCGCGCATGGCCAGTTGCGTGGCCGGCTCGGGCGTCTGCGGGCTGATCACTTCCAGCATGGGCTGCGCGCCCAGGGTGAGCACGCGCACCTGGAACTGCGAGGGCAGCTGGCCTTTCGGCGCCTCGGTTTCCACGGCCAGCGCGCCGATCTGCAGCACCATCATGCCGTCGGGATTGATCCCCAGCGGACGCGCGGACAGCACGGTACCGATGCGCCAGCTCTCCGCGGCGCTGCCGGACGCGGCGCCGGCCCAGGCAAGGGCCGCGAGACTGGTGGGTTGAATGATCAATCGAGGCTCCTTGCGCACGGAGCGCAAGCGCGCGCCCGTCCGTGCCCTGTGAATCGGCCGGCGCGGGGAAAACTTGAGAGCCGTTTTTTTCCTGCGCAAACCGGCACGCGCACCGCTAAAGCCGACCGGCCCATGGCCGATAAACCACCCGTAGACGCCCGCAGGGTGGGCGAAAGGACCAGCACGATGGGCAGCAAGAGGACGGGTGGGGGCAAGGGCGGCGCGCGCGTGATCGCGCTGCCGGCCGACTTCCGGCTTGGCAGCGTGGCCGACGTCAAGGCGGAACTGATCGATGCGTTCGACGCGCCGGGCTCGCAGCTGGACGGTGCCGGCGTGGAACGGGTGGATACCGCCGCGTTGCAGCTGCTGGTGGCGTTCCGTCGCGAGGCGGCGGCGCGCGGCCAGTCGCCCGCGTGGCTGGGAGTGAGCGATGTGATGCGCGAGGCGGCCGGTGTGCTCGGCCTGGCGCAGGCCCTGGAATTGCCGGCGGCGATGCCGGCCTGAAACTGAGGTGGAAGATGGCAAAGATTCTTGCGGTAGATGATTCGGCTTCGATGCGCGGCATGGTGGCCTTCACCCTGCGCGGCGCGGGTCATGACGTGAGCGAGGCCGAGAACGGCCAGCTGGCGCTCGATGCGGCCAAGGGCGGCAGCTTCGACCTGGTGCTGGCGGACGTGAACATGCCGGTGATGGATGGCATCAGCATGGTGCGCGAGCTGCGTGCGCTGCCGGCGTACAAGGGCGTGCCCATCCTGATGCTGACCACCGAGTCGCATACGGACAAGAAGATGGAAGGCAAGGCCGCCGGCGCCACCGGCTGGCTGGTGAAGCCGTTCGATCCCGAGCAGTTGCTGGCGACCGTCAAGCGCGTGCTGGGTTGATATGGCTCGTCATTCCCGCGAACCCCGAAAAGGGGGCAAGCGCGGGAATCCAGTGACTTTTGCACTTGCTCAAAGGCGCTGGATTCCCGCCGTCGCGGGAGTGATGGATAGGCGGGTTACGCGAAGCTATTCCTAGAGTAGAGATCATCATGAGCAAGGCCGGTCTGGCGCAGTTCCAACAGGTGTTCATCGAGGAAAGCCTGGAAGGGCTCGACACGATGGAGTCGTCGCTGCTTGCGCTGGACGAGGGCGGCGACGGGGAGCTGGTGCACACCATTTTCCGCGCCGCGCATTCCATCAAGGGCGGCGCGGCCACCTTCGGCTTTCCGGAGATGGCCTCGTTCACCCACGAGGCCGAATCGCTGCTCGATGAAGTGCGTGGCGGCAAGCGCGCCATCGACGGCACCATCATCGAACTGCTGCTGCGCACGGTGGATTGCCTGCGCGGCATGTTCGCCCGCGCCCAGGCCGGCGAGCCGCTCAACGATGCCGTGGCCGAAGGGTTGCGCAACGAGCTGGCCGCTGCGATGGGTCGCGGCGCGCCCGCGACCGCCGTACAGGCGCGCCGCGACGTGGACCAGGCCGATGCCTGGATCATCCGTTTCCGCCCTCATGCCAGCATGCTGGCCGGTGGCAACGAACCCTTGCGGCTTATCCGCGAACTGGCGGGGCTGGGCGAACTGGAAGTGACACCGTCGCTCGATCGCCTGCCGGCCTTCGCCGCATTGGACCCCACCGAGTGCCATCTCGGCTGGACCATCGAACTGAAGGGCCCGGTCAAGCGCACCGACATCACCGGCGTGTTCGATTGGGTGGAGGACGAGTGCGACCTGCAGATCGACGCGAAGCACATCGTCGCCGAGGTCACGCCGCCGCCCGCTCCTGCCGCCGCGCCCGCGCCGAACGTCGCCGATGCCGGCGCCGCCCGCGCGCAGCGCGAAGCGAATGCCGAGTCCAGTTCGGTGCGCGTGTCGATCGACAAGATCGACGGACTGATCAACCTGGTGGGCGAGCTGGTGATCACCCAGTCCATGCTCGACACCTTCCGCGAAGGCGACATCGACGCTTCGCGGCTGGCCGTGCTCGAACAGGGCCTGGCCCAGCTGGCGCGCCACACGCGCGAGCTGCAGGAAAGCGTCATGGGCATCCGCATGCTGCCCATCGCCTCCGTGTTCAACCGCTTCCCGCGCATGGTGCGCGACATCAGCCAGAAACTCGGCAAGCAGGTGAAGCTGGAACTGGTCGGCGAACAGACCGAGCTGGACAAGACCGTGCTCGAGAAGATCGGCGACCCGATGGTGCACCTGGTGCGCAACGCCATCGACCACGGCCTGGAAACGCCGGACAAGCGCCGCGCCGCGGGCAAGGGCGATACCGGCACGCTCACGCTGCAGGCCTCGCATCGCGGCGGCAGCATCGTGGTGGAAGTGTCGGACGACGGCGCGGGCCTCAACCGCGACGCCATCGTCGCCAAGGCGATCCAGCGCGGCCTTATTTCCACCGGCGAAGGCATGAGCGACGAAGCCGTGGCGGAGCTGATCTTCCAGCCGGGCTTCTCCACCGCCGCCGTCACCACCGATCTTTCGGGCCGTGGCGTGGGCATGGACGTGGTTCGCCGCAACGTGGCGGACCTGGGCGGCACCGTCACCATCCGCAGCACGCAGGGCAAGGGCAGCGTGTTCACCATCACCCTGCCGCTGACGCTGGCGATCATCGACGGCCTTACCGCCGCGGTGGGCGAGGAGCGCTACATCGTGCCGCTCGTCTCCATCGTGGAATCGGTGCAGTTGAAGGCCGATGCCGTGCGCAGCGTGGCCGGTGGCGGCGAGCTGTTCCGCTTCCGCGGCGAATACCTGCCGGTGATCCGCCTGCATGAAGCCTTCCACTGCGAGAACGCCATCCACGCCATCGACGAAGGCCTGATGGTGGTGGTGGAAGGCGACGGCGCGCGCGTGGGCCTGTTTGTCGATGGCCTGATCGGCCAGCAGCAGGCCGTGGTGAAGTCGCTGGAAGCCAATTACCGGCGCGTGCAGGGCGTATCCGGCGCGACCATCCTGGCGGATGGTTCCGTGGCGCTGATCGTCGACATCGCCGGCCTGGTGCGCATGCAGGGCCGAAAGAAAGCCGCGTGATGCCAGCGCGGCGCCGTTGAAGCGGCGCCGTCGCAACGAAAAATGATCGGCGGTGCGCGAAGGGGGCGCATCGCCACGCCGGCCGGGGCCGGTCGATCCACCTTACTTGCCGGGAGGCCCGTCGCTGCGTCGGCGCCGCCTGGCCATCCATTCCACCTCTTTCATCCGCCGCGACAGGAAGCCGTGGCGCGCCGGGCTGTTGCCCTGCGCCAGAGCAATGCAGGGAATGAATCCGGGCAATCGCAGAACCGCCCATTTCATTCTGAAGGTCAGCCATGATGTCCCCTCTGAAATTCATCGATCGCCTCAGCCTCACTGCCAAGGTATGGCTGGTCATCGCCTTCGTGATCGCCGGCCTGGTGGCGCTCACGCTCATCTCCGCCGTCGACAGCCGTCGCTTGCAGATGGAGGCGCGCGTGCATGCGCTGGCCGATGAAGTGGGTACGGCGGAAAGCCTGGTGGAAAGCTTCCACGCGCGTGTGCAGGCAGGCGAATTCAGCGACGAGGAAGGCCGCAAGCAAGCCTTGGCCGCTCTGTCGGCGCTGCGCTGGAACGACGGCAGGGGCTACGTGTTCGTGTTCGACTCGAACTACGTGATGCGCATGCACCCCATCATGCCCAAGCGCGTGGGCACGCGCATCGAGAACGATGCCGACACCACCGGCAAGCGTTTCTACCAGGACATGATGGCGGCCGATCGCAAAGAGGGCCATGGCGCGACCGAATACATCTGGCCGATGCCGGGCAGCGACCACCCCCAGCACAAGATCACCTACACCGCCTGGTACAAGCCGTGGGACCTGCACATCGGTGCAGGCGCCTACTTCGTGGACATCGACGCACAGTTCCGCCAGATGCTGGAAGGCAGCCTGTTGCGGGCGCTGCTGGTGGCCCTGCTGGTGATCGGCGTGGTGTGGCAGTCCATGCGCAGCATCCGCCTGAGCATCGGCGGCGAACCCTCGTACGCGCTGTCGATGGCCACGCGCGTCGCTGATGGAAACCTTAGCGGCGACGATGGCCGCGTCTTCGCGCCGGGCAGCATGCTCGATGCGCTGGAGCGCATGCGCGCCAAGCTGGTGGAGATCGTGCGCGACGTGCAGCAGGGCTCGCAGGTGGTGTCCACGGCGGCGCAGCAGATTTCGCGCGGCAACGACGATCTCTCCCACCGCACGCAGGAACAGGCTTCCAGCCTGGAGGAAACCGCCGCGTCGATGGAAGAGATGACCTCCATCGTGCGCCAGAGCGCCGACAACGCCAGCCACGCCGATCAGCTCGCCCGCAGCGCCCGCGCGCAGGCCGAACGTGGCGGCGAGGTGGCGACGCGCACCAGCCACGCCATGCGCGAGATCGAAGGCGCCAGCCGGCAGATCACCGACATCGTGCAACTCATCGACGAGATCGCCTTCCAGACCAACCTGCTCGCGCTCAACGCCGCGGTGGAAGCCGCCCGCGCTGGCGAACAGGGCCGGGGCTTCGCGGTGGTGGCGGGCGAAGTGCGCAACCTCGCCCAGCGCAGCGCGGGCGCGGCGAAGGAGATCAAGGCGCTGATCGGCGACACGGTGGACAAGGTGCAGGCCGGTTCCGCGTTGGTGGAGGAATCGGGTGCGGTGCTGGCCGGCATCGTGGACAGCGTCAAGCGCGTCACCGACATCGTGGCCGAGATGGCCGCCGCGGCGCAGGAGCAGTCCTCCGGCATCGACCAGGTGAACCGCGCGGTGATGCAGATGGACGAAGTCACCCAGCAGAACGCCGCCCTGGTGGAAGAGGCGGCCGCCGCCGCCCGCGCCATGCAGGAGCAGGCCGACGAGCTGGAGCGCCAGATCCGTTACTTCCGCCTGGAAGCGCAGGCGGCCAGGCCGGTTGCCCGCCCGATGGCAGCAAGCCCTGCGCGGCCGGCGGCTCGGCCGGTGCCCGCCACGGCGGGGGCCTGGGCCGAGTTCTGAGCCGGTCCCGCCTGCCGGCGCGAACCATTCGCCAAACCTGCGTCTCCCTCAAGTTTCCCGGCCCACCGCCGATCCAGATCCCGATAGGGGGCCTCTCAAGCGGCCCCGACCACGAGGCGAACATGTCCGATAACACCCGGAGCGAGGCGCTCCAGTCGCAGTACCTCACCGTCAACCTCGCCCACGAGGAATATGGCATCGACATCCTGGCGGTCCGCGAGATCCGCGGCTGGACGCCGGTCACGCGCATCCCGCAGGCACCACACTACGTACTGGGCGTGCTCAACCTGCGCGGCGCCATCGTGCCGGTGATCGACATGCGCCTGCGCTTCGGCCTGGGGCGCGAAGCCTACGGCGCCACCACCGTCACCGTGATCATCACCGTGGCCGGCCGCAACTTCGGCGTGGTGGTCGATGCCGTGTCCGACGTGCTCGACGTGACGCCGGACGCCATCCGCCCGGTGCCGGATATGGGCACCACCGTGGATACCGAATACCTCAAGGGGCTTACCTCCGCCGGAGAGCGCATGGTGCTGCTGCTGGACGTGGACAAGCTGTTGCAGCCCCAGGACGCACAAATGCTTGAGGCGGCGCTGCCGGCCGCCTCCGATGTGAAAGCCGTGGCCTGAACGACCTACGCGGGAAATGGAATCATCATGAAGAAGTTCGCATTGAAAGCCCCCGAACTGTCCGTCAAGAACCGCCTTCGCGCGGTGCTTGGCCTGCTCGGCCTGATGCTGATCGGCGGCGCCGTCATCGGCATCGGCTCGATGCAGGAGCAGAACGCCGGCATGGGCAGGATCTACGACGACGAGATCGTGCCCGCCCAGCTCATTTCGCAGATCTCCCAGCGCTCGCTGATGTCCTTCATCTTGCTCGGCGAGGCCAGCTCGCTGGTCGGCAAGCCCGAGCAGGTGAAGGCGAAGCTGGCCGACTACGAGAAGATGCAGGTCGAGATGGAGGCGCTGAAAAAGCAGTTCGACACCATCCCGATGAGCGATGCGGTCGCCAAGCAGTTCAAGGCGTGGCGCTCCTCGGACGCCGACTACAAGGATGCCAAGGACTCGCTGGTCGATGCGCTCAAGCAGGGCGACACCGGCGCCTCGGAACTGCTGGAAATGCAGGTGCGTCCGCTGATGATGGAGCGCCAGGACACGCTGGCCAAGCTGGTCGACGCGCAGCGCAACGATGCGAAGACGATCTACGACGGCCAGGTGAATCGCTATCACCTGGTGCGCACGATCAGCATCGTCGCGCTGGTGGTGGGCCTGGCGGTGGCCGGCCTGATGGCGCTGCTGCTGATGCGCTCCATCCTCAGCACGCTGGGCGTCGCGGTGAAGGTGGCCAACGCCATCGCCGGCGGCAAGCTCGGCCACAAGATCGAAACGCGCCGCAAGGACGAGCTGGGCGAACTGCTCGATGCGCTGCGCGTCATGGACGAGCGCCTCTCCAGCATCGTCGGCGAAGTGCGCCACGGCGCGGGCTCCGTCAGCTCCGCCGCGCAGCAGATCGCGCGCGGCAACGACGACCTGAGCCAGCGCACCCAGGAGCAGGCGTCCAGCCTGGAGGAAACCGCCTCGTCGATGGAGGAAATGACCTCCACGGTGAAGCAGAACGCCGAGAACGCCAGCCACGCCAACCAGCTCGCCAGCGCCACGCGCCGCCAGGCCGAGCACGGCGGCGAAGTGGCCGCGCAGGCCAGCTCCGCCATGCGTGAGATCAACGAATCCAGCCGCAAGATCTCCGACATCGTCAGCCTCATCGACGAGATCGCCTTCCAGACCAACCTGCTCGCGCTCAACGCGGCGGTGGAAGCGGCGCGCGCGGGCGAACAGGGCCGCGGCTTCGCCGTAGTGGCGACCGAGGTGCGCAATCTCGCGCAGCGCAGCGCGGGTGCGGCCAAGGAGATCAAGGGCCTCATCAACGACAGCGCGGAGAAGGTGCGCGTGGGTTCGTCGCTGGTGGACCAGTCCGGCAAGGCGCTGGCCGACATCGTGGACAGCGTGAAAAAGGTCACCGACATCGTGGCCGAGATCGCCGCCGCCTCTCAGGAGCAGTCGGCCGGTATCGATCAGGTCAACCACGCCGTGCTGCAGATGGACGAAATGACCCAGCAGAACGCCGCGCTGGTGGAAGAGGCCGCCGCCGCCGCCCGCGCCATGCAGGAGCAGGCCGGCGAACTGGCACGCCAGGTCGGCTTCTTCCAGCTGGGCGAAGGCAACGCCGAAGTGGCGACCGAGAAGGCGCGTTCGCAGTCGGTGATGGCCGAGGCCGAAGCGGTGTTCGCCGCCGTGCGCAGCTCCAACGCGCCGGCACCGCGCGCGCCGCGAGGCGAAGCGGCTGACGCGGGTTCCTGGAAGGAATTCTGAGCATGAGCATGGCTGCCACGGTCGACAACAACGCGGGCGTGGCCGCCATGGGCGGACCGTCGCTGGGCAATGCCGAGTTCGAGTTCCTGCGTGCCTTCGTGTACGAGCAGTGCGGCATCTCGCTGGGCGAGCACAAGCGCCAGCTGGTGCAGGGCCGCCTGCTGCGCCGACTGCGCGCGCTGAAGCTGCGCGATTTCCAGGCCTATTGCGAGCTGCTGCGGCGCGATCCGCAGCAGGAGCTGGGCGAACTGGCCAGCGCGATCAGCACCAACGTCACGGCGTTCTTCCGCGAAGTGCATCACTTCGAACTGCTCACCGACGAGCTGCTGCCGCGCTGGATCAGCGAAAAGAAGCACGGCGGCCGCCTGCGCATCTGGTCCGCCGGTTGCGCCACGGGCGAGGAGCCCTACACGCTCGCCATGGTGCTGGCCGAAGCGCTGGAAAAGCACAACGCGCAGGGCATGGACGCGAAGATCCTGGCGACGGATCTTTCGCCCCAGGCGCTGGACACCGCGCGCAAGGGCGTCTACGCGCTTGACCGCCTCGAAGGCGTGAGCGTGGAGCGTCGCCGCCGCTGGTTCCTGCGCGGTGAAGGCGAGTACGCCGATTACGTCTGCGTCAACCCGCGCCTGCGCGAGCTGGTCAGCATCCTGCCGCTGAACCTGTTGCACGACTGGCCGATGCAGGGCCCGTTCGATGCCATTTTCTGCCGCAACGTCGTCATCTATTTCGACAAGCCCACCAAGCAGCGGCTGTTCCAGCGCTACGCCGGGTTGCTGCCCGAGGGCGGCTATCTGTTCCTCGGCCATTCGGAGTCCATGTACGGACTCAACGACAGTTTTGACCTGATCGGACGGACGGTCTACCGGAAACGCAGTGCATGAACGTGGCCCTCGCCAACGCCCCCGCCGGGGCAGCGTATGACCCCGCGCGGGTCATCCCGGGATTCGAACACCTGCGCCGGTTCTGGGACCCCGCGCATGCCTGCATGACCGTGAAGGTGCTGCCGGGCGAGTACTACGTCAGCGCGCAGCCGGAAATGGTCTCCACCGTGCTCGGCTCCTGCGTGTCGGCGTGCATCTTCGACCGCGTGCGCGGCATCGGCGGCATGAATCACTTCATGCTGCCCGAGCCCATCGGCGGCGAGCGCGGCGGCTGGGCGGACACGGTGGGCCGCGCCGCGCGCTACGGCAACGACGCGATGGAGCAGCTGATCAACGCCATCCTCAAGGCCGGCGGCCAGCGCGCGAACCTGGTGGTGAAGGTGTTCGGCGGCGGGCGCGTGCTCGCCACGATGACCGACATCGGCCAGCGCAACATCGCCTTCGTGCGGCGGTACCTGGAAGCCGAACGGCTGGAAGTGGCCGCCGAGGACCTGGGCGACGTGCATCCGCGCCACGTGCAGTTTTTTCCCGCCACCGGCAAGGCGCGCGTGCGCCAGCTGCGCGGCCGCGCCGACACCGTGGTGGTGGATGGCGAGCGCCAGTACCTCAAGCGTTTGGCAAACGATCCGATAAAGGGAGAGGTGGAACTGTTCTGACGCCGCGCGCGTTTTTACGGTTTCCTCAAGGCATCAGGCGCCGGGACGGGCCGGCGACGTGGGCGGCAACGCCACGCCGCACGACGAAGGCGAGACGAATTCACGATGGAAAGAGTACGTGTCCTGGTGGTCGATGATTCCGCACTGGTGCGGAAGCTGCTGTCGACCATGCTTTCGTGCGATCCGGGCATCGAGGTGGTGGGAACCGCCGCCGATCCGCTGATCGCGCGCGACAAGATCAAGCAGCTCAATCCGGACGTGCTCACGCTGGACGTGGAAATGCCGCGCATGGACGGCATCACCTTCCTCGAGAACCTGATGCGCCTGCGGCCCATGCCGGTGGTGATGGTGTCCTCGCTCACCCAGGAAGGCGCGGAAGTCACGCTGCGCGCGCTGGAACTGGGCGCGGTCGACTTCTTCACCAAGCCCAGCAACGATCTGGCCAGCACGTTTGCCGAAGGCGCGCAGGAGATCTGCGCCAAGGTGAAGCTGGCCGCGCTCGCCAAGCCGCGCCCGCGCACCGCCGTGCGCAAGCTCGACGTGCCGCCGCGCCTTACGGCAGACGCCGTGCTGCCGCGCGCGCAGTCCGCCGGCACGCGCGGCGGCATGCCCATCATCGCCATCGGTGCGTCCACCGGCGGCACCGAGGCGATCCGCGTGGTGCTGGAGGCCATGCCGCCGGATGCGCCGCCCATCGTCATCACCCAGCATATTCCCGCCGCCTTCAGCGGCCCGTTCGCGGCGCGCATGGATACCTGCTCGGCCATGCGCGTATGCGAAGCGCGCGACGGCCAACCCATCCAGCCGGGCCATGCCTACATCGCGCCGGGCGGCGAACACCTGCTGGTGATGTGGGACGGCGCGAAATACGTGTGCCGCCTGCACAACGGCCCGCCGGTGAACCGACACAAGCCGAGCGTGGACGTGCTGTTCCGCTCCATGGCGGCCAGCGTCGGCAAGTCCGCCATCGCCGCGCTGCTCACCGGCATGGGCGACGACGGCGCGCGCGGCCTGCTGGAGCTGCAGCAGGCCGGTGCCCGCACGCTGGTGCAGGACGAAGAATCCTCGGTCGTGTGGGGCATGCCCGGCGCGGCCTGGAAGCTGGGCGCCGCCGGCGAAAAGCTCCCGCTCGACCACATTGCCGCGCGCCTGCTCGCGCTGGCGCATCAACCCGTTTCCCGCGCCGCCGTGCCGGCCACCTGATCTGCGGATTTCCCTATGGATACCTTTCTCTCCTTCATGCACAAGCGACCGGTGATCGGCCTGGCGGCCAGCGCCGTCGCGCTGGTGCTGACCATGGTGTGGCCTTCGGCATGGCTGGGGCCGATGCTGATCGTGCTGGTGACCGCCGCGTGGATCGTCGAGACGCGCCGCGTGGTGCCTGAAGCGGCGCCCGCCGTGGAAGCCTCGCTGCAGCACCACGAGCCCGTGCGCGAAGCGCTGGAAGAAGTGCGCAGCTCGCTGGTCGACGAGCTGGGCCATGCCACGCGCGAACTGCACCAGGCCATGGATCTGCTGCGCGACGCCGTGACCGAACTCGGCGGCGGCTTCGACGGCCTCTCGCGCAAGACCGGCATGCAGCAGTCGCTGCTGCGCCAGATCATCGACGGGCAGGGCGAGGGCGTGTCCGTGCAGGATTTCGCCGCGCGCACCGGCGACCTGCTGGAACACTTCGTGGACATGGTGGTGCAGATGTCGCGCGAAAGCCTGCGCATCGTCTACCGCATCGACGGCATGGCCAAGGAAATGGACGCGGTGTTCGGCCTGCTGAAGAACGTCAACACCATCGCCGAGGAAACCAACCTGCTGGCGCTCAACGCCGCCATCGAAGCGGCGCGCGCGGGCGAATCCGGTCGCGGCTTCGCCGTGGTTGCCGGTGAGATCCGCAACCTGGCCAGCCATTCCAACCAGTTCAACGAACAGATCGGCAGCCACGTCGAGCGCGCCCGCGCCGCCATGGGCGAACTGCGCGGCCTGGTGGGCACCATGGCCTCGCAGGACCTCAACGTCGCGCTGTCGGCCAAGGGCGGCATCGACGCCATGATGGCGCACGTGACCGAAAGCGACGCGCGCACCAGCCAGGTCGCCGACCAGGTGGTGGAAATCAACCGCGGCCTGGGCACCGACGTGGCCACCACCGTGCGCTCGCTGCAGTTCGAGGACATCCTCAGCCAGCTCATCAACCAGACGCGCCAGCGCCTGGTGGAACTGCAGGAAGTCACCAGCGAATGCACGCGCGACATCCAGGAACTGGCCTGCAACCCCATCGACGCCGACATGCTGGCGCAGCGCGCCGAACGCGTGCGCAGCCGCCTGGCCATCCAGCGCGAAAAGGCGCGCATCCGTTCGCGCGGCCCGGCACTGCAGAACTCGATGGATGCCGGTGAAATCGAACTGTTTTGAGGAGCCACGCATGAGCCTGACCGTTCACCACGACCCCGACCTCGACTGCGTCACCCTGCAACTGGGCGAACGCTTTGACTTCAGCGTGCACCGCGCCTTCCACGACGCCTGCCTTGGCGAACGCGCCGCACGCAGCTACGTCATCGACCTGGGCGAGGTGTCCACCATGGACAGCTCCGCCCTGGGCATGCTGCTCCTGCTGCGCGAACACGCCGGCGCCGACCGCGCCGAGATCCGCATCGTCAACGCCGGCGCCGGCCTGCGCGGCACCCTGCGCGTGGCGGGCTTCGACAAGTTGTTCGTGTTGCACTGATCTTCGACCGTCTTGCGAAGTCACCCAGGGCGTTTCGCCCGGTGGGTGAGGTGCGCTAAGGCAGCGTCTTCGTCATCGCGGTCACCTGCAAAAAGCCCCCGTTTTCGGGGGCTTTTGCTTGTTTTGACGCGCCTGCGCCGCGACCCCTTGGGTGCCGTTTTTCACGCGCGCCACTGCCCTGGTCGCCAGTGAGCCGCGCCCTCCCGACCGGTTTCCCGGTCCCGGCAATCCCTGCCCAGGCATCTTTCCCCCCTTGTTGCGCCACCGCTTGACACCGGTGTCAATGTGGTCGCAGGCTGATGACAGTTCCAATGCGGGGGAGCGCGCTGGACGTGGCGATGGATCACTCGGATCGACTGGCGGGGAGCCTGGCGGTGCCGTTTCTGGCGGCTGATATCGGCGGCACGCATGGGCGTGTGGCGTTGATGCGTGCGCTGGGCGGCGATGGCCGAGGCGTGGAAACGCTTGCGTACCGCGTGTTCGCGTGCGTGGCGTTCCCGTCGTTGTCGGCGCTGCTGCAAGCCTTTGTCGAGGCCGAGGTGGCGATGCCGGTGAAGCATTGCGTGCTCGCCTGCGCGGGGCAGGTGATGGGCGACGAGGTGGTCAACGACAACCTGCCGTGGTCCATCCATCTGAACCAGGTACAGCAGGCGCTGGGGCTGGATGAAGTCGCCGTGCTCAATGATTTCGAGGCGCTGGCCTATGCGCTGGACGGCTCGCTGGTCGAGGACGGCCGCCACCTGTGCGGTCCCGTTGCGCGGTCGAATGGCCCGACACTGGTGATCGGCCCGGGCACTGGCCTGGGCGCGGCGGTACACGTTTCCGGCCCCGCCGGTGATTTCGTGCTGGCCACCGAAGCGGGCCAGATGGATTTCGCACCGAACTCCGTGCGCGAGCGCGAGGTGCTCGCGCAGATCGCGCCGAACGGCGGCTACGTGGCGTTCGAGCACCTGGTGTCGGGTCCCGGCGTGCTCACCATCTACCGCACGCTGTGCGCCTTGCTGGGCGAAGCGGCGACGCTGTCGACACCGCAGGACGTCACCGCGGCGGCCATCGCCGGCGACGCGCTGGCGGTCGAAGCCGTGGACATGTTCTGCGCCGCGCTGGGCAGCTTTACCGGCAACCTGGCGATGGCCTTCATGGCGACTGGCGGCGTGTATCTGGCGGGCGGCTTCCTGTCGTCCATCTTCGATCAGCTCAAGGGCAGCGCCTTCGAGGAGCGCTTCCTGCACGGACGCAGCGCCCGTGCGCTGCTGGCGCAGGTGCCGGTGTGGGTGACGGAGCATGGCGCGCACGGCGTGCAGGGCGCGGCGCGGTGGTACCTGCGGCGCGGCCTCTCCGGAACTGCGGGGTCGCGGCCCGTCGCTGCAAGCGGGGTGGGCGCATGAGACGCGTGCTGCCATGGTGCGCAGTCATCGCGTGGCTGGCGACGAGTGCGGCTATGGCCGCGCCTGCGGCACCCGCGTGGTCCCTGTTGCCTCAGCCGGCCACGCTCAGCCCGGCGAGTTCGGGAGCGGTCGATATCGCCGATGGTGCCGTGGTCGGCGTGCAGGGCGCGGATCACGACAGCACGCAAGCCGTGGCGCAGCAGTTCGTGCAGCGCGTGGCCGATACCAGCGGCCTGCATCTGCGCATGGCCACCGGCGGCGAACCGGCGGCAATCACTTTCGAGGTGAAACAGGACGCCAACGTCGCGGACGATGCGGGTTACCACGTCACCGTGGACAACCACGGCATCCGCGTCACCGCACGCACGTCGCGCGGCGCGTTCTACGGCGGCGTCACCGTGTGGCAGTTGCTGACGCCGCCCGGCTGGACGCGCGGCGCGCCCGTCAAGGTGGCTCATGGCGTGATCGCCGACCATCCGCGCTTCGCGTGGCGCGCCTTGCTGCTCGATTCGGGGCGGCACTACCAGAGCGTGGCCGACATCAAGCGGCTGATCGAGTGGATGTCGCTCCACAAGCTCAACGTGCTGCTCTGGCATGTGACGGAGGATCAGGGCTGGCGGCTGGAGATTCCCAAGTATCCCGCGCTCACCAGGGTCGGCGCATGCCGGCAGGCGGTGGGGCTGGACAGCGAACTCACCGGCGGCGCCGACCGGCCTTACTGCGGCTATTACACGGAAGCGGACGTGCGCGACATCGTGCACTACGCCGCCGAGCGCTACGTGGATGTGGTGCCGGAGATCGACCTGCCGGGCCATTCGCAGGCCGCCATCGCCGCGTATCCGTGGTTGGGCGTGACCGGCAAGCGGCCCGCCGTGTGGACCGACTGGGGCGTCAGCCCGTGGCTGCTCAATCCCAACGAAAAGACCTTGCAGTTCGTCGACGACGTGCTCGACGAAGTGATGCGCCTGTTCCCCTCGCGCTACATCTCCATCGGCGGCGACGAGGCCGACAAGCAGCAGTGGAATGCTTCGCCGGAGGTGCAGGCGCAGATGCGCAAGCTGGGCCTGGCGAACATGGATCAGCTGCAGAGCTGGTTCACCAACCGGGTGGCCGCGCACCTTATCGAGCACGGACGCCGGCCGGTGGGCTGGGACGATGAGCTGGATGCCGGCGCGACGCTGCCGACATCCGAGGTGGTGATGTCCTGGCACGGCGACCACGACGAGCGTGTCGCGCTCGCGGCGCTCAGGCAGGGCCACGACGTGGTGATGACGCCGCAGGAGTCGCTGTATTTCGACCACTACCAGTCCGACCTGCCCGACGAATGGGCCGGCCCTTCGCCCGTGGCGACGCTGCGCGAAGCCTATGACACGGTGGTGATTCCGCACGGCGCGAGTGCGGCGGAAGCGCAGCGCGTCATCGGCGTGCAGAGCGGCCTGTGGACCGAACAGATGCGCACATTCGCGCACGATCAGCACGCGGTGTTCCCGCGCCTTGCCGCGTTGTCGGAGCTTGGCTGGTCGCCCGAACGCGCACGCGACTGGAACGGTTTCGCGCAGCGTCTGCCGGCGGAGCTGGCGCGTTATCGTGCGCTCGGCATCGACTATGCGGACAGCGCCTTCGCACCAGCCTTCACCATCACCGCCGCGGACAACGGCGCCTTCCGCGTCGAGCTGTCGAACCAGGCTGCCGTCGGCACGATGCGTTACACGACGGACGGCTCAGCGCCGACCCCGCAGTCATCACCGTATGCCCGGCCGCTCACGCTGCCCGGCAAGACCGCCCTGCGCGTCGCCACCTTTGCGCAGGACGGCTTTGAACTCGCCGCGCCGCGCACGCAGGTGCTGGATGAAACCAGCCTGCTCGGCCGCGATGGTAGCGCGCTGGGCACCTGCTCGAAACAGCCACCTTCGCGACTCGATGGCGCCAAGCCGATGGACGCGGCAAGGCCGGTGTATGCCGTCGACATCGGCAACGCGTGCTGGCTGTGGCCGCAGGCGTCATTGCACGGCGCCAGGCACGTCGCCATCACCGTGGAGCGCCTGGCGTGGCGCTTCGGTGACGAGGCCAGGGATGCCGTGGTGCGCGGCGCAAGCAATCAGTTCGAGATCCATGCCGACTCCTGCAAGGGGCCGTTGCTTGCCAGCCTGCCGCTGGCGAGTGCGGTGCAGGCGAAGGGGCAGGTGCAGCTTGAAGCAGCGCTTGCGGTGCCGGTGGGGACCGGCGCGCGCAACCTGTGCGTTTTCGCTACCGGCGACCCGCGCGATGGGCAGTGGGCGTTGGCGCGGATCGCGTTTTCGAAATAGGCGGTACGCGCGGTCTGGGGCCGCGCGGCGGTAATGAGGGAGTGTCCTTGGCACGTGTGGCCAAGGCGGGGACGACCAGAGATGGCATCACGACGGCGTGCGGTGTCGCAGGCAGCGCCGGGCGGTACGCGTTTTTCCGGAAATCCACGGAGCACTTGGGGTTAGGCAGGCAACACGAACGAGGGTAAAGCCGATGTCCACCGTACTTCGCAAGCATCCATTGTCATTCGCTGTCACCATGTCGCTGTTTGCCGCCGTGTCGACGTCGGCATCCGCATCCACCTTCATGGATGTCCAGGCCGACGGCCAGGCCAGCCAGGCGGGCACGGCGCAGACCGCGCCGCAAACCACGCCGGCACCGAATGCCAAGAAGACCGATGCCAAGGCCGGCGTCACCGACGCGGAGAAGAACGCCGCCACGCTGCAGGCCGTGAACGTGTCCGGCGTGCGCGCCTCGCAGATGCGCGCCATTGACCTCAAGCGCGATGCCGCGAACATCCAGGACAGCATCACGGCGGAAAACATCGGCGCGCTGCCCGACACCACCATCACCGACTCGCTGCAGCGCGTGACCGGCGTGCAGATCAACCGCGATGCGGGCGTGGGCACCTCGGTGGACGTGCGCGGCCTGCCGCAGGTCGGCACCATGCTGAACGGCGAAGTGTTCATCACGGCCGACCAGATCGATTCGCAGCAACCCGACTTCACCATGCTGCCGTCCACGCTGTTCCACGGCGTGGACGTGGTGAAATCCTCTACCGCCAACGAAACCGACGGCGGCATCAGCGGCGCCATCGACCTGCACACCTATCGCCCCTGGGACCTGCCCAGCGGCTTCACTTACAGCTACTCCGCCAACGGCGAGCGCGGCACCACCACCAAGCATTGGGGGCCGGAGGGCAACGGCCTCATCTCGTACAACGACAACGGCCACTGGGGTTTGCTGGTCTCGGCGGATTTCTCCAACACGCGGCGCTTCAATTCCACCGAAGGCCTGGACCAGTACGGCGTGGTGCTCAACGGCGAGAACGCCGCCAGCGCGGGCGGCTACAACGGTTTCCTGACGCCGTGGAACGGCGCGCCCATTCCCTCGAAGATCGTGCAGAACGCCGACGGCAGCGTGGACGTCAATGGCGACGGCAAGTCCAACGGCGTGTTCATGGGCAGCCAGGACATCGGCCTCAACGACATCATCACGCAGCGCAAGCGCAAATCCGGCAATGCCTCGTTCCAGATGGACCTGGGCAGCGGCTTCAGCGTGACCAGCGACTACTTCTACTCGCAGCAGCGCGAGTACGACCGCAACTACGGCATCCAGTTCAACTCCACCAACTGGCAGGGCGCGACTTACGTGCCGCTGCAGTCGCGCAATACCGGCGCACCGGCGCTGGGCTCCTACGGCACGCCGGAGCCGGGCTGGGAGGGCTCGCAGTTCTACACCACGCAGGTGTACGAGAAGTGGCCGGGCGACGTGGAGTCGTATTCGCAGATCATCCAGAAGAGTTCGGTGGCGAAGAACTTCAACCTGCAGCTGGACTACGACAACGGCGGCCCGTTCACCGCCAGCGTGCGCGGCATCCACGACACCGCATCGCAGTCCAACCAGGAAACCGACGTAAACATTTCCGATTCCGACGGCGCGCTGTGGCCCAACGTGCTGATGGACGGCGTCGATCCGAACTCGGTGCCGCCGGGCACCATGGTTTATCCCGCGGAGCTGGGCGGCAATCGCGTGTTCAACGCCAATGGCATTCCGCAGAACACGGTGCCGATCGTGGCGAACTTCGGCGGCCGCTACCTCACGGTGAGCATGCCGCAGTCGCTGGCTTCGGATTTCGCCAACCCCAACGGCTGGACCATGAAGACGCTGGAATCTTCCGGCGACTACAACCGCAAGGTGGCGCTGAATGCCTTGCGCTTCGACGGCAAATACGACTTCCAGGACGGCTTCAAGCTGGAGTTCGGCCTGCGCAACAGCATCCGCGACGCCAGCAACGAGGGCTGGACGCTGGAAACGCCGGTGTACGCAGGCATGGGCGCCAGCGATCCGAACGGATGCCTGGTGCGCTACGTCGGCGCCGACGTGGTGCTGGACAGCGGCTCTTGCACCGCGGGCAACGCGACCGGCTACTACCGCGCGGGACCCTTGTCCGCCATCCAGATGCCCAACACCGCCGCGCCGCTGGCGAGCAACTTCAAGCAGTACAACAACCTGCTGGGATCGGGCATCAACTTCTGGGCGATCGACCCCAACGCGATGGTCAATCCCATCTCGTTCTGGAAGTCGCTGTACCCCGACACCATTCAGGTGGCTGAGCCGGGTACGACCTGGGCGGTGCGGCTGAAGGAGTTGTCGGGCTACCTGCAGGGCGATTTCGACGGCACGATGTGGGGCATGCCGTATGCCGGCAATATCGGCGTGCGCATGATCCACACCAATCTCGACGTTACGCAGCACTTGAGTGGCGCGCCCGGTTCCTACGGCGACGAGCCGGTCGATGCCGGTACGGCGCAGACCAAGCGCAGCTATCAGGACGTGCTGCCCTCGGCCAACTTCTCGCTGGATATCACCGAAAGCCTGAAGCTGCGACTGGCGTACTCCAAGAACATGATGCCGCTGGACCTGAGCACCTGGGGTGGCGGCCTGCAGCTGAACTATTCGCTGGCGGAAACGCCGCAGGGGCCGATCTTCCGCGTCTCCAACGGCACCTCGACCGGCAACCCGAACCTCAACCCGTGGCGCTCCACCAACTACGGCGCGTCGCTGGAGTACTACATCAACCCCACCAGCATGCTCAGCCTTGCGCTGTTCCGCATCAACGTGGACAGCTTCATCAAGAACGGCAGCGTGACCAACTGCACGCTGCCCGACGAGGACGGCGTGGTGCGCGACCACTGCATCGTGATCACCCAGCCCGTGCAGGGCACCGGCAACAGCATCCACGGCGCGGAGTTCGACTACCGCCAGGGCTTTACCTTCCTGCCGGGCTTCCTGTCGAAGACGGGCATGGAAATCAACGGCACGTATGCGCCGAGCAATTCCGGCGAATCGGATCTGGCGGGCCACAAGATCCCGTTCCAGGACAACTCCACCGAGTCCGGCAACTTCATCCTGTGGTACCAGGACGACCACTTCCAGGCGCGCCTCGCGTACAACTACCGCTCGAAGCGCGCGGTGATGGACAGCGTGGGCGGCATCACCGGCATGGAGATGTACGAGGCGCCGCAGAAGTACCTCGACGCGTCCATCTCGTACAAGTTCAACAAGTACGCCGAAGTGTTCCTCAACGGCACCAACCTCACCAACGAGTACCAGAAGTACTATCTGGTGTGGCCCGACCAGCCGGCGCACTCGACGTTCTCCGAGCGTATGTTCATGTTTGGCGTGCGTGGGCAGTGGTGAGTCGTCGAACCGGACGCTTCAACGTGCAGGAATGTTCGAAGCCCCTCACCGTCATCCCCGCGAACCCCGAAAAGGGGGCAAGAGCGGGGATCCAGCGTCGTTGATTTTGCCGCTGAAGGCGCTGGATTCCCGCTTTCGCGGGAATGACGGTAAGGGATAGGTTGGGCACTGTTTCAAATCTAGCCTCACTCATAACGCTGCCACCCGGACGATAGCCACGCATGCCCGACTCCAGCCCACCCCCGCCCGTCCACGACAATGCCTTCCACCGCTCCATCGGCCTGTTCTCGGGCACCGCGATCAACATGACGCAGATGTGCGGCATCGGGCCGTTCATCACCATTCCCATCATGGTCGCGGCGATGGGCGGCCCGCAGGCGGTGATCGGCTGGATCGCCGGCGCCATCCTGGCGATGGCCGATGGCCTGGTGTGGGCGGAGCTCGGCGCGGCCATGCCGGGTTCCGGCGGCACCTACGTCTACCTGCGCGAAGCGTTCCAGTACCGCACCGGCAAGCTGATGCCGTTCCTGTTCATCTGGACCATGCTGCTGGCGATTCCCTTGCTGATGTCCACGGGCATCATCGGCATGGTGGAGTACCTGGAGTTCTTCTTCCCCAGTCTGGGTTGGTGGCCGGTGCATCTGGTCGGCCTGGCGGCGACGGCGGTGGTGACGTGGATGCTGTATCGGCGCATCGAATCGGTGCGCGCCATCACCATCGGGCTGTGGATCATCATGCTGGTCTCCGTCATCGGCGTGGCGGCGGCGGGTTTCTCGCATTTCAACGCGGGCTATGCCTTCGCCTATCCGGCCGACACCTTTGGCGGCAAGTTCTTCACGGGCCTGGGCGCGGGGCTGATCATCGGCATATACGACTACCTGGGCTACAACACCACGGCCTACATCGGCGACGAACTGCGCAACCCCGGCCGCACCATGCCCGGCTCCATCATCATCTCGGTGATCGCGATGATGGTGGTCTACCTGCTGCTCAACATCAGCGTGCTCGGCGTGGCGCCCTGGCAGGAGATCGCGACATCCAAGTCGGTGGCATCGCTGGTGGTGGAGCGCAGCTGGGGGCATCTCGCCGCCGCGGTGATGACGGTGCTTATCATCGTGACGGCTTTCGCCTCGGTGTTCACCGGCCTGCTCGGCGGTTCGCGCGTGCCGTTCCAGGCGGCGCAGGACAAGGTGTTCCTCTCCGTGTTCGCGCGGTTGCACGCAAAGCATGGCTTTCCGCACGTGGCGCTGCTCACCATGGGCATGGTCACGGCCATCGGCACGTTCTTCGACCTCACCGAAGTCATCAACATGCTGCTGGCGGCGACCATCATCGTGCAGTCCATCGCGCAGATCGCCGCGCTGATCGTGCTGCGCAGGCGCCAGCCAACGCTCAAGCGCCCGTACCGGCAATGGCTTTATCCGGTGCCGTGCGTGATCGCGCTGGTGGGTTGGGTCTACGTCTACGTGTCGGCCTCCACGCTGTCGCTGATCCTGTCGGGCCTGTGGATCGCCGCCGGCCTGGTGGTGTTCGCGATCTGGGCCAGGGTCAACCGGTCCTGGCCGTTTGCGCCCGTCGAAGTGCACGAAACCTATCTGGGGAACGAGTGACATGCCTATGCCAGCGAAACACGCGCTAGGGATGATGGCCGCGATGGCGCTGCTCGTCGCGCCATCCGCACTTGCCCAGACGCCTTACGCACCGACCAGGGTGAGTGCGGACGCGGGCACCATCACCGCCATCGATCACTGGCAGATGCAGGACAGCGCGAAGGCGCAGCAAGGTGGTGAGGAGATCTCCGCGAAGGGCTATGCCACCAAAGGTTGGTATCCCGTAAGCGGTCGCGCCACCGTCATGGCTGGCCTGCTGGAGAACCGCGCGTTCAAGAACAACGACGTGTTCTACAGCGACAACCTGCGCGCGGTGCAGGTGCCCGAAGCCAGCGGCAACCTGTTCGTGACGCCGTGGTGGTATCGCGCCGAATTCACGGTGGCAAAGGACGGGGCAGGGCGGCACACGCTGCTGCACACCAACGGCATCATCACCAGCGCCGACGTGTGGGTGAACGGGCATCAGGTGGCCGACCATGCCGAGCTTGCCGGCGCCTATCCCGTGCACGAGATCGACGTGACGCGCTGGGTGCACGCGGGCGCCAATGTGCTCGCGCTGCGCGTGCATCCGGGCGACCCGCGCCAGAGCCTGTCGATTGGCTGGGTGGACTGGAACCCCACGCCGCCGGACAACAACATGGGCCCGTGGCGCGGCGTGGATATCGCGCAGACCGGCCCGGTGGCGCTGAGCCATCCCGTCGTGCTGTCGTCGCTGTCGCTGCCCGACCTGGCGCATGCCGCGCTCACCGTGAAAGTGACCGCGAAGAACCTCGACAGCGTCGCGCATGACGCCACCATCACCGGTACGGCCGCCGGCGTGCGATTGCAGCAGACCGTGCACCTTGCGCCCGGACAAACGCAGGTCGTGTCGTTCTCGCCCGGGAGCACGCCCGGCCTCGCGCTGGATCATCCGAAGATCTGGTGGCCGGTGAGCATGGGTGAGCATCCGCTGTATCAGCTGGACATGACCGCCGCCGTCGACGGCGCCACCTCCGATCGCGCGTCGACGGCGTTTGGCATACGCAGCGTCACTTCTAGCCTCACCAAACAGGGCTATCGTCAGTTCTTCGTCAACGGCAAGCCGCTGCTGATACGCGGCGGCGGCTGGGCGCCCGACATGTTCCTGCGCGACGACCCCGCGCGCATGGAGGCCGAGTTCCGCTACGCTATCAACCTCGGCCTCAACACCATTCGCAGCGAAGGCAAGCTGGAAAACCAGCGCTTCTACGAGCTGGCCGACCGCAACGGCATCATGATCCTGGCGGGCTGGGAGTGCTGCGATAAATGGGAATCCGCCGCCAAGACCGGCGGTGCACCATGGACCGATGCCGACCTGAAGAGCGCGCAGGATTCCATGGCCAGCGAAGCGCGCCTGCTGCGCAACCATCCCTCGGTGATCGGTTTCTATATCGGCAGCGACAACGCGCCGCCGCCGCCCATTGCAAAGATGTACATCGACACGCTGCGTGCCGAGGACTGGTCCTTGCCCGTCATCTCGGCGGCGGCCGACCAGGGCACGGCGGAAACCGGCCCCTCCGGCATGAAGATGGCGGGCCCCTACGACTGGATTCCGCCTTCCTACTGGTACGCCGACAAGCTGGGCGGCGCGTTCGGCTTCGATTCCGAAGTGAGCGCCGGCGCCGACATCCCTCGCCTGGAGGACATCGAGCGCATGCTCTCGCCGCAGGAGCAGGAGGCGCTCTGGAAGTACCCGAATGCGCGGCAGTACCACGCCTCGGCGGCCTGGTCGGAGTTCGCCGTGCTCACGCCCTTCGACAAGGCGCTGGCCGCACGCTACGGTGAACCCAGCAGCCTGGCCGACTATGTCGCCAAGGCGCAGTTGGACAATTACGACAACGTGCGCGCGCAGTTCGAGGCGTTCAACGCGCGCATGGATGCCGCCAAGCCCGCGACCGGTGTGATCTACTGGATGCTCAACAACGCATGGCCGTCGCTGCACTGGCACCTGTACGACTACTTCATGAATCCCGCCGGCGCGTATTTCGGCGCCAAGAAGGGCAATGAGCCCTTGCATATCCAGTACGCGTACGACACGCGCGACATCGTGCTGGTGAACCACACGCTGCAAGATCTGCACGGCTTGCAGGCGCACGTGCGGGTGCGCAACCTGGATGGCAGCGTGCGTTACGAAAAGCAGCTGCAAGGCATCGACCTGCCGGGAAACCACGCGCAGCCGGTGACTACGCTTCCTGCGGTCGCAGGCTTGTCGTCCACCTACTTCGTGGAACTCGACCTCGCCTCCGCCGATGGCAAGCCGGTGAGCCGCAACGTGTACTGGCTGTCCACGCGGGCGGACGTGCTCGACTGGGCCAAGTCGAACTGGTATCTCACGCCGTTGACGCAGTATGCGGACTTCACCGCACTGAAGTCGCTGCCTGCCGCGACCAGCGCGGTGCATGCCGCCACAACGCGCGAAGGCGGCGACGACGTCACCGCGGTCACGCTGTCGGTGCCCGCATCGTCCAGGGCCGTGGCCTTGTTCCAGCACGTATCGATCCGCCGTGGCGCGCGCGGCGATCTTGCGCTGCCGGTAGTGTGGAATGACAATGACGTCACGCTTTGGCCCGGCGAGTCCATCACCCTGACCGCGCGCTACGCCGCGCAGGGAACGGCCGAACCCGTGGTCGAAGTGAGTGGGTGGAACGTTCCCGTGCAGAGCGTTTCAGCGTCCGCCACGGGAACCCATCATTGAAGACGCCAAGGCTTTCATGTCGCGCGTGACCATCAACGATGTCGCCCGTGCCTCGGACACCTCGAAAAAGACCGTGTCGCGCGTGCTCAACAATGAGCCGAACGTGCGCGATTCGGTACGCCAGCGCGTGCTGGCGGCCGTGGCGGAGCTCAACTACCGGCCGCTGACCTCGGCGCGCAGCCTGGCGACCAATCGCTCCTTCATGATCGGCCTGCTCTACGACAACCTGTCGCCGAGCTACATCATGGAGGTGCAGGCCGGCGTGCTGGAAGCCTGCGAGGCGCAGCAGTACAGCATGATGGTGCAGCCGTTGGTGTCCACGGCGCCGGACTTCGTCGAGCGCGTCGAGGGCATTCTCTCGCGCCACCAGCCGGACGGGCTGATCCTCACGCCGCCGATCACCGATCATCCCAAGCTGCTGAAATATCTTCGCGACAACGAATTGCCATTCGCTTCCATCGCGCCGCGCCAGCCCAAGGGCTGCATCGGCGTGATGCTGCAGGAGCGCGAGGCCGCCGCCGCGATGGTGGAGCATCTTGCATCGCTGGGCCATCGCCGCATTGCGCACATCATCGGCGACCCCAAGCATGGCGCGGGCATCTGGCGACTTGCCGGCTATCGCGATGGCCTGAAGCGCGCGGGCCTGAAGGAAGACCCCGCGTACATGGTGCAGGGCCAGTTCTCCTTCGAATCCGGCGTGGCGGCCGCGCGCCGCCTGCTTGCGCTCAAGCGTCGGCCCACTGCCATTTTCGCGGCCGACGACGACATGGCCGTCGGCGCCATCTGGGCCGCTGCCGAAGCGGGTGTGTCGGTGCCCCGCGAGATATCCATCTGCGGCTTCGACGACACCACCATCGCCACGCAGGTGTGGCCGCTGCTCACCACCGTGCACCAGCCCGTGCGCGAGATGGGCAAGCGCGCCACCGAGGAACTGTTGCTGCGCATACTGGGCAAGGGCGAGGCCCGCATGGTCGAGGTAGGCTACGAGATGCGCATGCGCGCATCGACCGCGCCCGCGCCCTGAACCCGCCGCCATCACGTCAACGATCGAGAGGAACCGGCCCATGCCCGACGCCAGCCACACGCCACGGAAGTTCCACTTCATCTCCGGGCTGCCGCGCTCCGGCACCACGCTGCTGGCCGCCATCCTCAACCAGAACCCGCGCTTTCGCGCCGGCATGACCAGCCCGCTCGCCGACATCATGGGCGTGGTGATGGCCGAAGCCAGCAGCAAGAACGATTTCTCCTTCGATGTCTCCGACGAGCAGCGCGTGGCGCTGTTGCGCGGGCTGGTGGAAAACTTCTACTCCGTGCAGAACGACGCGGAGGTGGTGTTCGACACCAGCCGCCTGTGGTGCAGCCGCATGCAGCTGCTCAACACGCTGTTTCCCGGCGTAAAGGTCATCGCCTGCGTGCGCCAGCTCGCCTGGGTGCTGGACAGCATGGAGCGGCTGGTGCGCCGCCAGCCGGTGAGCGTGAGCAAGGTGTTCCGCTTCGACACCAACACCACCGTGTACTCGCGCATCGAGGCATTGACCGATCCGCGCGGCATGGTCGGCTTCGCCTACCAGGCCACCAAGGACGCGTTCTATGGCGAGCTCGCGCAGAAGCACCTGCTGCTGCTGACCTACGAGCGCCTGGTGGCCGACCCGGCCGCCGCCGTGCGCGCCGTGTACCAGTTCCTCGACGAACCCTGGTTCGAGCACGACTTCGACCACATCGAATACAACGCCGACGAATTCGACGCCCGCGTCGGCATGCCTGGCCTGCACGCCGTGCGACCCAAGGTGGAAGCCGTCGAACGCCAGCCCGTGCTGCCGCGCGAAATCTTCGGCCGCTTCGCCAACGAAGCGTTCTGGGCCGACCCCAAGAACAACATCAACCACGTACCCATCGTCTAACCGACAGGACGTAGCACACGTAGCCCGGATGAAGCGAAGCGAGAATCCGGGAACCGTGCCGCGAAAACACCCGCACCGCACCCCGGATTCCGCCCACGGCTCCATCCGGGCTACTGCAAGCCCACGTAGCCCGGATGAAGCGAAGCGAGAATCCGGGAACCGCGCCATGAATACATCCCGCACCGCACCCCGGATTCCGCCTACGGCTCCATCCGGGCTACTGCAAGCCCACGTAGCCCGGATGGAGCGAAGCGAGAATCCGGGAACCGCGCCGTGAATACATCCCGCACCGCACCCCGGATTCCGCCTACGGCTCCATCCGGGCTACTGCAAGCCCACGTAGCCCGGATGAAGCGAAGCGAGAATCCGGGAGCCGCGCCGTGAATACATCCCGCACCGCACCCCGGATTCCGCCTACGGCTCCATCCGGGCTACTGCAAGCCCACGTAGCCCGGATGAAGCGAAGCGGGAATCCGGGACCCGTGCCGTGAAACCACCCGCACCGCATCCCGGATTCCGCCTGCGGCTCCATCCGGGCTACTGCAAGCCCACGTAGCCGGATGAAGCGAAGCGAGAATCCGGGACCCGTGCCACGAACCACCCCGCACCGCGCCCCGGATAAGGCCATGCCAGTGCCCCCACGCCCAGCCTGCGCCGAGTAAGCGCCCCCCACCAAAACCCTACAAACCCCCAAGTAAAACCCCCGATGCGCTCGCCCCCGGCTCTGCACTATGGTGTGAGCTACCGCTCGCGGGCGTCTTCGGACGGGGTTGCGGGCGGCGCGGCAGCAATGTCGTGAGTCGCGGGCCGCCGGTGTACCACCACCGACGACCCGCTAACCATCACCAACTGACTAAGAGTTGATCATGGCTACCAACGATCATAAGGCACGCTCGTGCCCTTTCGTTTCACCCGGGCAACGCCCCCGCGTTTTGCCCACCGCCGGGTCACCGGCCACCTGCCTGAGTGCCGCATCGCTGCGGCTTTCCACGTTGGACGACGTGGCGCTCGCGCTTTATGCGCTGGCGCAGCTATGCCAGGAGGACGAGCGGCATCGCCTCGCGAATCGGCAACCCGGAGTGCCGTCGCAGGTGCCCTTGCCGCCGCTTTTCCGGCAGGGCGTGGCTGTGGCCATGCAGTGCCTGGAGCAGTACGCCCGGCAACTCGGCGATAGGCGACCGCTGAACGCGTAAGCGCGTTCTGAGTGATCGTGCCCTGTGGCGTGCCGGTTGGTTCCTTGTCGGCACGCCACACCCGGATGATCACGCACGCCCTGTCTAGGTTCATCCCTACATGGATCCCTACACCGGATCCACCGGCCCCGTGCACCCCAAAAAAACCCTCATGCCCCCCATCCTCACGCCTCCCCCGGTGCCCTTGCACCCGCAGATGCAACTGGACCCCACCGCGCCCGTGCGCGCCCCCGGCGCCGTGCTGCGCGAAGACTACCTGCGCCCCATGGCATGGAAAACGCGTGGCCTGGCGCAACGCAGCGGCATCCCCGTATGGCATTTGCGCAGCATCATGCAGGGCGCACCGCTGTACGCCGAGGAAGCCTTCCGCCTCAGCGCCGCCCTGGGCACCAGCCCGTTCTACTGGCTCGCGCTGCAAGCGCGCTACGACCTGCTGCGCGTCGAGTGCAGCCGCCGCCAGGACAGCTGGGCCCGCCCCGCGCGCGGCGACTCATGACATTGCGAGAGAGCGGGCAAGGAGGTAGCGTGCTTTTTCCAAAGCGCAGCGAATAACCGCGGAACCCAGCCGGGCTGAACATCGCTTCCGTCAGGCCCGATCAACCCGCCGGTGACGACCGCAGCACCGGGGGCTTGGTGGCTATAGGCTGGCGAGGTCTGCTTTCGTCCCGTAGCGGACTTGGGCGTTGAATGCGGAAGGGGGAAATATGCTTCTCAAGGTTAGGCGGGCGCTGGACTACCTGTTTATCCAGTGCACGTCGATAGGAGCATTCGATAACGCAGATGGCCGCAGATTCAAAGCTGTATTGCTCGTGGCAACTTGGTTGTTCGCTATCGTGTTGACCATCCTCGCCGCAATCAGCTTTTGGCTATACGACTTCATGGGCCCGATACGGCAATGGGCACAGGGATTTTCCGGCCCCAAGGTGCCTGGCCTTGTAGCCGCGCTTGTAATCGGTATTCCGGCACTGATGCTTTCCACAAAAATCGGTCAGAGGAGCGTGGGGCGGATCGCGCCGCGAGCCACCTTTCGGAAGTCGCTGGTTATTGGTTTGTGGTACATGGCGGTGCTCATGTCCATACTGCTGAACCTCAATAGGTATGGGGCATTGGTAGCGCTGGGCCTTCATCTTGTGTTCCTCGCCTGGCTCATCTACGCCTCAAAACAAGTTGAAGCCCAGGGCTGAGTGCAAGTGTGTAGATGTCTGCTTTCGACCGAGGCCGTGTGAAAACGCAAAACGGAAGTTATCGGTAGTGACATGGCGGCGCTCATTGCGCGAGCAGTGCAATGAGCGGAAGACGTTTCATCAGGCCATGATCGCCTGCAGTAGTGGTCGCACACCGAGGATCTTCATCACCCGCTTCATGTTGTAAGCCAATACCTGCAAACTCATTTCTGTCGCCACGCATGGCAGCGTTCTCGTGAGGAAGTGGGTGTAGCCCATCCACGCCTTGAGGGTGCCGAAGGTGTGTTCGACGGTCTGTCGTCGTACGCGCATCGCGCCGGGGTGTTCGTCCAGCCGCCGCTGCATCGTGTCCAGCACGGCTTCGTGTTCCCAGCGGCGCAGGCGCCGATAACGACTGGTGGTGCAGTTGGCACGCAGCGGGCAACTCGGGCACGCCGACGACCAGTAGACGTGGATCGTCTTGCCGTTCTCGTTCGTGCTCATGCGGCGCGTGGCGACGTTGCCGGCGGGACATCGATAGCTATCGGTGTCAGCGTCGTAATGGAAGTCCTGCTTGGTAAAGCGACCCGCCGCAGCGCTGGAGGACGTCTGGCTTTGAGGCACCAGCGGCGTGATGCCCGCCTGTTCGCAGGCAAGGATTTCCTCGCTCTTGTAGTAGCCCCGATCGGCCAGCGCGGTGAGCGCGTCGTGACCCATGGCGTCGCGTGCCTGCCCGGCCATGCTGGCGAGCTGATCGCGATCGTGGCCTTCGTTGGTGACCTCGTGTGCCACGATCAAGTGATGTTGGGTATCGACGGCTGCCTGCACGTTGTAGCCGACGACGCCCGAACCACGACCGTGCGTGGCCATGGCGCGTGCATCGGGATCAGTCAGCGAGAGCTGTTGGTCCGGCGCTTGGCGCATGCGCTCGCCCAGTCCGTCGAGCTGCTGCATCTGCTCGCGCACCGTGGCGAGCTTTTGCGTGAGGTGCGCGACGCGTGCTTCCGGTAGCCGGCCAGGGTCGCGATCGGCGCGATCGAGCTCCGCCAGATAGCGCGCCACACTGGTGTCGAGTTGCGCCTGACGTGCCTTGAGCTTGGCCTCGGAGAGATTGCGATCGCGTCCATTGACGGCCTTGAACTTGCTGCCGTCGATCGCGACCACAGCCTCGGTGAACAGCTTCAGACGACGACACAACAGCACGAACTGGCTACACACGCGACGGATGGCCGGGCCGTTGTCCTTGCGGAAGTCCGCGATGGTCTTGAAGTCGGGTGCACAGCGGCCGGTGAGCCAGATCAGTTCCAGGTTGCGTTGTGCTTCGCGTTCCAAGCGGCGACTGGAAGGGACGCGGTTGAGATAGCCGTAGATATAGATCTTGAGCAACATCGCTGGGTGATAACCGGGTCGCCCGGTGGCGGCCGGTGAAACCCCATCGAAGCCCAGCTCGCCAAGATCCAGCTCATCGACAAAGACATCGACCACGCGGACAGGATTGTCCTCATCGATGTAGTCGTCCAGCCGTTCGGGAAACAGCACGCTCTGCGACCGATCCACCCCTTCGACGAATCGCTTCATGCGACACTCCGGCTTGGTATGGCGCTAGGATCGGTGCGTTCGCTTACGGGGTGTTTTCACACAGGCTGGACCCAAAGCAGCCACTCCATATTCCCCAGCCATAAAAAAGAGCGCGACAGGGTTTCCCCCATCGCGCCCTCCGCTACACTTGCCAAAAGTTCAGAGCTGGATAGCCGAGATGCGTGTGGCCCAGTTGCTCAGTGCGCCGCGGGTGCCGCCGCACTGGAACAGGGGGCTGGTCAGGTATTGGGCGAGGGTGCAGGTGTGTGCGATGTACTCGGATGCGAGCCAGATCGTGTTTCCGTCGGCTGATGCCGCGCCGTAGTCACCCCAGCGTGGACGGCCGTTGCCGAGGTAGGGGATGCCGGTAAAGCCGTCCCACGGGCCGGCGCCTGCCGCTGCGATATGGACGTCGCCAGCGCCTGCCTTTGCATCCAGGCTTGCGTAGCCCGCGCTCGGATAATCGTTGGGCCCGACCACCGTGAAGGCGATGACGCCGCGTCCGCTTTGCGTGACGGCTGCCGCGCCATAGGTCAGGTTGGCGTCGGGCAGGGACAGCGTGCCGTTGGCGAAGAGTCCGCCGGAGTTGGGGTTGATGACGAAGTAGCTCACGCCCGATCCATGGCTGCCGTCGCCGAGCAGGACGTCGGTATCCAGCGTTGCCCACAGCTTGCCGTTGGCGTAGCTCACCTGTTGCATGCGTGAGTCGTTCACCGCCAGGTCGCGCGGCGCGGGATAGACGATGTTGGGATAGCCCAGATAGGTCGGCGCGCAGCCGGTCACGGCGAAGCAGTCACGCAAGGGCGTGCTGCCGGGCTTCTGGTGGACGAGGCTGCTGGGCACGCCGTATGTCTGGACGGCCAGCGCCGAGACGTTGAGCGACAAGGCCGTGGGCATGCTGTCGATGGCCTGCGTGTTGGATACCGACCACAGCCAGATCTGGTTCGACGTGCCCGAGTCGTTGAACACGGCGTCCGAACTGAGCAGGTATTCGGTTCCGCCGTGCGCGCCGCTGTACTGTCCGCCGGACGAAATGGCGGGCCACACCGTGAACGCGGGTGCGGGAATGCTGGGGTCGCCGGCGTTGAACAACACCACGTTCGGCGAGGCGGCACCGGATGCCAACGCTTGCTTGGAGATGGCGTAGATCTGCGCACCGTAGTAGCCACTGCCGAAGACCGCGAATTCGTTGGTGGTCAGGAATACCGCATGGGCGTCCGCGCCGATATGCGGATAGTCGCCCAGGCAGAAGCCTCCGGCGCATCCATGATCGGGCGTGCCTTGCGTGCCGTTGTTCTGCACGGGCAGGTGATAGATGTTCCATGCGCCGGTCGGGTCGGCCGTCTGGCTGACGGCGATGTCCAGATGATTGTTGCCGGACAGCGCCGAGGTCGTGCCCACGCGGTCCAGCGTCAGCACCACCTGGAACCAGCGTTGCGTGTCGGCATCGTAGTAGCACGATGGGTCGGTGATGCTGGCACCGTAGGCGCCCGTGCTGCGGTTGATCGCTGCGGGGTAGCCGTAGAAGGTATTGAGGTCCACTGGCCCGACGAGCTTGTTGCCGGCGCTGTCATAGATGGCCAGCACGTCGTTGACGCTTTCCATGACGAATCCGTTGCCCGCGCACAAGCCCTGGTCGGGCGGTTCCACCGAGAACTGGTTGCCGCCATTGGCGTAGCGCTGGTCGTGGAAGTTGAGGCCATCAAAACCGCCCAGCAGTTCGGGGCTCGACTTTGCGCGCTTGGCTATGCCCATGCGGTTGACGCCGGAACGGCCGTGGGCAATGGTGCGATTGACCACGGGCTTTGATCCAAGATCGCCGCCATCGCCCGAGTCGGCGTCGCCGGAACTCATGGCCGGGTCCTGTTCCAGGCTGGTCAGTGGCTCGCCCCCGAGAGGCGTGGTCTTCGGTACGGTGGTATTGCCGCGTTGCAATGAAAGCGTGACTGGACTTGCACCCAAGGCGCACGTTGCGAACGCCATGGCAGACACTGCGATGAGCAGTCGGGTCTTCATTACACAGTCTCCCGTTCGTTGCGTTAGGTGACCGCGCCCCCTGCAGAAACGCTGATGCCGGCAGCACCGGCATGCGTCCGCGCACGTTTGCATATGTGGCATATGCGGGCGGGACGATACTCGCATTCGCACGTGCCCACCATTGATCGAAGGGCAGGGCCGTCTAGCTGGCGTGAACCTGAAGCAAGACAAGGCAATAGATGTCTGAGCAGTTTTTGGCGTCTGGCACTCGATCAACGGAAGGGGAGAGAGGACGCCATGCACGCTGGCGATACGGCATTCGCGGCGCTGTGCATGAGATCCCTCATGCATCGCCAGCCGTGCCGATGCGCATGGACGACACCCATTGCCATGGGACACGTTGATGCCACGAACGACATGAGGCCGTTCGCCTTGGCTGATTCTCGAAAACCCTGATCGACAGGCTTGCCTCGCTCACGTTGAGGTGCGGCGGTACTCCCTTCATCGTGAATTTGCCGTCATCTCCACTCATGCGTTGAACGCGTCACATAAGCCGATGTTCTTCTCGATTTCTCGGCGCCTTGAAAGCTGACGGCAAGGATGGCGGCGCAAGGTCCTGCGCACCTTCGCCGTGGGGAGGCGCTGCAGGGATGCAGTGTTTCGACGAGGGGATTCCGGTTCTGAGCGTTGCGCTGCGGTCATCACCGCGGCCGTACGCGTCGTATGCGCAATCCGGCCTTTTCGTAAGTCATGACATTGACTGGAGGGGACTCATGTTTGTGAGAGCAACCGGGTTTGGCTGCAGCATGCTTTGCGCTGCCATCGCTTTGAGTCTGGCGGGCACGGCTCACGCGGATACGCAATCCGCGCCTGAAGTGACCTCTGCGGTACAGCACGATCAGCTTCACTCGCTGCGTGGCGTGATGCCGCGTCCTGACGATTTCTCCAAGAGCGGCCACAACCATCCCGCGCGTCCGCTGCCGTGGCTGGATGGCCCGGGCAATCCGACGGACGGTGCCGTGCAAGGCGGAACCAGCGGCGTGGCCGCGCCCACAGCCGGTTCCGGTGTCGATGGCGTCGGCAACGGCTTCAGTGGCCCGCAGGGTACCTTCACGGTAAACAGTGCGCCGCCGGATACCAACGGTGCCGTGGGTGCCACCCAGTACGTGCAGATCGTCAACAGCGGCTTCGCGGTGTTCGACAAGTCGACCAAGAATGTGGTCTACGGGCCCGTAGCCACCAACACGCTGTGGTCGGGCTTTGGCGGCCCATGCGAAACCGACAACGACGGCGATGCGACGGTGGTGTACGACAAGGCCGCCGGCCGCTGGGTGATTTCCCAGTTTGCCGTGACGGCGGCGCCGTACTACGAGTGCGTGGCCGTTTCGGCCACCAGTGATGCCACCGGTGCGTACTACCGCTACGCGTTCCCCTACGGCAACGTGTTCCCTGACTACCCCAAGATGGGCGTGTGGCCGGACGCGTATTACGAAACCTTCAACATGTTCAACGGCAATACGTTCGCCGGCGCCAAGCTGTGCGCCTACGACCGCAATGCGATGCTGAGCGGTGCCGCGGCCACGCAGCAATGCTTCCAGTTGTCCACGAGTTACGGCGGCGTGCTCCCGTCCGACCTGGATGGTTCCACGGCACCGCCGGCCGGCTCGCCGAACTACCTGATCAACTTCACGGCGGGCCAGTTGAACCTGTGGAAGTTCCACGTCGACTGGACCAACACGGCCAACACCACGCTGACCGGCCCCACGGCCTTGCCGGTGGCGTCCTTTGCCACGGCTTGCGGTGGCGGCACCTGCGTGCCCCAGTCCGGCACCAACCAGAAGCTGGATTCGCTGGGCGATCGCATGATGTTCCGCCTGGCGTACCGCAACTTCACCGATCACGAAGCGCTTGTCGCCACGCATTCGGTGAAGGTCGGCACCACCAAGCAGAACCCGTACACGGGCGTGCGCTGGTATGAAATCCGCAATCCGGGCACGGCGCCGGTGGTGTACCAGCAGTCCACCTTCGCACCCGACACTACGTTCCGCTGGCTGGGCTCGGTCGCCATGGACAAGCAGGGCAACATGGCGCTTGGCTACAGCGCGTCCAGCAGCGCGATCCACCCGGCCATCCGCTACACCGGCCGTCTGGCGACGGACCCGCTGAACACGATGCAGGCGGAAAGCAGCATCATCGAAGGCCTGGGTTCGCAGAGCGGCAACAACCTCTCGCGCTGGGGCGACTACAGCGCCATGACCGTCGACCCGGCGGATGACTGCACGTTCTGGTACACCAACGAGTACCTCAGGACGACGGGCTCGTTCAACTGGAGCACGCGTCTGGAATCGTTCAAGTTCTCCACCTGTCAGTAATCATCCGGCCGTGCCCTCGGTCCTCTGGGCTGAGGGCACGAGGCTTGAAGTAGCCCGGATGAAGCGAAGCGGGAATCCGGGGCACGGCAACGTTTGCGTGTTTGCGCATGTGTGGGCGGCCGGCGATCCCGGATTACACCGTTGGCTTCATCCGGGCTACGTAGATGCGATCAGCCATCCGTCGAGCGCGATACGGTTTCCCATTGATCGATCTCGGCGGCGAGGTCAGCCAGTTTCCTGCGGACCAGTTCCAGCGCATCGCTGCCCAGCAACAGATGGGAAGGCGGTGAGGGGCTGGCGATGATGTCCAGCATGGCGCGTGCTGCTTTTGCAGGATCGCCCAGCTGTTTGCCGCTTTTCTGCTGGCGCGCCACGCGAATGGGATCGAACAGCTCGTCGTAATCGGGAATGGCGCGGGGCGTGCGGACCATGGAGCGTCCTGCCCAGTCGGTGCGGAAGGAGCCGGGCGCCACGGCGGTGACGGCGATGCCGAGTGGTGCGACTTCCTTGCCGAGCACTTCCGAGATGCCTTCCAGCGCGAACTTGCTGCCGCAGTAGTAGGCGATGCCGGGCAGGGTGATGTGGCCGCCCATCGAGGTGATGTTGAGGATGTGGCCTCGTCGTCGGTTGCGCATGTAGGGCACCACGGCCTTCATCATGGCCACGGCGCCGAAGACGTTCACGTCGAACTGGCGGCGCATTTCTTCCAGGGGCGACTCTTCCAGTATGCCTTCGTGGCCGTAGCCGGCGTTGTTGATCAACACGTCCACCGCGCCCACGTTGTGCTCGATCTCGGCAACGACACCATCGATCGCATCGGCGTGCGTGACGTCCAGCACGCGGCCGACGGCGTTGCCCGGGACCAGCGCCTCGAATGCCTGGCGCGCCGGTTCGCTTCGCACGGTTCCGACCACGCGGTGTCCCCTCGCCAGCGCCTCCTGCGCGAGCGCCCGGCCGAATCCGCTGCTGACGCCGGTGATGAGTAGGGTTTTGGCTGCCGACATGGCGATGGCTCCTGATGGGTGAGAGGATGCACAATACCCATCGGCAGGTCCCCACTGGACGCCATTTCTGCTGGTTTTATTGCCTATTTCTATGAATCCCAATGTCGGCGGCAAAACGATTCAGTCCGCGCCGACGGCTGCGGCCCGCCGGATGGTGGCGCTCGCGCGCAGGCTGGCGTCTGAGGAGGGGTACAACCTCACGGCCTTGCCGGGCGTGCGCATCCTGCGTTCGGATCGCATGCTGTCGCGCACGCCGGTGCTGTACGACCCGGGCATCGTGATCGTGTGCCAGGGGCGCAAGCGCGGGTATTTCGGCAGGCAGGTCTATCTCTACGATCAGCAGCACTATCTGGCCGTCGCGGTGCCCGTTCCCTTCACGATGGAGTCGGATGGAACGCCGGAGCATCCGCTGCTGGCCATCTATATGCATCTCGATTTCCAGCTGGCGGCGGAGCTGATGCTTCAGATCGACCAGCATCAGCTGCATGTCGATACGCCGGCGCCGCAAAGCATGATGTCCAGCCCGATGGACGATGCGCTTCAGGCATCCGTGCTGCGTTTTCTGGAAGCGATGTGCGAGCCGCTCGATGCGGCGGTGCTTGGGTCCACGTTGTTGCGTGAAATCTATTTTCGGGTGCTCACCGGTGCGCAGGGCGCGGCCTTGCGCTCGGCGCTGGGCATGCGTGGCCGGTTCGGCCGGATAGGGAAGGCGCTACGCCGCATCCATGCGGCTTATGACCAGCCGATCGATCTGGCGCAGCTGGCGGCCGAGGCCGGGATGAGCGTGCCCTCGTTCCACAGCCACTTCAAGGCGGTGACGCAAACTTCGCCCATGCAATACCTCAAGTCCACGCGGCTGCATCAGGCGCGCCTGCTGATGGTGCGCCAGGGCATGACGGCGGAAGCGGCGGGTTATGCCGTGGGCTACGCCAGCGCATCGCAGTTCAATCGCGAGTTCAAGCGACTCTTTGGCCTGCCGCCCGCGGCGGAAGTGCGGCGCATGCGGGAGAACTTCGCGATACCGCCCGCGCAGGCGGCGTCGGAGTTTGTTTCCTCGCACTGAGGCCGACGCGCGACAAGGCCGCGTTTCGCAGCGCACAATGGCGCTCATTGTCCTCTTGCCTGCCGCACATGAATCCAACAACGTCGACGCCCGGCCCACATCTCTGGTTGATTCGCCACGGCGAAACCGAATGGAGCCAGTCCGGCCAGCACACCGGCATCACCGACATTGCGCTGACTGAGCGCGGTCGCCAGCAGGCCTCCGCGCTTGCACCGCTGCTCGCGACGCAGACCTTCGACCTCGTGCTGACCAGCCCGATGCAGCGCGCCATCGACACCTGCCAACTCGCCGGCCTCGGCGATCAGGCGCAGATAGAGCCCGACCTGCACGAGTGGAATTACGGCATCTACGAAGGCCGCACGACGGCGGATATCCGCAAGGACGCGCCCGGCTGGTCGGTGTGGACATCGCCCATGCCCGAGGGCGAGAACGCCGCGCAGGTGGGCATGCGGGCGCAGGCGCTGATCGATCGCCTGCTGAGCCGCGGCGCGCGCCATATCGCGCTGTTCTCGCACGCACACTTCCTGCGCACGCTCGCCGCCGTATGGGCCACCGGCGCGCCGTCGCTGGGCGCGCACCTTGTGCTGGATACAGCGGCGGTGAGCGTGCTGGGCTACGAGCGCGAGGTTCGCGCCATCCTCAAGTGGAATCATCAGGCGTAAGGACTCTATCGCGATGCTTCAATGGCCTACGCCACGCGTGGGTCGCGCTTCATGTTGCTTCCTGGATGACGCCGTCAAGAAACGTGCGTATGGCCGCCACCATCTGATCGAGCCCCGGCAGCTCCAGGGGATAGTGTCCCGCGTTGTCCAGCATCACCTTGCGGACCGGCACATGGCGGATGCGGCCAAGAAAAAGCTCGCTGAGATGCAGCGGTGTCCAACGGTCTTGCGCAGGCTGTGTCAGGAGGATGGGGCACACGTCGAAGTGCTCGGGTTCGATGGCTGGCTTGTAGTTCATGTAGCTGGCGAGGAAGCGCGTGGTGACCCAGTTGCCGGCGGAGGTTCTGTCCGCCATGCATGCCTTCAGCGCGGCCTTGTCGTTGACGAGTGCGTGCATTTTGCTCGCCAGCGACATCGGCAGCCGCATGCCGGCGAGCGGGCTTGCGGCGGCGAATGTCAGCAAGGGGCCGCCGATGCGGCTCATGACGATATTGAGCGCCGTTTCATCGCGCACTTGCTGCAGGCGTTGGTCGAGGAAGGTCATGCCGACGATGCCCTTGACCTTACGGTTCAACGCGGCGACGTGGTAAGTCGCCATGCCGCCCGCGCTCAGCCCGTACAGCACGATGGGGCGCGCGTCCTTGGCGAGCTCGGCGTCGATCAGATCGCTACCGGCCTGCACCCAATCGCCGTAGCGCACGTGTGAACCTGGGGCCACTTCGGTGAGGCCGTAGCCTGGCATGTCGATGGCGATGGTCTCGAAGCCGAGGCGGGCGAGCGGGGCGCCGAGGATGGTCGACATCTGGCGGCCGTTCGTGCCGACGCCATGGAACAGGATGATCTTCAGCGGCGCTGCCGGGTTGCGGTAGCTGTCGAGATGGATGCGATGCCGACGCCACGGCCACCATTCTTCCTGCGGTTCCTGGACAGGTTGTAGCTGATAGGCCTGCGGGAGGAACGACTGAATCTTCCGCCAGGCCGCCTGATCGGTGTAGTTCATCGAAGTCTCCGGAAGGAATGCTGTTGCTGCGTGCGCAGCTTATTCAGCGCATGGCGGCGGGCCGATGGCGGCTCAGGCCAGCCGCTTTATGCTTTGGGCCATGCATATAATGGTGGCGGCATCGGCTTCCTGGCCTGCGCATGAACTTCTGGAACTTCACCCGCAGTCCCGCCAGCGTTCGTCTGTTGCTGGAATTCGGACGGCGCCGTGGTCTTGCAGCGACGCAGTTGCTCGCCGGCACGCGGCTGACTCAGGCGCAGCTCGATAACGCGCAGGTCAGTCTCAGCCCAGGCAAGGAACTGGCCGTCATCGCCAACCTGCTGCGCTTCTATCCCGCGAGCGCGGGCCTGGGCTTGCAACTGGGCCTGGGGTATCGGCTGTCTGCCTATGGCGTGCTGGGCCTGGGCATGATGAGCAGCGCCACGGCCCTCGATGCCTTGCGCCTGGCGCAACGCTTTCTGCCGTTGACGTATAGCTATGCCGCCATCGTGCACCGTCGCGATGGCGAGCTGGACACGCTGTTGTTCGAGCCTCCCCTGCATCTGGACGCCGAGCTGCAGCAGTTTGTCGTCGAGCGCGCCATGGGAGCCACGGTGCGCGTGCTGAGCGACATTACTGGCGTCGCCGCTCCGCTGAAGACCATGCGGCTGCGCGGCGATCCTGCGTCGGTTGCGATCAGGAATGAACTGGTGAAGGAGCTGGGTTGCGCACCGCGCTGGCAGTCGTCGGAAGATCTTGTCGCCATTCCACGCGTGCTGACCGGGCGCGCGCTGCCGCAGGCGAACGCCATGACGGCGGCCATGTGCGAGCGCATGTGCGAAGAGCTGGTCGAGCAGCGCCGCACACGGCTGGATACGCCGACGCTGGTGCGCGAGTATCTGGCCGCTGCGCCCGACGCGTGCCCGCCGAGACTGGCGGACGTCGCTGCCTTTCTCTGCACCAGCGAACGCAGCCTCAAGCGCTGGTTTCACGACGATGGCACGTCATTCCGCGAACTGCTGGAAGAGAGCCGACGCGCCAAGGCGGACCGATGGCTGAGCCATCCGCACCATTCCCTTAGCGAGGTCGCCGAACGGCTGGGTTTCAGCGATCTCTCGTCGTTTTCCCAGGCCTACAAGCGATGGACCGGCACGGCGCCCAGCCTTTCGCCTGCTCGCGGAAAGCATCGCCACTGAAGCGCAACGCCAGGGCGGGCGTGCCTTCGGGCCGAAGCGAAAGTGCGTTTCGGCACAGGGCGTGATGGTAGTCGCGTCCCCGATTCCGGAGTCATACTGGGGAAACATCCTATGTATCGCTTCGGAGCCGCCATGCGTCGTCGTGACTTTCTTGCGGGAACGGTAGCCGCCACCGCCGCATCTGCCGCCCTGCTGCTGCCGGGCCGCTCGGCGCAGGCCGCGCCCGCTGCGGCCGCCGGTGTGAGCGGGCTGACCTCGATGACCGGCAACGCCAAGCCGATTTCGGTGGAGGAGCGCCGCGCGCGCATCGCCCGGCTGCAGCAGCTGATGGTGGAGCGGAAGATCGGCGCCCTGATCCTGGAATCCGGTTCGAGCCTGGATTACTTCACCGGCATCCAATGGCATCGCTCGGAACGCACGACGGCGGCCGTGATTCCGGCCAAGGGCGACATCGTCGTGGTCACGCCGGCATTCGAGGAGCCCTCGATTCGCGAGACCCTGGCAGTGGGCGGCGACGTGCGGCCGTGGAACGAGCATGAAAGTCCGTTCGCCCGCATCGTGGGTGGGCTGCGCGATCGCGGCGTCACCTCTGGCGCCATCGCTTTCGAAGCCACCACGCGACTGTTCATCGTCGACGGCGTGCGCGATGCGAGCAACGGCGCGTATCAAGTGGTTTCCGGCGATGCGTTGGTGAAGGCTGTCCGCTTGATCAAGTCACCGGCCGAACTCGCCTTGATGCAGATCGCCAACGACGTCACCCTGGCGGCGCTGCGTTACGTCCACGGCCACGTTCGTGCCGGCATGCGCCCGGACGAGATCGGCGACATGATGAACGCCGCCACTGTCGCCCTGGGCGGCGCGCCGGAGTTCGCCCTGGTGCTGATCAACGAAGCCAGCGCCTATCCGCACGGTTCGCACCAGCCGCAGACGCTGCGCGAGGGTTCGGTGATCCTGATGGACGTGGGCTGCGCCGTGCATGGCTACCAGTCCGACATCTCGCGCACCTGGGTGATGGGCCAGCCGACCGCGAAACAGCGCAAGGTGTGGGACACCGTCAAGCGCGGCCAGGAAATCGCACTCGCCACCGCCAAGCTCGGCACACCGGTGGGCGCCATCGACGACGCCGTGCGCGCCTACTACGAAAAGGAAGGCTGGGGCCCCGGCTACCATCTGCCGGGTCTTCCCCATCGCACCGGCCACGGCATCGGCCTGGACGGCCACGAGCCGCCGTATCTCGTGCATGGCGACACCACGCCACTGGCGGCCGGCATGTGCTTCTCCGATGAGCCCGGGCTCTATATCCCCGGCGAATTCGGCATACGCCTGGAAGACTGCTGGCATATGACCGAGACCGGCCCGAAGCTTTTCACCGGGCTCGCCAAGTCCATCGACGATCCGATCTGATGTGCATGTAGCACGTAGCCTGTAGCCCGGATGCAGCGCAGCGGAATCCGGGACATCGGAGCGTTAGCCAAACAATCTCGCCGCGCCGCGCATCAGGCTGGCTGTTCGCCTGGCATGGTGGCGCGATCCCGGATTCCGCCTTCGGCTGCATCCGGGCTACGGGCGCTGTGGATCAACAGCGGGTGTCGCCGGCTTCCGCCAGGCGGACATGGTGTTCGTCCGCCGCGCTGACGCCGTTGCGGCCGTCGAACTTGGTGCGGTACATGGCGTGGTCGGCCTGCCGCACCAGATGCTCGAAGCGCGTGCCCGGCCGCGCCACGGCCACGCCGATGCTGGCGGTGACGGGAATCGGCTGGCTGCCGACCTTGGCGTGGGAATGGGCGAGCGCGTGGCGCAGGCGCTCGGCGGCGGCCAGGCCCTGTTCCAGCGAGGCGCCGGGCAGGGCGACGACGAACTCCTCGCCGCCGTAGCGGCTGGCCAGGTGGCCCGGCCACTGGATCGCGTCGCGCAGCCGCTGCGTGACGTGGCGCAGCACCGCATCGCCCGCGTCGTGGCCCCAGCGGTCGTTGATCTGCTTGAAGTGGTCGAGGTCGAAGATCATCAGGGCGAACTGCTGTCCGCGTTCCAGGCAGCGCTCCAGCGCGGCGCGTCCTTCCGCCACGATGGCGCTGCGGTTGAGCAGGCCGGTGAGGCCATCGGTGCGCGCCGCGCGGCGCAGGTCCACCACCAGGCGTTCGGTGATCAGCTGCAGCAGGGCGAAGTACGAAGCCAGCGTGGTGAGGATGCCGATGGTGTACGTGGCGGCCACCGGCAGGCCGCCCGTCATGATGTTCTGGCCGGCAGCGGGCGCGAGGGGCAGGAAGGCGCGTGCCAGGTAGAACAGGCCACTGGCGATCAGCACCACGGCGGCGATGCGGCAGCTCTTGCGGATGTCCGGCTCGCCGTAGCGCAGCAGCAGGTACGCATAGGCGAAGTTGAACGCCATGGCCTGCAGGCTGCCGGCCAGCAGCCGCGCGCCAAGGTTGGGCGTGACGTAGGCGAACCATGCGATGGCGCCGGTATAGACCAGCGCGAAGCTGCACGGCCAGCGCCAGCGCAGCGCCGCGCCCACGTGCTGGGCGATGCCCTTCAGCGTGAGCACGTTGCCGGTGATCAGCAGGCCGTTGCCGACGACGATGGAGAGGACGTCGGGAATGTAGTTGCGCAGCCCGATCAGCGTAATGGCCACGGTGTTGACCCAGATGCTGGCCACCCAGATGCGCAGGACCTTCTGCGTGTTCAGTACCGCCAGCAAGGAGGTAAAGCCCACCGACGCGCCGATACCCATCAGCAGACTGATGATGGTGAGGGTAGGAATGTCGAGGTGCATGGCGCTCCCTGGTGCCAGCGCGCCCTTCTGGCCGGAAGGGACCCTGGGCCTCCGATGAGGCGGTGGCGATATCTCTCAGAGCATATCGGACAACGCCCCAAAAACTTGAACTGCGTCACATTTTGTTGAGCCCCGGTGCACGGGCGAAAAAAAAGGCCCCCGAAGGGGCCTCAAGAACCAAAGCAGAACGTGGGGTTACCAGGTGCGCACATCGGCCACGCCGACGGTGTACTGCTGCATTTCCGGATCGAAGCGGAACAGGCGGCCCAGGTCGAATTCCACCGACTGGCCGGGGCCGATGTTGGTGGTGCCGGCCGGCCAGCCCTTCTTGCTCTGCAGGACCTTGCCGGAGCCGTCCTTCGCATCGATGCTGATCTGCGCGGCAGCGGCCTCGGCGCAGTGGTTCACCAGCTGGCCGCTCAGGCTCAGGCGGGCGGCGGCGCCGGCGCCGACGAGCTTCATCTTGAAGTCCTGCACGGCGAAGTCGGTCGGGGCGCAGGCGGCGTGGGCGGCCAGCGGGGCGGCCAGGAACAGGGCGGCGGCGATCAGGGTCTTCTTCATAAAGGGGCGTCCGTGATGTGGTCAAGTCGGAATGGTTCGACATGACTCACATCGGCGACCCCGCCAAAATCTTTAGCCCGTGCCGGGGAAGGCGTTCAGCTTGGTATCTTCAGCCCGGCGTGCTCGATGAACCACAGCCCCGCGAACAGCTTGGGATCGATCGAATAACCTTCGGCGGCCCGGGCGAACAGCCATTGGCCGGCCTGCGTGCGCGGCACCTCGTGCACGATGATGTTCTCGGACTCGTCACCGCCGCCGGGGCCGACCTTCTCAAGATCCCAGGCGCGCACGAAGGCGATCATCTCGGTGCTCATGCCCGAGGAGGACGGCCCCTCGTGCACGAATTCCAGGCGCTTGCAGCGATAGCCGGTTTCCTCTTCCAGCTCGCGGCCGGCGGCGAGCAGCGCGTCTTCGTCGCCATGCTCGTGCAGGTCGCCGACCAGGCCGGCCGGCATCTCGATGGTGTTCTTGAGGATGGACACGCGGTACTGCTCCACGAACAGCACCTTGTCCTCCGGCGTCACCGCCAGGATGATCACCGCGCCGCCCGGGTTGTTGCGCTCGGCGTATTCCCAGCGCCCGCGCTTGCGCAGGCTCAGCCACTTGCCGACGTAGAGGGTTTCCACCGGCGCGCTGGCGTCGTGGGGAATGCGGTCTGGATGATTCATCGGCGTGATCGTTCGGCGGAATTGAAGTTCTGCATGTTGCCGTGCCGATATGTCAGCGACAACCTTCGGGGTCCGCTCGTTTTGCCGCCTGCTTACATGGCGCCCGAGCATCCATTTCCTTCACCGTCATTCCGGCGCAGGCCGGAATCCAGTCGCGTCCTCGTTGGGTTGTCGCGAAATGAGTCATCGAACGTGACCGACTATCGCGACCAGCCAAGTTGCTCGCCACTGGATTCCGGCCTGCGCCGGAATGACGGTGAGGGGGATGATCCTCGCTTGGATCGTGAGTGCCCCTGAAGCAAGGCCAGCTCACTCCACCGCCAGCTCCACCGGCCGCGGCTTGATGCGCACGGCCCAGGCCACGCCGGCCACCAGCAGGGCCACGCCGGTGAGCGTCAGCGCACCGGGCGGGTGGCCGCGCAGCACGAAGGCGTAGGCCAGCGCCGCCAGGGTCTCGAACACGATCAGCTGACCGGCGAGCGCCGTCGGCAGCCGCTGGCTTGCCGAGTTCCAGCACAGCGAGCCCAACCAGGAGGAGAACAGCGCGATGGCCGCCATCAGGCCAATGAATCGCCAGGGCTGCGGCCCGAGCGGCATGGCGAACGGGTTGCCGCCCACTTTCATCAGCGACCACAGCAGGGCGTAGCCGGCCAGCGCGAGCGGCAGCATGGCCAGTCCCTGCGCCGTGGCCCAGGTGCGCGGGCTGCGATCCGGATGGCGCCGCAGCCAATCGGCGTTGCGCAGCGGATACCACGTCCAGCACGCCACCGCGCCGGCCGCGAGTAAGCCGCCGCGCGCATAGCGCCACAAATCCATGCCCGAGGGATGATCGAGCGTCGCCAGCTCCGCCCGGTTCACGCAGGCAATGCCCATGCCGATCAGCACCAGCGACGGCGCCAGCGCGAGCCACGGCAGGCGGCCGTCGCGATGCGCGTCGCGCAGGTTTGCGGTGATCGCGATCACCACGGGCAACGTGCCGATGATCATGGTCGGCAGGGGCGCGCCAGCAAGTTGAATCGCGCTGGCCAGGCACAGGTAATAGAGCAGACCGCCCACGGCGGACAGCTTGAGCGCCTCCAGCCAGTCTTCGCGCGACAGCAGGCGCAGCGCGCGGCGGTCCATCCATGCCAGCGGCAAGGCGATCACGCCGAAGGCGAGGTAGCGTCCCACCGACTGCAATGCGGCCGGATATTCCGGCAGCAGCAGCGGGCTGATGAACACCAGACCCCACATGAGGCCGGCGGCGAGTGCGTAGAGAATGCCTGTCCACATGCCGCCAGCGTGGCGGAACCGCGCGGCGCCGTCTTGTACCAGATTGCGGCGGTCGCTTCGCTCAGCAGCGCAGCGCGCGCTGATAACGCGCCGGCGTCACACCGTAGCGCCGCGCGAACGCCCGCGTGAGATGGGCTTGATCCGCCAGGCCCACGGCGGCGGCCACCTGCGCCGGCGCCTCGCCGCGCGACAGGCGACGTTTCGCTTCCGCCAGCCGGAACGCCATCAGCATCTGCTGCGGTGTGGCGTGATGCTGCGCCTGGAACTGCCGCAGGAAATGGAACGGGCTCAGGCCGGCCACGGCAGCCAGCTCGTCGAGCGTCAGCCGTTGCGCGAGATGCGCGTGCAGATAATCGACGACGGGCGCAAACCGCGCGGGCGCGCCATCGATGGCCTTGCGCGGCACGCGCGCGTGGGCGCGGAACAGGCTGAGCAACTGGAGCAGCAGGCTGTCGAAGGCCAGCGGCTCGCGCGCCTGCCACAAGGCGTCGAGCAAGGCGGTGATCTGCCGTGCACTAGGCAAATCCTCGCGCACCACGTCGCTGAACCACCAGCCGGGCTCGCCCGTCACGTCGGCGACCACCGAGGGCTCGATATAGGCCATGCGGTAATGCCAGCCGCCTTCGGTTTCGGCGCGGCCCGTGTGCAACTCGTCGGGATTCATCATCACCAGCGAATCAGGCGGGGCCAGATGGTCGGCGCCGCGATAGCGGAAACGCTCCACGCCCGATTCGATGGCACCCAGTCCAAAGCCGTCGTGCGTGTGCGGATCGAAGGCGTGGCGCACGATGTGCGCGCGATACAGCTCCACGCCCGGCCGGTGCCGTGCCAGGCGGAATTCCGCGGCATCGCGCGTCGAGTTGAAGGTGGAAGGGACGCCTTGCATGGCGCCATGCTAGCGCGAGCAACGCGTCCCGTGCGCGGCGCTCAGGCCAGCAAGGCCTTCAGGCGCGTGCGTGTCAGCGGGCCGAAACGCAAGCGTTCGCACAGCGCTTCCATCGCCTCCGCCTCGCCACGCAGGCGGCGAAGCCCGTCGATTTCGGTGGGCACCGGCGCGTCGAGCGCGATGCGGGTCAGGCGGCGATAAAGCCGTGCCGCCTCCGCATGCTCGCGCAACTTCGCGGCGCAACTGGCGGCGCCGCGAAGGCGCAGGAAAGGCACTTCGTCCACGCGGTCCAGCAAGGCATCCAGGCTGCCGAAATGCGCGAGCAGGGCGGCGGCCGTCTTCGCGCCGACGCCGGGCACGCCGGGGATGTTGTCGACCGCGTCGCCGCACAGGGCGAGAAAATCCGCCACCTGGTGCGGATGCACGCCCATTTTTTCATGCACGCCCGCGGGGCCCCAGCGCAGGTTGCGCGCGTAGTCCCACTGTTCGTCGTGCTCGCCCAGCAACTGGCCGAAGTCCTTGTCCGCCGAGACGATCACGCTGCGGAAGCCGTGGCCACGCAGCGTCCACAGCGCGCTGCCGATCAGGTCGTCGGCCTCGTAGGTATGGTCGATCAGCACGGGCACGCCCAGCGCCAGCGCCACGTCGCGGCACAGCACGAACTGGCGTTCCAGATCCGGCGGCGGCAATTCGCGGTTGGCCTTGTAGGCGGGATAGATCGCGTTGCGGAACGAGGTGGTGAGCGACGCATCGAACGCCACGGCCAGGTGCTCGGGCTTCACGCGTTCCAGCAGTTCGCACAGAAAGCGCGTGAAGCCGTGCACCGCGTTGACCGGATGGCCGTCCGCGTCGTGGAATTCGTCCGGCATGGAGTGCCACGCGCGGAACACGTAAAGACTGCCATCGATCAGATGGACGGCTGGACGGCTCATGGCGTCCATGTGCTGACCAGGTTCGCGAGCACGGGGCGTTCGCGGTCGGGTACGTCGATCTGCGGCGTGCCGATGTGCACGAAGCCGATCACCTGTTCGTTGTCCGCAAGGCCGAGGATGGCGGCGGCCTCGCGGTTGTACGCGGCCCAGCCGGTGAGCCATTGCGCCCCGAAGCCCAGCGCCCCTGCACCCAGCAGCAGGTTGTAGGCGACGCAACCGGCGCTGAGCTGCTGCTCGATTACTGGTACCGTGCTGCTGGCGTCGATGCGCGCGATCACCGCCACCACCAGCGGGGCGAAGTCGTAGCGCGTGCGGTCCTTCTCGCGCTTGGCGTCGGCCATGTGCGGGTTCACCCGCAGCGAAAGCTCGGCCAGCCGCGCGCCAAAGGCGAGCTTGGCATCGCCTTGCAGCAGGATCAGTCGGAAGGGTTCGAGCTTGCCGTGGTCGGGCACGCGGATGGCCGCTTCCAGCAGCGCTTGCAGCGTGGCGGCATCCGGACCGGGCTCGCCCAGTTGGCGCGAGGGAACCGAGTGGCGTTGCTGCAGCAGGGAAAGAGGGTGGGACATGGGGAAGTCCGGGAAAATAAGGTTGATGCTAAAGGCGCAAGAGAAACGAGTGAAGAGCAGTAAGTAGTGAGACTACCGCTCGCCTTCTCTCACTACTCACTCCTCTTCACTCACTCCTGCTCTTACGTTGCCAGGCTGAAAGAACCCGGCAGCAACGTTCCCACCGTGGTTTCCTGCACGTCGCCCGTCAGGTTGCCCAGCCATACCGGCATGGCGTCACCGCACAGTTCCGACATGACCTGGCGACACGCGCCGCAGGGGCTGATCGGCCCTTGCGTGTCTCCGATCACGGCGAGCGCCACGAAATCTCCCGGACGGCAACCGGCCGCCACGGCCGAGAACAACGCGGTGCGCTCGGCGCAGTTGCACAGGCCGTAGGCACCGTTTTCCACATTGCAGCCGGTGAAGTGGCGCCCGTCGCGCGTGACCAGCGCGGCGCCGACCAGAAAGCGGGAATAGGGTGCATAGGCGTTTTCGCGCGCCTGGCGCGCCAGGTTCAGCAGGACATCGGGAACAACGACTTCAGTCATCGGGATCTCCATCACGGGGATCCCCGCCGACACGATCGCCCAGGGCGGTCCGGTTGCCGGTGGCGGGCCAGTTAACTCCCTCGGGCGGGCCAGCGCAAGTGGCCGGTGGTTTGCGCGGCGGGCCTTCGGCTACGATGCCGGAACCTTTCCGCAGGGGATGCACGATGCCGATCACCGTGGCCGCATTGCGCGAGACCGCCGCCGGCGAACGCCGCGTGGCGATCACACCCGAGGTGGCGAAAAAATTGCGCGGCAAGGATGTCCGCGTGCTGCTGGAACGCGGCGCCGGTGCGGCGGCCGGTTTTCCCGATGATGCCTATGCCGACGTCGAATTCGCCGATGCGAACAGCGTGCTGGCGCAGGCGGATGTATTCGCCTGCGTGCTTCCTCCCGATGACAGCGTGTGGCCTCGCCTGCGCGAAGGCGCAGTGGTGGTGGGCCAGTTGCGGCCCTACGGCGCCGCCGCGCGCATCGAGACGATGGGCCAGCGCCGTCTCACCGCGTTCGCGCTGGAGCTGCTGCCGCGCACGACGCGCGCGCAGGCGATGGACGTGCTCAGTTCGCAGGCCGCCGTGGCTGGCTATCGGGCCATGCTGATCGCCGCCGAAGCGTCGCCGAAATTCTTCCCCATGCTCACCACCGCGGCCGGCACGATCCGTCCGTCGCGCGTGCTCGTGATCGGCGCAGGCGTCGCGGGCCTGCAGGCCATCGCCACGGCGCGCCGCCTGGGTGCGCAGACGGAAGGCTACGACGTGCGCCCCGAAACCCGCGAACAGGTGGAGTCGCTGGGCGCCAAGTTCATCGAGCTGGGCGTGAGCGCGGCGGGCAGCGGCGGCTATGCGCGCGAGCTCACCGCGGAGGAACGCGCCGCGCAGCAGCAGGCGCTGGCCGAACACCTGAAGAGTGTGGACGTGGTGGTGACCACTGCGGCCGTGCCCGGTCGCCCTTCACCCAGGATCCTGACCCGCGCCATGGTGGACGGCATGAAGCCCGGCGCGCTCATCGTGGACCTTGCCGCCGAAGGCGGCGGCAACTGCGAACTGACCCAGCCGGGCCAGCGTGTGGAGCATCAGAGCGTGGTGATCCTGGGCCCGCTCAACCTGCCGGCCGGCGCACCGCTGCACGCCTCCGAAATGATCGCGCGCAACGTGTACAACTTCCTTGAACTGTTGATACAGGGTGGAACGCTGGCGCCGGATTTCAATGACGAGCTGGTGGCCAAGAGCTGCATCACGCGTGATGGTGAGGCGAAGTTTCAGGGGTGAGGTGGAGGCTTGCGGTGGGTTGCCTTCAAGGCGGTGCACGATTTCCGACAGCGATAGGGTTCCCTCACCGTCATTCCGGCGCAGGCCGGAATCCAGTGACCGCCTCGTGCGGTTTTCGCGGAAGAATCGAACGCTTTGACGTCACGCGATAACCGAGCACCTTCGCCACTGGATTCCGGCCTGCGCCGGAATGACGGTGAGGGGAATGAGCGTTATCGCGACGCTTTGAACCAGCGCGTTGAACCCGCCCACAAAAAAGCCCCGCCATGGCGGGGCTTTTCGTTCAGTGCCGTGGCGGCGGCGGGCCCATGGGGCCGTTGCGCATGTCGTGATGCCACTGGCGCCTCAGCTGTTCCTGCTGCTCCGGCGACAGTTGCTGGAAGCGCTGGAAGGCGTCGTGCAGTTGCGCGCGCTCCTGCGGCGACAGTTCCTGGAAGCGCTTGCTGTTCTCGCGCACCTGTTCGCGCTGCTGCGGCGTCATCTTCTGCCACTGCTCGAAATTCTGGCGGGCCCGCTCGCGCTCCGCCGGCGGCAGGCTTTCCCACTCCTGCGCGCGCTGCAGCAGGCGTGCCTGCTTCTGCGGCGGGAACGTGTCCCACTTGTCCGCCACCGGGCCGAGCATCTCGCGATCCTGCGCGGAGAGCGTCTGCCACGGGCGGGGCGGCGGCGGTGGTCCGGGCGGCAGCACGGGCCGGGGACCCGGCGGAAGCATGCCGGGCGGGGGTGGCCCGTGCGGGAAGTCGCCCGGCGGCGGTCCCGGCGGGGGCACCTGCTGGGCCATGGCGCTGGTTGCGATGCCGCCGAGTCCGAGGACAAGAAGCAGCGACACGAAAACACGGCATCGACGCATGGTTACCTGCTCGCCTCGCTGTCGCCGTTCTTGGCCAGCCATCCGTAGAAGTCCATGTTCTGGTACAGCGTCGGGTCGGTGACGGCGGCATCGGGCGGAAGCTCGCCGTCCACGTCCACGGTCTGCGCGGAGTTCGGCGCGACCGAGGTCGGGCGCTGCACCGGCGAAGACAGGAACAGGGCGACCACCGCGATGGCGGCAAACGCCCCGGCCGGCAGCAGCAGCTCCAGCAGGCGGTGCGCCCACGAGGTCTTGCTGGCGCTGGCCAGCGCTTCGCGCCGGGCGGCACGCAGGCGGGCGGCCACGGCCGGGTCGAGTTGGCGCGCCGCCTCGCGATAGAGCGCGCGGGCGCGAAGTTCGAGGTGGTTGTCAGGCGCGTTCATCGCCATTCCTCCAGTTGGTCGCGCAGGCGTTGCAGCGCGCGCGACAGATGTGTTTTCACGCTCCCTTCCGAACATCCCATGGCCTGCGCGGTTTCCGCCACGTCCAGGCCTTCGAGCACGCGCAGCATGAAGGCTTCGCGCTGGCGCTGGGGCAGCAGTTTCACGGCCGCGGCCATGTCTGCGTACGACTGCGAATCGGTCAATCGCTCCAGCGGGCCCGGCGAAGTGTCGGCCGGTTCCCAGGCGGGCAGCTCGTCGCCGTCGTCGTCCCGGCCGCCCAGCCAGCCCACCATGATCGAGCGCACCTTGCGGCGGCGCTGCAGATCCACGATGCGCCGGCGCAGGATGCCCCAGAACAGGGGCGTCCATTCCTGGGCCGGCTTGTCGCTGTAGTGCTTGACCAGCCTGAGCATGGCGTCCTGGACGGCGTCCAGCGCGTCTTCGCGGTGGCCCAGGTTCAGCTCGGCCATGCGGAAGGCGCGGCGTTCCACCTGCGCCAGGAAAGCGTCCATGGAAGCCGGCACCGCCCGGGCTTCTTCGAGCAGCAGGTCGCCCTCTAGCGTGGAGACGACGCTGTTCATACCGTCGTCGTCCGGTTCGTCGGATCGGCCATCCTGAGACTCCATCGGTACGTCCTTGCCTATCAACGTCCGACGCTCGCGCGCGTTGACCCGCAACCGTATGATGCGGTGGCATCGGAGTCCTGGCGGGGAGGGGTCATGATCGACGGTTTCCTGGCGCTTTACATCTTCATGTTGGCCGCTTTCACGGGGTACGAAATCATCGCCAGAGTACCGGTGATACTCCACACCCCCTTGATGTCAGGCTCCAACTTCATCCATGGCATTGTGCTGGTGGGTGCCATGATAGCGCTAGGGCACGCGCAGACCCCTTTCGAGATGGCCATCGGCTTCATTGGCGTGCTGCTGGGCGCGGGCAACGCCGCCGGCGGCTACGTGGTGACTGAACGGATGCTGGAAATGTTCAAGGCCAGCAAGCCCCAGGCCGGCAAGGAGGGCAAGTAATGGCCTGGCTGCCGGACGTGATCAAGGCCTGTTACTTCCTCGCTGCCCTGCTGTTCATTCTCGGTCTCAAGCGCATGAGTTCCCCGCGTTCTGCGCGGGGCGGCATCGTGTGGGCCGGCGTGGGCATGCTGGTGGCGGTGCTGGCCACCCTGGCCCTGCCGGACATGCACAACCGGGGCCTGATCCTGGCGGCCGTGCTGATCGGCGTGGCTGCCGCCTGGTGGTCCGGGCGCCGGGTCGCCATGACGGCGATGCCGCAGATGGTGGCGCTCTACAACGGCATGGGCGGCGGCGCGGCGGCGGCCATCGGCGCGGCGGAGCTGTTCAGCTACGCCGGCAAGTCGGTCACCCTGCTGGATGGCGGCCAGTTCACCGCCAGCGGCGCCGATACCCCAGGCACGGCGCAGCTGGCGCTGGCGGTGCTGGGCGCGCTGATCGGCTCGGTCAGTTTCTCCGGCTCGCTGATCGCCTTCGCCAAGCTGCAGGGCTGGCTGGACAGGCGTTTCGTGTTCCCCGGCCAGCGCGTGGTGAACCTGCTGGTGCTGGCCGGCGCGGTGGTGCTGGGGGCGATGATCGCCAGCGGGCAGCTCACCATGCCGCTGATCGTGGCCTTCTTCGTGCTGGCCCTGCTGTTCGGCCTGATGATGACCCTGCCCATCGGCGGCGCGGACATGCCGGTGGTGATCTCCCTCTACAACGCATTCACCGGCCTGGCCGTGGCGTTCGAGGGTTTCGTGCTGCAGAACGAGGCGATGATCATCGCCGGCACCGTGGTGGGCGCGGCGGGCACCTTGCTCACCCAGTTGATGGCCAAGGCGATGAACCGCTCCATCGGCAACGTGCTGTTCGGCAGCTTCGGGGCAGCCGGCGCGGCGGGGCAGGCCATCGCGGGCGCGCAGAAACCGATCGAGGCCAGCGACGCGGCGGTGATGATGGCCTACGCCGAGCGCGTGGTGATCGTGCCGGGCTACGGCATGGCGGTGGCGCAGGCGCAGCACAAGGTGTGGGAGTTCGCCAAGCTGCTGATCGAGCGCGGCGTGAAGGTGAAGTTCGCCATCCACCCCGTGGCGGGCCGCATGCCCGGCCACATGAACGTGCTGCTGGCGGAGGCGGGCGTGCCTTATGACTTGATCGCGGACATGGACGACATCAACCCCGAGTTCCCCACCACGGACGTGGTGCTGGTCATCGGTGCCAACGACGTGGTGAATCCGCTGGCCAAGACCGACCCGGCGTCGCCCATCTACGGCATGCCGATTCTCGACGTGGCCGCCGCCAAACAGGTGATCGTGGTCAAGCGCGGCAAGGGCACGGGTTTTGCGGGCATCGAGAACGCCCTGTTCTACGCCGACAACGCGCGCATGCTCTATGGCGACGGCCAGGCGGCGGCCAGCCAGCTGGTGGCCGAACTCAAGACGCTGGACGCCTGACTCGGAAGGCTTAGCCGCGCTTGGGCTGGCGGCCGGCGCGCGATGCCGCCCATGCCGAGAGGCCCATGCCGGCGACGAACCACACGTCGTCCGCCGGCGAGCAGCCCAACTGGGCCAGCTGCAGCAGCAACGGGAAACCGGCGGTGCGGATCGAGTCGACCAGGCCCAGCCCCATCAGGCCGGCAATGCTCGCCGCGGCCATCAGCAGGTTGACGTAAAGCACGGCGGTGAACGTGGAGAATGCTGCGAGGATCGCCGCCTGGCTGCCCGGCGGGCGCACCCAGTGACGGATCGCCTTGCCCAGCAGCCAGCCCACCGGCAGCGCCAGCCACGGCAACGCGCGCTGGGAGTAGAGCGTGGGAACCATCCAGACGGCGCCGGCGGCCAGGCCCAGCATCACGGCGCTCACCAGCGCGAACAGCAGCGAGAAGACGGCCCAGGGCTTCATGAATGGCGAACGGTGGACTGGACGAAGGACACGGCTATTCCCGGGCGTAAAACTCCCATGATACCGCGCCCGGCCGGGCACCTGTCCCGGACCTGAAGGTGCCGGGCGCCCGCGCTCCCTTGAGAACGCCGCCTTCCGACCTGATGTGAACGGGCAGGACCGGTCGCCAACCGGCATAATAGACAGCTTGGCGCGGCAGCTTGCCGCGCGTATCGACGAGATTCGGCAGGATCGGCATGAGCGGTTTCAGTCTTAGCAGCGAACCTTTCACCCTGGAGCGCGACTGCCAGGCAGTCATGGTGCCCCAGGGCGAAACGGTCAGCCTGCCCGCCGGCCAGATCGGCTACATCACCCAGGCGCTGGGCGGCAGCTTCACGGTCTACGTGGAAGGCAACCTGTTCCGCATCGCCGGCAACGATGCCGATGCGCTGGGCAAGGAGCCGCCGCCGCCCATCGAACTGGCCAGCGACGCCAGCGATGCCGACGTCGAGGCGCTGGTGTGGCAGCAGTTGCGCACCGTGTTCGATCCGGAGATCCCGATCAACGTGGTCGAGCTGGGCTTGGTCTACGACGTGAGCATGGAGCATCCCGCGCCGGACCAGCGCAAGGTCTACGTGAAGATGACCCTGACCGCGCCCGGCTGCGGCATGGGCGACATCCTGGTCGACGACGTGCGCACCAAGCTCGAGCTCATCCCCACCGTGACCGAGGCGGACGTGGACCTGGTGTTCGACCCGCCGTGGAACCACTCCATGATGTCCGACGCCGCCAAGCTCGAAACCGGCATGCTTTGAGAGCTTGTTCAGAATCTGCTGAGCAACCCCCGTTCCCTCACCGTCATCCCCGCGAAAGCGGGGATCCAGTGCCTTTTAGGCCTTCTCGCAACGTGTAAAGTTGCTGGATGACTAGCCGTTCGGCTGTTGATGAAGCGCCTCCCGCTTTCGCGGGGATGACGGTGGGGCAGATGTGCATGCACTCATGCGAGACCTGCATAAGCGCTTAGGTCTCCGAGCATGTGGTTGAACGCCTACACCACTGACCCAGATCAGCACACCTTGCCCGCTTGAACGTCAGGCTGCACACGCAGCCTGTCTTGTTTCAAGGAGCCAAGGAATGTTTCCCGAATACCGCGAACTCATCACCGCCCTCAAGGGGCGCGATCCGCACTTTTCCCGCCTGTTCCATCGCCACAACGAGCTGGACCAAGAGATCAAGAACATGGAAACGGGGCTGGCCCCGGCCGGCGACATGGCCATCGAGCAGCTGAAGAAGGAAAAGCTGCTGCTGAAGGACCAGATCTACGTGATCCTGCGTAAGGCCTCGGTGGCCTGATCGCGCTCCCGCCGCGCCAACCGGCGCGGCCTTCCATCATCTACCGGGAATACATCGCATGGCGAACCATCGCGCCGGGCGCGCGCCTGCCTCTTCGCGCGGCAACGAAGCCGATCCGTTGGAGAACGCTGCCAGCAAGGCGCCGGGGCGCGAACGCGCCACGCCGCTGCCGGAACTGCGCACCGTGGCACACGCCGTCGCCTCCGCGCAATCGGTGCTGGCCGAAGGCGTGGGCGACATCTTCATGAAGCAGGCGAATCAGGGGGCCGATGCGCTGTACGACAGCCTGTGCACCGTGATGGACGGTATGTCGCCGGACGATGCGGCACGCGTGCGTCATCTGTTGCTGGAGGGCGACCCGAACCTGCACGGCCTGTCGCGCCGTCATCCCGATGACGAACTCTCGCCGGGCTGGCGCAAGGGCGAGTATCCGTATCGGCACAAGATGTCCCGGCGCAACTACGAAAGGCAGAAGTACCGCCTGCAGGTGGAGTTGCTGAAACTGCAGGCCTGGGTGCGCGAAACCGGCCAGCGCGTGGTGATTCTTTTCGAAGGACGCGACGCGGCGGGCAAGGGCGGTACGATCAAGCGTTTCATGGAGCACCTCAACCCACGCGGCGCGCGCGTGGTGGCGCTGGAAAAACCCACCGAGACCGAACGCGGGCAGTGGTATTTCCAGCGTTACGTGCAGCATCTGCCGACGCGTGGCGAGATCGTGCTGCTCGACCGCAGCTGGTACAACCGCGCGGGCGTTGAACATGTCATGGGTTTCTGCACGCCCGCCGAGTACGACGAGTTCATGCGGCAGGTGCCCGAGTTCGAGCGGCACCTGGTCAACAGCGGCATCCTGCTCTTCAAGTTCTGGTTCTCGGTGAGCCGGGACGAACAGCGCCGCCGCTTCGAGGAGCGCAAGCTCCATCCGCTCAAGCAGTGGAAGCTCAGCCCGGTGGACCTGGCCTCGCTGGACAAGTGGGACGCCTACACCAAGGCCAAGGAAGCGATGTTCTCGCATACGGACACGGCCGATGCGCCGTGGATCGTCATCCGCTCCGACTGCAAGAAGCGCGCGCGGCTCAATGCCATGCGCCATGTGCTCAATCGCGTGAAGTACGCCAGCCGCGACGACGCGGCGGTGGGCCTGGCCGATCCCCTGATCGTGGGGCGCGCCCTTTACGGCTGATTGAGGCGGGGCGCAAAGCGCCCCGTTTCTTCCTCATCGATTTGTGCGAGAACCGGCGCGCATGCTTGTAGGAAATTCAACTTAAGTTCATTTTTGTGCAGACGCCGTAAGGGAGCGTTTGGCAGCGCTGCGCAATATCTTTCGCGCGGCCCCGCGCGATGCAGGCCGCCGCCGGTACGCGAGTAGTTTTACTGAGATCGAGATAACTCGCGTCAGGCCGCGATCCGCAGGCGGATTTCAAAACTGCGATCGACATCACCACTTTCGCCAACACGCTGAAAAGGCTTTGGTATTTCAGCGGTCCTCAAGGGCGTAGGCCTCGCGAAAGAAAACGCAAGATCAAACGCATTGATCGCGTTTTCGTATTTATTTGCTGATTTTCTGGCGTTTCATGCGCAGCGCCGATTTCATTGACGCTACGAAGGGTCTTGATTAGCGTCAACGAATCCGTGAGCGGGAGGGTTGACGGATGGTCCTTTGGCGACGCGGGCACCGACATTCGTCCGGTGTGCGTCGTTCAGCGAGTCAGTGCGCGGGCATGCCGTTCCATGGAATGGCAGGGGGAAAGCAAGTCCGGGCGCCTATCGGATCGCAACACAGTCACAAGACCTGAGGCCGTGCGAGCGGCGCATTTTTTCATGTGGTGCAGCGCACCGCATCGGGTCGGTTCGTCCTCAAAAAACGTCAAGGAGACAAGAATGACTGTTCGTATCGATTTGCGGGGAAACGTATTTCGCAAGGCAATGCTGCCGCTGGCGATGTCCTTCGCCATGACAGGTTCGCTGCACGCCGCCACCAATGACGGCTGGGTGGGCGTGCGCACGCAGGCGGCCATGACGCGCAATGCCGCGCCGAGCACGGCGGCAACGTCGGCTGCCGCCACCAACAACACCTGGACGCTGAGCATGCACGGCTCGCCGAAGGTCGACGCCGCCACGGTGTCGCTGCTGGAGGCCAGCAAGCCGATGCACGTGGCGCTCAGCCTCAACCTGCGCAACGTGAACGAGCTGGAGAGCTTCCTGCATGCGGTGAATGATCCCGCCAGCCCGCAGTTCCATCACTTCCTGACGCCGGATCAGTTCAAGGCGCGCTACGCGCCGACCGACGCCCAGGTCGCGCAGGTGGTGGCGCACCTGAGCCAGTCTGGCTTCAGCAACGTGCACGTGTCGCCCAACAACATGCTGGTCGAGGCGGACGGCAACGCGAACTCGGTGAACGCGGCCTTCCGCACCACCATGCGCACGTTCAAGTTCGGCGGCAAGCAGCGCATCGCCAACGATGCGGCCGTGCAGGTGCCGGCGGCGCTTGGCGGCATCGTGGATTCGGTGCTGGGCCTGCAGAACCTCAACGTGCCGCACACCATGCATCACATCGTGGGGCCGGTGCACGCGAGCACGAACAACGTGGGCATCCAGGCCACGGGCACGCAGACTTCGCACAGTCCCAAGGATTTCCCGGCCATTTACGACGTGGGCAGCACGCCGACGGCATCCAACACCAAGGTCGGCATCATCACCTGGGGCGACCTGACCCAGACCATCGCGGACCTCAAGACCTTCACCACCAACGCCGGCATGAGCACGGTGAACACGCAGGTGGTGAAGACCGGCAGCAGCGCCTATGCAGACGATCCGAACGGCGACGGCGAATGGAACCTGGACAGCCAGACCATCACCGGCACCTCGGGCGGCGTCAACACGCTGATCTTCTACACCGCGCCCAACTGCGACGCGAACGACAGCTGCCTTACCGATGCCGCCATCACCGCCGCGTACAACCGCGCGGTGACCGACAACGTGGCCAAGGTCATCAACGTGTCGCTGGGCGAAGACGAATCCGCCGCCAACAGCTCCGGTACGCAGGCGGCCGACGACAAGATCTTCGCGCAGGCCGTGGCGCAGGGTCAGACCTTCTCCATCGCGTCCGGCGATGCGGGCGTGTACCAGTGGTCCAACGATCCGACCGAAGGCGCGCCGGGTTACGTCGCGAACTCGGCGGGCACGGTGCAGATCTCGCTCAGCCACTACTCCGTCAGCGAGCCGGCCAGCTCGCCGAACGTGGTGGCCGTGGGCGGCACCACGCTGAGCACCAGCGGCACCACGTGGGCAGGCGAAACGGTGTGGAACGAGGGCCTGGCGGCCGTCGATCCGAGCAATGGCGACAACAACAAGCGCCTGTGGGCCACCGGCGGCGGCGTGAGCCTGTTCGAGTCGGCGCCGGCATGGCAGACCACCGCGCTGGGCTCCTCGGTGACCATGCGCCAGGTGCCCGACCTTGCGTTCGATGCGGCGCAGTCGACCGGTGCACAGATCTACATCCAGGGCACCGCTTACCAGATCGGCGGCACCAGCCTGGCCTCGCCGATCTTCGTCGGCATCTGGGCGCGCATCCTCTCCGCCAACAACAACACCCTGGGCCTGCCGACGCAGAACATGTACGCCCATTTCCCGACCGACGCCTCGCCGCTGCATGACGTCACCTCGGGCAACAACGGCTACAACGGCTACGGCTACACGGCCAAGGCCGGCTACGACAACACCACCGGCTGGGGCTCGCTGGACATCGCCAAGTTCAACAGCTACGTGACGCAGTACTGGGGCGGTGGCGGCGGTGGCACGGGCGGCACGCCCACGGCCAACTTCAGCTTCGTCACCAACGGCCTGACCGCCAACTTCACCGACAGCTCGACCGATTCCGGCGGCAGCATCACCGGTTATTCGTGGACCTTCGGCGACGGCGGCACCGCGACCACGGCCAGCCCGAGCCACACCTATGCGGCGGCCGGCACGTACAGCGTCACTGAAACCGTGACCGATGGCGCGAGCGGCAAGACCTCCAGCAAGACCGCGTCCGTCACCGTCTCCGGCGGCAGCACGCCCTCGCAGATCATCGTGAACCCGGGCTTCGAGACCGGCACGGCCAGCCCGTGGTCGATGAGCTCCGGCACGCTGTGCAGCAACAGCACCTGCAGCGGCGAAACGGCGCACGGCGGCACCTGGTTCGCCTGGATGGACGGCTACGGCAGCACGCACACCGACACGGTGTCGCAGAGCGTGGCCATTCCCAGCGGCAAGAGCTCGGCCAAGCTGACCTTCTATCTGCACGTCGATACGGCCGAAACCAGCAAGACCACGGCCTACGACAAGCTGAGCGTGCAGGTGCTCAACAGCAGCGGCACGGTGCTCAAGACGCTGGCGACGTACTCGAACCTCAACGCGGCCACGGGCTACTCGCAGGCCAGCTTCGACCTGAGTGCGTACATCGGGCAGACGGTGACGCTGAAGTTCACCGGCACGGAAGACTCCTCGCTGCAGACCTCGTTCGTGCTCGACGACGTCAACCTGACGGTGCAGTAAGCGGCCTTCGGTTGGCATGAAAAGCGAAGGGCCCGGTCAGTGATGGCCGGGCCCTTTCGTATCGATGAAGTCGGCAACGCGCAACTTAGCCTCACCGTCATCCCGGCGCAGGCCGGGATCCAGTGGCGGCGCACTACGATTTTCGCGGTAACGCGAGTGATGATCCTCGCGAAAACCATAAACTGATGTCACTGGATCCCGGCCTGCGCCGGGATGACGATGCGAGGTGGCGGGGCACGATCAGCCGTTGCTTTCCTCAAACCGGTTGGCGTCGCGGTTCTTGCGCACCTTGGCCGGATCCCACACGCGGCCGTTCATGGTGATATAGACGCCATCGGGCAGCGTCTGCACGGCGGCGACGGCGCAGCCGATGTTGAACACCGCGTCCGAGCCCTGGAAGCGCGCGGGGTTCAGCGCGCCGGTGAGCACGATCACCTTGCCCTTGATATTGGCCAGCTCGCGCGCGGTCTCGACCATGGTGTCGGTGCCGTGCGTCACCAGCACGTGGCGGTGCGGCTGCGCCTCGATGGTGGAGCGCACCAGGGCGCGATCCTCGTCGCCCATGTGCAGGCTGTCCTTGCGCAGGATCGGGATCACGTCGAACTGGAAGGCCACGCCGAGCTGGCTGAGGATGTCGCCGATCTGGGGCGAACCGATCTTGTAATCCGACTTGTCGTCGAAATAGATCTTGTCGATGGTGCCGCCGGTGGTGACGATGGTCAGATGCTGCATGGTCGGGAGTCGCCAGGGTGGGGAGGCGGGCATTTTAGCGGGTAGTCTGCCTTGGGGCACCCTGAGGAGTGGGTGCCCCTCACCGTCATTCCCGCGAAAGCGGGAATCTAGCGCCTTTGCTCTCACTTCCCGTACCTCTTAACGCCCCGAAAGTCACTGGATTCCCGCTTTCGCGGGAATGACGGTGAGGGAGGGCAGGGTTTGCGGACTCAATGCGGCCCCAACAACAACGCCGTGTCCGTGGCATCCGCCGCCGAGAATCGCGACAAGCCATGCGCCACGAAGCGCCGCAGCGCCGCGCCGGTGCGGGCGTGGCCATGCGGCGCCGACCAGGTGTCGTGGCGGGCCAGCAGGGCGGCGGCCGTGCAGCGGGCAAGGGTGAGCGCGAGTCCGCGGGCGCCGACTTCCAGCCCGGTCCGGTCGCTCGCATGGGCCTGCAGGTAGGCAGCGGCCGCATCCAGTGCTTGATGGATCGCCTGCCGCGCGTGCGCGTCGATGCTGTCGGCCAGCCAGCCTTCGATGGACGTGCGCAGCGCGCCGATGTTCTCGCCGGCCAGCGCGCGGAGGCTGTCCAGCGACAGCACATTGGTGGTGCCTTCCCAGATCGCATAGACCTGGGCGTCGCGCAGCAGCTGGGGCAGGCCGGTGTCCTCGATGTAGCCGGCGCCACCGAAACACTCCAGCGCTTCCGAACACAGCTTCACCGCCATCTTGCCGGTCCACAGCTTGGCCAGCGGCGTGAGCAGGCGCAGCAGGGCGACTTCGTGCGGTTGCGCGCTGCCGTGCTCCACGCGGCCGAGCAGGTGCGCCACTTCGAACGTAAGCGCGAACGCGCCTTCGAACTCCGCCTGCATGTCGGCCAGCGTCTGCGCATGCAGCGGCTGGTCGATCAGCCGCTTGCCGAAGGCGTGCCGACGCGTGGCGTAGTCGCGCGCCAGCGACAGCGCGCGCGCCATGCTGGCGGTGGCGCCAACGGCATTCCAGGTGCGCGTGATGTTGAGCATCGGCGCCACCTGGCGCACGCCGTTGGACAATTCGCCCAGCGGCCACGCCGGCAGGCCGTCCAGATGGATCTCCGCCGTGGGCAGTTCGTGCGTGCCGAGCTTGTCCTTCAGGCGGTCGATGATCAGCTCCGGCTTGCGGCGCTCGCCGTCCATGGTTTCCACGTAGAACAGCGCGAGCGCGCCAGGACCGGAGCCGGCGCCTTCCGGCCGTGCGAGCCCCAGCGCCATCTCGCCGACCACGGCCGAGCTGAACCACTTGCGGCCGTAGAGGCGCCACTGGCCGGAGGCATCCTGTCGCGCGATGGTTTCGGTGTTGCCGACGTCCGAGCCGCCGGCGTTCTCCGTCATCCACTGGCCGCTCAGCCAGAACGTGGATGCATCGCGACTCAAGAGATGCGGCAGCGCGCGTTCGATCAGCGCCTTGTTGCCGGATGCCTTCAACGCCGTCGCGGCGCCGTCCGTCATGGCGAGCGGACAGCTGTAGAACTCGCTGGCCACGTGATAGAGGTAAA
>Ga0268248_100056_pt1 | contig 118956 bp, 172 predicted proteins | sample AgamicAtAme_FD_200856 | JGI IMG/M metagenome (GOLD analysis project Ga0268248, IMG submission 200856) | Agave microbial communities from Guanajuato, Mexico - At.Am.e (v2) (version 2) | ecosystem: Host-associated > Plants > Phyllosphere > Phylloplane/Leaf | place: Guanajuato, Mexico | collected... | reverse complement strand
CTTGAATATGGTTTAGTCTTTTATGCGAGTTTATAAACTCCCCTCCCTGCTCGCCGTTAAGAAAATCCACATGGCTGTTTTCATTATTAAGTGAAGAACTTTTCCATACAACTTCCATATGATCATCATCAAACAGAGTTACTTTTTCAATGAAGAAATCAAGGAATTGCCGTTTTTCTTCTATTGTAATTTCATTTTTAATCATTTTAGAGAACGAGCCAATATACTCGATCATTTTTTGTTTTTTGTCTTCAGTTTGTTTATTTGCAGCCAATTGTGAATTAATTATTTTAATCTCATTCTCAATATGCTCTTTGTTCTGTTCCAATGGCTGAGACAGTTGGTCGAACATACTTTCTTTAATTTTCCCTTTCCCAAAAAGAATTACATAATTTGCTATTTCTTCATCTATCTCACCGAGTTGTTTTTCTAGTCGACTTGCTTTTGCTTTGAGTTCATCGATTTTCTTTTGATCAGACGCTTCCTCTAAAAATGATTCTAGAAATTTCTCTGGATTCTTCAGGAGTTTTATAAACCAGTTCCAAAAAACTTCATCAACGATATCGACTCTCCAGTTCTTACCTTCACATGAAACAACTTTCTTGCCATTTTGATATCCTTTTGCAGTCTTTGCTCTACAAGAATAATACTTATATACGCCTGATTTAGTTTTAGAAGTTATTCCTGAGCCACATGCCCCTCCACAACGACCACATTTCGCCTTGTTTTTCAGCAAATAGTCTTTAGTAGCTCGACTTCTTCCCTTAAAGTTGCTCTTCAATCGCTCAATGATTTGCTCTCGTGTAGCTTTATCCCACATTGGAGGAATCTTTATCAATATCCATTCGTCTTTGTTTGTCGGCACCTGTTTCTTCTTACCGTTAATTTGAACAACTTTTGACTTTCCATAATAAAAATCACCTGTGTAATCTTCATTCTGCAACATTCTACTTACAGTTGCCTGATACCAAGTCTTTCCGTTAGGAGCAGCAACTCCCCTTCTTGAAAGTTCTTTAGCAATTTCATTCGAGGACATTTTTTTGTTTAAGAGCATATCCTTCATTTCAAGCAATATTTCTTTTTCTTCTTCGTTATACTCAGGAAGATCTGTCACTGTATTAAATTTGTACCCATACAACCTTTTAAATGAAGGAAATTCACCTTTCTTTGCTTTAGCCAATCTTCCTCGCTTTGAGTTAGCATGAATTTTCGCCTTATTGTACTGTGCAATTGAACCTTGAATGTTGTACATCAGCATTGATTCAGGATCATGAGGATTTACTTCAAATTCAATAAACTCGATATCAACACCCATACCCCATATTCTTCTTGATACCACACCCTGTAAGGTGTTATCTCTAGTTAGACGATCTGGGTGTAATACTATGAATTTTTTTCCTAGTCCTTTTTCTAATAAATATAAGGCGTGATTAAGAGCTGGCCGGTTTGGATCATCTCCCATGCCCCCCGGTTCAACTAACGCAATTATTTCGCTTTCCTTGTATCCAAATTTAGAGATTGCTCTTTCTTTACACCTTTCTATTTGTGACTCAATTGAAAAACCCTTATTAGCTTGATCTGTTGTTGATACTCTGGCATAAATCAATGCATTAATTTTGCCAATCAAATGCATTATATTGTCCGTACTTAGCTTTTGATCTCCCTTTAATATAAGCAATAGATCATAACCTCCATATTGCTTTATCTTTTATGTCTGTATATAAGCACAAGTATACCATGGGAAAAACAGGTATACTTGTTTTACCTTATGCTTTTTTATACTTGTACATTAATGTAGCTGCAAAATCATAAAATTCTTTAGTTGATATCACCTCTTCAACCCAATTTTCTACATCCTGATTAATAACTGTGGTTACCTTATAGTTTTCTGCGCATTCTCTTCTTTTGCTCATTGATGCACCACTCCCATAGATGACTTGTCATCAATGTATGAATTAAGTGGGTTGTCCAATAACTTGGATTTCTTTATCAAATCATCGCAAAGTTTGTTTAGATAATATGTATAATTCACTTTCTTTTTCATCGAGCGCACTTCAGTACCGATTTCTTCACAAATCGCAATCGGAATACTGGCTTTGTTTACTTTATTCTTATATGTATGTTTCAACTGTTTTTCAGCTATGTTCTTATATGTAAGGAAATCATTAATATGTACGAAATAAACTTTGTTTTCCGGCTCTCTAAATTGAAACAGAAAGCCAGGAATTATGTTCGGGTATTGAGTTGCCTCTTTTAAGTGTTTTATCTGTTGTGCCTTTATAATTTCTTCTCGAAATGCAATAGACTTGTCCTTTGTTGATTTAAGCTCAAAAGGAAACAAGTACCCCTTAAAGAACAGAAAGCAATCATATTTGTTTTTTGATACTGCTGCCCCTCTTTTCAAGAACATTGGATTAACATCTTTAATCCTGTAGAAGAACAGCTTCTGATCTGCTGCTGATTTTTCAATGTTCGCTTCAAAAACTTTCCCTTGATTGTTTGCTCCCAATCAATCACTCTCCTAATCTATATTGAAGGTAAATTATGTATGTGCTAAAATTTGCTGAAAGAGGTGTACTAAATGAAAAAACAATGGAAACCAGTTGATTCTAGACTCAATGAACTCATGTATGAATATAGCGTTTCAATTGATGTGCTTGTAGAACGTACTGGATTATCTAAACAACGTATTAATGATTATGTAAGTGGTTTTAAATCAAACATGAATATTGGAACAGCAATGACAATTGCTGATGCCATAGGCTGCTCTATAGAAGAGCTGTATGTATGGAACTTTAAAGAGCGTAGACAATTGATCAAATAGCTTACCAGGTGGCACCTTTTTTGATCCACCTGATTTCCTGCATTAATTCCTCATTATTGTCTGCTAAGTTAATTAAGTTACGATGCGCTCTTTGCAAATCTTTTTCTTCAATGGCTTCCCTTACTGTTTTCATTTGTCTATCCATCTTGTTATACAATGTTTGAATTGAATGATAAGCCTCGTTAATCCCCTTTCACCTCCACTAATTTTATTTTCACTTTAAATAAAAGACCGATTTTATCTATAATTCAAAACAAAATGTTCTTAATTTTTATCATGTGATCTAGCTCTTCTTTAAATGTTTTACATTTATCCTTGTCAATCTCTTTACCTGTTTCATCTAGGAGCTTACCTTCGTCTGTGATGACACATGTCTGTCCGCAAAATTCAATCCCATTAGATTCAATTATCTTTATTAAGTCATCATAAGTAAATTCAGTGCCATCTTCGTTAAACAGAGCTCCTTCAATATGTAATCCAATTGTTTTTACATTTTTCATTGAAACAATCCTCCCCAAATTACTCCTGCAGCTACAGCAGCTATAAAGACAGAAACAAATTTCATTATTATGAAGAACTTGATATGCTTTGTTTCATCTTCAGTTAAGTTCAAATCTGATAAAGAGAATAAACCAAACATTATCAACAAAACCCAAGCTGTTACAATCATCTACTTAGAACCTCTTCCAACTGTATATCCGCCCGTAATGTCATTTAAGATCGTGCTGCTTGGGGACAGCTTTTCACTCTTACTATCATTATTTTTAGTGTAATTAATGAAATCATCGAACTGGATTAAATACACTCCGTAAGCTGTGTTATTCAATTTATCGATGGTATCGTCACTTGGTTTGGAAAACCAGCTTTCAGTACCTTGGCCATACACTTCAAAAATTTCAAGAATCTCGTCCTTATACTCAAAATAAGCCAGCTTATTTTCAAATTCACATTTCTCATCAACTGGGTTTCCTACATGATTTGTCGCATATTCCATCATTGAAGTAAGCATGTAGCCTAATTCAACGTCCGAGAAACTTAGTTGAGGTTTAGGAGTTCCGTAATAAATATCAGCCTCATTTAGTGATCCCCTTTTATTAACTTCTTTAATGATCTCTTCAATAGCAGTGCAGCCTTCATAAATAATAAAATCTCTTCGCATCTGGTCTCTTCGTTTATATTCATCTAAGAAACTTGTTATATTAAACTCTGCATTTTTCATTTAACTCCTCCTTACATAGGTCAATGTATTGTTGAAGACTACTTACAAATGAAATTATGCAGCTTCTTATTTCTTCTAGATCTGCAAAGTCCATTTCACTTTTTAAGATATACTCATCAAGTTCCAACATTGCAAGAAAACGGTCATCTTTTGGCAAGTTGTTTAAGTCAATACTCCTTAATTTAGGAATTCCTTTATTTAAAAACCATTCAACAAAAAGGTTATCCTTGCTTTGTCTTTTAGCCTGGGACAAAAAATCATAAATATCTTTAGAATTCTCTATATTGAAGTATATGCGCAAGCTCTCTTTTATAAGGTCAAACACTCGCAGTAAACAACAGCTAATTTTAGACTCTGAATCAGTTCTATAATTTAAATCAAACCAAGTTAATTTATTCTGCACTGAATCCCTCCTTGTATGAACCGATTATTTCTGGTATCCGTTGAAAGAAAGTAATAATGCAATCCCTAGCATCATACGGATATTCACAATCAGTTTCGGCACCGGATATGAAAATTTCATATTCAATGCTGGATATTAGTTGAGAATTATAAGGCAGTTCGAACTGTAAGCACCTCTTCAGATTAGGTAACTGCTCACTTACAAACTTCAAGAACTTCTTCTCATACTCAGGAAACTGTTCATATAATTTGTTTACAAGCTCTTCAATTGAGTCTGCTTGCACCTTGTAGAGATTCTCAAACAGTGTTTTGTTGATGTCCATCAATTGGTATAAAGTCTTCACTGTTTTATACTTACCGGTTAAAGTCACTCCCCACCAATCAAACCGCTCAACTGCGTTCTTCATATACGCATCCCCTTTATAAAGTCAGGCAACTTCTATCTTAATTTTTCCACCTTTATAAATCCCAGAATTTTTATAAGATCTTCTTTCTACCTCTAATTGTTGCACTGTCGGATATCCTCCATATCCCTTCCAGAAAACATCGTTTATGAAAAGACGATATTTCCATTCCAAATTGCTCCAACTCCTTTTTCTAAATGAAATCAACATTTTATCAATAATAAAACTCCATTAACGCATCTCTTCCTGCTCTGTTCAATAATTCAATATCGAATATTACATCTCTTCCCTTTAATTCGTTGTAATGATAATTAGGGTCATGCTTTTCATTGTAATGAATGAAGGAGACGTTATGAGAAGTATATACGTCATAACGATTTTTCAAAATAATCAACATTCCATTTATCTCAATTGCTCCGATTGAAACATTGTTTAACATTGTCCTACTGGGTAAAGAATGACGTAGTACACTTCTAAGTTCTTCGAATTTTTCACTTCTCTTATAACCATAACTGTTCATATTGATCGTGCTCCTTTTCTGTATAAAATTAGAATTTTAACTGAATCTAAATCTCGAATGTTTTAAGTTCAAATGTTTTATATGAATCTACTTCATTTCCTGGTATCACATTGACGCAAGGATAATTATCGTAGTCATACGGGTATCCGATACAATTCATGTGAAAGCTTGTTCCCTCTTTGTCAAATTCAGCTTGTAAATGGTCATGGCCACAAATCCAATGTTTTGCGTTAATGAATGGGACATCAACCATATAGCAGCTGTTTGGCTCAAACGGGGAATAAGGATTGTGAACAGGTGGAACATGAGAAACAAAAACATCAACTTGGGTGTTTTCAAGCGTTTCATACCAATCCATTGATTCTTTCCACATTGCTCTTACTCCATCTTCTTTGCTGTATCCATTAATGGAAATGTAATTAGAATCATTTGACACCCCTCTATAGAAATCCCATCCTTCAATTCCTTTTGGTAGGTACCACATAACATCTCCTGCAAAAACTTTACCTTTGTATGTATCAGTTGTCTTAATTAAAGGAGTTACTTTATTTATGTCCGCAGCTTTTTTGATTAGATCATTCAACCTGCCTATTGAGTCTGAGTATTTTCTTTTTTGGCTCTTGCTAAGTAAGTAAAGATCATGATTTCCATATGTAAAGTAAACCTTCTCGTATTGCTTTGCTGCCTCATCCAAAACCCATAATGTTTGTTGATTCCATTCAGTAAAATCACCGGCAATGATCAATACCTCTCCATTACCATTTGAAATTAACCTATTTACGATTTCCCTTGTTCTCTTCTCCCACTTAATCTGATTCACATTCCAGGGAATCCAATGATTAATATGGAGATCTGATACATAATCGATTTTCATTTTGTCTCCACCTTCCTTAATGAAAATTTATATCTTTGGTGTGTATAAATTAAAATAATCTCTCCATAATATGATTCAAACAAGCTTGTTTTCATTACACTTTAGGAGATGAATAAGATGCCTCAACAAAACAGATCAAGATCAAACAACAATAATGAGTTATTAGTTCCTCAAGCAGCTTCAGCTATTGAACAAATGAAACTTGAAATAGCTTCTGAGTTTGGTGTTCAATTAGGCGCTGAGACTACTTCTCGTGCAAACGGTTCAGTTGGTGGAGAAATCACTAAACGTTTAGTTCGCTTAGCACAACAAAATATGGGCGGGCAATTTCATTAATTTTCATGAGGGGTTAATCCCCTCTTTCCTCCTTTATTTCGTATACACAACAGCTGTTTGCTTGCGCCTAGCTAACTCGTCTAAAATGTCTTGATGTTTTCTCGTTTGGTCTTCAATGTAAGTCTGATTGTTACTATGTAATCCGTCCTTAATTCTATTTTCCGTATCGTTTTTCAATCTCTCTAGACTTTCCAGAGACAATTTCATCAGACCAAACTTAAATAATAAGCTCATCCTAATTCCCTCCATAAAAACAGATTAATATTATTAAAATCCAAAAGATTCCCCCAGATACTGCCAGAAAATCTTTTGCAATATGTACGAAGTCATGAAAGTCATTCTTTAACGACTCTTTCACTTAATCACCTTTCTCTTTAAAATACAGATTTTATTTAATAATCACTTTCTTGGACAACTTTTTCACTTATTTCAATTTCACAGTCTTCCTTAAAAACTACACACAATTTCATTCTTATGTCGTCTTCAGTTGTGTACCAAGTTTTAACCAAATATGCTTCTTGTATAAAATCTTCTTCTACTATTTCATAAACATGGCCTACAAAATTTTTGTACCATCCATGCCCCTTTATAATCCGTAAATTTTCTGGTTTCATTTATTCGTCCTCCTTTGCCTGCTCAACGATCTCATCGCGGCGTATTTGTGTGCTTTTCTCCGGCCGCCATAAACGTTCCTCTAGTGTCGTACAGACCGGAGTCGTTACCGTATTCACATCGCCAGGAATAATAACAACATCTTGATTCGTTTTTGCGTAGTGAACTACAAATCTATATGAATATGCTCCCCCAATAACGATATCTCCAAAACGAGACTTATAACCAAAATATTTATCGTCCTTCTTTTCAAATACCGTATTCGCATTATTGATTACCGTTTGACTCACATTTTTCATTTTTCAGCCTCCTGAGATATCATTTAATTGTTGTTTCAGGTCAAAGAATTCATCATGAAGAATTTTAAATTTATCCTTATTTATGTATGCTTTGTCATCATTAAAATCAAAAAGATATAAGTATTTTCTTTTATTTCTTCTAATAATTCGTAAAGCAATCGTGCAGCTTACCCATTCTTCATCTTCCAATTGGGTTAAGACTTCGCTTAACTCGAATAAGAATTCAAGCTTCTCTTTGTTTTGCTGAGTTTCAAGTCTTAAAAGATCCCTCTGTTTTTCAAGTAATGTTGTTTCAATTTGATATTTCTTTTCCTTTAAGACTCTTATCTGTTCGTTGGTGTTATGTATTTTGTCTCCTGCCTCCAATGAATCACCTCCTTAAAGTTTGAATAAAATATTAGTTTTATCAAAATGCATATTTTTTGTTTTTGTATTTTAAATAAAAAACTGCTATTTCATCAACCTCTTGTTATTATATTATACATATTTTTTATTTTTGTCTATATTTATTTTCAAAAGTTAGGAAGGAATAATTGTATTTGTTCTTTTCATCGGCTTCATTATGTTGTTTATTAGTCACTTTCCAATGATCATCTAACATTGGGAAATATGAATCTGCTTCATTTGACTCTGAATCAACAATTGTCAAATACACTTTATCAGCGTAGGGCAAGAATGCTTTGTAAATCATACTTCCCCCTATCACCATCACTTCCTCATCAGTGTTAACTTGACCTTGAATGAGCTTTAAGACCTCCTCAATTGAATGATACACAAAGGATGAATAATCTGGCTTAAAGTTCTGATCCCTAGTAAGTATAATATTCCTTCTATTCTGTAGAGGCTTACCTGTCATACCGATAATTGATTCGTATGTTGATCTTCCTTGAATACATATTTTCCCCTCAGTTTTTTCTTTGAAATGTTTCATGTCAGCAGGCACATGATACAGTAATTTGTTTTGATGTCCAATGGCCAGAGTTTTATCACAGCAAGCAATAAGAGATAGCATTAAACCGCTACCTCAAATAATAGCTTGTCCCCATGTTTATAGTTGATTAATTTGAAATCATCGATTGTAAAATGATAAAAATCTTTCACTTCAGGATTGATCCATAGTTCAGGTGCTTCAAACTGTTCTCTTTCCATTTGAATTTTCAAATTGTCTATATGACGTGTGTACACATGGCAATCCCCAATGTTAAAGATATATTCACCAAGCTTATAACCAGTCACTTGAGCAATCATGCGCTGCAACACATTGTACTGGAATACATTGAATGGATTCCCCAACGCCATATCATTGCTCCGTGCTCTTACCTCGAGGTGGAGCTTACCTTGCTTAACATACCATTGAGTTTCGTATACACATGGCGTTAAGGCCATTGAGTCTAAATCATCAGGATTCCACAGCATTGTAATGTGTCTGCGTGAAGACGGGTTGTTCTTCAATTGATGAAGAAGATAGTCTACCTGATCCACTTTTTCTCCATTTAGACTTCTGTTTTTCTTCCCCAGCTGAAATCCATATGCATGTCCGATGGTGCCGTCTTCTTGTTTCCACTGATCCCAAATATGTACGCCCATCTTGTTTAAATCATTAACATCATTAGATTTCAGCTGCCAAATCCAGAGCAACTCTTTAATGGCTGTTTTCCAGGCAACTTTTTTTGTCGTTAAAATCGGAACCTCTGAGTTGTCGAATCTCATTTGCTTACTAATCACGCTTAGTGTATGAGCCGGTGTTCCATCTGAGTCCCACTTTGTTCTTACTTGAAATTCTTCGTCTGAGATTCCATTATTTATAATGTCATTTATGATTGAACTGTATTGTTTATCGAATTGAGTCATGATTCTCAGTCCTTTTGGAAATAGTATTTGAAAAAGCAAAGCATTAATTAAATATTTTATACGAATATATCTGCCAAATAAAATACAACAAAAAGAAAATTCCCACAAACAAATAACAAGTAAAAATATGTGTTTTGCTTGATTCTTTCACCTTCTAATGCATCTAAAACTTTGAACATTCTAAGGACAACATAAATAAGTGAAACTGCTGTCCACGCAAGCATTAGGATGTTATCGTGCATAACTAATCCAATATAAGCCAGAGGGACAATGAAAGATATTCCCTTGAGCAAAGTAAACAGGTAAATCAAATTCTTATTTCGTTTCACGTTTTCAATAGTTGAATTATCGAGCACACTCTTTACTTTTCTATATGTATCACTTTCTCCTCGAATAATCAATCTGACCTCATTAATGTTTAATGCAATTAGATAAGCTGCTAGAAATAAAGTTAGATACGCTATAATAAACATCTCCTTATTTTATATTTGTCTTTTGATTTATTACTACTCTAATCAAGTGATAATTAAGCATTTAGGCGAGTCATGGAAATCATAATCCCCTACTTTAAATAAATTAGTCGGTCTTGATCTATTCACTCGGCTAAGCTGTTCAAAGTTCCTCATTAATAAATCATCTTGCAGCATATTCTTATATCCATGTAAATTAATCAATTCGTTTATTTCTTCGGGCGTACCCTCAAATTCAATACCATTAATATTTGCTTTCATCCAAAAAGCTCCCCCTTTAATTCATTCACTTGATCAGCAATGTTTTCTTTAATTGTATATGGCAACTGATCAATCCCTTTTACAATCCGTTTCTGACCAGTTTTCCTGATTTTTGTAGTCATCTCTTTAAAACACTCTAAAGCAGTATCTGAGATTTCATCATATAGCCCCTGAATTTTCACTAATACACTTAAATATTCTTCGTCACCTTCTTCAAATAGTGACAACCCTTCTTCAAGTTTGTTGATCTTTTCAATACTCTTTAATAATTTATTTTTATCCTTTAACAATTAATCACCCGCGTATTTTAATTATGGTCGATCATCTTTAAGAAATTAGTTGCTGCACTTTTGTATCTCAGGTCTTTCTCGTACTCAGCGACTTGTCTCATATGTTCAATGAATTCATCTTCAAGTCATTGCAACTGAAGAAATCCAAAGCAAAGACCGTTCCTATAAAGCATATCATCATATTTTGCTTGTAAAGCTCTTTCTTTGTTGTTGATGATCTCTTTCCTCCTTATTGATTTTAGATAAAAGTATTCTTTATTTTCTAATTTAAATTGATATTTGTTATGAGGAAACCTCTAGGAGCATCCTCATAACATTGAAAACTTACTCACTACAATTCTTACAATAAACCTTATCAGAGTGTTTACTTAATACTTTGTCTAAGATACCAACAGGCATTTTCTTTTGACTTGGCAGGGTAATATGTACCTCTATTTCATCACCTGAATTTAGTACTTTACCGCAGTTTGAGCACTTTAACTCTGCATTAAAGAAATTCACCCCCATGAAGAAACCTCCTTATTCCCTTTATAAAGTACTACGTTAATGCTTTATAAAAGTTTCAGTCCAAAAAGAGACTGTCTACATGGTAAATTATTTCGTTCCAGTTGAACCGTGCCCACCTCGGTCATCGTTGCCTAGATAGTCTACTTCAACCAATTCAACCGCCGGCATTTTCTTCATGATTCTAAACTGACAGATACGATCATCTTTCTTAATTTCAGTATCACGCAATGCATAAGCAGGAAAGAACCAAAAATCGTTGTCTCCCTTATAAGACTCATCGATAACACCCATTGAGTTTGTTTGAATCACACCAAAGTTCTTATACGTACTCGAACGAGGAACGACATGAGCTTCATAACCTTCAGGCAATTCCATAGCCACACCTAATGGGACAAGTTTAAACTCATCTTTTTTGATCACTACATCTTCAGCTGCACGAAGATCAATCCAGTCTCCCTGCTCAATTTTGCTGATTCTTGTTTGTGTTTCATCTAGATACTTGATTTTAATTTGCATTATGTATTAACTCCTTTAGTTTTTGGTATGTAAGTTCTTGTATTGCATTCTTCAGTTAAACAAACTGTTCATTATTGATCGAACTTTGCCCTCAACTCTTCATATAGTTTACGATCACGTTCTTCTTTCTCTTTGAGATACTTTTCTCTTTCAGCATCTTGTTTCTTTTTTAGCTCATTCTCGTACTCTTCCCACTCTGTTTCATCAATCACTCCTTTGTCATGCAAGTCTTTTTTCAGAGGATGTAATATCTTCTTAGCTTCATGCGGGTATAATATTCTGGTCTCATAGCCATCATCCCAGTCAGATTGTTGACAAACCATAAACACGCCTCCATCTTTAGTAATAATCGTTGTTTGCTCACAAAATTGATTTGCCCAAACATAAGCAACTTCTTTTCCGATTAATCCTTCCTGATTTTCAATGAAATACATTTATTTGCTCCTTTAAATTTAAGTTTGTTTAAAATTACCCTTTTATCGTAATTCCTTTAGTAACTCATCAAGTTCATCAGGCTTAAAACCAATACTTCGTTTTACTTCCTCTCCTTGATCACTCAGCAAAACGGTTACCGGAACTCCCATAACACCAAATCTAGCTGCCACTTCTGGTTCCTGTGTAACGTCAACTGTCTCAAATTGAATATTTGCTTGCTCTAAGTAATTGGACACCATTTTACATGGATTACAATTAGGCTGCTCTAATTTAATTACTCTCATTGAATACACCCTTTCTCAGTAAAAATGAAATCAGAATCTTTTAAAGGCTCAACTGTCGCTTTTTTATAACCATTTCCTTTAGTTGAAAAGAAGTCATGAGACTTAGTTTTAGTGCTCAATCCATTAATAACAATTGGGTTAACGTCTTCTTCCTCGAACTGATGATCGAATCCCAGGTTGTTTAACGCTTTATTAGCATTGTATCTGATGAATTTCTTAACATCTGGAGCTAAGCCAACTTGATCATAGACATCTTCTGTATACTCTAATTCATTTTCGTAAAGCTCCTGCAGTAAGCTTAGAGCCCATTCGTACAATTCCTTTTGCTTCTCTGGTGTTTGCTTCTTATAAATCTCCTGAGCCAACAATCCAACATACGTTCCGTGAATCGCTTCGTCACGAATAATTAAATTTATGATCTCTCCACTTTGCATTAATTTTCCTTGTCCATAAAAATAAAGTGGGTAATAAAATCCTGAGTAGAAAAGAAAACTCTCTAGGAACACAGAAGCAACCATTCCTTTGAATAATGAAATGTCATCGTTTTTGTGAATTGACTTATAGATTGAAACAATTATTCCCGCTTTCTTTTGCAAAAATTTATTGTTTTTCACCCATTCAAAGACTTCATTTATCTGCTCGGTTGGAGCTAATGTAAGAAAGATGTTGCTGTAAGACTTTGCATGAACAGCATTTTCCATCATAGCCATGAAATTTAGAACTGCCTTTCTTTGATGCCCATCTATATGTTCAGCAATGATAGGCATACCAGTGTTGCCTTGTTCTGTATCTAACAACGTCAACCCAGCTAAGACTTTCATATAAGTGTCCTGCTCATTTTTTCCGAGGTACTTCCATGTGAGAAGATCGCCGTTTAAAGCAATCTCTTCCGGAAGCCAGAACTGTTTCACGTTTTGGTTATAGAACATTTGGGTAAAATCGTCTTCATGCTTTGACCAGTTAGCTGCGGTGTACAGCTTGTTATTGTTTAGTTGTGACAAAAATGTGACCTCCTAAATATTTTTCCTCCCTCAACACTTGTAAAAAGAAGGAAATATTTTATAAATGTTGTAAGTTTTATAATGCAACATATTCGCTATTAAGGGAGGAATAAAAAAATGAAAAAGAAATTTATTGCTGGTGCTCTTGCTCTAGGACTAATTCCTTTTATGGGAGTTACGGACGTATCTGCAAAAACAATTAAAGATCAATCATCCCCCACAAAATCTAGTTGGGCATGTGAAGGCACTTTTTTAAAGTGTGGCCCTTTTTCTGAAGAAAAAGGAGATGTTACTTTTACTTATGAAGGCGGCACTAAAAGCAAAATCCGAGTTTTTGTTGCAAATGATGGAAATAAAACTTTCGAGTTTTCAATTTATTATCCAAATGGAAATGTCCTTCAATCAGATCAGGAGTTAAAACCAGGAAAAACCTTCATCAAAGAATATACTGTTAAACAACAAGGAGAATATATATTCAACTACGATAGTGGAACTGGGGAAAGCGTTGATGGTTTCTTTAAAGCTGTAAAGTTGTAGCCCAGTGATCCCCAAAGCAAGTCGGTAAAATTGCTGGCTTGCTTATATTCCACTTATACTTCCTAATGTTTAGCTCGTTTATATCCTTCACACACCAATTGTTAACTCTTAATTGAAGATTGTGATGCTACTTCCGTTTTCTCCTAAACTACACATGACAAGCAACCTTCTTGGCCTGTATCCTTTGTGCGAGCATAATACAAGGTCTTAATTCCTTTATGATGAGCGTAGAGGTCTATTCTGTTTAGGTCTCTCGTTGTCATCGTATCTTTCAAGAACAAGGTAAATGAAATTCCCTGGTCAACATGCTGCTGAATCGTAGCAATAAGATCAACTACCTTGAACATGTCCATGTCATAAGCTTCTTTATAAAAGAACCAGTTCTGAGCCGATAAACCTGGCATCGGATAATAAGTCTTACTGTTACCGTAGGTACGTTCTTCAATTCGCTCCATAATTGGCATTACACCTGCTGTAGATGATTGGACATATGAGATAGAGCCTGTGGGCGCAATTGCCTGTCTATATGAATGATACAGACCATATTTCATAACATCCTCTTTAAGCTTCATCCAATCTTCAATGTTAGGAATATGTTGATTTCCAAACAAGCTTTTAACCTTTTCATATTTAGGGGTATAATCATTTGTCACGTACTTATCAAAATACTCACCTGATTTGTATGTCGATCCATCAAACTTGTAGTACGTCTCCCCTGTTTCTCTTGCAATTTCCATTGAACGCTGCAGGGAGTAGAAGTTAACCGTCATAAAGTATGTATTTGCAAAGTCCTTAGCTTCTTCACTTTCATAAGCAATATTATTTTGAGCCAGAAATCCATGTAGGTTCATCTGTCCTAATCCAATTGATCTCATCAGTGTGTTTGCTCTTGCAACTGCTGGGGCATTTACAATGTTTGTTTTTCTTGTAACAGTTGTCAGTGAGTCAATTGCTGTTTTCACTGTAGTAGCAATTGATTGATTACTCATTACATTTACAATGTTCATTGAGCCAAGATTGCAAGAGATGTCTAATCCAATTTCATCTTCTTGATCGTAATCTGTGTAGACTGATACTTGTGATGATTGGAGGACTTCAGAACACAAATTTGAAAACTTCACTTTTGAAATATGTTCATTTGGATGCACTTTATTTACATTGTCAGCGAACATAATATACGGATAGCCTGATTCGCTTCTTAGAATGGCCAATTGCTCTAACAGCTTTCGAGTATTCCCTTTAGCTTTTCTAACCCTAGGGTTTTCAACAAGCTCATCATACATTTCATTAATATCCATCTCATCAAGATACTGCCCATATTCCTTGTATACTGAATGCGGATAGAACTTGTAATAATCCTTGTCTTCCCTTGCAAGTTCAATAAATTTATCAGGAACAACTACACCAATAGACAGTGTTTTAACTCTGACATCTTCATCAGCACTTATTTTTTTGGTATCCAGGAAGTCTGTTATGTCTGGATGGAATACACTTAGATAAACTGCTCCTGATCCTTGTCTTTGTCCCATCTGATCTGCATATCTAAAAGCATTATCCAATAGCTTCATAACACCTACGACACCTTTAGTCGCATTCTCTACGTCTTTAATCGCTTCACCTTTGGCTCTTAGTTTGTTTAGATTTAATGCTACTCCTCCACCTAGCTTAGAAAGCTGCATGGAGATATCAATAGCACGTGAAATATCATTCAAACTGTCGCCTACTTCAAGTAAGAAGCAGCTCACCATTTCACCTCTTCGCTTACGTCCAGCATTAAGGAAAGTAGGTGTTGCCGGCTGATACTCTTGTTTCATCATAGTATGTACTTCCTCAACAGCTTTCTCATAATCGCCATCAGCGCAATATAAAGCCACAATTGAGACACGATCCTCATACCTTTCCAGGATCTTTGTTTTATCGTTTGTCTTCAATGCGTAGTCATTGTAGAACTTAAACGCGCTCATAAAAGATGGGAATCTAAATTTGTAACTGTAAGCAATCTTATAAATTGATTTAATCTGTTCAAATGTGTATTGATCTAAGAATTCTTCTTCGTAATAATCATTTTTAATCAGATAATCCAGCTTCTCTTTTAAATCATGGAAAAAGACTGTGTTTTGATTTATGTAATCAACAAAGTAACTATGTACGGCCTCCTTATCCTTTTCGAATTGATACTTCCCATCTTTCTGAATCATGATCTCATTATTGAGCTTGATCCACTTTGGTATTGTGTTTGTCAATAAGTTGTACCTCCTGAATGAGCTTCTGTAAGTCTTGTTTCGTTCCACTAAGTTCAAACTTTAATAACAATGGAATGTGGAACTTAGCCGAAAGCTTGTCTCCAGCTAAACCATAGTTATCACCCCAAACCTTGTTACCACTAACAACAACTCCTCTAATTTTATTTTTATTCTTTTTGATAAAATTCAAAGTCCTTTCAGGTACTTCCCCAAAGCCTATCGTATATGTAATATGTATGAACTTTTGAGTGATGATCGTATCATCAGTTATTTCAATTGCCTCAATGTCTAACTCTTGTTGCAACGCTTTTACAAACCTTCTTACATTGCCAGTTTTACTCTCATATGTAATGATCACTAATCGTTATATGCTCCTGTAATTAATCTTGTAGTTGCAGATTCAGCTTCATTTTCAACATGGTAATATGCTTCAGCTATTTCACTATTAATAGCTCCCATCTCAGCATAACCTTTGGCCATTTGAGCCTCATATGGAGACAACTCCTCTAATTCAACAGGGATATAGTTATCCTTTTGGCTTTGAGGAATAACCATTTGGTGTCCTTCTAAGTCAGTTGCAATAAGTTCTCCCTTAAATACTGTAAATGACTCACCATTTTGCATATGTATCTTCTTATTTTCTTTTGCTTCTTCCATAGTCACCAGATCATTACGCTTTACGTATAGCTGTCTAGCTGCCCCCATTTTACATCTCCTTATTGTTTGTTTTTATTTTGAATAAAGCTGTGATTTTATTTAGATACAAGCCGTATCTATTCGTCCTCCTTAGGAATTGTCACTCTTCTTCGATCGTCCATCCGTTTAATCTTGCGTACTTTAATTTTCTTGAATATCTACGCTTCCACTCGTCCCAGTCCTTCTTCTCTTGACCTGACGTTAGTGAGCCTCTGTACTGATTTTGTCTTCTTTTCTTGTCTAGCTCTAGTATATCGCCAACCCATCTAGGAACTGACGGTCTATAGTTACTTTGCGACATCTATTCATCCTCCAATTGTTTCTGCATAAATTTCATTGTGTCTTCCTTTGTTATTGTTTCGGCCACCCTTCTCCAAGGAGTTTTTTAGCCTCTTCAACATCTGTGAATCTTTCAATCTTGTGTCTATAATCATCGATCCACCGGTAAACACATACTGCATTTTCTTCAACTTTCATGACGGTGTACTGCTGCATAGGATCTTCTAGAAGGTGAAGTTTCTGATCTTTATAAAACCCTTGAATCATATAATATCCTCCTCTTATTTTTATAGAATTTCTCTTACTTCATGCGGTACTCCGCTTTCTTCTTGAGCATATACAGCGTCATTGTGAGCCTCAATAGCATCATCATAAGTGTTAACAAGTGTTCCCATGCAATAAAGTCCATATTTTTTATTCATTTTCATCAGCTCCTAATCTATTTTTGTGAATCTCTTTCCCATCAATAATCACTTTTCCAAAGAACATTTCTTTAGGTCTTGCCCAAAGAACACCATCTTGGTCTTCATATGTAACCAGATTTTCTTCTGTTTCAGTGTGAATGACCTCTCCAATAATCTTATACAGACCGCCTTTATAGTGTCTAAACCGGCAACCAACTACTTCGTATGTATCCATTTGAATTTATTGTCCCTCAAATTTCAGTTTTAGTCGTTCATATTCTAATCTTTCCTGCTCTTCTTTTTTCTTCTGGTATTCAATTTGACGAGCTTCTTCTGCTTTTTTAAGCTTCAGCTCATAATCAGCCCAATCCTTTTTTGTAATGATTTTTAGTCTATTAAGTTCATGTTTTGCATATCTGTTCTCATATAACTCTTTTTTTGCCCGGCATTCATTAAATACAATGGTATTTGTTTGATCTTCGTCCAAATCAAAAACCTGTTTTACAATCAACACCCCACCATCTTTGGTTACGATTATAGTGCTATCACAAAATCGGTTTGCATGAATGAATCCAATTTCTTTGCCGATCAGTTCATTCGGTTCTGATATAAAGTACATTTCCTGCCTCCTTATTTAAGACTCCTCTAAATGAAACAATAAAACATTTTCATATGGATCTAATTGAATTTCATTGCTTGTTTCTTCACCATTAATTCTGAATTCAATTGGCGTATCTCCGTTAAAATCAAATTGGTCTTGCAGCGCTTTAATTACATCACTAACTTTAGGATTAATTAATTTCCCATTGATCTCATCATAAGCCATTGGTTATTCCTCCTTTTCTCTTTAAAATCATCCTTTTATCCAATTTCTTTATTTTCATCCTCAGTTAAATATTGAACAGTAAGTACAACCTTTGTTATTGGGGATTGAGAATTTTCAAACTCAACATTTGTTACTTTTAAAGCGAGGTAAAGGAATTCTTTATGTTGGTAAATAGATAAAAATAATGGGAAGGAGCTTTTAAATCCTTTTTGAAGCTTTTTCAATTGACTATTGGTTAGATGAATAACTAATTTTTCATCCATTTCGGTTACAAAAATATCATTTAGCACTAAACATTCATCTGGCTCACACGGCAGCCACTTGTACAATCCCATATTATAAAATTTCAACTGTTCAATTTGCACTTTTATTTCCCCCTGTCAAATATCTTTAAAATAAAACTTTTATTTAAACTTTCAATCGTTCATCTTTATAGAGCCCTAGGTGGCTGTTGCGAACAATTCACACAAATAAGTCCAACGCATTTTTTGTTATAATCTTCTCCAAGAAGATAAGCAGACATTGTAAACCTTGGATTTTCTTCCTCACACTTAATACATTTCTCCAAATTAATCACCTTCACATTCCTCCTTATTTTCACTATAGTAATTAACAGGAACATAATCCGTTTCCATTTCTCCAAAAATCTCACCAGGTGGTATCTTTTCGTTAAACAATCTTTGCAGCATTGTCATTACTCATCTTGAGTGCCTCCTTAGATAAATAATGAGCTAACATACAGAACAATCAATGCAAAAGCTGAATGAAGTAAAGACTTACCGGCTTTCTTGAAAATGTTCTCATCTTTTTCCTGATCTGACCGTTTTACACCTTTGACAAATACGTTGAGTAAAACACCAATCACAAATGCATGAGGTAAAGTGATATGGACATTTTGAATGTTGTATGTATCAATAAGCAAAGGATTTAACACGTGATTCAATCCGTAATAAACAACTAGTGACATAGTCAATGCTTCAACAAAAATGAGTAACCCAACTACAATTAGAGAACCTGATCCGATTAAGAAACCGTTCCGAATATCTTTTGTATCCTTATTCAATAAATATCTCTCCTTTGGTCTTTTTTAGTGATTAGCCTCTTCCACCATGAAGTTTTACGTTTTTCTTCTTCCTCTATAAAGCGTTTATATTCTTGTTTAAGTTGCTGATTAAATTCCTCTATTTTTTCTTGTTTTTGAATTGCTTTTTCAAGGCTCTCTTTATCTTCAATTGTTTTAATTACCTTGTCAGTCTGATATGTCCATTCATTTTTTGTGTTGCGCTGCCTGTCTGTTACAACTACGTATTCGTTAAACCCTGGGATATACACTTTCCCTTCGACTTCAATTGGGTCTAAGTCGATGACACCTTCAAAAAATGGCTGATATTCACATTGCTGCTCAATTGGGACAAGTGCATCACACAGACCTAATGTCCAACTTTTCTTAATTACCTTCCCTTCAAATGTTGCTTTATGTCGTCCCACTTATTCACCTCCTTAAAAGTCTCTATAAAAATTGAATTTTATTTAGACATTACTGATAATTAATAAAACCAAACCGGTTAAGAATAACATTCCAGCTAGAACTAATAACCCTAAAGCGACCCGAGGTTTTATTCTCCTTTTCGATCCATATGTATCTATTGATACAAGTCCAATCAACAAAAGACCGATGATTTCAAGAATATTAATTGCTAATTGCACCATGTCACTCCTCATTATTTGTTTTGATTTGTCGCATACTGCGCTTCCCCGGGAAATTAATTTCTATTTCCAATGAGGATTTCTTATACCTTCCCACCTTTTCGAGTTAATCCAATCCATCGTTACTGGTTTAAAGTCGGTATTTTCAACACTTACACAAACATGACTTAGCTTTTCGAGACCAGTTTCTTCACTATGTGTGTGCCCATGTACATTACAGCAAAGTTGAAATTCCTCAATTAATCTGTTCATATTCACCTGAGAAATTGGTTCATGAGTAAGGATGTAATCCTCATAGAGATACATCCTATGTGGATCAAAACCAAGTCTTCTAAACTTTGTATCTGAAATTCCTTTGTCATGATTTCCTCTAATAAGTATGTTTCTAGTTTTCTTTAACCGACTCACTATGTACTCAATTCTTTTTGAATTACAGAAAAACATATCTCCAAGCCAAAAGACTGTATCCCCTTCGCTAACCGTTTTATTGAAATTCTCAATAATCACATTGTCCATATGTTCAGTATCTTTAAATGGTCGTTTATCACCTTCATATTTGATGATATTCTTATGGCCAAAGTGCGGATCACTGATGAACCATGTATTTGTCATTAAAATACCTCCCTCTCTTTACTCACTTATTCATGAGTAGATTCACGATTAGCTTTCATTGTAGCGACAAAATTGTTATCAAAAGCTTTTTCAGTTAATACATGCTTACTGTACGGTTCAACCAATGTCCATAACCCTCTACCTTCTGTTTCAATTCTCATTGCGAATTTTTCTGCTTCTTCCAGGTTTGTGAAAATCAAATCTTCTCCAGTAACAAAATTGTTATATACTTTTCCATTGTTTTGATCTCCATCACGTCTAACTACGATTACCCATTTTTCTTGATTCACTCATCATCTCTCCATTCTCGATAAAAGGAATATTTTATCCTCTTATTTTGCATTTGTTATTTAATCCTAAACGTTCTAATGTCTTCTTAACACTTAAAATACTGCATTCATTTTTCACTTTATCGGAATAACCCTTTGCACAACCTTCACAACAATTGAAGTCTACATAAGTTTTTTCATCGCTGATCCTAAGACAAATTGTTTTTCCACTTATGTACTCTTTACAGATGTCACATATATGATTCATTAACACTCTCCTTTGTCCTAATGTAAATTTATTATATACATATTATTTGTATTTGTCTATCGGTTTTTAAATAATTTCTTTAATATTTTTCAGCTTTGCAAAAACAGACATTATATCTTTATCACACCGCTCCCAAACACGCTTTTCTTCAGGCCTTAAAGTGTTTTCTAAATAAACATAGAGTTTATCTAATACTTCTTCGGCAGCATCAATGTCATCAATAACAAGATCTCTTACAATATCCTTAATGATATCCTCCCCTTATGAAAATATGATTATTGCTTTTCCATTGTCATTTTTTATGTACGGAGAATGATTTCGGGCAAGATAGTTCCTTGACTTTCCTTCTCCCAGACTTACATTATAAATATCCCTTACCTCATGTACTTCGTATGCTTGTTCTTTTGCATGTTCAGGTGATAGCGCCTCAATAACTAGAGACGCATTTTCACCTTTGCTATCTTTACACCTTACATAATACTTTTTCAATAAACATCCCTTTATCCTTTCATTTTTTCTTGAAGCAATTTAATGAATCAAGCCTTGATATGTATTTGGTTTAATATTGTGTAGAGTGATTAGGTTAGTTAACCGCTCGATTTCCTTACTCATCGCATAACATTGATCAACATAAAATTTCTTTGGCATAATCACAAACTGGCCATCTTTAAATCCTTCCGCACCGGCTTCTTGCATTGCTGCTGGAAAGATATCAATTAGACTCCCTTTTTTAAAGCTCTCAATATACTCATCTACTGAAATAGTGTGCAAAACCCTAGCTAATACTCCATTGGTCTTTTCATCGTTATGTACGTAAATGCTTTGTGTATGTGGTTCAATAACTACAAAATCAAGAGCGTTTACCAAGTCAATTTTTTCTTGATCAGTTAGCATATTCACTCTCCTTTTAAATAAGATTTGAAAAACTCACTTAAGTTATCAGCCATAGCTGCAGCAACTTCAGAAAAGTATTTATGTCTTTTCTCCTCTGATTTCAAAAACTCAACTGTCGTTTCTGCAATTTCTTTAATCCTGTCTTCTTTGATATTTCCATTCCTAACACGCTCTTTAATCTCCTCTGTCTCTCTTTTTAAGGACTCAGGGTAACTTTCCAATCAATACACTCCTCTTATTTTACATTTGTTTAAAAGACAAATTTTATTCAGATTCTTTATTAACGTATGTATGTATTAATTCCTTGAATATTGATTCAAGCACAGTTACAGTAATTGAATTACCGGCTTGCTTATATAATTGTGAGTTACTTATTCCCGCTGCAAAAGCTTTTTCAAAATCTTCATCATCGAAAGCTTGTAGCCTAAAGCACTCTAACGGTGTTAATTTTCTAATTCTGTATTTTGGATATTCTCCAATTGCTACCCCATGCCTGTCAATAGTATTTACCGTAAATTCCGGTTCACCATCGTCTTTAAATCTTCTTCCATTTTGTCGCTTTTCTTCCCTTTCAAGAGTTAAAACTGGTCGAACCTCAACTACAGCATTTTGTTTTTGATTTCTGTTCAACCCTCTCCAGTCAGAAGCAGAAAGTGTATGAGATACCTCAAGTTCTTTCCCAATCCCTGTTCTTCTTGAGTACTCTCTAGTCATTATTTCTTTCTCAATAATGTGTGTTCTTCTGCCCTTCCCAACTTCTCCTGGTGATGTTCCTTTTGTATAATTTGCATCTAAACAACAAGATACTCCGTCCCCAAAGGAAAATTGTTCTATTGCAATTTTAGGTTCTCTGTGACCAATCATGATCGGGTCTTCCACTTTGTATAGCGAAGTCTGCCCTCCAAGACCACCGACCGATTGGGATGTCAAAGTTGTTGCAATGCCATTTGAATCATAGACTCTATTGCCTTGTTTAAAGTTTCTGGAATATGTTTTTCCGTTATTCAGCCACCTCTTTCCTACGTTAATGCCACCAACAAACACCACATCTTTTTCTTTTGATTTTTCAATTTGTTCAATCAGTTTAGATGTTTTTTCTTCGCTTAAGTAATACTTCTCATCTACATATTCCTCAAGAATTTCTCGCAATCTCCTTCCAACAATATCTTGTGCAGACCATTTAAAATTGAAACTTTTTATATTTAATTCTTTTAATCTCTTTTTTCCCTTACTTAAAACATCGTTCCTTCCCTTTTCGACAACCCATTCGTCATTTTCAATTAAATCCTCACGAACTCCAATTATGTATATACGCTCACGATTCTGAGGAACATTGAAAAATTTTGAATTAAGTAGCTCTAAATCAATTCTGTACCCAACTTCACTAAAAGATTCAGCCATAATATTTAATGTATTTCCTTTGTCATGATTGATCAATCCTTTAACATTTTCAAAAACAAAATACCGTGGCTGCTTCTCTTTTAAGGTATCTATATACTGAAAAAACAATGTACCTCTAGTATCTTCGAACCCTTTCCGATAACCGGCTACACTAAAGCTCTGACAAGGAGATCCTCCAACTAAAAGATCAAATTCAGGCAGTTTTTTCTTATCAATCTTGCTTACATCACCAAAATTTAATTGCTCATCAGCGTTGTGAATCGCACAATATGACTTAATAGCATATTTATCAATTTCACTAAAGCCAACCAGTTCATATTCAACCCCAATGTTTCTTAGTGCAGCTTCAAACGCACCGATTCCACTAAAAAGACTCATTACTCGTAGTTTACTCAATAAACAACCTCCATATATTTTATTTTTACTTTAAATAAAATTGATCTTTTATCTAAATTTTCATATTTTGTTGTTCATTTTCTCAATATTCAGTTATCATTAAATTAAGGTAGGGTGAGACGATGAAACTTAAACCATCTTCCATTTTTAATAAAGAATACAATGATGAAGCGACTTATTGTCATGATGTTGATAGGCTCAAAACAAATTTAAGTACAAGCGCTTTAAGCCTTTTGTTATTTATTGCAGACTTTTGTGACTCCAACTCTTACATTGAGTATTCTGATTTACTTAAAGTACATCCGTATCCAAGTAAAGTGAGTGAAAACTTAAATGAGCTTTTAGAAAATGGGTACGTGCTTGTTATTCATAAGATTTAATCAAACTCTATAAATGAGATATTTTAAAGTAATTTTCGTTCAATCTCTTCCCAGTTCATAACACGAATAAATCTGTTGTCATTCCTGTTATGGGGAGCATCAAATAGAATCTTCATTCCTTCAAATGATTCTAAGTTATGTATTCCGTCATCTATCATGATGTCTGCTTTAATTATGCTTTTATTGCCACAAAGCACTACATTGCTATGTGGGATAAATGAAAAATGCTCAGTAAGCCATTCAAGCTTTGCTTTAAGGGACTCTGGATGGTTTGTTGCAGTAGTCACAACATAAACTTCATATTTCTTCATCAGCTCTTTTACTACTCTTTGGCTGCCTTCTATAACATCAAGATTTCTGAACAAATTGTAATCTAAATGTCTATAAACATTATTGTTGGTATTTGTATATTTTTTTATATCCCAGCACAGGATGTCCTCCTCTTTGAGAAAAGGATCATCGTGTGTGTTAATGTTAGCTACCCAATCACTTAGTAAATCAGCTAAGACCTGATCCATGTCAATTGCAATTACTTTTTTCATAAATTCCCCTATTCCACTAAAAAGATTATGTCTTTAGCAATTTCGTCACTTGACCATTGTCCAGTATCCCATGAATATGTATGTAATCCCGCATTGCTCATAACTTCTCTATACAACTCTAAAATTGAATCAATGTCTTTTCCTTCTATATACTCATCTCCCCGTACGTTTAACCGTTCCTTAATAATGCTTGGATCAGCATGTAAATATACAATCTTCGCTTTTATTTTAATTTTATCCTCAATAAATCTAAGCTGTTGCTCTGTAAGGATCGAGTAATCTTTAAATTTCTTTGCATATACCAAGTTAGAATAAACAAACCTGTCAATAATCACATTTTCTTCGTCAGCTAATTTGTTGAAGTGCTCGAATAATTTCTCATTCCCGCTTGTGGCCAACTCAAAGCTTGAACCTTTGATAATTGGATACTTCAGTTCTTTGCTTAGCTTTGCTGCAACTGTTGATTTAAAGCAGCAATCAGGCCCCTCCAAGATAATCAATGTCATTAATCCTCCACCTTTCTTATTTTATGAAATCCAACAACCTGGTAAGTGCCATCAGGGTACTTTACTTCTACCTGGTTGTATCGATAATCGACTTTCGCAACAGCTCCAATCTCATCTGTAAAATCAACAATTACCTTTTGACCTTTTTTAAACATAAGTTAAACCTCCCTTTAGTGGCGTTAATTCATGTTCTTTAAAGTAAGTAATGTCACCTGTTTCATCGCTAACTGAATAGTCATATGTAGCTGAATGCAAATGCTCGATAATCTTTCCTTTTCTCCCCACATGATGTGGGCATCCATATCGTGCATTATTGTTAATTTCTACAGCTAGTCCAACAGGATAACTCCAGTATTTAGGCAATTTAATACCACCTCCCCTCAATAAAAAACCTCTTAATCTTCTGTTACTATTCTAGAAACCTGTTTTTCATTAAACCCAAGGGACGACAAGAACCTCTTAAAATCATCTAACAACAATCCAGGGATTTCCCCTTTATGTTCTTCAATAATCGACGGTCTATAAGTCTTATTTAATCTGGTCACCTGTCCATATTCGTCTGTGAATGACATTTCAATTTGAATACACTTCATTTATCTCACCCTATTTTTTAATTTTGTCTTGAAATTTTAACTACTTGTTGCCATAACAACATCATCAAAACTCCTTTCATCATAAGTTCCATCATAATAACAAAGTTCCACTGTCTTTGTTTCAGGGTAGATGGCTTCAATAACCCCACACTCCCCAGTTGATTTGACCTTAGCCTCTTTATCTAAAATGAACATTCTCTTCACTCTCTCTATGTAATAGTTTTCCTTGGGATATATTTCATGTTATGTATTGCATCGAACGAATTGTTGAAATGTTTATACCTTTCTGTCATTTGGATCGATTTACCAGCTGACTCTGACAGTTTTACGACCAAATGCGTTTGCTTCTTTTTCGCTATCCATCAGAATATCAATACGATTATTTTTAATGTCCCCTCCTGTATCTATTGCATATGCTTGAAAGCTATTTCCTTCATATGAAACTTGCACTAATGAATACAAAGGAATTACTTCTGGATCAACAGCAATTATTCTTTTTCCATTGTAATAGGATGTGTTTGATACATCGTAGCCGGTTCTTGTTTTCCCTGTGCACCCTGTAGAGCAAAATGCTGTATAAGCAGTAGCAACAACTTCATGACTCTTCACTGCCTTTGCATTTGTACTTTTTGAAACTGCTTTATCAACATTTCTCTTTGTATTGGTTTTTTGCACTTTTTTTGTTTTTGTATGTTTTGCTGCTTTTTTATTTTCTTCTGTTAGATATGTAATCGTCGCATTAAGATACTTTTTTCTACTTTCAGCCTGCTTTTCTTCCTCACTCTTTAGCCTAGGAAGGATTCTTGGAACGTCAATTTCATGAATAAGTTTTTGCCTCACCTCTTTTTTATTTAGATAAAATGACTCTTTTATTGAGACTTGATTGTCCTGATGTGTATACAAGTTTTTAGCGCTATATACGAGCCCTACTCCTAACAAACCAATTGTAGCAAAAAGTGTCATTTCGTCAATTCTATGATATACATATTTTTTGTGTTTGTCTATAAGTTTTTTGAAAATTTTCATCTCTCCTATCATCAGCTAAGATTTATATTTCTGCCCTTTTAGTTGTCAAACTCATATTTCCTTCATTATCAACATTGTCTATTCTGCAGACAGTGTGATTATATATGCTATCTTTATAGACTTTCGGAATAAAATTGTTACCTCTTCTGAAACCAGTAAACATGAGCAATGTTCCTCTGGTATACCAAGATTTCTCGACTACCTCTTTCTTTCCGCCACCAATGGATCTAGAAATCTGTTTATTGTAATGACTAAAGCTGCCCGACCACTGTTTAACTGTAGCCACCCCTGTTGGTGTTAGAAGAGTAATTGTATGTTTGTTTTTATCCCTATCTAAAACAGTGCCTATAATCCGTGTAGTCTCATATTCATAGAGAGTTTTCCCTCTCCATTGATAAGGTTTACCTTTGACCGGCTCTGCTGGCAGTTTATAAAAGTCAGCAATATCATACTTGGCAAAGTTTACACCAGAAAGCTCATGGTCATTATAATAATAGCTCAATGAATCCATTTCCCACTTACCTAATGATCCATCGGCGTATTTTTCCCACTCTTTTATTAATAAACAATCATTCAATTTCTTCAGTGGTTCTTCTGTTGTTATCCAGGACTTTATATTAAACATCTTGTTATCATATTCTTTTTTAAAAGCTTTTTCAGAAATGACAAGCTGCCCGTTTAACATGTCAACTACACTATCCTCACTGAAATGCTGGTTAAAAAACGAAGCTGATACATCATCCAATAAAAAAAGTTTATCTTTTGGCGACTTTAATGTTTTGTACACCTTTTTGCTGATGTAATCTTTAAAACGAAAGAATCTCACTTCTTGTGCAAATTCTGAAGGAACAATGTTGTTTTCAATTAGCATTTTTAAATTAGACAACGTAAGCTTACTTTTTGGTTCTGATATTAAGCTAATAAAGGCCTTCATGATTTCTTGCCTGTTTCCAAAAGAATCAAAGCAGCCTCCTTTTATTAATTGGATTACTTGTCCTTTCTTAATAATGCCGCTCTTAAACATTCTTTCAATAAAGTCGTTAAAGTCACTATATGGTCTATTTAGAACTATATGATGAATAACATCGTCTCCAATTCCATTCATTCCTTTAAGTCCAAATAAAATTGAATTGTTGTTAATATCAGTCCTAAAACCAAAATCAGCCTTATTTATATCTGGGAGGTCTATTTTAATCCCTCTTTGTCTAATGTTTCCGATGGCTGAAGCAACTTTTCCGTAGTTTGTAGCAGCTGTCTTTTTGTTGTCTTTTGTATCCTCGGTATCTATTCCTCCGCTGTTTACCGTTAAACAAGCAGTATTCCAGTATAAAGGATTATATCGATAGTTTAAGTTCAATTCCTGTAATGCAATAATTGAATATGCCAAGGTATGAAGTAAACTAAAACTGTAGCCAAACTGTCTTTTAAATTGAACATTCCAGACATAATTCAACAGGTTATCAGAAGTGCCAATCTCCTTTCCTTTTTTAAAAAACAATTCTTCCACTTCTTTTAGTACATCTTCTTTCTTTTTTGCTATGGATTTCCTAAGATAATTTGATTCTTTAATGTCAAAGTTAGCTATATCTTTATCCATAACCATCTGCATAACCACTTCTTGAGTATCAGCAACACCATAAATGTCCTTAAGGTGCCTCTCCATTACTCTGATTTCCTTTTCGCTTAGACCGTACCGTGTCATTTCTTCATACCATTTATTAAGGTTATTTTTGTATTTAACATATGTATCTACAGGCTGTTCTTCACCGTCTGACATAAGCCTCATTAAAGAATTGGTTACTGCTGCTTCAAGTAAATTCTTAGGTTTTACTTTGACAACTGATTGATGACCGACTTCAGTTGAGAACTGGAATAAATCCATGATCTCCCCATTACCAGCCATTTCCCATAGCTTATCATCTTCATACTCAATTACGTCTGGATGGATGTATTTGTTGTATGTTTCCTTCAAGCTTCCTTGCCATTCAATTTCTTTATTCTCGATTAATTGGTCTAATGTTACTCTAATCTTATCTAAAGCTTCAATTGTAAGAAGGTCAAACTTTACTGAGCCCATGGCTTCACTGTCACCCATATTAAACTGTGTAATATAAGCTCCTTTAGGAGTTTTCATCATTGCATTCGACTTTGTATATTCATCGTTAAAGATAATTACTCCGGCTGCATGAGAAGAGCGCTTATTAGTTAACCCTTCAATTTTTAAAGCTGTTTCTTTAAGATTAGGGTATTGTTCAACCTCTCTAATAAACTCTTTAATCGGCTTCCTGCCAGTTTCTTTGTCACCATAAAAACAATGTGTTAAAGGCCAGTTAGATCCTCTTTCAAATGGAATCATTCCACTTAAATACTGGGATATATCATTATCGATTCCTAAGCCTCTACACGCTGTCTGAAGCGCTGATTTTGAACCCTCAGTTCCAAAAGTAGCAATTTGAAGAACACGTTTGTCTCCAAACCTTTCTCTAAGTGCCTTAAGAATTTTTTGTCTTTTTGATCCTTCAGTATCAATATCGATATCTGGAAGGTCAGGTCTCGATTTATGTATATGTCTCCAATGTGGTAAATCATATTGCATTGGATTAATTTGAGTGTTATCGAGAAGATAATTAACTAAGTAACCTGCAGCACTTCCCCTGGCTGCCCCAACTAAACTGTCTCCTCCACACTCATCATCCCAAATAATATTAATGATTTCTCTAACTGTTATGTAATAAGAAGGCATAGACTGGCTCAGCTTTTGGCTGATTTCCCAAAGTTCACCCAGCTCAACGTTAATCCTATTCAATATTTTATGAAAAGCTTCTCTCGTTAGTTCGCTTGTCTTTAATTTCTCTTCAAATCCGTCCTCAATTAACTTAAGGAGATATCTATCTTGTTCATCTACTGATTCAGACATCTTTTTTATATATTCATATTGATCATATGCTGGTTTAAATAAATGTCTTAATTTAAAGTTTGGAAGATCCATTTTAGGGATAATTGGTTCGTGCTCTATAGTATAGTCTTCAATCATCTCGCCAATGAGCATTGTATTTTTTATGGCCTGATCGATGACTTCTTTATCAATGTAGTCCATTCTCTCGTGAATTTCATCAACGTTTTGAACGAAACAGGCTTCATAAAAGGAATCAACTTCTCTTTCTCCATCCTTAGCGTTTAAAAAGGCTTGATGAATTGCTCTATCTTCGGGTCTTAGATAGTGAGCATCTGTTGTAACAATCATTTGTAAGTCATACCCGTTGGCTATATCTATCAGCTTCTTGTTACAGTAAATCTGTTCTTCACTCAGTGCAGGTTGAAGCTCGATAAAAAACTTATCCTTCCCAAAAACCTCTATACACCAAGTTATAAACTCATGAATCTTTAGTTTGTGCTGCTTAATTGACTGAGAATCACCAGTTTCTTCAAAAGCCTTTATCTTTAACAGGTGAATGTTTACCTCAGACCCCAAGCAAGCTGTGGTAGCAATGATGTGTCCTGGATCTTTACTTAATAGCTTCTCTACATCCTTTTTTACTGTCGGCACTCTTTCCATTGTTCCTGTATAAAATGAGTTTTCCCAGGCTTGAGAAGACAGTATTCTTAACTGCTCATGTCCTTTTGGATCAATTGCCAACATCAAGAAATGCGGAAATTTTGTCACTCCCGATTTATAGTTATCTCGAACTTCCTCTAAAGAATCGACTAGGTACGCTTCATTACCCAATATCAGTTTAAAATCTTCTGGCATATCCCCCTTCTTTTTCATTTCTCTAACTGTTCGAATAGCATCTAAATGTGCTGAGAGGACTTCATGGTCTGTTATGGCCAGTCCCTTATATTCCATCTTCACTGCAGTTTTGAGCAGTTCTTTAACTGAGTTTGTTGAATCAAGTAGTCTTATGTTACTTTTATCAGTGTGACAGTGACATCCAATCAACTTTTCTCCCCCTTAAAACACAAGTTCTTTTTGTTTTGTGCGAACCACCTCCAATTCATAAATCTCGATTTGAGGTGTTTTCTTGCCTTTGTATTCATTTGCCTTTGCTTTACCAATTACATTAATGACTAACGTTCCATTTGATGCAGTAAGCTGATTAAAGTAATTCTCATCACTTTTAAACCTTATGTATTCAATATCGCCATGCTTAAATTTAACAGTTGTCTTATTCTTTTTCCCTAAATGCTCAATTTGTTCGACTTCAATTTCAAGATCCGTTATAGCTATTAAGGGTTCTTCAACTTTGTAACCCCAATAGTTTTTGTAACCATCAAGTTGAAGGATAAATTCTTTTCTCAATCGTTTTGCTGGGATCTCAAAATCAACATTCTGAATATCTTCTTCGATATTTATGTCTTTAAATTTTTCATTCAGCACTTTGTTCACCAGGATTAAGTTCTGTCGTTTAATTGCAAAGCCAGCTGCATTTGGGTGACCTTCAACAAACTCAAATAATCCAGTATCTATAAGCTCTTTCTTAAAATCCTTTATAAACCCTTTGTCATATCCTCGTATAGAGCCACTCAAGATCTCTTTGCCTTTTTCGGGATCGTTTCTGGCTAACAAGACCGGCTTTTTATATTCTTCTGCAAGCTGATTGGCCACCAGTCCAGTTAGGCTTTTATCTAGAATTCCTTCAATGTAAACAATCAGTATTTTATTCGCTGTTAAGCTTTTCTCCTTTATTCTATTTTTAATTTCCACTCCAGCTGCATCTGCAATCCGTTTCTGCTTTGCTTTTAGATTTCCTAGAATCCTAACTGTGTCATCATGTATTGGCACAAGCTCAGTTTCACTTTGCCCACGTTTTTTGTAGGGTACCTTTTCTTTAGAAAGGAGGAATGCTCTCATCATTTGATCTTTTTCTTCACTGCTTCCAACCCTAATGGCAGCGTTAATTAAAGGGTTAATAAAGAACTGTGTATTCTGTATGTTCTTGTCACCCTTGGTTGAAAACTCTTGCTTCTTAAACAGCTTCTTTAATAATGGATGCTTAATTTTCTTCAAGCCTTCATTCATAAAATACCTGGTTTCAAGGTTTCTTGAATCAGCCGAATCAGCAATGTTACCAATTGATACAAGGTCTAAGAATTGTTCGGCTTCATTTTTATTTAGTTTTTCATCAACTGCCTGGCAAAATTTATAGGCCATTCCTGCACCTGTCAGAGTTTTATTCGAATAATTAGGCGAAAGTTGATTATTTACTACGATCGCATGTTCAGACACTCGTTCACATTCCTGGTGATCAATAACAATTATTTCTGTGCCTCTCTTATTAAGAGCCTCATGTTCCTCAAATTGACTTGAACCTGCATCTGGGATTATGACTAAGTCAACATCATCAGGAATTGTATCAATAAAAACCCCATGCTCTTTCCCATCTTGAATTCTGTAATGTATATTAGCTTTCGGACAAATCTTCTTTATGTAATTTATAATGATTGAGCTGGATGTGTATCCATCAACATCACTGTCTACCTGAACAAACAATTTATTTTTATTATTTAAATGCTTAATAAGACAATCTGCAGCTTTATCAATATTATTAAGCTTTGAATAATGAATAACTGAACTTTGATCAACATTAACAAACAACTTTGGATCTTCTATGCCTCTATTTTTTAAGATAGTAGCTAAAGGATCGAAATTATAATCATTGTCGCCAATTAGCCTATACTCCATTAATTTCCCCCTTCATCTGTGCCAATCTCAATTTTCCTTCTCATTAGCTCCTCTAGAGTTTCCTTTCCCTTGTCTGCTGGGCTGTCCTTATAATCCAGTAAGCCTTCATAATCCCACAATACATATACACGAACATAAGGAGTAAATTTTGCTGCGAGCTTTAGAATTTTCTTCTGATATTCAACCAGTTTTTCTTGATATTTCTCCTCTGTTTCATGTTCTTTTGGTGGTCGGTATTTATCAAGAGCAATAAAAACTTCTTCAACACCAAGAGACAATAAAATGTCCCGGTGAAAATTAGAAATATTACTTGAACAAACAGCACAGGTAAAGTTTGATTCACCGTAAAAATCTTGGCATTTTAATACTGATTTTTCTGATTCGAAAATCAATACTTTCTTAAACCTTTCTATCGAATTTTTTGTTTTATGTAATCCATATAAATTCATCATTGTTTGATGGTTATATAAGGTATTGCCAACTTTTAAAGGCATATATTTATAGCCTGCATCTACTTCTTCTTTAATCATTGAGCGCCTACGTATACCAATCAACCTATTATTTAAATCTCGATGAGGAATGGTAATCCCTTCTGTATGAGTTCTAAAATAGTACCCAATCTCAAACTCTTTTAATGTCTTGTGACTTATTCCCTCACCTAGCCACAATTGGTGAGGATAAGGCACAAATATATCTAGAACCGTTTCATTAAAGCTGGGGAGCTCAATATGTATTTTTTTCTTCTTTTTGAACTTCCCCATCCATTCCCAGTCATCAATCAAATCATTGTTTATGTATGTCTCTCTATTCCCAAATCCAAATGTTCTTCCTGCTATTTTGGCAACATATTCGATAGCCTGATTAAAAGAGATATTAATACCTTTTTGACTTTTTGCTCTTATAACAAGTTCAAATACATCAAAATTATCTCCACACTCTGTATAACAGTGAAACTGTTTTGCTTCATGATAGTAATACAGCTTATAGCTCCCACCAGAAGCATTGTGACAAACAGTTCTGTAAATCGGATTTCCTTGTTGATCCCACTGATTGTTCTCGCTACCTAAGTCTTTTAAAATCTTATGTATATCCTCAATGGTCAGGCTTTCTTTTACTCTGTCTTTATCATACTTCAAAGGGCGCTACACCCCTCATCCTGCTTTTATATTCAATTTCTCAACTGTAATTAGTTCATTGTCAAGATTTGTTGTGAAACAGTCCTTTATCCGCATGTTGCCCATATTGATATGGGAGAAGACTTTAACTTTGTCATACTCATTTCCCCTATTTTTAAATACATGTGTAACAAAATTTGGCTCTGGATAAAATCCTTCCTTTAAGATTGGATCAATTGCATCCTTCTCTTTTTTACTTAAAGGAAGAATTATCATTGCAGCATCTGTTTTATCTGCGATAGCCTTACTTCCTCTCAAATAAGAAGCATCTATTACTTGTCCTTTTAACCATGCTTCTTTCCAATCACCATTCAACTGAGTTGCGCTCATCATATAGACATCATATTTGTTACATAAGCCCTTTAACTTATCCGACATAAGCAAAAGAATTTGGTCTTCCCTTAAATTGACCCCACTTTTTTTGCTCATCTCTGAAAAAATGGTTACTGATGAGTGAATATAATCAAAATAAACGTACTCTACATTGTTTTTAATGACGTTCTTTTCAATTGTTCTTTCAATCTCCTGAATATTAAAATCAGGCAGATGTTCGAACCATATGTTAGACTCTTGAAGAACCTTAGCAGCCTTACGCACAAGTTGTTTTTCTTGTTCATTGATTGTGTTTCTAAGGATTTTTTTCTCTTCTACACCACTAATGTAGGCAAGTGCTAAACTTTGCAATTCTTCGGCCATCATTTCTGTTGAAATAACTGTAGAACTTTCACTCCATGGGTTTGATACCCATTCCTTCTTTTTAGGATCATAAAGTTCGGTTGCACTTAAGCGACAAGCGTCAGCGACCATGTTTCTTGTTTTACCGCCACCTGTAATACTTGAGCGCAGATAGAACTTTTTCTTCCGTGATCCACGAAATATTGAGGTGAGCATTTCGCTATTTAATGGAACTCCAATATCCGGGGACTCTTCGAATGAATCCAATAATTCATTAATACCTTCTCCGCCCTGGATTCCCACACTTTCAGATGAAGTTCTGAATTTTTCTTTTATGTCTACAATCTTCATTTCATAAGCTGCTAAAATCTCATCAATCGACTTCTTATCAAACTGTTCTTGCATCTTTTCTTGTTCTTTTGGGTCAATCAGAGATTCATCATATATTTCCTTAATATCGAATCCCAAGCCATCCATTTCTCTAAGCAGACTAAACTTTTTTAATCTTTTATAATGGTAATCAAAGTTTTCGACAACTGCCAACTCTTGAATTCTTTCTATATATTCAAGACCGTTATTATCATGGAAAATTTTATATTGAATATCGTAATCCTTTAGATATCCATCTATTTCAACCTCATTCAATACTTCAGTTCCTTGATGAAATAGGTTGCTCATGGCAAAAAACAATATTGAATGAAACCTTGAAGGAAAATCATCCGAAGTTATCTTATATTTATTGCTCTCTGACAAGATTGTGGGATCTTTTAGAATGCTCCCTAAAACTTGAATTATTGCCTGTTTGTCTTGTAGCAAATGGACTCTCCTTCCTATAGCGTTGAGATATCAACTAGCCCTCTTTTCTTTCTCATTCCTTTTTTTACGACTAACGTAATTTCTTCTCTTTTATGATTCTTTGGGTCTTCAGCTGATTTTCGGATGGCCTTTTGTCTAATGTAATGCCGCTTTGCTTCATCATAAACAAATGGAACGATTCCAATGCCATCTCCTTCTCTGGGTTGATTATCTAAAGTTTCATAAAAGTATCTAAGCGCTAGCTCAATGCCTTTAAGCTTATACCCATATTCCTCTTGATACTCTTTAATTTGTTTCAACATCATGCCAGTTGGAGATGTAAGACCATATAGATTGCATATGTATTGAATTAACTCTTTTCTGTGATCTGATTCTTGCTTCCAGGTATTAAAACACTTTTCATGGTAATATCTTTTTTTATAAGGAATGGCTGAGTCTTTGTCTAACTTGGTCTCGCAATAAGGACATTTAACTTGTCTCCCCAAATAATCACTCCTAATAAGGAGGAGAGAATAATCCCCCCTCTTTTATTCTGCTAGAAGGTCTTTTAGATCATCTAGAATTACAGACATGACACCTACTTGCTTACGGCTGCACTCAGTAACTTTTACACCCTTACCTAAATGTTTCTCTGTAATCTCATTAACTTCTTCTAAACGGCCTTCTTCATTAAGCTTCATGCCAATTTCTTTAATTTGATCCATTAATGAGTTGAAATCAAGTTCTTCTGAAGCGTTGTTTTGTTTTTGCTCTTCGTATGTAACAGCGACAATTCCTTCTGCTTGCTCCTGTCTTTCGACTGCCTCAATAATTGCTTTTTCTAAGTTTTCTGCAGTAAATTCAGGAAGGTATGTGTCAATGTAATCAAATCGGCTACGAGCAAAATGCTCTTCAGTTTCAGCTAACCAAGCACTTGATTTGATTACTTTTCTATCTTCATCAACACCATTAGAACTTAGATAAAGAACAATATCGCTGTTATCAATTACTGGAGCTAAAACTCGTTTATCCCCCTTCGGATATACTTTGCCTTTTTTGTCTTCAGCAGCATGAGCAATAAAGATAACCGTAAATCCTACGCCAATTAATTTATTGATTTCTTCCCATACTTCAGTTTCATACTCTTTCCAAAGGCCAAACCCATCATTACCATCTTTAATCCGTTCTACATCATATTGCTCGCATACATATCTAGTCGCATATTTAGCAAAAGCGTCTACTTCATCAACAATGATTGTCTGATACATTTCTTTGGCTTTTTCAGCATTTTTAGTTAACTGTTTGTTTACCTTTTTAAAATCAGCCCAACTATTGATAGGCATGAATTGGACACCGGCAATGGCATTTAATCCTTTTTCGAATGGCAGATATAACGGTTTCTTCATCCGAGTGCTTTGCTTAGTTTTACCTAAGTTGTTAGAACCGTAGATTGTGATAACTTTTCCTTCTAATCCTTTTGCTACTACAGAAACTTGTGGGTTGAAAATATCGATTGCCATTTAAGTTCTCCTTTTATTTTGAATTTGTTGGGTGAGTCGGAGCTCACCCCAGGTATGTATTAGATTAATGATCTATTTTATTTTAGAAAGGGAGATCATCATCTGAAATTTCAACCGGCTTTGAAGGCTTGTTATTAGGAGCACTTCCACCAAACCCAGATTTTTTATTGTTTTCTTTGCTGCTTTCGTTCTTAAGTCCTTCTAGATAAGTCTCTCTTTCAGTCAATGCTTTTTTAATTACTTCTGGATTAAAAGCATTTTTACTATCTTCATCATAAGGATCGTTCCCACCTGTAACTAGATACTCTCTTTTTGTAATGGAGGTGATTTCTTTTTTGTCTTCTCCAAATGCAGCAGTTTTGGTTGTTACTTTTTGTTCTTTATAATTAATAATCTTTCCGAAGACATTAACCGTAGATCCTTTTTCATAATTGTTTTCAACATATTGAGAACCTTCCTTAGTCACTACAAATGTAAAAGGAATGACTTTCCCGCCATACAAAGGGATATAACCATTTAAATTAACTCTTCCTGTTTCTTCTCCTTTTACTTTTTCTTCAGTTACATTTTTAACAAACAGTTCAACATCAAATTCAGCTTTAGGATTAAATTCTTCATTAGCATCCAGTCTGTTTACAAAGTTAGTGGTTAGCTGTGGGTACGCCTTTAATACTCCTTGAGAGTAATATTCATTTAATCCAATCTTACCTTGGGTGATTCTCACTTTATCAGCTTGATCTCTTCCATGTTCTGCGATGGACTTATAATCACTTATGATAGTTTGATACCCTTTGGCAATAGCATTATCTGTACCATCAGCTTTCTTATATTTTGAAAAGCCTTTAACTGTATGCACTTCGTTAGGTGCAACCTCAATATCTAATTCAATATTTAGTCCATTTCCATTTTTCCACTCAGTGTGTCTTACTTCTGCCAGGGTTCCTTCAATTGTTACAACGTTTGATGCTTCACGTAATACCGTTTTGTTTTCCGTCATATATTTTTATCACCCTCTATTTTTATTTTTGTCTATTGTGATTTTTCTTTGAATATGTAATTTTGCTAAACTTGCAGTCTTTGATTCCAAGTTCTTTACTAAGTTCTATGTACCTTCTTTTTGGGAACTTCCAATCATTTTGGTCAGAAAAGCATCCTGACTTATTTACAATTTCAAATACCTGCTTTTTTCTGTTAACTTTGATTGTCATGTTTCCGTAAGCATACTCTGTGAAGAATAAACGTTTTTTAACTCGCTCAGGATGAGTTTCTTTGACAAGTGAGACATTCCTTATCATCTTTAACAGTGCCTGATCAGGAGTAATTGTCTTGTTGCCTTTAACGTTTTCTCTGTAATAGCTTAATGCCTTCTCTGTTATCCCCAGTACCTCCAAGTAGTTCGCCTCCTTCCCTTTAACTTGATTTTATTATATACATATTTTTTATCTTTGTCTATATGTTTTATAAACTTTTATATTTTTTATTTTTGTGTTTCATTCGCAATCTTTCTAATTCGAATAAAATTATCATTTTATTGAGTTACAAGGGTCAAGGAGCCACACAATGGCAGCTCCTGAGTTGATCAGCCTCCGACTCTAACTCCCATATTAGCTCATCCCCCAATAATATTAATCACTTTTTAACCCCCAAAACCATTTTAATACTCTCCCTTAGGATTAAAGAGAATTATATCATGAATTTATAAAATTTACACAATTTCACTCCATAACCATACATCCATTGTTTGCAATGTAAATCCGTCGGGCAGCTTCTTCATTTTTATATTAACATTAAATCTCTTTCCGGTTGTTTTATGTACAATAGCCAGTTCTTCTCCATTAAAGAATCGCACAATGGCCTCATCAAATGCAATTGGCTGATTAACCACATAACCTTCCTTTAAAGCTCTAATAAACAAATAAGGGTCGTTTTTATAAAGCTCGTAAAGGACATTGGCATATTGTTCGTTTTTGTCTCTAAGTAGTTCAAAATTAATCAACGGTATGTATAAGTCTTTGTCTGATAAATTTAATTTGTTTCTAAAGTATTTAATTGCTTCATCTTGCTCTTTAGAAATGATGTTTGACATTCAGTTAACCCCTTTATTCGTATGATAACTAGGCTAATCTTAGAGACTAGCCCAGCATTGCCTTATAAATATTCTACTAGACCATCGTCTTTAGCTCCTTCTGCTATTAGACTATAGGCAGCCAGAAGATGCTCTTTGATTTTCTCTTTTGTTTCTTCCCCGAATGCATCAAAACCAATTTTAACATCGCTTGAGTAATTAATTTTCCTCATTCCCCTTACCTCCCGTCCATTGGTCTAACATTTTCAAAATCCTCTATGTCATCAACATATTCAACGTATTCTATTTCGATATTTCCCGCTGCATCTTCATGTACCCATACTTCCATTTCGGCTACCGCTTTCACTTTCGCTTTGTATCTCATTATTATTTAGATTCTTTTCTTATCCATTTTCTAACCTTCACTTCTTTTAACTCCACTTCATAACAATCCACTTGTTCTTCAAATTCCCAAGGGCTTTCATACTGGTTTTCAGTTGCGCCTTTGCTATAGAAAGTTTCAAAAAAGCGCCCCTGATATGAGAACACAATTCTATAGTGAATGCTCCACCTAGACGTGTCAGTGATTTCTTCTAAAATTGAGGATTCCGGCAGTCCCAATTCATTTACCATGTAATCTTTGTCCAATTTAATTTTCATTTAAAATAACCCCTCTTCCTTTGCAGCATTTACATTCGACTAAAGGCTCGTTGATTTTAGCCATCAGATCATCTAAAAATTTCTTAATATTACTCTTCAAATCCTCAACGTCCTTACCACTAAAAGGCTCTACAATTGGGTTTGGGTAGCTCTGATAGGCTTTAGGTGCAACATTGTAAATTTCAACTTCCCGCTTTGTTTGAAACCTTTTCTCAAGTTTAGGCTTTCTCCGTTTGTACATTGCATTAAGATCAACTATATACTCGTGAGGTTTGTAAAGCTCCAGAACCTTGACCACAGTTAAACAGAAATCATAATCACTCGTGATTCTTGCAAATTTAGGGTTTATATTGGCTTTTATATGGTTTCTGATAATCTTATAGCTTTCTTCATGGGACAAGTAACACGGCTTTGTTTCAAGAAGCATTGGATGAGTTTGAATTCTATCCAGTAAGTTATAATTCAAGTTAAAATTTTGACTTTGTAGCTTAAGTTCTCCGTCAATTTCTTCAATTACATTCATTTCGAATTCAATTTTTTGGTTCTGTTGTGGGACTTCTTCAAATTTCAAATCATATAGCCCCTTCACTTCATAGTATTCACTGTCTTCACCTATGTAAGAATCTTTAATTACTTTAGGAGTTAATTCAGATTCTTGGAATCCCTCTTTTAATTCATACCTATGATTGATTTTTTTAGCTGGCATTTGTTTTTCAATAACACTTGGCTCCTTTTCAAGCTTAAACCAGTCCGACTTATACGTTTCAGTTGCTCGTTTCCCATCGAAAAGCAATTCATCTAATTGACTATGAAAATATCTCTTGCCCTCAATATTGTCTGACACCAAAAAACAGTTACTTGTTTTAATACCAATTAGCTTCATCAAAATTCTCCTTTTTAATTTTATTTTTATTCTTATATCATCTCTGTTTTATCTAGATCTTCTAATTTTATTTTTATCCAACAAATCAATAATGTAAGTCTCATACATGTCATCCCAATAAGGATCTGTTCTCGCTATGTATTTCTTTGTTCTTCCGTTCTCCTCAATCTTAAAGGTTTGTCCCTTTTTAATATCGGTGAACTTTTTCTTTCTCCATATTCCCCTGATCAACACATCAACTTCTTTAACCTCAACTGTTTGCTGCAGCATCACATTCCTCCTTTTTGATTTTCATGTATCAAGCCTGTACAATATTCAAAAACCCTAAAGGATGATGAATATGTGTGGCAGGTTCACTTTATTTTCTGAGTTTGATGACATCATTGAGCAATTCAACATAGATCAATTCTTACCTGAAGGTGAATATCACCCTAGCTATAATGTTGCTCCTTCACAAAACATCCTGACAATCATTAACGATGGATCCAATAACCGTCTTGGCAAACTTAGATGGGGTCTTATCCCTCCTTGGGCTAAAGACGAAAAGATCGGTTATAAAATGATTAATGCTCGAGCTGAAACATTGGCTGAGAAACCAAGCTTCAGAAAACCGCTCGTCAGCAAACGTTGTATCATACCGGCTGACAGTTTTTATGAATGGAAACGCCTTGATCCAAAGACTAAGATTCCTATGCGTATTAAACTTAAATCGTCGAATCTCTTTGCTTTTGCCGGCTTATATGAAAAGTGGAATACACCAGAGGGCAATCCGCTATATACATGCACAATCATTACTACAAAGCCTAATGAGCTTATGGAAGACATACATGATCGAATGCCAGTTATCCTTACTGATGAGAATGAAAAGGAATGGCTAAATCCCAAAAACACCGATCCTGATTATCTTCAAAGCTTATTGCTACCGTATGACTCTGATGACATGGAAGCTTATCAAGTTTCATCCTTAGTTAACTCGCCTAAAAACAACTCACCAGAGCTTATAGAATCCCATTAAGTACCACAGTCATTTTGCTTTATATATCACCTCCGCTTAGCTATTATGTTCTAAGTAGGAGGTGATATTTTGTTTGTATCGCCAATGTTATTGCATTCAATCAAAAAGCCATTTGATGACGATAGTTATATTACCGAGCTGAAATTCGATGGAATTAGACTCATCCTCTCCAAGTTTGATGATCAGATTAAGCTTTACACTCGTCACAACAATGAAGTAACAAGCAAGTTCCCAGAACTCTTGGATCTCGATATACCAAATGGCACTGTTTTAGATGGTGAACTCATTGTAGCTGCCCCAGGCGGTGCTCCAGATTTTGAAGCTGTAATGGAACGCTTTATGTCTAAGAAATCAGCCCATAAGATTGTTTACTGTGTCTTTGATGTAATTTATATCGAAGGGCATTCAATCGCCAATAAGCCACTCACTGAACGTAAAAACATACTTTTAGACCTTAACCTTGACCATGATAATGTATTTGTTATTGAAGGCCTGCAAGGAAACGGATTAGCTTACTTTAATCTGGCCAAAGAAAAACATCTTGAAGGAATCATACTAAAGAAAGCCAACTCCCCTTATGAAATCAATAAACGTTCCCATAGCTGGCTGAAAGTGATTAATTATGATTACACAGATGTGCTTATCACCGGCTACACCAAAGAGGATATAAAATTCCTTCTGTCCTATCCTGATGGTACTGCAGCTGGATTTATGGAGTTCATGCCAAATGCGGAACGAGGTAAGTTCCACTCTATGAAACAAGTAAAGTCTGAATCTGATGAATATGTATTTGTAGAACCGATCTTATGTAAGGTTAAGCACAGATTTAAGACTAAGCATGGCAAACTCCGTATACCTTCCTTTGAATCCTGGAGAGTGTAATCTCTCCATTACATAACTCCTTAGAGCCTAGCTTTTAAAATCCGAGTGAAAATTTAGTTCATTGATCAATAAGTTATCATCCAATCGTCGAAGCTATAAGGATAATCAACACTCTCTATAAACCCTATTTCTTTTGCCTTCTGACGGATTTTCATACATCCTTCATAGCTGTAAGCCCATATTTCTTTATAATCTCTCAGCTCGCCGCATTTCCCTGTTATGATGAATTTTCTGAAGCTGTTGACCAGTTGCCACATGTTGCCTCCATGCGAAAAGCCGTTTGCACGCCCGGATCCCAATTCATACGGGTAAACGTCAGCGCCCGTGTAATCATCAACGAAGAAGAGTTTTTTCTTAAACCTGAAATACGCTATCCGATTCTTTGACTTACAGTAGAAAGTACATCTATCAATACTTGCGATAAGCTTGATCAAATCGTTTATGTCGTTCATTCGTTTCAATTGCTCTGCTGATGCCATCTGCACCCTTCCCTTCTATAAAATAACTATTTTATTTTGATCTTTATATTGGTGATTCACCGGCAATCATATCTATAACTGGTTCTTCTGTAGCCTCAACTAGCTCGTCCATAGCCTTAACGAAATAATCCCTTTCTAAATACAATGATTCATCTTCAAAGCAAGAACCGATATCCAATTTGTCAGCAATGAAGTTGTGAAAATCAAGCTTTACTTTATTTATTACTTTAGCTATTTGGGGCTTCTTCGCTAAACGATGTCCCGTTACATGAGCGCTCTTCTTTGAATAACCTGCTTTAATGGCAGACTGCTTTGCACTGTGTCCGGTGAGATAGTAATAACAAAATAAGCGATGCTTATTCTTTAAAAAACTAACTTCTTTTTTCTCGCTCACCCCTTCTTCAACTACCTCAGAATCTTCAAAGCGCACAGGCAAAGGATCAAGTACAATATCAGTGTCCGTTTCCCTCCATGTCTTTACAATAAAACAGGAGCTTGAAGTATCTACATTTATTAATTCATAAGCATCGCCAACAAATTTTTCATACCAGCTGCTTCCTTTTGTAATTCGAACTCTCAATTACCTTCCTCCTTTAATTCCACATTAATATTCAATACGTTGGTAATACGTTTACCTACTTCATCGGAAACTGTTTGTGACACCCTTTCTTTAAATCCATGTAGTAGCCGATTTCCATTTCTAAAACCTTCTTCAATAAGTGATTCAATCTTTTCTCCCGCAATTCTATCCAATTTTCCTGACTCAGACATCTTCTGAACTTCATTAGAAACCGCAATACTAATCATTTCTTGAATATCTTGCCTCGTGATACTTAATTCATTATGTATGTAGTTTTTGACTTCTTTATATGTATTATTTTTATTTTCAAGGGTCTTCTCATGTTTATCTAGTGGGACGAGGACACAGTATTCATCGCCAAACACCAACCCAATAGTTTCTACGCTTACGTCTCCAGCAGAATGGCGTGATTTTACCGTTCCAATTCTCCCTGTATCATAATCGTCCCCTATTACTTCGTCAGGCCTAACAACGATAACCTTCTCGCCTACTTTTGCGTTGCGATCGACCATTTCGTAGCGCTGACCGTCAATGTGAACGATGTCGGTCGGTTCGAGTACGTGATATTCTTCACGAAGGATAAATCCGTTAATGTTATCACCGCATCTAGCTGGGTCACTTTCTACGTGAGACTTTCCCGGGCGGTCTCGATTAACTGTAAAAATAGCGCCGTTCTCGTACCAATCATCACAATCAGCCTTCTCCACAATTACGATCTTCTCGCCAACCTCCGCTTTCCGATCGATCTCCATGTATTCGCGTTTAATGCCTCCTAATTTTTCGTCGACAAGCACATGAATCTTCTCATTAGTTTTTGTCATATTTCCATCCTCTCTTATTATTTTTATATTTTTTTCAATTCTTTTTAGATTTTCACATTGGATTTCACTCTTTATATTGCAAAGGCATTATGCAAGACAGCTGCCAAATATTCTTGGAGGTGAAATCTAATGAATTTTCTTCTGGATCTTTTCACAAATTGGACTTTTGATAAAGTCATGGATTACATGCTAGCTGCTGTAATTTGGTTTGTATTCAAGTCCAAGTCAAAGCAGAATGAGTATCCCGATGACTTTGATGAAAGAAGGCGTTATAGAGATTAACATCCCCTTCTGCGATCGTTATCGATGCATGTACTTTTATCGATAACGATCCATCCTTATATGTTTAGTTAAAAACTATCTTTTATTCAATCTCTATATTCAACCCAGTTGCTCCCACTTTAATTTCCTTCATCTCTCCAATCTGTGGCATATATAAATGTTTCTTTTCATTCACCGAAACAATTTCACCCTTCCAACAACCGTTTTGCACAAAGAATTTTGTCCCAATTGGTAAAGTTCGAAGATCTGCGTTCTCTATGTATTCTCCTTCCTCTCTATACACCTCGCCTTGTTCAGAAACCCTCCTTTTAGAAACTTTAATATCGATTTTGTATAGTGAATTTTCATCTTCAAGCATTAATATATGTAACCAATCAGTTACTTTTGATTGCCCATCAATAACGTTAACCGTATCGAAAATCTTTCTGTACATGTCATTCCTCTTCTCTTGAAAAATACTTATCTACCACTTGTTTTTCTAAGTAAACGACACCGTCTATTAATATGCCTCTATGTACATCTACATCTTCAACAGTAACGGTTCCGCCTTTCCAGAAGTTATTTAGGCAATCTTCTTTAACAGTTAATGTTTGACCCTTATAATAATCATTCAAATCTTCTTTATTACTATTTAATTCAAGAATTTGGTCATTAAATTGAATTGTCACACCATCAGCAATTATCTTATCTCGCCCAACTTTACTTAGCGATTTCGCTAAAATTACAAACTCCTGATTATATTCTCCTCCATTAACATCTACTGTAATTGAGTATTGATTTCTTTTATTCATTGATTTCCCTTCCGACTTCATCAGCTTGTCTAATAGTATCTAACAACTCTTTCTTCTTGAAATAGGTCTTTTCCAAACGATCTACTTCCTTTTGCAATTCAGTAGCAGCATCATACTTCAGAATCCATGCTCCTACTCCACAGACTTCTCTTTGTTCTTTTTCAAATGTTTTTATGTGATTGCCTTCGAACCAAACTCTAACTCTTGTTCCATTTTCAAAATCATTGTCAAAAGCAGATTCTTTGTTAGTTCCCGCATAAATGCATTTATATTTACTGTTGTCGACTACGTATGTATTCATTTTGCCACTCCCTTGTGAATTCTATTGACTGTCTTTAATTGAATCCCAATCAAACGTTTCAAGTATGTTAAGCAGCCGCTCAACTTTTGGTGCTCTCCAAGCTGTCATTGCGTAAGTATGAGCTTCTGAAGTGTAGTGATGCCTATTTAATTTGATATGCGCCTTCGTTTCTGCTTTGGTCAAAAACATTGTATCCGGCCGTACAATATGAACCTTTCTTTCTGGAATTAATTCTGCTTCTTCATCAATGTATTTTTGAATCCACTCAATAGCATCGTCAAAGTCGTCCTTTTTCAACTCTGTTAAGGCTTCCTTAGACAGCTCACTATCTTCTTTTAAATCTTCTAAATAATCATCTAAAACATATGCTTCTGCAATATATGGCAGGTATACAGAATACCGTTCTGCATTTTCCGCTCGAGCTTCGACCCATTCATAATCACCAACTGTCCAGAAACGTGGTGCAGCTTGACCGTCGCTGTCTTGATTTTTCAACTCTTGCTGAAGTTCTTTTAAAAATTGAATATCTTGATTCATTCGTTTCCTCCTATCTGTTTAAAAACAAGATTTTATCTAAACTCTAATGGTTCATTTCTTTCATGTGCCAGTCTACATCCCTCAATAAACTGCTTTGTAACCGCTACCCATCCGCCATCACGCAATATATGACCATATGATGGTTCTGATTTAGCTAATTCCTCTACTTGTGGCAAAATGGCTTCCAATTCATCAGCAACAACTTTACACATTTCAGGTGTAATTACACCATCACAATCTGAATGACCGAAAAACTCTGTTAGTCCCTTATGGGTTATTGTTGAATAGCCTTTACCAAAGTACCAATAGCCATCTTTAAATTTTTGGTTATCATGAGGTGGCCAACTACCTCCAATTGATTTTAATAAAAATCTTCTAAGATTATTGAATGACGAGTATGCCCCATCGAATGCTCCGTGTGTTACATATAAGCCCATGTATCAAGGCCTCCTATTCTGTTTAAAATCACGATTTTAATTTAACTTTAATGTGTATCATCTTGAGAAAATCCCCTTTAATTGGTAAACTCATACCTAACTTACGTAAGAGTGGGTGATTCCTTGAATAAAACAATCGGTATTACTGGGTTAATCATCAGCATAGTAGTGCAATCATTTTCGGCCGATGATTCGTTATCCCACAGGATTGCTACGGGTTTGTTATTTGTATCAATAATGATTTATAATTTTGAACACGCTAAAGATTATTCTAAAAAGTCACTTGTAATTTTAGGAGTTTCCTTTATTATTTTTATGCTAGGGATTTATAAAATCCTCTCTATTACCAGCGATTACTTTGAAAAGCTTAATGTGAATTTTGGATACATTCTCTTATTTGAAATAGCATTGATTATTGCATTAGTGTCGATTGCAGTAAACGTAATGAAGTACATTGCGAATCGGTTAAGGAAAACACCTAATGATAAAGAGCTTTGACTCTTTGCCTTTTTTAAGCTAAATACTTCTTCTTATGTGGTCTTCTATGTATGAAATCAAATGCGATATCAACTTTTACCGGTTGCTTCTCCTCTGCTATTCGTTCCGTAACAACAATCAATTGTCCATTTTCCTGGTGTTCAATGCTATGGACTGAATATCCTTTGCCAGCGTAATATTCACCAATAATCTCATCAACATGGTTACTAAGCAGATTCCTCTTTATCACCCGAATAACCTCCAATTATTTTATTTTTATTCTTTAAAAGTTTATATGTATTCCATCCGCAGCCATCAAATATGCTTATATCCGCTCCAAGATGCCACTTAAACCAAACTAAGTTAAACCAGGCTGTATCAATTATGTATTTGATGTATCCTATGCTAACGACATCCTTTCAACTAATTTTTCAATGAATTCTTCTTTTCTTTATCAATATCTTTCTTAAGCATATCCTCAATTTCCTCCAATTTATCAACCACTTCAAATGTAAATTCATCATCATTGGTATAGCGAATCTGATCACTTGCTTTCTTTACAAGCTCAAGCTCAACTTGTCTCGGATCTTTATAGTTCTCACTCAAATTCCCACCTCATTTCATTGAAATAATCCTTTTAGTGTGATTTATTTTCCAACGCTTTTAATTCTTCTTCATACAAAGGTAGAATAGCCTTTTCGGCTTCGCCCCTAGACACACCATGCTGCTCCATATATGTAACAATATCCATTCCAATGTTATTTCCTAGCTCGGTTTCCCAAACTATGTAATCAGCCATAGCAAGATTTCCATCCATTAAGTAGTTCATCCCCTTTCTATATAAAACAGTCTTTTTATTCAGTGTAAGAATGCTTGACAGACCCACTTGTCTACACCATCATAAATTTCGACTTCGCAGTGTTGTCCTTTTTCATATTTCCAAATACCTTGATATTCATCATTAAGTACATCGAATTCTTTATTTTCTTCATCAATCACTTGTGAATCCGTTAGCTCACACATATAGTCTCCAAACTGGACTACGACTGCTTCCAAAGTTTTGTTTCTATCATATATCACTCGGATATCCTTCACTTCATAACAGCTCCTTTTTCAATTTTATTCATAAATCTCTAACCTTCCCCAGCAAGATTCCCATTTAAACTTTATTCCTAGAATATCATTAATGTCATCATGAAACTTATTCATCATTCTAGTCGCAAAGTGTCTTGCATCTCGCTCGCTTTTCTGTGCAAAATAGCCAGGTTGATCTCCATCTACATAATTCGAATCTTTAATCCAAGTCATAAACTCATCTTGGTAAGCGTGTCTAAGTTCATGGTACAGCGTTTCGATAATAAAGAGCTTTATAGTCTGCTTGTAGCAAGTTAAATCTTTTGGATAATTGAATGGATAAATGTGAATAATCCCAAACCCATTTAAACCAACCAGTTGTTTTCTAAGGATGATTCTTATGGTTTTTAAGCAAAAAGGTGCTCCAAGGGGGTTCAAAAAATTAAGCACTGCTTGAATTTTATTTTGAAACACAAATATTCTAATCCCTAGGTTATGATAATCCTTATGTAGCAGCTGTATACAGCTCTCAATCTCTTTTGCACTTATTACAGATGATTTATTCTCTATCAAATTACTTTTTAGGTCGTGCCCTGTTAACAATCGAAAATGATCTTGATATAACCTTACTATGTCATCCTCTAAATACATCTTTACTGAGGCATTAGTTTTTTCAGCAATCACTGATCACCTCCTGTATTTCATTTAAAGCCTCAATTTTATTTAGTTTTCTAATGCTGCAATAATCTCTTCTAATTGATCTCTACTGATCCGGTAATATCTAGTGCCATCTGTTCCCCTTTGTGAAATGTTATTTTCAATCATTTCCTTTAAATCAACAACCAATATTTTATTTTTCATTCTTGAGGCCTCCTATCTGATCGTCAGAAAGCTCTTTAATTAACAACTGTCCGAGTTCATCACTAATATATCTCCAGTCAGCTCCTTCAGGCGTTCTAATACCAAGAGAAAAACCGCCACACAGTGTATCTTCAGCCAACCTTAAAACACCATCACTTGTTTTAAGTAGCTCATGTTTAACCATCCCTTTAATCATTTCTCCTCTTCCTTTCTCTTTAAAATTTTACTTTTATTGAAACTTGTGCTTATTTTTTAACAGCTCATCTTTGATCTCTGCGTAATCTTTGCCCAATTGAACCAATACTGAAATAGCTTTTTCAGCCTGTACGACTTTTCTAAGATCTTCTGTAGTCATCGCATCTCTTAGCTGATCCTTTTCATCCAAATCATATACCTCCATTAGACCCTTTTTGTTTTTATCAAAACACACCATATACACTAGTTGGGTAAAGTTTGTGTATGCATGAGAATCCTTCATATTTCCTTCATAAAACTCCTTAATTGCATCTGTGAGTTGTTTTCTTTCTGTTCTTGCAATTTCTCTTTGTGCTGCCCAGATAGCAATTTGCTTTGGAGTTGCTTCCTCTACATTCAACAAGTAATGTCTAATTGATTTCCCGACTTCTGATTCAGTAAGCAACATACCTAGTCTAAGCAGGCCTCTTCGATTAACGATTTGCAAACTTCTGACTTTTGGGCTTATTAATTTGCGAGGTTCATCATGAACCTGACAAAATTCTTTTAAACTCTTACCTTTCAAAACTCTTATTTCAGCATAATCATTAAATTCATTCCTGTTTCTTTTGATGACAGTTTTAATCGTATCAACAGGAACCATGTAGTACTCCGCTGCCATCTCAACTGTTATCTCTGTAGAGCTCCCTAGAAGAGGAACAGCTTTTATCCGATCCAAAATCTCATCCCGATACATGTGTTGTTCCCGGATAGTTCTGTGTTCAAATACTCCCATTTCGTTATTTTCGTTAATGGTTGCTTCAATTTGCTCACTTTTAATGTCCTTTCCCACCTTAATCACTCTCCACTTATTTTTAATTTAGTTTAAAATGCATCTTTTATCACTTCTTTGCAGCATAGCTCTCAAAGAATTCTTCAACTGATCTTAGATAACGGTATTTATTTGGATCTTCTGGGTTTCTGAATCTCTTCGATAACACCAATGACCAATTAAACATCAATGGGGAAAATCTTGCCCATTTGCTAAAGCTTAACTGTAGGCCTTTCCATTCCCTACCCGCTAGTTCTGCTAATTCTAGAATCTGATCTTCTTTTATGTTCACTTCGTCTTCAAACATCACTTGAATTTCTTCGTATGGTTTATGCCCAAAACAACAGTGGCGTGTTTTTAATCCAATTTTGAAATTTAAAATATCAATTAAAGTAATCATTTGTGTATCAAGTTCATCATATGGGATACCATTTCGGATGAATTTTTCTCTTTGGTTTGTTTTCACATTAACCTCCAATAACAGTTACACCTCCTGGCCATTCCACGCTTCAAATTTCTCTATTGCAGCCTTTTGTTTATTTTCGTGATTAATTTTCTCCTTTATGGAGTTTTCATAGATAATGACTTCATTGATTGCCATCTGTATGTAATCGTAATCCCACTTTTCTTCGAAATAACTCGGAGCGAAGTCTCCTTCTCTTGTAAGACACTTGAATTTTTCTTTCCTGAAAAAACCGCGTACCTTTTTATATAAAGATACTTTGACAAAACCTTTTGAGTGTCTATCGTTATAAATGCTAACGGCATACTCATTCCCTTCAACTGATGTCACGGGATATTTGTGCAAATGAAATTCCTTCATTCCGCGTCCTCCTCATAAAGTCGTTTGAATCTCTGTACTGCTTTTCCTTGCGAATATAAAAATTCAGGTTTATATGAGATTAAAACCGGTCGTTTGTCTATTGTCAGAACAGTGTTGTCGTCCTTGTCTATGGCTAATTCAGCCCGTCCAATTGCTTCTTCCAGTGGTACGTTACAGTGTTCAAATGCCTTTTTAATCTCTGCGTCGAAAACCTGTTTCTGGTCATCAAACGCTTTCCAAATATCATTATCCCAATTTTCAATGGGTGAAGAGTTAACCGGAAATTCCTTTCCCTCTGGCGTAATCATTCGGAACTTCAATTCGTTACTTTCTTCAGGATTCACTTCACACCCTCCTCAGTCCAAAACAATCTCTCATTCGTTATTTTTTCCACTTTATAATTTATGAGGTTGTTATTATTTACGTATTCCTCCGCGTATTCCAATGCAGTTTTATCATCATTGGCGCCGAAACTGAAATGCTTCCAACCGAACTCAACTTCGTACCAAAGCTTATATTCAATACGCCTTATTTCAGTATTCTCTTTGGCTTCTAAATACTTATCAACAAAATGAATCAAAAACATCCTTTCGATAATATCTGCCTGAATTTCGTCTGGCATTCTGTATCCCGGTTCTTCACAAAATTTATCCCATTCCTTTGCTAATTCTTTTTGCTTCTCTTTTATCGATGCGAACATTTCTTTATCCTTATCATCCATCACTCCGCGCCCTCCTTCACAGGCATAACAAAGTTCACTCTTTGCAGAAATTGAGCCAAAAAGTATCCTGAAAATCCTTCTAAGAAAACAACTTGATGTCCAGCTCTATCTGTGAATTCATCACTTCCACACACCCAAAGCCTTCCTTCATAATGCTCTGCCTCGCCGCAAGTGTGCATGACAACTAATTCGCCCTTTTTAAGTAGGTTTCTCATTCCGCATCACCTACAATCTGCAGATTTTTATAATGTGCTACATGTCCGCAGGGATTTTTCCAAATATGAACTTGTCCGAAGAATCCGTCCTCGGCATGCTGCGTCAGTTGAGGATTCCCCATTTCCCCGCCACAAGTAGGGCATTTCCAAAGTGCATTAACTTTTTTGAACCTGATCAGGAAACCATTGGTATCGCGGGCGGGAATCGTTACTTTTTTTGTCTTCATTCCGCATCACCCTCCCATGCAGCAGGAAACTGACCGTTTAAGGCCTTCCTTACAACTCCGAAAGGGTCGTCCTCTTCATCGGTGAATGTAGCAAGCAACCTTCTGAAATTGTCATTCTCGTATTTAAGCCGCTTAATCTCTTCTTGAGCCTGCCGAAACTGAATGACCGTGACTTCCTGCTGGCGCTTGTGCTCCTCGATAGTAGCCTGCTGCTTTTTCATAAAGCCGATAATTATGTCTTTGACATAACTTTGCTCGATGATGTAACAAGGCCCTGCGTTTAAATCAAATGGCTTCAACTCTTCTTCAGAAGCTAAATGCCACAATGACAAGTCACATATAATTTCCTGTAATTTACCCATACTCTTCCTCCTTATTTGAATCTCGATAAAACTTACATTTTATCCACTAATTTTAATTTTGTTTCCTTAGTGAAAATTACACAATTCAATATGTACTTACTTCTTTGCCCTTACTTTCTTCTTCTCTTAACATATCTTCAGCTATATACATCCCCTCGTAAGCATAATCAATTATTGAATGAAATTCTCCGATGACTCTTCGTAAATTTTCCTCTTCTTTGTATGCTTTTAATCGCAGAATCGTTTTCATTAATTTATCGAGCTTTTCATCAAGCAACATAGCTCCTTTTATCATCTCCTATATACATATTATTTGTATTTGATTAAACTATAACCCATCATTTAATATCTGTCAATTAGATTCGGCCAATTTATGTGACCGAATCTAATTTTAATCTGAGAACATAAAGATCAATTCATTGATGTCATCCCTAAGCTTAACGAGGCTTTGTGGTGTAACTGAAATTGTAACATCTAATTTCTCTCCCTTGAAACCAAGTAGGAATTGATAATGTTCTGAAGTCAGCAATTTTTTTGTAAGTTTCAGACTAACCTCTTTGTAATTATCTTGATCAACAAATATATTCAAAACAATACCTTCATTCTCCTCTTGCTGCTGATTACATTATGTTTAATGGAGTCTTTCTTTTTTTTATTTTTACTCAGGCAATTCTTCTGTATTTGTTATTTCATATTCCATATCACTTAATTTAAAATTTTCAACTGATCCGTCAGCTTTTAAAAACGAGACTTCTTTAGATAAAAGTAAATTTTCACAAATCCTGGTTACCAATGTTTCAGAGACTTCTGGACTATCTGCTTTGTTTTTGAGTACAATCTCCAGATTCAGTTCAATATTGTTTAAATAACCTGCCATCCTCATTCTCCTATGTTCAATTTTCTGTGATAAACCCTTAAGGTGTTAAGGGAACGTGCGTTCTGTTTTGTATAATCATTATACATAGAAAGTAGGTGTTATGCTAGTGGTTATTTATCGGCTTCGTATGGTATGATATGTATTATGTCTTTCCATAACAGAACGCAGGAGGATGTCCGATTATGATTAAAGTTGAGATCGGGCAATGCTTGATACCTGAATTATGTAGAAAGAAAGACATTACAATCAATGAACTTTCAGAGATAACTGGGATTAAGAAACAGCAGCTGAGCGACTATAATCGATTAGTTAAAGTAGATATGTCTATTCGAACTGCAAAAAGAATTGCTGCTGCTTTAGATTGTAATGTCGAAGACCTCTATGAATTCAAGGTTGAAAGGCATTGAAACGACTAAGACTTTGGTCTTGGTCTCCTCCTTAGTAAACCATATGGTTTACATGACCATCTTACTACATTTAAACATGTATTTAAAGTGATTATTTTGTCTATTTTTGTCGAAATGCGAATTTTTTCACAATTTTTTGAGATAAAAGAAAAATCCATTTAACCAAAATAGTCAAATGGATTTCATATTTAAATGGTCGTCTCTTTTAGACCTAGTTCTTCTGCGTAATATTTATTAACTTCTTCCTCATTAATATAATCTTGCATTGAATAAACTGCTCGATATTTGGATTTCACTCTTAAATTAAAGTCATCTATAATCTGATACCTTACAGAGTTATCAATAACCCCTTTTTCTTTATAAAGCTGATATGCTCTATACAAATGACCAGATCTAACAATAGTATTTGGTGTTAAAAAGTTAATTTTAAAGAACTCAGATATATCAGTAATTAGATTAGTTATGACAAATTTACTTGCTTGGCCGTCTCCTTTGTTGGACGTTCTTTTTGTTTTAACTACATAATCATTTTCAACTAAAAAGACTTCTTTTGTTTGGCCTTTTGCCTTCCCATTCTTTAATTTATATTTAGTTTCCTGAGCTGCATTTAAGGCAATAACAAGACATTCACTACTAACTTTTAGTTTTCGTTCACCGTGCTTTGAATCATAGAGGGTTAAAACGTTACCATTTAGCATCGCATCCTCAACTTGCTTTTTCGTTAAACTTAGCAATTCAGAATGAGCTAAACCTGAAACCCCTTCAAACAACAGCCTTAATACAGCCTTTGATTGATAATTAACTAATTGACTTTCCATTTCTTCTAATTCACTATAGGTAATATATAATTTTTTATCCCCAAGACACTCATAAAGCTCTTCTTCTGAAATAGTTCTTGCTAAATTGGTTAATCCTTTACTTAACTTATATGAAATTGCCCAATCAATATACAATGACAATAATGCTAAGGTTCTCCGAACACTACCGATAGTGGTTTGATCAAATGATCGTATAAGTTCTAAAATTTGCATTGATGTGAAATCATAAATGTCCTTATTATATAAAGTCTCAGTAATCTCTGCTTTAGCAAAAATAGGCCTCATCTGCAAAACCATACCCTCAGATAAGGTATCTAAATATTTTTCCTTAATCTCACTATTGAACATTGCAACAAACAACTCCTAAGTAATTACTCGTCTATTTTTAAATTATTGAAGAAATTCCATATCTTTTGTGGTGATTTAGCATTTCCATTCTTGTCTACTACACCTAATTCATCCCACAACTTATTTTTCTTACTAAAGTCTATAGAGCCTAAAACATCAGTAATCTTACTTTCCAACTCGTCCAGGCTTACCCCATCTAATTGCAATTTCTTAGCTAATCCCACATAACCATTAAAGAACAAATAGTTGTTTACAAAACTTCTCTTCCGTTCTTTTGCTATATCACCTAAGAACTCATCTACATATTGTGTAGCTAAAGCATCAAAGAAAGATGTAAGGTATCTTGCAGTTTTTAAGATGTCTGCCTGAGTAGAAAAATCTTTTTTAGAATAGCTTCTTTCAATTGCCTTTTTGAAGTCAGAAAAAGTTATAAGTAAGTTCTGATTCTGATTTATCCAGTCTCCATTTGTCTTTATATAATCACCAATTATGCTATTATCCTGAATGAACTTAACAATTTTATTAGAATAAACATTTTGACTCATCTCAGCTACTTTAGATTTCTTCACTGGATTTATTGTATTTTGTTGCCCAAAATGCTCTCTCGCCCTTTTTTGAGTGTAGTTATAGATGTCCACTTTAAAGGTTTCTTCAAACAAATGATCTAACTCAGGATGCTGTCTTATAGCCATAGTAATGCCTATTAGCCGGTGATACCCGTCTAAAACGTCTAAAATGGTGTCTTCAGTCACTGTAAGCGACATAGTGTCGTCATCATATTTTAATTCTTCGCCACAACTTGCGCTTCCAACACGTGCATTAAACGTAAAAACTGATTTAATTAATTTCCCATCTAAGAACAGTTCCTTTATTTCTTCAACCGATTGTTTATTGAGCTGCGGTACAGGTATCTCAATATCTGAGCCCTCTAGTTTTTTCGTTTTGTTCGTTCTTTGAGCATTAGGATTATAGTGCAATAACTTATTTTCAAATAGCATAAACAACTCTTTAGCAGTGATGGGGAAGAAATAATTATCATCCGAATACTTTACAACTTGTTTGAATGTATACGGAAATTTTATATCTTCCTCCACAGATCCTTCCCATAACGTTTCAATTTCTCTCATATCCGTTTTTGTGAAGTAATTTCGTGGATTAAACCTTTCACTTTCAAGAACTGAGTATAGGGACTTGGCTAAAAAGTACATATATTCTTTAGAAATTTCGACTTCTGGATTTTCTATATCATAAATTAATTTTTGTGTTGTCCCTGGAGTAATTTTATTTTTAGCCATCTCTAATTGAATATCGTTAATAAAAGATCTTATGTGTTTATTTTTCGAGATAGCATCTTTCATTTCTGAAAGCAGTTTCTCATTTGCAGACTGATCAAAGATCACTGTCATATAGCCTTTCACCTCATGTCATGTTGCTAAATTTAAAGTTACCAAAGGCAATCTGGTTAATCAAGAAGAATTATCATTTGAACTGAGTAATATACCGAAAAAATGATTATCGCTCATTTACATGCTTTATAAACTTTTTTAATGTAACAAGATCAGCGTTTTCAAAAAAACTAATAAAATCCTCTTGGGTTGCTTCATATAGTGGATTTAAATCGATTTTTTCATCCATTGTTACACCAGCAGAGTTCGCTATGTTAATCTTTCTGCTCATATATCTCTCTGTTGTTAATGTGTTTTTATGATTTCCTTGTTCTTTTGCTGCAAGTAAATCGTGACCAGAATTCTCATAGACATAGTCAATTCCTACACCCTTAAATGAGTGTAAGACTAATTCTCTTTCAGGAGGTATTCCTAACCTTTTTTTCGACCTTTTTAAGGAGTGTCGTAAAGATTGTTCCGAAAGACCCTGAAAAACCAATTCAGTTTCGCTGTCATCCTCTTCCTTCAGCTGCAACAATTCCTCATAAAATACCTGGTTAATGCCTGTAGACACAACCTGAGATCCTTTATCAATAACTGTTACTATATAATGGCCTGTACTTTCATCAAGCTGTATGTCTTTCCATCTTACTCGCAAAATCGCACTTACACGAAAAGAAGTTCTGATGGCGAATTTAACAAACAGCTTTTTCATTAAAGGTTTCTGTCTTTCATTTATATACATATCCTGAGCGATTCTTTCGGCTTCTGTCTGGGTTGTTTTATCCCAGTTTTTAGTTACTGTTTTAAGCCTTTCGACAGTATTAAACACCGACAAGTCAATATAGTCCTTATAATCATGCTCCAAATATGTATAGAGCATCTTCAGGGAGGTCATTTTTCTGTTAATACTATTATTAACTAATCCCTTTTCCTGAAGATACTTCACATAGTTGCTTAATTCGCTTTTACTTACAACTAAATCATCGGGAACTAAACTTTTGACATCTTTACCTTTAATCACACTAAAGAACTGCTTAATATCCCCTTCATAATTCTTTCTGGTGTTCGACACCCTTCTAGTTGATGAAGGCATCATATAGTTAGAATTCCCTGAGCTACTTCTTATATCTTTATTGATTAAAAAGCCCTCGATATCATCGTAAACCGCATAATTTTTTAATTGTTTAACTTTATTTTGCATTATCTTCTCCTCCTTTCTCATCCAATAGCTCATCAATAGAGACATTCAATACCAGAGCGATAAGCTTTATGGTTGTAACATCTGATTCATCTGGCATTTCAATGATTTTGTTTAATTTTTGAATATCAATCATTGTCTCCCTCGACAATTCCTCTATTGTGATGCCACGTTTGACCAATAGCTGTTTTATTCGCTCTGACATGTCAACCTCCTACTTTTTATGTATACTATAGACTGCAGTGCGTATATGTTATGGTTGATAAATAAACTCTTCAAATTCAATTGCAATGTGTCGTTTTAAATTCTTCACAAAATGTATTAGGGATATAAAATGCGGATTATTTTCAATGCTTCTTTTTAATCCATCTCCACCTAATAATACTCTATTTAGATCTTTTAATAATGCTGCTATCTCTATTTTTGCACCATGTAGATCATCTTCAGTTTTTGCATTAACAATCATTTTCCTAATGTTTAGTACATTCTCTATGTAAGTTTGTTTAGCACTTAAAACAAAATCGGCATCAATATCTTTATGATTTGTAGACCTAAGTTCTACAACATGCATCATTAATCCTCCTTGTATTCGCTTAGCAATTTCATGTATCCTTTAGTTAGTTGTTTTCGAACATTTTCATTCTTCATTATTTTTGACTTTTCAATGCTTTTTTCATGAAAAAACAAATCATTTTTAACTAAGCTTTCAACTTTCTTTTGGTAAATGGTTTTATGCATTGTCATACTGTTTTTTAAGTAACTAATTGCGGACATACCACCAACCTCCTATATACATATTTTTTATCTTTTGCATCTATAGCAATTGTAATGCATTACAAAAGGGAAGTAAAGATTTTTTTAACGACAAATAGCACATTCTACGCAATTTTTTTTTGCGAATGTGCTGCTTTGTAATGCATTTCATTTAATTAGGGTGTATGTATTTGAAGTTGATCACTAGATGTTATTAAAACCTAATATTTAAGTGATGGCCTTAAAACTACAAAAGACGCTTAGCTCAAAAGAGCCAAACGTCTTCCTTTTCTCTGTTTAATTTAATTAAATAAATAATAATACTAATAACTTTATGTGTCAATGGATTTTATGCTCCACGTGGCATTCCAGCAACCTCATAATCACCTGAAGCTTGTTGGATTGAAGAATCTGCACTTATGTAAGAAGTGCCTAGTGCGCCCAAGATAACTAAAGCCATAATAAGTTTTTTCATTGTCTCACCTCCTTTAAAGTAAAAGTAATTCTAAAAGTTTTTGATTTTCACCCATCTTTTGCAGTTCTAACAGTGGCAGCCTAATAAGGAATTTGTCATTAGACTTTTTAAAATACTCGATTGAAGAATAGAAACATGCTTTATTTTGTTCGAGTCTTCCTTTCAAATAATAATGCATTGCAAGCTCATTATCGTTGTGAACTAAAAGATCTAGTTTATCCAAAACTTCTTTTGCTTTGGAATTTTCATTAAAGTTGATAAAACAATGAGCTTGCTCCTGCAAATCCATAATTGAATCAGCTTCAAAATTAATCCACTTATTTTCTTTGCGCCATACATTATTTAAGAAGCACAAAGCCTGCTGGAAAATCATGTTGTAATTTTCATTTTGAACAGAAACGCTTAGCCCTTTTAAAAAGTTTTCTTGAGCCAATTCATAATTCGAAAATAATAGAGAGTTGCCAATAGTTAAGTAGCTGAAAACCTGAAATCTCAGGATATTTGTACTTTCCAATGCCTTTTTAGAGTACTCTCTGCACTCCTCTAATGAATTTTCATTTAACTTTATATTAGACATTAGAACATGAACTCTTGTTTGATATGTATTTCTAATGTACATGTTCTCAGAAATCTCACTTAGGTCAATTTGTTTTATAAGTTGGGCCATCGGAGAAAAGTTACCAGTGCTTAAATAATGATAAAGCAGCAAGAGTCTTGAGAAAGAATTCATTTCAGGTGTTTTTATATTTAATTTGCCGAGTCTTTTCACTGCCTCAAATTCAGTAATAACACTGTTAGACAGTTCTCTATGTATTTTATACACTTTTCCATATTCTTTACTTTTCATATTGCTGCAAGAAATCATTGAATCTATTAAAACATCTTCTATTTCAAAAAACATATTTGCATCAGCATACTCCAATGCACTTCTAGCTGCCTTTGTCTTAACATCTAGGTTAAAACAGTAATCTTTCATTAATTCATATTCACGGTCTGGATACTGACTCTTAACAATGTTGACTATTGAAGAAAATTCATTAAATGTTTTCCCATCATGGTTTAAGAAGTCATAAAGAGGATTGGGGTTTTTAAGGCCAGCTACTGTTGCCCATTTATTCATTAAAGAGTTGTCATTTTCCAAGTCTTTCTTCATAGCTATCCTTATTAACTCCATTATTTCCCCTCATTTCTTTTTGTTGTCTTTATTGGTTAACTTAATAATACTATAGATCACATTACGAGTCAATTATTTTATACATATTTTTTGTATTTGTATTCTCTTTAAAATTCCTATTTTAACTAGACAAGGGCTTCAGCATGTAAAGTGCCCTTGTCTCAGGTTTTCTAACTGTACTCATAATAAACATCCTTTTGCTTCAGTCTTTCAATCACTAAGTCTTTGAAAGGGATATCTCCCAAAATAGCAAACCGAATATGATCAATTTTTGTTCTGTTGCTTTTCGTCTCTTGCGACAATATTCTTTCTATATTATTTCGTTCAAAAGCATAACTTTGAAGTTTTTTTCTATACCGCTTATAATCCTCAATTGAACAATTATTCACTTTTGTAAAATGAATTATCAATCTATCAAGCTGCTCGGGTGATAATACTGATAGCGTTCTTTTAAAATGTTGGAATGCATGACAGTTTTCACAAATTAAATCCAGGTCAATTAACTTTACAACCCCATTATCAAAATCGTATTCTTCAATTTCATGTACATGTAATTCTTTATAATTGTCTTCGTTTGGACGGTGTTTACATATAGCACATGTATAGTTATTCTCTTTAAGGATATGCGGCCTAATCTTCTTTAGCCACAGTGTTTGAGTTAAATTTTTTCTGACTGTTTTTCCATGAAACAAAGTTGGTTTAGCATCAATTTTTAACTTAAAATGAGAAAATTCGTCCATAGTCCCTTCCTTTTTAAACAATTATTTGTTATTTGTAGCGTCTTGATTAAAAACCTTATCCAGTCTTTCTAGTTCTTTAAAGGTTTTTTCCAATTGGGTAAATTCAGACATCTCTCCTGAAAATATTTTTGACATTAAATCAAACTGCAAATCCGTCTGTTTATTTGCAGCATATAATTCAGCTTGTTCTTTTAGTTCCGTCTTTATTTTTCCGATTTCTAGCTCATGTTGCCCACGTAATGATTTTAGCTCGGCCTTTTGTTGTTCTCTCGCTTTTTCCAATTCATTTTTAGACTGATACCTTGATGCGAAAAAAGAAATTAAAGCAGTTATTATAGGTACAGCAACTGAAACTAAAATTGTAATTGTAGTAGTCATTTAAATCCCTCTCCTTTTGAATAATTCTTCTTATAATCCGATTTCATCAATATACACAGTTGTTATTTCAGGATTCTTCTTTAAATATTTCTCTGTCCAATCATCTATCTTATAAAATGATTTATTTTCCCCCTTGCTTTCCTTCAATTCTATTATCATTCCATGATGAACTAGTTCGTTAACTGCCCAACTTTCATTATTTAAAACCATTGTTTTTCGATCATGCATTAAAAATTGATTCAGGAGATTTCTTTCATTTATACTAAGCTTTTTCTTAAGCTTAATTTTAATTTTTGCTCTTACATTGATTTTTTTTATAAATCTATAAAGTATTATAGATATAATTAACAATTGCAATATTTGTAAGTATTGCAAAGGAATCTGTATGTTAAAACCTAAAGTTATCTGCATGATTTGAGGTATACTAAAAACAATGAATATTGTACTCAAAAACTGTGTATCAAATTTCTTAAGGGAAATAATGTACTCTGCAATTTTTTCCATTAAAAATTCTCCCACTCCCTGACATCTTTTTTAAACACAAATTTATAATCATTTACTGAGTTTAAAAGATTCTTTTAAACAGATATTTCACTTTCAAGTTTATTCAAGCTATATTGTTCTAGTATGTGCATATTCTTCTTAGAAACATTTATCCCATACTCAGGTTCCTTATAGTTAGGCCTATATTTAAATACTGGATCATTTTCTTCAAGGAAGACGCTCCCTGGTATTAAAAAAGATTGTGGTAAAGATCCTTCAATAAATAACATTAAATAAATATAAAAGCCCTTCTTATAAGGATTGAAATGTTTTTCTTTTAAAAATGTATAAGTTGTTTTAGGAAAACTAAGTGACTTTACTTGTATTTCTAAGAATTCCCCGCCAGCCTTCCTTGCAATGAAGTCAATTCCATGATCATCTACCTCGCTACTAAAAATTTGATAACCATATGAGGCAAAATCCATCATTGCGTAATATTCACCATATCTACCTAATTGTAAGTTATTTAACTTACTCCAATTCATATTTGGCATTTCTTCATCTCCGTAAATAAATAATTATGCCGTTGCTTATTTAATCCCTTTATATGTAGATGGGTCTTTATCAGGAAAATTCTTTTTCCAAACATCAAATGTGCTAAACAGTTTTCTTGTCCCATTTTTATGTAAGTGCACATGTTTGTATCCATAAACATTGCCATTCTTATGGCGAACATGATTGTTCTTTTTGCAGATTATTCTTCCTGATACAGTAATCCAATATTTCTCTTCATAGTCAATTAAATCTCTTATCTCTTCCTTCATTTCTTCACCCATTCTGAATAAAATGATTATTTTATTACTATTATACTACAATTTTCCATGGTCACACTAAACAAAAAGCAGTCTATTCAGATCTGCTCTTTAATGTTTTCTTCTTTTAACTTTTTGTGTAGTTTGAACCCAATTAAGATATTGACAATAGCTACTGGAAGATATAAAACTCCTGCACCTATTATTCCTAATGCAGTACTTGAGCTCACTATAAATGTCTGCATTTCTGTGTTTCTTGACTTCAAGCAAAGTAATACTAGGAGGCCAGCTAAAACCCCCATAAGCCGTGCGATACCTGGAATAAAGAAATCTGTTAGGACTCCAAATAATTGCCCTATAATTGATAGCATAATCCCTAAAAAGCTGGACAATAAAACAAAATTTTTAATGGCATTTCTCCCCTTTTCTAAGCTGCTTCCATTCCACATACTCAAATCGCTTTTGATACAAGTCTTCAAGTATAGCAGCCCATTCAATCCATCCTTCAGCAACAATGCTTTTCTTTTCCCCATCCTCAATCCACTCTATCCAATACACCTGAACACTCCTAACGCTTTACAACTTGAATTTCCCTTACCTCACATTGGACATTACACTTTGTTTTAAGCTCGCTTGCAACCTCAATGACTTCGTACATTGTTTGCAATTTAGAAGCGCCGTGGAGGTCACTAGATGTCAAATAACCGTCCTCATCTAACTTAAATGATTTGAAGTATTCCTTGTTTTCAAACTGCAGTACATAAAAATAATCAATCAAAGGCATAAATCAACCTCTTTTAAATAATTTTGTAATCCTCATTACTAATGGCAGCAAACCAATTAACATGAAAAAAGCAATAACGTTAAGCTTATTTTTGAAAAACAGGCTGGCCAAATTCCTTTCCATACCCGTTGCTGTTTTTTTATCCATGAGTTCTTTAAACTCATCATCATAGACCTGATCAACAAAAATAAACTTAATGCCAGTCAACAATCCAACTCCTAGCCAGATAATTAAAAAATAAGCAAAACCAATCATTTGTTCCCTCCCTATATCGAACGGAATTTGATATTCTTGAGTATGTTGAATAAATTATGTAGGTGATCTTGTGGAAGAGAAATACGAAACAAACGGGTATGATACTTCAATCGTTTATGATTACAAAGAATATCCTGATGTAAAATACGGTCGCTGCGACAATTGCGATTACACATTGTTCAAAAGCTCTGTAAAAAGTGGTATATTCTTGCGCGAATGCCGGCGTTGCGGTATGAAAAAGAGCATTTAGTTTAATGCTCTTTTTATTTAAAACACTTCAATTATTATAAGCTTTAAATTAGTCCTCAGTTTTAAAATAAATTAACATTCATCTTCAAAAAAACTGCTTATTTTTATCGCTATGTCAAAAATAATTAATACAATCGTCATTGCTGTTACGAAATAATTTACTATAGGGAGAAAAATAAGTAACCAATCCTTGCCGCTAACTTTTCGTCCAAGCCCTGCCCATCTGTTCGAGATGTTATACTTATACAGTAGCCCAAGATATGAAACTAACGCACAACAGATATAAAAACCTATCATCACGAAATCCCTCCATTTGTTCCATTGTAGTTACCATGAAGTCTTTTATTTTAGGTTTTTAGTATTTCTCATCTTGATCACTCGCTCAAATTGTTACAATATTAGTACTCATAAACCTATAAAACAGGTTATTAGAAGAAAAAAGTGTAAATTTGAGTAAACAAATCTCCAAAGTTATCTTTTGTTTCCTCACTTAATTGAATGTAAAGTGAGACAGCAGCAATTAATGTAGCAACGATAGACAGAATTACAGTGATTATCGTTAAAGAAAAAGTAAATCGTCTAAGTGAATTATTTGTTTTAATCTCTAATAAATCTACAGTATCATCAATCATTTTTGAAAAATGTTGTGAGTGGTTATATGTTTCCTCCACTAAATAACTAGTATTATCAACAATCATTTCAGCAACTTTTATATTGTCAAACCGTGGAGATTCAAATCTAAACGTTTCCCTTATAAACTCTTTTATTCTATTAAAATGGTTATTATTAATTTCATATTTAAAACGTTTAAGGATCTTTATATTTTGTTCCAACTCATATCTAACATTAATTAATTTTCGATATTTTGGTTTTGCTTTTTTAATTGATTTAAAGGTTTCACTTTGTATAACCGCTACCTTCTTACTTGTATCCTTTGCATATTCTCTCATGACCAACATAGGGAGGTAAGCGTCAGAAAAGTCTCGTAATTTGTATACAATTTGATGTTCAAGGGAACTATACATTGGCTCTCTTTCTATTTCTGTGTTACATGTAACTTTCAATGAACAGTCAATAAAATGAGATCCCCTCTCATATGGGTATAAGCTCCATACACCATCTTCTGAAATATCTTGATAAGAATTATCCATACCAACTGAACCCCAAAAATGATTTTGCTTAATACCTGCCTCTTCTTTGATTTTGCAAGTTAATTGTTTTAATTTATAAACATTTATACTAGGGGGAATTAAATTATTACCTATGAAATACATATCAAAATAATTACTGATTACTTTCATCGTTCTCCATTTTAATTCTATCAATAAGTCCTCTAATAAATTCCTCTTAATTGTATAACTGGGGACTCTACTTACCCCCCAAGATTTGAAAAAATTCCTAAAATAAGGCGTAAAAGGAGTAAAAACAATGTGATCCTTCACGTCATTTTTAACAACTTTTTTATATTCTTTTAGAAAATGATCAGCAGGAGTAATCACAAATTGTAAAATCACAGATGAAGAAGTAATTTGGCAAGCTTGAACATTTAATTGTTTAACAAAGTTAGTCAATGTCGTTTCTTTTCCGATATCGATAAACCCAAAGTTGCTCCAGCGTTCCCCGTGAATGCTTTGCTTTACTTTGTTACAAAAATTATCTATTCTCTCTTGTTGACCATGTTCATATCTCGCAGGGAATTTTTTTATCAATTTTTTTAAGCCTTTATTTAGTTTATCAATATTCTCAATTGGAATATATTCAGCAACATATAATGATAGTAAATCCAGCTCAATATCATTTGGCATTTCTGTTGTCCATTGGCTAGTCTCCCAAAAGCTAATGTCTTCCCTTGCTGATTTTAAAACTTTAGGAACAAATTTTGATTCAACAGTGCAATCTTCCTGCAGTTGTATTTTTTTAATATATGGTACTAGAAGATCAGTGAATTTCTTATTAAATTTTTCTTTATGACTTAGCCTCTTTTGGCTATGAGGGTTTTTTATCTCTATCATTTAAACCTCCAAAAAATTGTGGTGCATCTATTTTTTAAAAAACCGATATTCAAATAAATGTACGATTTTATTGAAACTTAGTTTATTCATTATCCCTAACAAACTCTTGCAACGCTTTAATAACACGCTTAGCTTGCTCTACATTTAAATGAGGAGGAAAATACTTATCTGGATGACTACTTATATCGTTATTCCCAAGAATGAAAACGCAATTCTCTTCAGCTAAAGAGCTTTTTTGAACTTTAACAATTGTTTGTTGAGTGTCACTGAACTCTTCATATATGGCAAAGCCTCTTTCACTATAATTTTTTGGCATATTTTAAACCATCCTCTTAAATAATATGTAAATGTTTCCTATCTCTGCAACTTTAGTATACCATTTTCATCTTTATCCATCGATATGGTTATGGCTTTTTTCGAATATCAGCAATTCCTGCAGCTCGATGTTTAGGTATGTACAGACTTTATCCAGTAGCTCTCTTGGATACCGCTCCATTTCGTCATTATAAAGCTTTCTGACGGTCGGATACTCATGATCAATATCTCTGGATAGCTTCCGTATACTGATCTTTCTTTCGTCTATTATGGGCTTTAAATTTGATTTAATCATGTTCTCACCTTTGGTTATTTCTGATCACTTAAAATGATCATTAAATAAATAATAATGGCCAAGGCTTTTTTCTCCTTGGCCTCGCTGAATTTAATACTCATCAGGCTCTTCATGTTCAAATCCATAAATACCGTTTATCCAAACATCTCCACAACCTGGATTCTTTGTAATCTCTAACACGTGATTACGATTAGCATCTCCTTCTACTCGGTCTGTAGCAGTATAGTCTAAATAATTTCCGGTAAATTCTTTCTCACTACGTGGGAATACCCAGCCAGCAAGAGTAATTCTGCTGATTTTCATATTTAGAGTACAACCTTCAGCATTGCGAATTGTGAATTTGTAAAATAGCCAAGTACGGTCATAATCACGATCAAAATAATCTGCCATAGAAAAACTTTCTGAATCCTCACTCATGTGAAAGTTAACATTTTTGTACTCTAATGTAAGCTTTGCCTCGGCATTTGGAATACTAAAACTCGACATAAAGCCAAGGCAAATCATAGTCAGAGCGATTAATTTTTTCATTCCCTCTCCCCCTTTTATTCCAATTGTAATATAAATTGGTAATTAAAGGATAGTCTTTTTTCTTAATAAGGAAGAAATTTTATGACGTTCTTACTTAGCTGCTTTCTTTGCCTTGTTTTGCAGAAAAACTGAATCCCAGATCCAAAAGATTACAGCAAAGGAAATGCTAAATAAGTAAATTTCATATCCCATTAGAAAGTCTATTGTGGTTTTTGGGTCAGTAGTTATAGCAAAGATTAACCACACTAAAAAGGAAAAGAATATGTATGTAAGCAAATAGTTCAGGCTAAACCTTTTTGGATTGCGATTCAAGAAATATTGAACAGGTGCAGCAAAGATTAAATAGAAGATAAAGAGAATAACACTTATTAAGAAGTACGGAATATAACCATCATAATCAATGCCCAAAACATAAACAACAGCAGCTGATAACGCAGACAAGACATGAACAATAAAGATCCTTAAAATTTGCATGTTTATAACCCCTTTCATGTTAAAAGCTTCTTCAACATTGTCTAGACGCCTCCTTAAAATCACTTTAAAATCCATGTTTTATCGAACATCCTGAATCTTATCAATGAATGCTGAATTTTCATTGGCAAACCTTTCCCAATCCTCAAATATCATTTCTGGATAAGTCAGATAATACACAGCTTGACTGGTGAATAGCTCAGACCTGTCGCTTATATTGACATCTTCTAAAAATTGTTCATAGTCCCCTCTAAACACCCTTCCATCAAAATGTTTGTTATCACCCTTTAATTCTTTTAAAAGTAATCCATGTATCTTTTCAGATAATTCATTAAGCTCCAACTCAGAAGACAGACATAGTGCAGTATTCAAACGACCAGATATTTCATCACTCCAGTTTAGTCTAATATCATATAACAGTACACCGAGTAATAACTTTTTATCTTCTATAGGCATTTCATTTCTGTTGATTTGATTTTTCATATCCTTCCCCCCGATTCTGTTTAAAATTGTTGTTTTATTCAGTTATTATTTCAGGATTTTTATCTGCTTTGTTTTCGACTTTCCCTATCCTTACAACCGAGATCAAATCCCCATCCCATTCAATAACACTAGCATAATAGAATAACTGATTGTCTTTTTCATAAAGCTCTGTTCTGATACGTTCATACCACTTATGACCAAGGTAAGGATAGTCATATTTGAACTGTCCTTTATATGTAAAACCCATCTGTTCCATTGCTTCGTCAAGTTTACCTACTGGATTATCCAACCTTATATCAATCATTATTTCTTCCATCGTGATTCACTCCATTCTGTTTAAATTACTGTTTTATTCATCCTTAGAAAATTGTCTATTGAAAAGTTCAATCGCTCTATCATAGGTTGCTAATTGTGCGAGATGTTTGTCAATATTACTGCCATTTCCTTGCAAGCCATCCGATATATATAATTGCTGATTGTTTTTTAACTTTGATTCTAAATTATCTAACATGTTACGAATGCTTGAAATTTCATTCTCTAATCGCATTTTAGCCTGTTCTCTTTCTGCTTCAAGTATAACTAGGTTCCTATTTTCTTTCGTCATATCATTCTCTTTCATTTCAATCTCCCCGTTCTTCAATTTGTTTTATGCATATTATTTGTATTTGTTATTTATATTATAACTTGATAATCTATAATAATCAATAATTAAATACATATTTTTTGTATTTGATATAGCGTTAATATTAATTGCTCATGAGGGGGTTTGGGGGTGGTGTGAGCAAAAATTGTTCAGGTGAGGAACGAACCGTTTTGAACAATTAGCAGCACCCCCATTCTCTTATTTTATTATTTAATTTATTTTTGTCTCTCTTAAAGACTTAGACGGGAAAACCCTTGGTATTATTGAGCTTTTTTTAGAGTTTAAGAGGTTTATTCTCTTTAACTACCCATTTAACCATTCAATTAATAGCTTCCTCATCCTTAATGAAGGTATGTATACTGTTATTTCTTCACCATCTCTAATTGCAGATCTCCAAATCCATTGTACTAATTCGGATAATGCAAATGCGTCTTGATCAATTGTTATTTGATATTTCTCTTTAAAATAATTATATAGAACAGTGTTAACGTATCTGTTTATTGTATACACTAAATGTTTTTTGTGCTTAAAATCATTTGTAGCTCTTGCATTACATGACACAAACCCTTTTGTATATCCATTTCCCTTTACTTTGTTTTTATGTTCTGAATAAGTCGTCCACATAGCTTCATCACTTGATGACTTAACAATGTTGTTAAAGTAATTGAATACATTGTTCTTTACCTTCTTGATCGCATATGGTGATTTATTTTTATACCAATTAGATGATAATGAATAATCCAATTGGCCAACTGTATTCAAGTTACCTTCATATATTTTTATTTTATTTCTTAATTGAGCCTTTAGAATACTCTCGTATTCAGTATTATGTTTTGTAAACCTGTATTGCCCATCTATAAATTCAGAAACGTATTTTTGATACTTGATATTGTTTATATCATAATAATATCTTTGTATTTGAGCATCAAACATGTAAGTGAGTATGTAAACCTCTTTAAACAACTTGAATATATCTGCAGGAAAATTCCAAATCAATATATTGTCTTTAAAGTACATCAGATTATTGTTTAAAGCCATATCACGGATATCATCATAGCGTGTTTCATAGTCCTTTTTTTCTTCGTTCCATTTGACAAATCCGTCTTCAACATATATTAACTTTGATTCAAATAGTGTAGTAAGATCATGCTTCTTAACGCGTAACTGTTCAACTACTTCCATAACTTCATCTAATATCAATGTATAGTTGCCTGAAAGGATCAGCTCCTTTGTTTCGTCATTAGCATTTTTGAATAGATTATGTGTAGCAACAATATTTTTGTTCTGAGATAAAAGTTCATGAAATGACTCAAACTTATATTGTGTTTTGTCACCTTTCTTCTTTACTTTAGGCTCATAAATTTGTTTACTGTTTATGCTCTTCTTAATACGATCCACTTCATCCAAATACGGTGTAATGAAAATAAAATTTTCATCTGTCCCTGAATTATTCATCATGTCAATTGCTGCAGATGTTTTACCGCTTCCCATAATAGAATCAATTACTTTAACCTTTGCCATATAGTCTCCTTATATTTTAGTTTTGTATCGAAAAATAAGGAACGATAATACTCTTACCGCTCCCTTATTTATAACGCATATTTAATTATCCTTGTGTTGCTGCATGATTAATACTGAATCATCTTGTTTTACTCTGCATATCTCTTCTCTGTACTCTAAAAGGTCTTTATCAATTCTGATAGTTGCTTCTTTGATGGAGTCAATATCTTTCTTGAGCATTTCCAATTCCTTTGTCAGCTGCCGAATAGCATCCAGGAATTTTTTCTCCAATCATCTCACCTCAATGATTTAATTATACCATGAGGCCTATATAATTAGTGTGACTTGTTTCTTAGTTTAAGGAATACAAAATAGATAATCCATAACAATATGGCAATGATACATGTGACTATGAATATTATATTGATTAGTGTTTGTGCTTCGCTGCTGAAGTAATCCTTAATGAGTTGAAACATTAAGAATAAGCCAATGAATGTGATATGGGTAAACCATAATGAGAATCGTTTCATGTTTACAATGTGCTTGATCATGTTATAATATGGGTAGGAACTAAAGGAGAAGTTCATTCCCCTTTAGCTTAGCTCTCATCGGCGTATACGTTGGCGTTGTCTCTTTGGTCGGAGCCGCTTGCGTATACGCTTTTTCTTTTTGCTTGTCCCATTCTTTAGGTTTCTTACCTTCTCAACTATTGTTAGACTGTTGATTGTAAGAACCGTTAAAGATATGAGGAAAGCAACTACGATACCCACTTTCTCAAGCACTATGTACACCTCCTTTCCTATGACTCTATTATAACATAATTCATGATTTTTATATACATATTTTTTATATTTGAAGTAAGTTATTTGTGTGTTGATGGATGGTATTAAGATGCCTTGTGTGCTGTTTGAATGAACAAGAATGTAAATTGGATTGGGAATTGATTAAGGATGCTTAGAGACGTGTTATATTGGTTCTGAGAGCGTGTGAGTGTGATGAGTGGTTAGTGTAGGATAATGATGGGATTAGGAACATTTAATAAGATGCTTTTATTGTATATTCGTGAATTAAGACTAATGCAAGCCATTCCCAGCAGTATTACTCAGATGAACGTTTTTTGTAATGAACTATTATTTTTAACCTATCTGCAATTAGTTCCAAGTCCCATGAACCATGCACTGTAATACTGATGCCGGTGTAAATTTTCCGTATTCTTTCCTCAAGAAGTGATAAATGATACAAGGTAAAGCCTCCTACCAACCAAACGCAAACATATGTTCGTTTTTGTTTTCTAAAGAAAAGCCCCAAAATAGGGCTTTTTATTAATGCTCTAAGTTAATTTTTAAGTCTAGCTTGTCACCTAAAGCCTTTATGTCCTCACTAAATGGAGCAGAGATTCTAAGACGAATTGAATCTAAATCTTTTATATCCTCTTCGTTATCAAAAACATAAATGATGGATCCACTATCATTTACTTTCCCCACGTACTCGTCAAGAAGCTCGTCACTTTCCAACAAAGATGGCTCATCGATTTGTACCCCAGTGCTTGTTGCTAATTGTGCTAGACTTGGTCTGAAACGAACTACTTCATCAGATGTATTTTCTGATTCAATTTGAACATCAATAAAAGGTAGTTGTTCGTTGGCAACAGCCGCAATTACTTTTTTTACAGTAAATTGGATCGGGCCAGTTTTCACAGTGGTTTCTTTATTGCTGATGGCCATTACTTTAGCTGTACCACCATCAATTTCATAAACATCCCCAACTTTTTCAGGACCATTAACTGAGATGTCTTGGCTTTCTGATGTGTTGGTATCAGTTGCATTGTTTGTGTCTTCTGATGATGAAGAAGACTCTTCACTATTTTTGCAAGCTGCGAGCAATATCAGTGAAGTGATTAATAGTAAAATCCCCAATTTTTTAAACAATTTTATTTCCCCTTTTTACTCCAGTTATTTTTTCTTTTTCTTTCGTCTAACTTAATGAATGTTAAACAGTTTGTTTTACAGTATAAACCCGTCCTGAACCCTTGGTATATCTATGTTTTTTGAGGGTGTCAAAACTTTAACTTTACACTTTGTTTTCTTTTTATTAAACAAATGTTTTACCAGAAGAATTAAAGAATTAAGAATAGCTACTGATGTTCGTCGAACTCTTTTTTTAAAAGATAATACAGTAACTCTTTAGCTTGCTCTTCCGAGATCATTCCATTACATCCAGCAATTAAAGTCTCTGGATCATTTAAGATCTCATCTATAACAAATTGTGGATGTGTGCCTTTTAAAAGAAAGTCAGTAGATACTCCTAATATATCGCTTAATTTAGTAAGGGTTTTTAAATCAGGTTCAGCCTTACCAATTTCATATTTCCCATATCCCTGTCTCGTAATTCCTAAGAAATCCGCCATCCGTTGCTGGCTATATCCTTTGGAGGTACGGCATTTTTTTAAACGTTCTCCAAACATAGTAGGTTCCTCACTTTGACAATTATTATATAAGCAAATAGTTTCGTAAACAAAAAGAAGCAAAAAGTTTCATAAAATATATCGGAAGAAACTAAAGGTTTCTTTAATTATTAACAGTGTAGAAACAAACTGTTTACAGAAGGAGATTTTGATTTAAAAAAGAGAGCCTTAGTTAAAGACAAGTTGCTGACTACCTTTCAAGGCTGAGATGGTCAGTAAATACAAGGGTTATATATGAAGATATGATATAGTAATGTAAGTGGATAAGAATAAATTATGTCTTCGATTCCCTCGGATTCGTTATAAATACGATTATTTTTAATGAATGGGTATTCATTTTCAAATTACTAATCAATTTATTTTTTTAAAATTAATTCTTGTGTTTGGCCTGGAATTATGTTAGCACTGTTGTAGACCTACCCAAGTCATCAAATGCACGTATAATGTTCCTTATACACGCATTACAATACCAATATATGGGGGTATATTTACATCTAATGGTAAATTTAAAGGAACAAATGTACCCATAGCACTTCCATTTCCACACCCTATCCAAATTTTCATTTTCCTAATCCCACCTCAAAATCAACCTTTTTCACATCGTAATCGCTATCGTAAAAGCCTTTTATATCAACGTTTTCCCCTTTTCAAATTACCTCGTTTTCTTCAATATTTAGATAAAGCAACCACTTCCCCCTACTCTCACTTATGCTTTACGATCGTTTATCCCCTAATTACCATTCGATACAGCAAATACCCTTATGTTTACTGGATTTTTAAGCTCTTTAAATATTTTTACGATAGGCATGTTTTTAGATTATGATAATCACTCCGTCTCTATATGCACAGAATGCACCTCAATAACCTGGAGATGTTAACACACTAGTGAAAAAACAATAGACAAATACAAATAATATGTATATAATAAATTCATGAGAAGGGGGTGAGATAATGCAAAAGGATTCAGAGAAAGTAACGTACATGTTTAGTAATTTAATTGGATTTTTAGAGACTACTATTATTGAAGGAACTGCTTCACAAGATGAAAACATTCTTTATGAGGACTATAAACTTTTTGGAACAATCGATAAACAGAGCTATACATACAAAAATCTTGTACATAAGTATCTAAAAAGCGACTATTAAATCAAAAAATATGCATAAAAGTAATGAGGGGAGAATTTATTGAAAGGAAAAAAAGACGGTCTAAATAAGCAAGTACATATTTACAGTATTGATACTTCTGCTTTTTATAATGATCAAGAAAACAAATTACATAACAAGATTTTAAAATCATATAGGTACAGAGATCATCTCAAAAAACTTGAACATGTTGATAAAAAACATAAGAAGTACATAACGCAAAGGATTATTTCCTTAAAAGAAAATCTTTATAACGCCTTTAACAATCATAATCAAATAAGAACACTTAGAACAGATTCCCTGAAAGATAATAATGTGATTTCATTATTTGATTCTGTCTTAACTCGAACGTTGGGAATCAAAGAAAACTCTCTCTCTGAAGAGATCATGGTTGTCCAAACTTATCACTTTCAAATTTTAAGGGACATTATTGATAAAGGATTCATACATAACAATGAGAAATACGTTTATTTCACTAGCAGTGCCGGTCAAATACGAACCAAAAAATCTTGTTTTATCAAGCAAAGCACCTTAGATAAGTATCAAAATGCTTTAACTTGTGGCCTTAGTGTGGAGCAAATCAATGCTCAAGGTGGAAGCAGCATAAACAAATGGAATAGCTACATGGCCTTATCTAATAGCGCCAGCAGTCCATGGAAAATTGATATTGATAAAACAATTGTCGTAAATGACTTAGAAACAAAGGTTACCAGCCAGGTTGATTATATTGACCGTGATACATATGAAATCACTCGTAAAGTTATGGATATTCCTATAGAACATACAGATGGTTGCGGAATGATGCTTCCTAGTTTGAGTCAGAAAAGCTTTATGGTCAGATTACCTTGGGTTAAGGGTCTACTTGTTCCATTTGATTTTAGAAAGTTTGCTGAAAAACACAGTTCATTTATAGTTAAGGACGTCTACGGTAAAGAATGGGACATTATTAAAGATGATATCCAAATAATTTTTACGAAAAGCCAGTTTAAGATGTGGAAGTACTATGATTCTTGGGATGATTATCGCTCTAAATTTAAAAAGTATGGATGTTTAGGAGCTAAATTAAATGAAGAAGATCCATCTGTTGAGGGAAAACTGACTTACCAGATGCTACAAACACTCACTGATATCACAGATGAGGAATTAAAACAAATCAGCTCAAAGACTGTTATTGAGATTACTCAATTAGGCACTGATAAAGAAACAATGATGAAAGTTTTGGGGGCTACCGAGAAAAATAAACATAAGACAAGCCTTCAAGAAGCTCTACTAATATATCCTGAGCTGCTAAATGATGATCATACCAAAGAAATCATTAAGAATAAGAAGAAGAGTATGATTAAGGACGCCAAATCAGGAAAATTACTTGTCAGTGATGCTAGGTATACATATTTATGTCCTGATCTATATGCTTTTTGTGAAAGACTGTTTCTTGGAATTGAGAATCCAAAAGGACTTCTCACCGGCAGCAATGTTTATTGTTCTTTATATGATGAAGGGCATATTGATATCCTCCGCTCCCCTCACCTATACAGAGAACATGGAGTTAGATGGAACAAGAAAGACGAGGAATATGAAAAGTGGTTCATTACCCCAGGTGTTTATACCAGCATTCATGATCCGATATCCAAGCTGCTGCAGTTTGACAATGACGGGGATAAGGCCTTAATTATTTCTGATGAGCTAATCGTCAATATTGCCAAACGTAATATGAAGAACATCGTTCCTTTGTATTATGAAATGTCTGTAGCCCAGAAACAAGAGATTAATAGCAGAAACATCTATGAAGCACTAACTCTTGCTTATGGAATCAATATCGGGGAGTACAGTAACAATATCACTAAGATATGGAACAGTGACAATATAAACCTGGACGTGATCAAATGGTTATGCATGGAGAATAACTTTACTATCGATTTTGCAAAAACCTTATTCATGCCCACCCGCCCTGATCATGTTGATGAGAAAATCAAAGACTACATAAAAAATAAAGTGCCCCACTTTTTCATCAATGCAAAGGATAAAGAAGAACATAGCGTAGAATCGATTAATGAAAGTACAGTAAATAAGTTAGACTCCATTATCCCTTCTGATCGAATTAATTTCGCAGCTGTTGCAGGAAAGTTCGATTATCGTTTCCTGCTTAAGAACAAGGAGATTAAAGTGGACGATGCAATTATTAGTGAATACAAACGTTTAGACCAGAACAAGAAATGGCTGATGAATGATGAAGACATTAAGCCTGGACAAAAACTTTATGTTTATAAGGTTATAAAAGACAGATTGATGAAGGTTCACAACGACGAGCAATATGTTTCTGATGTTTTGGTTAAGCATTTATATAAAAAGAAAAGCAAATTTAAATCAACATTATGGGAGTGCTTTGGCCAGACTCTATTAGAGAATCTAAGACATAACTTAAAGACTTATAGAGGATGCTGTAGTTGCGGTAAGATGTTCAAATCAGCATCGAACAAGGCGAAATATTGTCCAACCTGTGCAAAGAAAATAGCACAAAAGCAAAAAAACAAGTGGAAAAGGGATAAATGGAGGAAAGAAGAAAAATAGAAAGTCCCTTCAGCCTTACTCCCCCAAGGGGTACAGCGATTTTACCGAAAAAAGTTCAACAAAAAAAGTGCCTTAAACCCTTGATGCGACTGGTCTGGAAGCCCCTTTTGAGATAATCGCCATAAGGGAGAAAGAAAGCTAATTTCCACATATAAGGGTGAGTAAGTCTCCCGTTTTTTCAAAAAATCACAAACGTTACAGTAATTATACTTTAACACAAAAATAAACAAAATCACTAGGAGGAATTAATACATGAACAAAACAGAATTTGTTGGAGCAGTTGCAGAAAAATTAGGAGTTACTAAGAAAGAAGCTACGCCAAAAGTAGAAGCAGTATTTGATGTTATTGTTGAAACACTAGCAAAAGGTGAATCAATCAAGATTCCTGGAGTTGGTACATTTGAAGTCCGCGAACGTGCAGCACGTAAAGGGAGAAATCCGCAATCAGGCGAGGAAATTGATATTCCAGCAACAAAAGCACCTGCCTTCAAGGCTGCAAAAGCTCTCAAAGATGCAGTGAAAGCTTAATAATCTATGCGGTGTATTGCTTCGGCTTGCACTTAGGGAAGGTAGATGCGTCTCCCTTCCCTTTAAATAATGCCCTTGTAAGCTTTGATGCTTATTATGCGGTCAACAAAATTTTTCCGGGTAAACGAGGCTTTGAAATTACATACCCTCGTAAAATAAGTGATATGGTTTTGGGCGCTTGATCACCGCTCTCATTTCACAGAAAAGGATTATTTTCGGTCTTGCCTTTTCATTTTCACTTAGGAACATATTCGCTATTTATTCGCTACTTTTCCTTCAAGAAACTTACCTTTCGCAATGCACATACCTCCTTACACGGGTCAGAGAAAACTGTGCAAAATAAATGGCGAGCGTTTGAGACGCTTTGTTTCTCAATAAGGCGTGTAACCTGACAAGGGAGACTGAAAATGCCATTGAGAAGGCTTATAATGGGTCTTTCCTTCTCATTATTGGTGTTTCGCCACCATAAAGTGTCGAGGTTTAGAGTTAGTATTTCATTGTCTGATCGAGAGTAGCCGATTAATCCCGCGTGGGGGACACTAAAGATACCGCGATACGTCCACAGCTTTGGGATTCCTTCCAAAGCCGCTACTAATCAAGGCTTCACTGTGAATTCAGAAATTTTACACAGTTCTTAAATGAATTAGCTCAACTGCCAGGTGTAGAAGGAGCCAGCTGGATTTCGCACAGCGATAACCAGCCTTTTATGCTCATGTACCATGATGTACAAGGAGTTCCTGAAGACGTCATTATGACGTCTTTTGTTATTTTCTGATTTCCCTGTCAATCCGAAGGCTTGAAGTCCTATGTGAGCTACTGACGTAGGTGAGATGGGTAAGAAAATAATTAGAACAATAGAAATTAAAAGTCATTCACTCTTTTTTTTAGCTTTTATTTTGTCATAACCAAACATAAAGCCAAAAGCTATCATTATTGCCCCACCAAATCGAAGATATTGGTGATATTCAAAATCTTTAAAAACAGTAACCGCTCCAACTACCAACAAAACACCTATTATAATAAAGGCATTCAAAACTTTGTCTATCAAAAAAAACACCTCTTTTTCAAATTCATCTACACTTCATTATACCTATTGTGGATTATTTTACCATACAGAACAGTTTTTGATAACTGGAATAGGTCTGTAATTCAAATGTACGCAAGTTATCAATAATCTCCTTCGGGCGTTTCCCCAACGCCTATCCGACTTACCTTTTCATCTCCTTTATATCCCCTTTTCGGACGTTACCGATGCTTCGGATCATCGGGCTTCCGAAGGAGCTTATTGTACGTAATTAGAAAATTATTGGAGGAATTTATATGGCAAGCAAAAAAGTACATCAAATTAATGTTAAAGGCTTTTTCGATATGGACGTAATGGAAGTTACTGAACAAACTAAAGAAGCTGAATACACATATGACTTCAAAGAAATTCTTTCAGAGTTTAATGGAAAGAATGTTTCAATTACTGTAAAAGAAGAAAATGAACTTCCTGTTAAAGACGTTGAGTAAGGCGGTGACTGAATGATCGATCCTGTTCAAACTAAGCGTCACTCAGATGAAAACCTTAAAGAATGGAAAATAAGAATCTGCTCTAATAAAGACATTTATAATCTAAACTGGGAAGAAATCAAAGAGTTGATCAACAAGGAAACTGGCGAATCTAAAGGTGAATCAGCTTATAGAAAATGGTTCAATAACTTCATTGAAGGAGTTGAATACCAAAAAGAAAAGTCAGCTGAATCAAATAATTCTCTCCTTGAATTGGAACTGAAAAAGGTTGAAATCATGGAAGAGAGAAAAAAGCTTCAAGCTGTAAAGCATGAAATACATAAAAACACACGTGTCAAAGGTCGAACAGAGCTTCTATATGAAAATGTAACTGAAGCAATTGAGAAAGTAGGTACTCTCCCTCCCCCTTCCTTCTATCCATTAAATAAGAACGAAAGAAAAAGAGCTGCTGTTCTAGGGTTTGGAGATGAACACTTCGGGAAGCAATTTAAAAGCAACAACAATGAATACAACGAACAGATTTATTTGCAGCGTATGAATCAGATTCTTTCTGAAACTGTTGAGTACATTCAAGAAGAAAATTTAGATGAGCTGGTCGTGTTAAATGGTGCTGACAGTGTTGAAGGTATGGCATTGCGCGTATCGCAATTAACTGCCCTTCAGTACGGGTTTATTGACCAAGTGATAAAATACTCTAGGTACAAAGCTGAATGGCTTTTAGAACTTTCTAAGCACGTCAAAATTAAGTACATACATATCCCTTCTGCAAATCATACTGAACTAAGATTACATAATACAAATCGCTCGGAAATGCCTAAAGAAGATGTAGAGCGTATTATAGCTACTTATATCCATGACGTACTCAAAGACAATGAGCGAATTGAAGTTCCTTTATACGACGAAGGAATTGTGGATTTTAAATTACTTGAATTTGAAATTGTCGCATGTCACGGACACCAGATTAAAAACAAAAAGAATGCCATTCGTGACATCTCACAGATGAAACGAAAATTCTACGATTACATGTACATCTCCCACTTCCACCACGGAAACATGCTCACTGTAGGTGAAGCAGCCACTCATAATATCCAAGTTATTCAACTCCCTTCTGTAATGGGTTCCGATGAATACAGTGACAGCTTAATGACAGGTGCCAAAGCTGGAGCAAACCTTTCAATTTATGAGTCCGGTAAAGGTCGGATTATTCAATACGATTACATATTAAATTAAAGAAGGCTCCTATTAGGCCTTCTTTAATTAGGTTTATCTTGTAAATCCCTCTAAGTCTTTAACGTGAGTAGATACATCTTTTATAAAGTCAATTGTTTCAGGCGAATCATTCAAGTAATCAACTGTCAATAATTCCTTTTCTTTAATCTCACTGATGAGATTTCTAATAACATTTTGAAGCTCAGTTTTTTTATCTGTAATGAAATAATACTTAACTCGATTACCTTCACGTGAAATTCCTAATCGATCAACTGGCTGTGTAGATAATTTATTTAATACACCTCGAAGAACTCCATTTCTATATTCACCATTCTTAACAAGTTCAGGTATCTTTTTTGCTAGTTCTTCAAGCAGCTCTTTTTCTGTAAGAGGGTGTTTTGAACCCTTTAAAATCACTGGTATATTTTTACGTACAAGATCTGATAATGTAACTTTGTTTTCCATAACGTGATCTCCCCTTTAGATATCGTAATACATAAATAGTGTAATCCACTTTTTTATCAGATGTCAACATCCAATAGTGGATTTTTAAACCTAAAGTTATAATCTTTTTTGATAAAACTTTAATTTTATTTAGATTGGAGTCGCATTAATGGTTGACTGCAAAAAGGATTATTAAAGTAATACAAAAAAAACGATTGAGGATGAAGAAGAAAATGACGAATGAAGACTTTAAATATCTGAATAAGCACTTAGAAACACTTGCCCAACTCAAGCAGTCTGGATACAAATGTGATAAAGAGATATCTACTGTTATTAGTAAATTACATAAACTAATGGGACTTGCATCAAAATCAAAAGTTAATTTTTACACTTTAGGTAGCAATGTTGAAAACGAAAACATTCCTGGTTATAAAATAGGCGTAGATTTTCCAAAAGGAAATAGGTTGTTAATCGTTGATCCCCGGACAGACTATACAACAGTTTTACTTGTTAATGTTAATGAATCCAAATTTGAAAATATTAAAAGAAGAATTGCACCTCAGACATTCGGATATCAAGCAGACCTATTGGTTCAGATTTTAAAAGAAAAACGCCCTGACAAACTGTTGATTGATACATGTGGAATTGGTAAAGGATTAATGGACATGGTGATTGAAAAGTTAAAAACCCAAGATATCGAAATGTCTCCTAGTGGTGATTTGACCTATAGTTAAACACCTTTTTAGAACGCCCAGCGATGATTGCGGTACTCCCCTTCCGCTCTATTGCTGGGCGTTTCATAAAATGTGTTTACATCAACTTTATGGAGGTGAAATGGTGGGTCGGAAACCTAAAGAAAAAGAAAAACTGTTATGTGCTGCATGTCAAAAGGAAAAAGACAAAGATTCTGGCTTTTATAATTCCCGCAGCAAGCTTTACGAAAAAATAGGAAAAGTACCAATTTGTAAATCTTGTCTCAAGAAAAATATTGATTACAGCAACATGGACTCTGTATACACCGTCTTACAGCAAATCGATGTCAAATTTGATCCTTTATACTGGGAGCAAGCAGTTCAAAGAAAAACTGACACATTTAGTGCATATATGACAATGGCAAATTCCCTAAAGCAGTTTAATGGAACTGGTTGGAAGGACAGTATTCTAGAACAACAACAAGAAAAAGCTATTGCTGCCGAAACTCAGCGTGATTCAGTAGAACAAGTCTCAGATGAAATAATTGATAAATGGGGAATTGGATATACACCCGATGAATACCACCAGTTTGAAAGGAAGTACAACAAACTCATTCGAAATTATGGAGAAAAAACCGCTCTCCATACTGAGGGATTACTCTCCTATATTCGCTTTCGTGTCAAAGAAGAACTAGCTACAGCTAAGGGTGAAGTAAAGGAAGCTAAAGAGTGGGGTCAAATGGCTTCAAAAGCAGCTACTGACGCAAAGATCAACGTTTCTCAGTTAAGCAAAAGCGATATTAGTGGCGGTGTGGATGTGCTTTCACAACTCTTCGAAGCAGTTGAAACTGAATTAGGCATCATCCCTCTCCTTCCCCGCCTAACCGCTCAACCTTACGATGATGCTGATTTAATCATTTGGGCCATAATCAATTATTACAGAAGACTAGAGGATAAAGAAAAAGTAGCTTATAAAGACATATATCATTTTTACGATGAGATGCTCGAAGAAGATTTCAAATCGAAGGGGCTAACTACAGAAGAAATTGAAAACTTGAAAAAAGCACGAAATAACGTTTTCCGTGACTTAGAAGATGTGTATAAAGAGCCACTTTACGACACTGGGGATGAAGAATAATGGCAAGCTACAAAAACTTCACCTCCAAGAACAATAAACATACAAAAAATCGAACAGATATTTATGAATCCTCATTTGAAACTCCAGTAAATCCCAATGATAGCTCTAACTTAATACAGAAAAACATTTCAAAATGGGCAGAATTCACCTCCTTCATTCGTTTTTATCCTGATATTTTTTATGACATGTTAAAACCCGAAGTTGGTGGAATTGAACTTGATTTATACCAAAGAGTTATGATGAGAACCCTAAGTCGCTTCCCTCAAAATTACTTCTGTATTCCTCGCGGTGGATCAAAAACCCTCACTCAAATCATGGTTGCGTACCATACAGCAATCTGCTTCCCAAATGTCACATTAGCAATAACCGCTTCAACCAAAGAATCTGCGGTTAAAATTTGGAAAGAAAAACATGATGAAATTTTAAGGTTCTATCCTTCTATTGCAGATGAAATCAAAAGCGAAAGTTTTTCCAAAGATACTGGAAGAGTTGAATTTCAAAATGGCGCAATTATCGATAACCTAGCCAATGCCCAATCTTCAAAGGGATTACGTAGAAGACGTGGCTCTCTTGAAGAATCTGCATTAATCGATAAAGATCTCTATGATGATGCCATTGAACCAATATTCAATATTCCACGAACTACAATGACTGGTGAAATTGATCCTGCAGAATTAAATGGTCAAATAAACCGTTTTTCAACATCAGGATACAAAAACTCTGATGAATACGAAAAGATTCTTACTATGGTTAAAGAAACTGGTGACTTGAAAGGCTCCTTTGTGTTTGGATCTGATTGGAGAATTCCTATCCACTTTGGTCGTCAAAAAATGTCCACGATTAATAAAGCCAGACAAGGAAACGTTACCCGTTTTCGACAAAATTACCTTTGTGATTGGATTGGTGCAAGTGACGGAGCTTTAATCAACATCAGTAAATTAATTAAAGCCAGAACTATTACACAACCAGAGCTATCTTGTCCTCGGGATAAAAACAAAAACTTTTTGCTTAATGAGTATGTTATTGGTGTAGACGTTGCACGTTCTGCAGCTGAGTCAAACAACAAAACGGCTATTATTGTTTTAAAAATTATTAGGAATAGTAACAACCTTATTAGACAAGTTCAAGTAGTTAATATCATTGAACCACCTAATGGATTAAGCTTTAAGGAACAATCCATCATGGTGAAAAGAGTATTTAAAAATTATGGCGGAAACCAAGACCTCTCACTCTCTAGAGTCAAAGCTGTTGTTGTTGATGGTAATGGAGTCGGCGGTGGATTAATCGACCGATTATTAGAAGATGTTACTGATCCTGAAACAAATGAAGAGCTTGGATGTTGGGCTACAATTAACACTGATCAAAAACCAGACGTGCCTAATTCACCTGAAGTCGTTTACAATCTAAAATCACAAGGTATAAACCAGGATATTATCACCCAGTTTTTAGACTATGTTGAATCGGGGAAGTTAAAGTTACTCAAAGCTTTCGAAGATATCAAAAACCAAAAAGACATTGCAGACGATGTTATGGTTGAAGCAGCATGTATTCAAACTCAGTTGTTTATTGACGAAGTGGCCAACCTACGGATCAAGAAAAACCAAAATTCTTTTACTGTAGAACAGGTTGTAAAACGTATCGATAAAGACAGATACAGTGCGATTGCTTACGCCTTATATTACATTGCTCAATTTTTAGAGAAAGAGGAATCCGATGAAGAGTATTCATTTGGGTTCTTTTTTAATTAGGTGAAAAATGGATACCCAAAAAGAGCCGTCTTATGAATATAATACTGATTTATCAAACCTGGATTCGCTATTCTTCAATACCTCAAATACTTCAGTTTCATATGATCGAGTGAAAACTTGGCTTAATAATCACAACCTTTATAACAAACAAATTCGAAATGCCTCAAAATTTCTTTATAATTCAAATGGTATTTACAGAAATGTAATTGACTACATGGTTTCGCTCCCTACTCTAGATAGAGTTGTCTATGGGAACTCAAATGATCATAGTCAATTAAAATTGGACAAACGAACATATGAAATCGCGTTAAGAAAAATAAATGACAAAAATATTGTCCGAGATTCACTTAGAAAACTAAGTCTTTACGGCACATCTTTCCACTATTTTGAATCAATTGTAGCCGACAACTTTCCTAAAACACTTAGTGATTATGAAGTTGATTCCATATCTGAAATCAACGATGCACAAGAGTTCAATTGTTCTATCCTCTCGCTCCCTATCGATTACTGTAAAATTGTCGGGAGAAAAAACTCTTCTTATTTAGTGGCTTTTGATGTCTCCTACTTTGATCAATTCACAAGCAAAGGGAGATCTTTAAAACTTAAAAGGTGGCCAAAGGAATTTAGACAAGGTTATGTTGAGTACAAAAAAGATCTCAATAAACGTTGGCTCGTATTAGACAACAATAAGACAATCACCGTTAAAGGCAGTGCTGATATGGAAGATCAATGGGGACGACCGATTGGACTAGCTGCATTTGTTGATATGGTTTATGACGATTATTTTGTTGATACAAAAAGAAACATCCTTGATGATTTGAACAGTACATTAATTTATCAAACATTGCCCGAAGGTGAAAAGAAAGGTGTTTCTTCCTTAACGCAAAAGCAACAAGAGCAACAGCACAACAGCATCAAAAATGCCTTAGTTTCTAAAGGCGCTGTCAAAGGGATAAAATTCTTCTCTTTGGCCTCAGGCACTAAGCTAGACAAACTTGAGACAAACGTTGATTTCCTTAAAGTCAAAGGTGAAGATGAATTAATAAAACGAATATCAACTAACTTAGGTTTTGCAGGTTCAGCGTTAAATGGTCAAGACGGAAATTATTCCTCTCAATCTACAAACATTGAAATGGTGTCCTCACAAATTTTCTCCTGGTTAGAACAGATCTCTAGTGAGTTTAACAAAGTCATTAATGCAAATATCATTAATAATCCCAAGTCTTATGTGGAAGTTTACTATCTCCCCCTTACCCACGTTAACCGCAAAGAAAAAGTGCAAAATATGAAAGACTTGTACACGAGTGGCCGAGGAAGTTTGACTGCTTGGATAGCAGCTACTGGGTGGAATCCTGATGCCTACTTATCATTAATGGAATATGAAAAAGAAGAAGGATTCGATGAGAAGTTCCCTGTTCATGCCACCTCCTACACTATGAGTAAGAATGATAAATCTGCTGGTCGTCCCGAAGACGATAGTTCTCAAAATGAAAACACGATCAAATCCAAAACAAATAACAGTAACGGTACGCCCTCTGGCTTATGAAGGGAGGTGAATTAATATTTGAGAAGTGCAATCTTAGAGATTAATAATCAACGAAAAGTAAGTGGACGAACCTTTGTAAAGTGGGTTGTTCTTGAAATACATGAAAACAATACCCAATACAATAAAAACGGTATTACCTGGATCGAAAAACACGTTAATGCAAACTTAAATTCCATTAAGGATATGCCGCTGTGTGTAGAATTTATTGATTGTGAAAACAGTGAGCCATTTGGTCATGGCATGACAGAAATTAAAGATGGAACTCCCCTGTTTGAAAACAGCACTGTAGTTGGTGTTACAACCAATGGATATATCGACACTATAGAAGTAAATGGTCAACAAAAAAGAGTGTTAATTGGTGAAGGCTTTATTTACAACCAAAGGTACCCTAAGTTTGTACAATGGCTTAAATCGAAAATGTTTGATGGCGAATTCCCTGAGACCTCAGTAGAAATTTCTGCTGTTGAAGGCAGCTCTTCAATTGAGTATGACGGTGGGTATAAAGAAAAAGGTCGTATACCTATGAGATTTGATTTCACCGGCGACGCAATTCTCGGAATTGACCCAGCTGATGATGCTGCTGTCTTACTGGAACTAAATAATAATCACAAGGAGGAACAGTCAATGGCAAAAACACAAGATGAAGCATTAGTTGAATTGAATAATAAGCTAAACATTGAGAATAAAGCACTTGAAACAAAAGTGACTGAACTTAATGAGGCGCTCAAGAAAAAAGATGAGGAGTTAAATGCTGCAGTAAAAGCAGCTAAAGATGAGAAAGCAAAAGTTGAGGAGAAAGAAAAAGAAATCAAAAAAGCAAAAGAAGAAAAAGAAAAAGCTGATGCTGAGTTGAATTCACTGAAAGAATTCAAACAAAACGCAGAAAACGAAAAGCTAAAAAGTGAACTAAATCAAGATCTCAATAAATATACAGAGAAAGAAAAATCGGTCGCGAAAGAAAAAATCGAACTCTTCTCCAAATCCCCTTCGTTTGAGCTAAAGACACAAATTCTCTCTGAAATTAACTCTTCAATTGCTCAATCATTTATTGCACAACGTCAAAAGAATCAATCAACTGAAACAAATAGCACTAATGATAAAGACATTTTTTCAGAAATTAATGATGCTGGACAAGAAAGTTCAGTATCTATTGATGATCTCTATTAAGATAAAATAACACTTTTATAGAAATGAGGAATTTATATGTTCAAGTTTGGAACTATTGGTGCCTTCAAACAGGTGCGAAATAACCCGCGTTGTAAAGCAACAAAAGATTTAGTGCCTGGCTTGGTTGTGTTACCAGATGACTCTACTGGCCTGGCGCCTACCCCTGCCGATGCTACAGCAGCAAAGGGCGACATTTATGTTGTTGGCAATATCATTGATAAACCTGAGGTTAGAAACAAAGCTGATTTTAAAGTATTGAAAGATGAATACGTTCGTGCTTTCCGTGTAACTGATTTGGCTGACCTACCAGTTGAATTGAGTCAAGATACAGTTCAAGGTTTTGATGCTCTCATTGTGGGCGATGTTATTGTCCCAGCAGGTGATGGAACTGGTCAATGGACTAAAGCTGGAGAAGATGTTGCTGATTATAAAGTTAAGCTTAAAGTTCTTGAAAAAACTACATTCGGTGGTAAAGGTCTGTACTTAAAAGTACAAGCCTAATCCCTAACTTTTGGAGGTAAAACTTATGAAAATTGAACTTAATAACGTAAAACGGGATTCAGATGTGTTTGCTAATCCCAAGTTAAATTCAAAATCGCCAATTATTGAGATCTTCTCTGCAATTGCAACAGGAAAAGATATTTCTAAATTCGGTAATAAAGCCGATACAGTTATGAAACATGTCAAAGATTTAGCAGCTCAAGCTGTACTAGGAAACCCTGTGGCAAAAGCTGAAATAAATACAATTGTTAGCTTGGCAATTGAACCTAAACTTATTTCAGCTGTTAAATTATTTGATTTCATGGGTACTTTTAGACAAATCGGTTATGATCAACAACCAATGATGACTACATACGCACACGAATCAATTAGAAGTGGTTTCCAAGCTTCTCGTGGAGACGTTCCTTTTGCTACTACAACTTGGAACGAATACCCTATTGGAACACAGACTATTTCAGCAGGCTATGCTGTTAATTACCGTGAAATCCAAAGTGGAAACCTAGATAAAGTTGCTGAAGGTATGGAACAAGTTCAGACCGATATGATGAATAAAGCTATGTATTATGTCGTAAATGAAATGTACAACGCCATTAAGTCAGCTACCGGTGTTAAATATTTCTCGGAAAATGCCGGTATTCAAAAATCTGCAGTTGATGACACTATTAAGAAGGTTCGTAGATTCGGTCAACCATCTATCGTTGGTGATTATTCTGTTGTTTCTCAGTTAAATGATTTTGCTGGATTCCAAGCAGTCGCCGGAGATGCGACTAGTACTAAATTGCCTGAATCAGTAATGGATGAAATCCGCAAGACAGGTTTACTGAGTACTTATAAAGGTTCTTCTGTTGTTGAATTACCTAATGCATACAACCTCACTGAACTTAACAAGACTGGAGATAACTTCAAAACTTACCTTCCTGAAGGTCTTCTATTCTTCATTCCTCAAGGTGCAAAATCTCCTCTTCAAGTATTCCAACGTGGTGGATTAACTTCTATGACAGGTAACGATATCGTGTCTGGTACAGAGATTACTCGATTTGACATGGAAATCGGTGCAGGTGTAGCTAAAGGACAAGAATATCAAATCGGATTAATCCGTGATGAAAATTTCGAAATCACACCTGAATAAAATCATTATGGAGGGCATTGTCCCTCCTAAGTAAAATTATGGAGGGTATTATGTCAATTAATTTAGATAAGAAAATCGCTATTAAAAATTTGTGCTCGTGGGACTTATATTTCAAAAAATTAGAAAGCCATGGAGATTTCCGTTTACCTGCTAATGGCATTCGTCAAATTACAGTAGGTGAAGTTCAGTCTCAAGTTTTTGATAATGTGAAAATGTTTGTAGGCACTGATGGGCAAGGGTCTCATGCGAAAATTTTCATTGATGATAAAGAAACTAGGGTTCACCTTGGGTTTGAGGCTGCTGAAAATGACAGTGAGCAAGAAGTGATCACACCTGAAAGAATCAAGCAGATTTTAGCTTACAAAACTCAGAAAACATTCGAAGAAAATGTAACTAAAGATATCAAACTAGAATCCGAAAAAGCTCAGTTATTTGAAATTGCAAAGAAAGAAAAAGTAAATGACTATAAAAAGATCAAGTTTATCGAAGAATTTACTGGTTTTAAGTTTGATACAGAATCATAAGGAGTGATTTAATGACGCCTTATGAAAAAATTATCAATGTTTTTCATTCTTTGTTTCAATCGAACGAAGTGTTGCCGGAGGGTCTTGAAAAACAGTTTTTGATTAATGCTATTAGCGATTACGAAACAGATCTTACAGATCTTGGTTTCCATGAAGAAACTAATACGTTTGATGTCAAACTTTCAAGAGCTCAAACCCAATTACTCGGAATGCTTATGTACAGAGGATATTTAGGCAGATACAGAGATAGAGCTCTCAAGTTGAATAACGTAATTGGACGAGATATTCAATTAACAGGCTTAGCAAACACAAAAGCACAAGTAAATAGAGCATATGAGAGCTTGTGTGATGATATTGATCAAAAAATTAGCAAGCTTAAAACCAATAATTTCGAGTGAGGTGCTTAGATGTCAATAGATTGGTACCTTTCTTCCTCCTCGAATTATTTAAGTGGCTGGGAAAACGATGAATTTAATACGAACAAATATGAAATATTTAAAGAAATTCTTGCGAATTCGCCCGAAACATATGATATTGAGCTCAATCATAAGTCTCAACAGGTAATTATCCAAACAACCCAAGACAGTGAAACTAAGAAAGTGCTTACCGTATTAGGATTGCTTAATCGAGGCGACTTGATTAAATATGATGATAGTTATTGGATTGTTAATTCAAGACCTACAGACAATAAAATGAACGATAGTGCTACTATGAGACAATGTAACACCTCATTTTTTCTAACCTCAGAAGACAAGTTAGTCGATACTGGCAAAATTAACGAAATCACCGGTAAGCCAATTTATGAAAAAGTACCTGGTGAAAAAACTGAAGTCCCCTGCATATTCGAAAGGACAACTTCAATAAATGGCACTGAATTGGCGGTAAATCTTCCGGATGGTCAAGCAAACATTACAATTCCTTATCTTGTTCATGAAAAATTGAAAATCGGACTTACCCTCACCTTCTTTGGCGAAGATTATCAAGTCGATGATATAGACTATTCTAAAGTTTATGGAGACCACGGAACAATAAAATTGGTTGCCAAAAAGAAAGTTGGTGAAAAGACATGAGCATGACTGTTGAACAGATGACAAAAGTCTTCAGATTAGTTATGGATGATGTTGAACTGAATCGGCTCTTGTATTACAAAACTGATCCTCTCTCCCCTTCTCATCCAGATGTTCAATCACTCGAAAATTATTATGACTCCACAAATGACTCTCCCGCTATAATCAATACCATATTCAAGCGAGCACCTAAAACAGATGATCTATCGGATTCACCATTATGTAGGATGTGTATTTATTTAGGGAATGCATTGCCTAAGCCGACAAACCAAAGCTTTATGTTGTTAAATCAAGAATTGATGATCGATGTATACACACACATTAATACATTTGAGATATCTGAGTATCGAAGTTTGAAAATCATCGACAGGGTTTCAAAATTATTTTTCAATAAAAATATTGCTGGTTTTGGTGTAACAGTAGATTATAAACGTTTGCTTATTAGTAATCCCCCTGACGGATATTTGGGCTACAAGATGATCTTTACTTTTGGAGCAAGTAAATGAATGAGTTAAAGGATTTCTTTTTCTTAGGAAAACCGATCCAGACTGAAATAGGTGAGATTGATTTCATCCGCTTAAAAGATTATCCTCTCTACACCAAAGAACTAAGCATGTTGAGGATGAATAAGAAAAGTCTCATTAAAGAATACTCTAGGTTTAATGAGGATGGCTCGCTTGACCCATTTATCATTGAAATGAAAAAGAGAGATCTTTATGAAATTGTACATTCGGTACTCCCTGATTTTCACGAGGCTTATTTCAAAGTTTTTTCAAAAGTAATGATAAACAAGGATTCCCTATCGTTGATTGGAAAACATAATTTTCCCCGTCTCCGTAAACTAATACTAGACATGCATTGTATCACTGAAGACAAGGTCGTTGACAATGATGAACTTCAGGAGTTCCATGATATAAGTAAATCACTCAAGCAACAAGATTCTCAAAGTGATTTAAAGGATATAGTAAGCTGTGTTGCTGCATTTAACGGATACACGTATGAAGAAATATCTGAAATGACGATGTATCAACTATATTTGTCGTTCTACAGGATGGCTGAAGTTATGAATTATAACACAACCACACTTTTTGCTACCGTCTCTCCTGATGTCAAAGTAAGTGATTGGAGCAGTCACATTAATCTTTACAAGGAAGAGTCTTATCACCTGAGCACTAAAGATGCTAAAAATATCGAGCAATTATTTGGAGGCTAATTAACTTTAGTCTCTTTTTATTTTTATTTAGGAGGAAACAATTTGGCAAAACAAACAGTAATCCATGAAGTTGGAAAAATTACAGCTAAACGTCTGAGCGATAATAAGGTTATTGCTTCAGGTGTTACACAAATGACTCAGTTTTCCCAACAAGTTCAACAAGACTTTTTAAAAGGCGGATGGGGTAACCGAGACCTGTATGTTATTAATTCAAGTAAAGAAGTATCGGGTAATGTCCGAAATGCTTTCTTTGATCTTGATTTCATGGCAATGCAGCAAGGCGTAAAAATTGAAAACGAAACAATTTCTGTGTGGGAAGATGAAACCCTAAATGTTAGTGATACTGGTACAGTTACCCTTTCATATCTCCCATTGTCTAAAGTTTCATTAACTAACGAAGATGGAGATCAAATTGAAGTTGACGCTGCATCTAAAACAGTTACTGTGCCCGATACCTTTGCAACCAAGGGTGAAGCTTTAGCAGTTCATTATCAAATTGAAGTTGAAGCCGAGACTGTTGAAATTAACGGTCAAAAATTCTCTGAGAATTACTACTTTGAAATTCACACAATTGAATACGATCCTAAGACTTCAAAAATCTACAGTGACCTTTATATTCAGCTCCCTAAAGTAAACTTCTCTGGTGAAGCAGATATGTCGTTTGAAGCAGGAAATGCATACACTCCGGAAATCGGCTATCGAGCCCTTGCTGATAATAACGGAAAAATCGGTAACTTTGCTCGTGTGAAACGTAAAGCTGATGGGACAAAGGGCGTTGTCACTAGTGATGAAGGAACTGGCTCATCTCAAAGTTCAGATCTTGGCGGAACAACTGAATAATTAAGGAGGCGTTTATTATTGCTTTTTTAAACCAGGACGGTGATAAATACACCTCTGCAAAAGATGATGGGACAGGTAATCCCATAACAGCTGTATCAATTGAACGTTCCACTGTCCCCTTGGAGGTTGGTCTCAATAATGACCAGCCTCTTAATGTTAATGTGGCCAACACTGCACTTGATGTAAATATAACTAATACGGCTTCTGTCCCTGTTTTGGTTAAAAACACTGCAGCAATTAAAACCCAAGTTCAAAAATCCTATTCTGAATTTGTTGTTACTGATGCTGATACCGTAGCTACAGGTGCAACTAAGTCTTATACAGTTGATCTAATCGATTCACTTGGTGTTTTCAGAACTTACGGTGTTGCTATGTACACAACTCAAACAGACAGCTCAAATAGCAAAGTTTTAGCAAGTATTTATTCCGTACCGAAAAACATCCCATTTTATTCTGCAACTACATCAGGTAATGATAATTCTGTTCTATTCAACAGCATTGCTTTTGTTCAGAATTACCCCTTACAAAAACAATTAACTTTCACTGCTCCAAAAATACATCTGACAGTTAAAGCAGCCGGTACAGTTGATCTAACTGGGTTAAAAATCGTTGTATGGGGGATGGAATAATGACATTTGATGAAGTATGTGGTTTGTTCAAACAATTTGATGGTTTGGAACAAAAATTCCTATTGCTATCAGATGGATCCTATATCAGTGTTGATGATTTCAAGCAACGGTTTGAAGGCGACTTCAATGAATACGAACCTTTAAGTTCGCTTCAGTCATCCCCTTCTTCTACCCCAGCTTGGGAAGGTATATGGAATAAGCTACAAGAGGATGGGCTTTTTGAATAAGTCCTCCCCTCTTGTTTTTCTAGATAAAAGACAGTTTTTATACAGATTAAGGAGGTGGAGTTGTTGACAGAAACGGCTGAAAATGTAGTAATCACGATTCCAGACAAAACTTCATTTACTTTTCACGACTCTGCAACAACCGCATCAGAAGGTGAAGAATTTGTAGTGGGTCATTTTCGGGAACTTACTGTTAAGATCTCTGGTTCCTCTACTTCTAGGGAATTAAAATTCTTTTCAATTGATGAAAACGGTGAAAAAACGGAGCTGGGAGCAACGAACAAAACAGACTTCCAATTAGGAACGGGTACTCTAAATACCAATGAAAATTGGGATATTGATATCGCAGGTCTGTATAAAATTATAGTTGAACTAATCTCAGTTAGTGGCGGAGATGTTACAGTGAAAGGAATTGCAGTTAGCTAATGAGTAGCAGCAAATTTGTAGGACAACTTAAACAAAACAACATACAAATCAACAATCTTAAAGATTCCCTATCACGTACTGAAAAACATATGACTGATTATGAAAAAGAATTGTCTAATGAGATTAATTCGTTTATGGAAAGACAAAATTTCGAGCTTAAATCGCACACTGAAGATATAAACAATCCTCACAAGGTGACTAAAACACAAATCGGCCTCGATAAAGTTTTAAATGTGGAACAAGCTTCAAAAACAGAGTTTGACTTACATGCCTCAAACATTGAAAATCCGCATAATGTCACAGCTGCTCAAATTGGACTTAGTAATGTTCTAAATGAAAAGCAAGCTACAAAAGTTGAATTTGATGATCACGTTAAAAATTTATCTAATCCCCATTCTGTAACAAAAGAGCAGATAGGATTAGGGAATGTCACTAATGTTGAACAAGCCAGTAAAACTAATTTTGACAATCATGCGTCTGATAAAACTATTCATGTTTCAGAGGATGATCGAAACAAATGGAATACTGCCGAGGATAATGCCAAAGGCTATACAGATGAACACGCTAGTCGAAAAGATAATCCGCACGGCGTGACAAAAGTCCAAATCGGATTAGGTAACGTTAAAGATGTTGAACAAGCATCATTGACCGACTTTAATGCTCATAATTCTAATTCTATTCGCCACATTACCGCAGATGAACGTTCAAAATGGAATTCTAACCTTAGCTCAGAGTCATTTAATAAAGCAGTCTGGTCTAATATTACATTACAAAATGGAGCCACCGCTGGCACCCGTACTCCTATATATTCTAAATGGGGCAACTTGCTGTTAATCAGAGGACATATCGTAACATCAGCAGACATTATTTTTGGCACAATCCCAACAACTGCTGTACCAATTGGTGGCTCTGTAAATCTAGTTCCAATCAGCGGTACTGGCGGAAGTGCAGGATTAATTATCTATGATACTGGAGAAATGAAAATAAAATATCCAACACCAACTGATTCCTCAAAAGTTACAGGTTATTATTTGGATATTGCTGTTCCGCTACAGTAAACAGCAAGGAGGTTAAAATGGTACAAGTCTATAGATATGATGAAGATTTCATATTTGAAAAACCTATCCTAATTGAAGATGTAAATGAAGGGGATGAGTTTCTTCTTCCAGAGCGTTGCACAGAAATCCAACCTCCTTCTTTTTTTAAAGCAAAGTTTGATATTAACAAACAAGAATGGTTCGAGTCTGCTACCCAGGAGTACATCGATAGCCTAACACCTCTAACTCCTGTTCCAACAGATTTGGACAAAGTAAAGCAACATTTGGGTGACTTGACATTTCAACTCATGATGGGAGGCTTTATTTAATGAATTGGTACGCTATAATTAAGGATTATTACAATGATGGAAACGGGGTTTGGGACGAATACCGAGTTAAGCAAGCTGTTATCAAAGGAAAAATCACACCCGAAGAATACAAAGAAATAACCGGAAAAGATTACATTGAAGACGAGATGTAAATGTGATAATTTGTATTTATGAATATATTAAAAAACTTAATAATTGTATTTCTAATCTTCATAAGTGGATGTTCCAACGCTTCCCACTCTTCTATTAAAGGGGCGGAAAAAACTGAAAATCCTCCCATTAGTAACTACAACCCACTGATTATTGCTCACAGAGGAGCGTCTGGTTTAGAACCAGAACATACCGTATTATCTTACAAACGAGCAATTAAAGATAAGGCAGATTTTATAGAAATTGACCTGAGACAAACTAAAGATGGCAAGTTAGTCGCAATACATGATAAGGATGTTGAAAGAACAACTAATGGAAAAGGAAAAGTACAGGAACTGACTTTGTCACAATTGAAAAAATTCAATGCAGGTAAAGGTCAAAAAATATTGACAATTGAAGAGATTATCAAAGAATTTGGTCTCTCGACCAATTATTACATTGAAACCAGAGAAGATAATAATGGCAATTTAGTAATGGAACAGGAACTTGTCGATATACTGAACAAATATAACTTAATCGCTAAACATAAAGTTGTCTTACAGTCTTTTAGCGAAAAGAGTTTAAAGAAGTTACACTCAATAAATAAAGATATTCCTCTTGTCCGTCTACTTGGTGACGAAGAGGTGAAAAGTTTAACAAGCGATACTCTAAAAAACATCAAAAAATATGCTTATGCAGTTGGCCCTAACGCTAAATTAGTTGATGAGTCAGTTGTAAAGAGAGTCCACGATGCAAATCTAAAAATACATGTGTTCTTTGATGCAGAAAACGAGAAAAAGCTAACCAAGAAAATGCTTGGTTTAAAGGTTGATGGATTGTTTACCAATGATCCAGATTATACTTTAAATGAGCTAAAATAAAATCATATTGAAGTTTTCCAAGACACCCCTTCTTGCGGGTGTCTTTTGTTATGAAGAGGATAAAAAGGAGGAAATAAAATGGCATCAAAAAAGTTGAACTTGGGATTAATCGAGGAAAGCGTCAGTAAATATGACAAGAAAGAAAAAGTCCAATTAACTGATGAGGCGCATGTGTTTATTTATCCACACTTCTCCCCTTCTCGGTTAACAAAAATGTTAGCCGGATTGATTTCTGATCAAGATGAAGCTAAAGAAGCAGGAATCAAATCTTTTAAGGATATAAATCCAGTTCAATGGACTTTCTTTTTACTTATAAAAGAATTTACGGACTTGGGGATTCCAAATGACATTAAAAATAAAGTTAAGTGGTATCTTAAACTTGTAGATTCAGAGTACTTCCCTTTAATTATCAATAGCTTTCCTAAAGAGAGCTTAGAAAAACTGGGTAAAGCCACTGTTATGCTGCAACAAAACATAGATGAGTTATCAAAAAAATCTCAGGAAGAAGCAAATAATCTTATCCTTCAGAAGGTCGAAGAAATTGAAGGCAGTGCTGCCCCACAATGATGGCGAGAAACATTAAGGAAATTAAGGTTATGATTGAACAAGCTACAATTCAGTCTATACATAAATCTTCCTCTAACGTTAAGCAAGTCATGACGAAAACAGGTCAAGATCATGTTGAAGAAGATGTTTACGGCACCTATAGCCCCCTACTCTATGAACGTACAGGAAAGCTTAAAGACGCTTTTATAACCACCAACGAGAGTAACGGGGTATCATTGGATAATATTAGAGAAGATGATGAGAAAGATGTTGCTACAGTCATTGAGACCGGACGGGGTTATACCTACCCTGATTCATATGGATATGGCTACGGTAAACCTCGTCCTTTTATGAAGAAAACCTCTGAGACACTAAAAGATGGACGATTAACTGCAGCGCTAAAAAAAGATTTAAAGGCAGATGGAATTAAAACAGACTAATGGCGGTGAATTAATGGCCAAATCAATTGAAAAGAATATGCTCAGATCTCGAGCAATAAAACTCCCCGAGGTCACGGAATCAATGTGGGAGCAAGTAGATGAAGAGCACAGAAACTTGGTTCAAGAGTTTTTAGATGCTCATTCATTTAGAGATAAAACACGAAAGCAGTATTACTCCTCCCTTCGCCAATTCTTTTGGTGGGTACATACCTCTCTTAACGGGAAAAAACTTTATAAGATCTCAAAGCGTGATTTCATTAGGTATCAAAGTTTCTTAAAGAATCGTGGGATGTCTTCAAGTGGGATTGCTTTAAAAAAAGCCGGTGTATCATCGTTAAATAATTATATCGAAAATGTTGTTGCAGAAGATGATCATAATTATGAGAAATTCAGAAATTTCACCCGCGGGCTTCCAGCTATTCCTAAAACCACTACCTATGAAAAAGTTAAAGTTACATATGATGATTATAAACTGATGATGAACGCCCTAAAAGAGGACGAAAATTATTTGGGGATGGCATGGCTTGCTACTGCCTTTAATGTTGGCGGGCGAAGAGCAGAACTCATACAGTTAAAAACAGAAATATTAGATTACCCTGTTCCAGAGGGTCAGTCATACGTGATGAGTCATAAGGTATTTGGAAAAGGTAAAGGTGAAGGAAAACCTCTTGAGTACATGATTAACACAGAAGCACTGGAGTATCTTCGTTTATGGCATGAAAAACGTGGCTATGATCATGAATACCTCTTCACTACTCAGTATGGCGGAGAGCCTAAACAGATGTCAGAGTCTTGGGCTGATTATTTTTGCTCTGATGTGTTATCAGACATCCTTGGTCGACGTATAAACCCCCACCTCTTTAAAGCTTCGTGCATCACTTATCTCCTAGAAGTTAAGAAAATCAAAATTGAATTGATAAGCAAATATGTAGCTCATCATGAAGATGTCTCAACAACAATCAAGCACTATGATTTACGGGATTTTGAAGAAGAAAAGAATCAAATATTTGTTTAGTTAAAATCCCTCTTTTATTCAGAATCAAGATTCCTCTTTTGAGGGATTTTGCTTATGTATGAAAGCTTTGTAAAGATTCTTACTTTAATTTTCCCATTTATACCCGATAATCACTTTGAGGTGATTTTGAAATGAATAGTGAAACAATAATTGAAAAACTTCTGTCGCTTGATACTGACCAGATGATCCAATATATTGAAATAGACTTAGGATACCGGAATAAAACTGTTGACAGTCGAAAAGAGATTCTGGATTCATTGAGAGGTATTGATAGTGACTCATTAATTTTTATAGAAGCAAGACTTGAGAATCTTCAAAAACAATTTGATCACACTAAACATTTACCATGGATTTTGGCAATTTGGAATATAGCTATCGGGCTATACCAGACGTTATTTAAGTCTTATCCTCTTTTAAATACTTTACTGGTTGCTGGTGCAACACTTGCATTTTGGTGGGCATACTATAAAGACAGAAAAAAGTTATTGGCAGTAAATTATCTGAGTGATTTGCTTGGAAGGATAAAGAAAGAAAAAGGATAATACTAAATGATCTTTATCAATTCTATTTATTAGCTTTTATATGGGAAATTCCCTAAGACAACAATCCGTATAAAGAGAAACACAGAACTATTACATAAAATAAGAAAGAGGAACGCTTAATGCATTCCTCTTTCTTTGTTTAAAGAATTCTGCTGCTAATTCGCTACGGGCCTTTTACTTTTGAATAATCGTATGATAAAGGTGAACGCCGATGAACAAATCAAGCTAACTAACAACAAATTTAAAATTGAAATGGCTTGTAATCCATCAGTGTTTAATTGGAACCCGAAAAACAAAGCGAAAAACAGAAAAGACAATGTGAAGGATTTAGAAAGAAAAAACTGTTTCATAAAATATCACCTCCTTTGTTTATTTTACGCTTGTTTTCTTATAAACTGTTCCTTTTTTATTGCCTGTTAAATAAACTTTGATATATTGATCTTGGACTACCAAGCCATAACCATTAATTTCGAGACCAAAGTGGAAATTTCCTCTTCCGTAAACCTCAGCGTAATTAGATCCTTTTTTATATGTGCTCTTTTGCCAGTTGGAAACTTGCCAGATGGACAAGAAGCCTCTTGTATACCAGGCATCATTTAACTTCGGTTTAACATCGGTACCATTATATTGGAAATACCCCTTTGTCTTAACTGTGAAAAGCTTCATATTTAAAAAGTTTTTGGCCGTATAGCTATGTGTGTATGTTTTTGTGTTTTTGTATTTTGCTGCTGCTATTTCAACATCAGATGAAGTTGGTGGTGTTTCTTCTTCGATGGTAGACTCAATGAAGTAAACTGGAGTATTTGTGAATGTAACGGAGATGTTTTCGTTAAGTTTGTGTGTGGTGAATTGACCTATATCAACGTTTGATTGGATGTACTTATCAATATCAAGTTCTTTTTTTGTGTTGTCAACATTCGGTAATATTGTTTTGCTGTTAGTTTCAACATAATATTTTGTCAAAGCCTTTTCGGTGAATTCGTTTTTAGAATTGAACTGATCTACTGCATTTTCTAATTGTTCTTCATCTTGAGGATTAGAGATTTTTAGTGTAACTAAAAGCAAATCTTGATATTCTTGAATTGAATTGATCTCATTCTTTTCGCTTGCACTTGCTGTTTTACTTCCAGTGGCAAATGTGAAAGATGACAGAATTAACACGAAACCCAAAATAGAAAAAAGTGTTTTTTTTAATTTCCCCATAGTTAACAGCTCCTTTTTTTGATTGATAATAGAGCCTTCTATGTTGATTCAACCTGTTGTAGGCATTTTATAATACGTCCCTCCTTTCAATTAGAACCATAACATATAATCTATGTCCAATTCCATACATTTTAGCAATTTTAAGGTAATATTATTTACTCATAAGTGAATGACATCCAAAAATCACAATAGGACATATAAACTATTCCCTTTCTAGTGAAGGGAATTTAATATTGATATATTAGAGAGCCATTTTTATAACAATAGATAGCAGGTAAAGGCACGTTCTATTCATCCCACTCTGTTCTAAACTTTTGGCAACAGTGGTATAATGTAGGAAAATGATACCGGCGGTGGTTGAATGGGATATAAGTTAATGGCTTATGGTGGCTATTTTTTATTCTGTCTTTTCTTTTTGTTAATGGATGGCTGGAGAGGCATGGGAATTTGCTTAATAATTGCAGGATTAGCTCTATTAGCACTTGAGCCTTATAAAATTAAAAGCCAAAAAAATATAGATAAACTAAAAGAAAATGCAGAAACACTTAAGCACTTCGACGTTGGTTTTAAACCAGACAATTTCTTTAATACTTACAAAACTAAAATTGCTTTTAAAGAATCTGATTCTCTTGTGAAAATATATCTGCTTAATAGAGATGAACATATTGAAGAATACACAATCCCTTTTTCCAATATCATCGAATCCGAAATTGCTTTAGACAATCAAATAATTTCTAAAGTATCAAAATCAGGTATCGTAGCTGGCGGCTTGTTAGCAGGGGGAATTGGAGCTGCAATTGGAGGGTTGTCTGCCTCTTCAATACAAAATGAAATGGTCAAATCTGTCACGCTAAAGATTACTGTTGAAGACCTCAGTAAGCCTATCCATTATATCGATTTCCTCCCCACACAAGAAGTTGAAGGGTATAATACTCAGGGGTATAAAAAAGATAGCAATGTCATTCAACAAGCACTTACGAATGCAGAATATTGGCATGGTGTTATGGATGTAATTATTAAGAAAGCAAACAAAGTCGCTCAATAACTGAGTGGCTTTTTTCTTTGTCCTCTCCCCTACTGAAAGGAAGTGATTCTTACTTGAGTCAAAACCTCAAAATTATACTAACCCCACAAGCTGATACCTCATCTAAAACTGTCGAACAGTTAAATCAGCAAATTAAATCTCTGGAAAAGAAACTCAACTCCCTCAAGCTCAATACGAATATTGATTCTACAACTTTAAAAGCTCTGCAAGAATTCTCCTCTGCTGTCGATGTATATCAGAAAAACCTAAAATCCTATAATCAAACAGTTAGAGAAACCTCAACAGTAATTAAGAATGCTGACGGATCGGTTGAAAAACTCACCCAGCAATATAAGAAGAATGGTGAAATACTTCAACGCGAAACGAAAATAATCAATAATCGCAATACTGCTCTAAAGCAAGAAACTCAAGAGGTTAACAAGCTTACACAGGCCACTGAGAAACTAGGACAGGTTCAAAAAAAGACTGTGCAGAGAAATCTGCAAGGACAACCAACAAAGATTGTGCAGAAAAATCGTCAAGGGTTCGATGATATTGTTTATACAACTGATCCTAAAACTAATTCGACCTCTTCAAAAACTACAACTAATTATGATCAACAAAGGAGAGCAATTGAGCAGCTTAAGCAAGATCTAGAGAAGCTTAGACAGCAAGGTATTGTTACTGATACGACCATCTCATCTCTTGGCCGAAAAATAAACACAGCTCAATCCGCTCAACAAATTGAAGCACTGCAAAATAGGATAAGGATGTTAGATGATAAATCTGCGGCAGTTGCTAAGAACAACGAATTAAAGAAAACTATTGAATTGTATCAGCGACAGGCACAAGTGAATGTCCAAAACCTAAATACACGGTATGGCAGTTCAATGGGCTCTAGTAATAGACAAGCTGTTCAAGATTATTTGAATGCAGTAAATAGTCTTAATGTAAGCACTGGAAGCAATAATGTCAGATCACAAATTCAAAGTTTGAATATGCAATTTAGAGAATTAGCCTCCAGCGCTCAAGCAGCTGCTAATCAAGCCTCTTCTTTTGGAGCAGAACTAACCCAAACCTTCAAAAGCATGTCCACCTATTTAATCTCCGGTTCTTTATTCTATGGGGCTATCTCTGGACTTAAAGAAATGGTATCCCAGGCAGTTGAAATTGATACGCTTATGACAAATATCCGCCGTGTTATGAATGAGCCGGACTATAAATATAATGAACTTCTCCAAGAATCTATTGACTTAGGTGATACACTTTCAAATAAAATCACAGATATTCTCCAAATGACAGGCGATTTTGGGAGAATGGGCTTCGATGAAAGTGAACTCTCCACGTTAACGAAAACTGCTCAAGTTCTTCAAAATGTCTCCGATTTAACTCCCGATGATACAGTTAATACTCTTACGGCAGCAATGCTCAACTTTAATATTGCAGCCAATGATTCAATATCAATTGCAGATAAATTAAATGAGGTTGATAATAACTATGCTGTTACAACACTCGATCTAGCGAATTCTATCCGGAAAGCAGGTTCAACTGCTTCTACATTCGGGGTCGAGTTAAATGATCTTATTGGTTACACAACCGCAATTGCTAGTACAACACGTGAATCAGGGAATATCGTCGGTAACTCTCTAAAGACAATTTTCGCTCGAATTGGGAATAATCAAAGCTCAATTAAAGCGTTAGATGAAATCGGTATTTCTGTCAAAACAGCTAGTGGAGAAGCTAAATCAGCAAGTGATTTAATTAGTGAAGTTGCTGGTAAGTGGGATACTCTTACTGATGCTCAAAAGCAAAATACTTCAATTGGAGTAGCTGGTATTTATCAGTTATCCCGTTTTAATGCCATGATGAACAACTTCTCTATTGCTCAGAATGCGGCAAAAACCGCAGCTAACTCTACGGGAAGCGCATGGAGTGAGCAACAAAAGTATGCTGATAGTCTACAAGCTAGGGTAAATAAGCTTCAAAATAACTTTACTGAATTTGCTATTGCTGCTTCAGATGCTTTTATTAGCGATGGATTAATTGAGTTCACTCAAGCAGCAGGTTCTTTACTTAACGCTTCAACAGGAGTAATCAAATCAGTTGGGTTCCTACCTCCCCTTTTAGCTGCAGTAAGCACTGCAACCCTTTTGCTCAGTAAGAATACCCGCACATTAGCCACCACCCTAATTTTGGGCACACGTGCAATGGGGCAAGAAACTTTAGCAACTGCTGGTCTAGAAGCTGGTATGACTCGTGCAGCAGTCGCCTCAAGAGTTCTAAAAACTGCTCTTCGAGGGTTGCTTGTTTCAACATTAGTTGGCGGTGCGTTTGCTGCTTTAGGATGGGCGCTAGAATCATTAATTTCTTCTTTTGCAGAAGCTAAAAAAGCTAAAGATGATTTTGAGCAGAGCCAGCAAACCAATGTCGAAGCAATTACGACCAATAAAGACTCCACTGATAAACTAATACAGCAATATAAAGAGCTTCAAAAAGTTAAAGAGTCAAGATCTTTAACTTCAGATGAAGAGCAAGAATACCTTCAAGTCACTCAGCAATTAGCACAAACTTTCCCTGCATTAGTTAAAGGCTATGATTCACAAGGAAATGCAATTCTTAAGACAAATAAAGAGCTTGAAAAAGCGATTGAGAATACTAAAGAGTATTTGGCTTTAAAGAAACAAGAAACAAGAGACAGCGCAAAGAAAACATTCGAAGACGCTTCTAAGGAAATTAAAAAGTCTAAGGATGAATTAAAGCAGTACAAACAAATAGCTGATTACAACGATAAAGGTAGACCTAAATGGGATCTCATTGCAGATGACGATGACTATAAGGTTGCAGCTGATAAAGCTAAACAAAGCATGCTCAAAGCTCAATCTGACATTGAGAGTGGAAATGCTAAAGTTAAAGATAGCGTCCTTTCAATTGCAAATGCTTATAGTTCAATTGATATCAGTAATACTTTAAAGGCAAGTATTAGTGATGTTGTCAACAAACTTAACTTAAAAGATAATTTAGATCCTGAAGAATTAGAAAAATTCTCCTCTTCACTAGGAAAGCTTCAAGAAAAAATGCAAAAAGCTTTAGATTCAGGCGATGAAAAAGCTTTCGATAATGCAAAAAAAGATCTTCAAAGTCTCTTAGAAACATACTCTAAATCCGATTCCTCTATTGATGTTTTTAAAATGAGCTTCGACAAAGCACAGAAGAACATAAAAGATGGAGATAAGAGCTTATCTTCCGTTAAATCTGAAGTTGGCGATTTGGGTGAGACGCTGGCAGAAGCAGGTAACGAGGTAGAAGATTTTGGTAAGAAGCTAAAAGAAGCTCTGGATGCAAATAGTGTGGATGATATTAAGGCAGCTATTAAAGAAATGTCAGATGCTATGCAGTTTGATTCCGTTCAAGATGCCTTAAATGGGGATATTTTTAATAACACCAAAGATCAAGTGGCTCCTCTCAATGATCTTCTAGAAAAAATGGCTGAAGGTAAAAGCATTTCTGCAAATGAAGCTAATACCCTTATTCAAAAAGATAAGGAACTTGCCAAGGCTATTAGCATCGAAAATGGCGTTGTGAAAATTAACCGTGATGAAATTATCAAACAAAGAAAAGTTAAACTTGATGCTTATAACGACATGGTTACCTATAGCAATAAGTTGATGAAAACAGAAGTTAACAACGCTATCAAAACCTTAAACGCTGATACTTTACGGATTGACAGCCTAAGAAAGCTACGAAAAGAACGTAAGCTTGATATGTCTGAGGCTGAACTTTCAGACCTAGAAGTTAAGTCAATTAATAATGTTGCAGATGCAAAAAAAGAACTTAAAAAGCTTGAAGAGAAAATGCTTCAACCTGGTGGGTACTCCAATAGTCAAATTGAAGCAATGCAAAGTGTTAAATCAGCTTTAGAATCTTATATTTCAGCATCTGAAGAAGCCGCCAGCACACAAGAAATGAATAAACAGGCACTTGTTGAAGCTGGAACATCTTTGGAGAATTGGACAGATCAACAAGAAAAAGCCAATGAAGAAACCAAGACTTCTATGTATGTTGTTGATAAATACAAGGAAGCATTAGAAAAAGTTAATGCTGAGATTGACAAGTACAACAAGCAGGTCAATGATTATCCGAAATACTCTCAGAAATATCGAGATGCAATTAAGAAAGAAATTAAAGCACTTCAGCAAAAGAAAAAGCTTATGCAGGAACAAGCTAAGTTGCTTAAAGATCAAATTAAATCCGGTAACATTACTCAATACGGTATTGTAACCTCTACAACTTCTTCTGGCGGAACCCCCTCCTCAACTGGTGGATCATATTCAGGCAAGTATTCAAGCTACATAAATTCAGCAGCTAGTAAATACAATGTGGACCCTGCCCTTATTGCAGCTGTAATTCAGCAAGAATCAGGGTTTAATGCTAAAGCACGATCTGGTGTAGGTGCCATGGGATTAATGCAACTGATGCCAGCAACAGCAAAAAGCTTAGGAGTAAATAACGCTTACGATCCTTATCAAAATGTTATGGGTGGAACAAAGTACCTCGCCCAACAACTTGAAAAGTTTGGCGGAAATGTTGAAAAAGCATTGGCTGCATATAATGCTGGGCCTGGTAACGTAATTAAATATGGTGGTATCCCTCCTTTTAAAGAAACACAGAATTACGTCAAGAAGATCATGACCAACTACAGCAAATCCCTCTCCTCTGCCACTTCTTCAATCGCCAGCTATTATACAAATAATAGCGCTTTTAGGGTAAGCTCCAAATATGGACAACAGGAATCCGGTCTCCGCTCCTCCCCACACAAAGGAACTGATTTTGCTGCAAAAGCAGGTACAGCAATTAAATCTCTTCAAAGTGGTAAAGTCCAAATTGCTGGCTACAGTAAAACTGCAGGTAACTGGGTTGTTATTAAACAGGATGATGGAACAGTTGCCAAGTACATGCACATGCTTAACACTCCTTCTGTTAAAACAGGTCAATCAGTTAAAGCCGGTCAAACTATCGGTAAAGTTGGTAGCACAGGGAACTCGACTGGGAACCACCTTCATTTACAGATCGAACAAAATGGAAAAACAATCGATCCTGAAAAGTACATGCAAGGTATTGGAACATCTATTTCAGATGCGTCACAAGCTGAGGCAGAACGGCAACAAGGGATAGCTCAGGCTAAATCTGATCTTCTCTCCCTTCAAGGAGATATAGATTCAGTCAATGATCAGATTCAAGAACTTCAGTATGAACTAGTTCAATCCAAACTCGATGAGTTTGATAAAAGAATTGGGGATTTTGATGTTCGGATAGCTAAAGATGAATCAATGGCTAACCGATACACTTCTGACAGCAAGGAATTCCGCAAATACGCCTCTGATCAGAAAAAAGCTGTTGCAGAACAAGCTAAAATCCAACAACAAAAAGTTAATTGGATTCAAAAAGAAATAAAAACAAATAAAGCATTAAACTCCGCTCAACGTGTCCAGCTTCAAGAAGAGCTTAAACAAGCCAAGCTAGATTTAATTTCTGTTCAAGATCAGGTTCGTGAGCTACAGAAGCAACTTGTCCAATCTAAAGTTGATGAGACGCTTAAGTCAATTGAAAAGTCATCTTCTAAAACCCAAGGGAAAATTAAAGATGTTGATAATAAAATTTCAATGACTGAAGAAGATGAGGACAAGGTTAAGTACTATAGCAAGCAGATAAAGCTCATTCAGCAACAACAAAAGGAAGCCAAAAAATATATCAAACAGCTTGAAGATCAAAAGAAAGCTGCGAAAGGTTTCCCTGACATCCAGGAACAGATCACTGAAGAAATCGAAAACTGGAAAGATAAACAGAAAGATTTTAACCTTGAGCTTTATAACACCAAGAAGTCGATCAAGGATATCTATAAATCATTGGCTGATGAAGTTGTGTCAATCTACAAAGAGATGTACGAAAAAATGCGGGATATTGAGTTAGAGGCGCATCAGAAAGCAACTCAAGATAAGATTGATGAGATCGACAAAGAAGACGAAGAAGCTAAATATCAAAAGGAATTGAAGGAGAAAAACCAAGCAATACAGGAAACAAAAGATAAGATCAGTAAACTTTCCATGGACGACTCCTCTGAGGCTAAATCACAAGTCAAAGACCTAGAGAAACAACTTCAAGAACAACAGGAAGCTTTGGATGAGTACATAAAAGATCGCAGCAACACAAAACGGAAAGAAGCCCTTCAAGATCAGCTTGATAAAGATGAAGAATCAATTAACAACAAGTACGATGACCTGGTAAATGATGAACGAGCATTCAAAAAGCTTGAAGATAAGCTTATGGATGGTAAAATCACTGACATCGCTAAGCAGCTTAATGAATTCACCAAGTTCATAAATGAGAATATGAAGTCGATTGGGAAAAGTATTTCCAATAACTTGATTGATAAGCTTAAGGACGCTGCCAGTGCATTAAATACCGTTACAACTGGAAATACAACAGGTAAAAAGGTGTCATCATTTGCTTCTGGCGGGTATACAGGCACGGGGCTTGGAGCAGGAAAGCTTGCATTCTTACATGACAAGGAACTTATTTTAAATAAGACAGATACTGAAAACATGCTAGAAGCTGTAAAGCAAGTTCGTCAAACGTCTACTGATAACTCAGTAAAGACTGCCTCTAAATGGGGTCAACCTGGTAAAATTTCAGATGTTTTAAGTAAGAGTATCGCCCTTGTCACACCAACAATGAACGCTGCAGTTGCTGGTCAAACAAATTTAAGTAAAGGCTTAATTCCAACTCTTAAGAACTTATCGAAACCTACTGTATCCCCTTCTTCAAGGGATAGTTCACCTACATACAATATCCAAATAGACAAAATTGTTGAGACCATTAATGAATCGGGAAATCCACAAGAAACTGCAAATTTAATGTATAAACAATTTGTAAATGGTCTTAAAAATACTGGACTAAATTTCAACATCACATGAGTCGGCTAAGATTGCCGGCTCTATTTATATTGGGGGTGAAAAATTGATTAGGCAAAGCCAATATTTCATGTTTGATAACGTAAAGTCGATCGACTACGGTGTGGAAAACGTTAATACAGAGTCTGGGTTAGTTGAGGAATCTTTTCTAGGTTCACGATCAGTTAATGAAACCTATGTAAAAGGAAGATCAGAGCCATACACTGAAGGTGTCAAAAGAGAATCAAAACAATTCCCTTTAAACTTTTATGTTGGTGAAAATTATGATGAGAAAAAAATAAGAGCAATTAAGCGCTGGCTAGATGTCGATGATTACAAGCCTTTAGCGTTCAGCGAAAATTTAGACATTGTGTATTATGCAATGCCCGTGGATACCAGTGATTTAGTCCATAATGCGGCTAGACATGGATATGTTCGTTTGACTATGAAATGCAACTCCCCTTATGCATACAGTCGAAACACAAGTACCCACTCCTTTGATATATCATCAGGAATGAAAATCATTGAACTCCATAACAAAGGCGATGTTGCGATTTACCCCACTGTTGAAATTCTAAAAATTGGCAACGGCGATGTAAAAATCGAGAACCTGAGTGATTATACTGAACCCTTTATATTTAGCAATCTAAAAGACAGAGAAATTGTTAAAGTGAATGGCGTCAAAGAAATTATTGAGTCGTCTTTATATGGGAATGAAAGATATGATGATTTTAATGACAATTATATTAGATTGGATTACGGGAAAAATCGATTAAAAGTGACCGGAAAATGCAAACTGAGATTCACTTTCAGATTTAAGTATCGGTAAGAAGGTGGAAAATTGATAACCATTCGCAAGGATACAGAGATAAAAAACATACGCTTATCCCTTGCTAAGCCAGATAAGACTAAAATAGCCAACATTGATGAAGTTCTGAATCCAACTGTAACTTTAAATCATGGAAGCAGCGTTCACGAACTCTCCTTCTCTATTCCGCTTAAGGCCACCTATGATGGGGTCACTAAAAGGAATCATGTTGTAGATTTACTAAAACCCTGGTACCTAATTAAAACTGAGTTCTATGGGCTTGCGATTTGGTTTATTATCACAAAAAGAACCAAGTCTTTCAGCAGTGAAATGGATACTGTACAAATTGAGTGCAGATCTCTTCAACATGAATTGAGTAGAATAAACGTTCTTAAATATGAGGAGACATCTAAAAATCTCCAGGAAGTAGTTACAGACTGTTTAAAGAATACCAGTTGGACGGTTGGATACATTGATACTCTCTTTAACATAAAACGGAGACAGTTTGACGTATCATCAACTAACAAGCTTGATTTTTTATATTCAATCTGCGAGAAGTTCGATGCAGTCCCAGTCTTTGATACAGTAAATGAAACTGTAAGCTTTTATAAAGAATCAGACATTTCGAAATACAAAGGCCTTAAACTGAACCCTCGGCAATATATGATTAGCATGGACGATTCTGATGATGCAGACGAATTGGTAACAAGACTGTATGCTACTGGAAAAGATGGCATAAGTATTAATTCAGTGAACCCGACTGGCCAATCGTACATTGATGATTTCTCTTATTTCCTCTTCCCCTTTCAACGTGACGAACAACGAAATGTAATTTCCCACAGTGCCTATATGCCAGATGAACTTTGTCATGCAATTCTTGATTATAATGATCTTGTTAATAGCGAAGGAAATGCGTTTAATAAGCTTCTCACCCAAAAGAACGAAGCTGAAACTGGTTTAACCGAATTGAATAATGAGCTTTACACACTTGATCTAGAAGTCCAAAAGTTATTAGATCGAATTGAAGTTGCGAAGAAAGCTGGAGATGACACAAGTCAACTAAAAGCTCAACTTGCCGTAAAGCAGAAAGCAGTTGCAGAAAAGAAAAACCAAATTGCTACGATTGAATCAACAATTTCTCAAATATCTGCTTCAATTTCTAAGCTTAAAGAAAAGCTTTCTTTTGAGAACAATTTTAGTGAAAATCAGCAAAAACTGCTCTCACGTTTCATTTCGACAACTGAGTGGTCAAATGACAGCATCTATGATGAGAATGAACTTTATGATGATGCCAACGAAGAACTTGAAAGTCGTAATACACCACCAGTGAATGTAACACTCGATATTGTTAACTTTTTTAACTGTATTAGTGAAAAACATAACTGGGATAGGTTCAGTTTAGGAGACATAGTACGAGTTCAACAGAATGATTTAAATACCGATATTAAAGCCATACTTTCAGCAATAACAATTGATTTTGAACAATCAAATATTAGTGTCACAGTTACAAATGGAAAAAGAGTTCAATCTGATTTTGAGAAAATCATTAAGACTGTTTACAGAACAAACAAAATAAGTACTGAATTAAACAAAAGAAAGATTGAATGGGACAAAGTCACTGAAAACTTCAATATCCGAAATGACAGAATCTCAGTACAGCCGGCCCCTCCTGCCATTGCTTCTGATGGCACTGCAATTACCCACAAGGTAAATGATAACGGTTCAGTTGATATTACCATTCAGTGGGACTATGTTTATTCCGATGAGGACAAATACAACATTGATGGATTTGAGGTTTATTTGCATGGCAGTGATGACAATGAGGAGTACACATTTGGCTCTGTGCAAGCTAGTGAGAACTTACAAAATGTTAAATATGACAGACGTACAGCCACTTTTACCGGATTACCTTCAAATATGTACTACACTATTGGTGTCCAAGCATATCGAAGAGTAGATGCAGATATAGATATAAATCAGATTCTTCTTTCGGATATAGTTAAATCAAGCCATCCTTCTGAAAACCCCTACCTCCCTTCTCCTTCAATTGAAGTAAAAGGAAGCCTTAGTGGAAAAGTTAACGGTCTCTATACAATCTCCACGGAAGCTAAGCCAGAAGATCCAGAAACAGGGACAATTTGGATTGACCCAAAGACTAATAAACAGGAACTGTTTAACGGAGAGGAATGGATTGTCTCATCTGCAGGATCAGCAGACTCCTTGAATGGTTTTCCTGCTTCTACATCAACTTCCCCAAACTCAATCCCCGTTCGAAATGAATCAGGGATAATTAGTGGTTCAATAGATGGTAATGCAGAGATGTTAGGTGGACGGGCAGCATCTGATTATGTATTAGTTGAAGATATCCTCACTCCCCCAAAGTTTGCAAAGGGTTCTTATATAGGTGACGGTACTCCAAGTAAAGCAATCCCACTCACCTTTACTCCCGATTTGGTAAAAATAACTCCAATTTCAACCGAGGACAGTCAACTTGTTATTGAAAGCACTTCGGGCGGTTATACCTATCAGGTAACTTCAACCGGATTATCCTTAAAAGGCGGAGATACAGGTTACGGCGCTTTAGGCAACTTCATGTTTATTACAGGAGCAGATAGCAATTTTAGGGGCAATAAATTAAACGTTAAATATATCTGGGAAGCTTATCAACAAAATTAACGGAGGTGATTAAACTGGCGGATTTTGCTGAATTATACAATGACCCGATACTAAGTAAAAAGAGAATAGGTTCAGTTGAAGACCCGTACCTAACTTACAATGAAACATTAACAATATTTAATGGAAGAGCACTCCTAACTGAGATTCCGAACAGAGAATTTCGTGTTGAAGTTACTGGGGACAATAAGGAATGGCGAGAGATTGAAGATGGAGAACTTGACGACAACTATTTTAAGGTTGATTACCTTATGGGAGTGGTCTTTTTTAATGCCTCAAACGAAGGAAAATCGCTTACCTTCAATTACAGTGGCGAAGGAGCTTCCTTCTTTCCCGCCTCTCGAATTTGGATAAAGCGTCAAGGGAATATGGTAATTGAAACTCTACAAGGGCTTATTGATGAAGCTGAAGATGCAATAATTCGAATGAATGAACGGATTGCTGAATGTGAACGTGTTACAAAGCGATGTATTGAAATAACTAAATGGTGCAGAGAAGCTACATCCGATTATGAATATGTTGTTGAAAACACAAGGAAAATTTATAAGCCTTCAGTTTATACATACGCCGATATTATTACAACATATCCAAACCCGCTCATTGGCTGGACTGTTGCAGTTAAAGAAACAAAAACAGTCTATAGGTGGGATGGATTTGACTGGGTAGACATTGGTACTTCAGAAGTATATGAAGGTTTCAATATTTTATTAAGTGCTGTCGAACCGTTTAGTACAAATTATATATGGTATCAAGATGAAGGCTTGGTACCTGAAAAACAAAGAGTAATCATATCAAATGTTGCACCTGAATCAGGTATGGTTTGGTATGAAATTGATTAGAAGGAGAATCTACTAGTCTCTTTTTTAACTTGGAGGAATTAGATGGGATTTAAATATTATGATAAAAATACCGGTTCCTATGTTCCCATGTCGATTGAATTACTTAAATCAGATGGCGTTTCTTACACTGCACCCTCGATTAAGCAGACTTTCGAGGATATCTTAAAACAAGTAAGCAGTGTTTCAAGTAGCGTCACTGAGAAAGTTGATGGGCTATCAAATCAAATTGGGAACATAGATGATTTTCATATTACGGGTACAAACCTTGTTGAGAAGATATTAAATGCATTAATTCAGCGTAGAGTTAGCGTTACGGATTTTGGAGCTAAAGGCGATGGTGTGACTGATGACACTGCAGCCTTTAACAAAGCTTTTGAAATGGGAAATGCAGAAGTATTTGTGCCAGCCGGAACATACATGGTTAAAGGCTTGAAAGTCCCATCCTACACTAGATTATATGGAACAGGTAAACTCTCAGTTATTAAACTTCATAAAGATGCCCCCGCATACAGCCACGTCATCACAACTGTTCAAAATTCAAAGTACATTATTTTTGAAAACCTCTTGCTTGACTGGAACCTTCAGAAGACTAACAACAGCATTTCCTCTGGCCCCAACTCAAGTTGCTTAAACATTACCAATTCACAATTTGTATGGGTAAATAATGTTCATGCCAAAGATGCAGGATTACACGGGTTTGATGTAACCTCTCCTTCTTATAACTCCCTTACAGATACAGAAGATGTTTATCAACCAGGTGGAAGTAAATACGTTTGGATTAATAATTGTACAGCAACGAACTTTGGCGACGATGGTTTCACAACCCACTTCTCAGAGTATGTTTTTATAACAAATTGTTATTCATATGATGGAAACGGATCAGCTCATACATCAGGTGCCAGCAACACAAATGGATTTGAAATTGATGATGGTTCAATGAAAGTTTGGCTGATCAACTGTGTCAGTAAGAATAACTGCCGAGGATTTGAAGCTAAGGCTCATGAACATGCACCAGCAGCACAGAATGTCACCTTTTTAAATTGTGTATCTGAAAATGATATTCGAAGTTTTGATTTTAGACACATTGGATTCCATAAAGCTAGTGACCCAGAATCTAAAACTGCAAGAAATATTATGGCTTCTAACTGCACAGCAATAAAACCAATTTTCAACGATAGGTTATACGCTGGAATGACACCAAGAGCTTTGGTTATTTCTGCTTACAAAAATGTTAACATTTCTAATTTCACAGCTATCGGTGACCCTTCTTATGACTATAAAGGTAATCCAGCTATTGCAACTCAATATAAAAGCAGGAACATTACTTTTAATAATGTTTCTTCATCTGGATTTAAAACAGCTGGAGCAGATATTTATATTTATGGAGGAAGTCAAAAATCTGACTTTGTGTCCTTATCAAATATAAATGTTCTTGAATCTGCATTAATTGGCATCAGAATTGGCAGTGCTATTAAGAACGCTAGTGTAAATCAAGCAAGTTTAATTGGTTACAGCAAAGAAGGGTCTATTGGCTTGTATTGTACAAATTCTCAAGTTGACATTAACGCAGTCAATTGTGATAAATACGCTATCCCCTCGAAGATTGCCGGAAAAGCCTATACATCCTTTGTACCAAAAAATATTAAAGGTGGCACAAGGATTGCGACAACTTCTGGCTACGCTGCTAAAAATACTAGTCTTGTAGCTGCTTCTTCTGGTGGTGGACAAGCAACGGGTACTGCTTCTGCTGTTATAGCAACAACTGGTGGATCTAAAGCCGATGGCCCTCGTAACGTAGTAATCGCTTCATCTGGCGGTTCTAAAACCACATCTGAAGGCAGTCGTTCAATGGTTGCCGCTTCAAATAACTCTTCTATTGAAGGCACTGGATCATCTAGGATGGTCATAGCTTCCCAAGGTGTTGCCAATAAAACAGGTTACACAGTTGCTTTAGGATATGCTGCTACAGGTGCACCCTCTACAGCAAATACAAAGATTCAATTAGATGCAAAGAATGGGAATATTAATCTTACCGGTCAAGTTAAAGGTGCCTCAACTTTCTCAGATTACGCCGAGTATTTCGAATCGATTGATGGTAAAGCCATTCCTTCTGGTTATTTTGTAACTCTAGAAGGTGACAAAATCAGAAAAGCCAACGCAGGAGATAAAGTTTTAGGAGTGATTTCTGAAACAGCTGGTGTAGTTTTAGGTGAAGCAGCTTTTAACTGGCAAGGTCGTTATTTAAAGAACGAATTTGGCGGATTGATTTACGAAGATATTGATGTAACAGTTACCAATGAAGACGGTACACAAAGAATCGAAACTAAAACAGTTCCGAAAGAAAATCCTTATTATGAACCTTCTGAAGATTATATTGCTCGGTCTGATCGGCCTGAATGGAATATCGTAGGAATGTTTGGCCAGATATTTGTACGTATTGATGGGACTGTTGCAGCTGGTGATCGTATAATTCCTAAAGCCGGTAAAGGGTCAAAATCTGAGGATGGTTCAGGTTACTATGTAATGCGTATCACAACCCCGTATTCACAAGAACGAGGATATGGTGTAGCGCTATGTCTTATCACCCCTACAATCTAAAAACATTAAAAATTAAGGAGGTGTTTACGTTCTAGATAAAATATAGATTTTATTTAAAATACATACTTGAAAGACAGAGATAAAAAGAGCATACGTGAGATAAAGAGAGATTGGGTTTAGTCCCCTTCTCTCTTTTTTGTGCTCAAATTTAATTTAGGAGAGATGTTTAATATGGCTATTAAAGCGAGACAAATGTTAGTATCCCCAGAGAAATATTCAATCAAATGTCCATATGCATTATCTGCTTCATTCATCACTTTTCACAATACATACAACGACGCACCAGCGCAAAATGAAGTTAGTTATATGATCGGCAACAATAATGAAGTTTCTTTTCACTTTGCTGTAGATGATAAAGAGGTTGTTCAAGGGATTCCTACAAATCGTAATGCATGGCATACAGGTGATGGATCAGGTGTGAATTCAGGAAACCGGACTTCTATCGGTGTTGAAGTTTGCTACTCTAAATCTGGTGGAGAGCGCTATAGAAAAGCTGAAGCGTTGGCTATTAAATTTATTGCACAACTCCTTAAAGAACGTGGCTGGGGCGTGGATCGAGTTAAAAAGCATCAAGACTGGTCTGGCAAATACTGTCCGCATCGAGTTCTTGATGAAGGACGTTGGAATGCTGTTAAATCTGCTATTGCTGCTGAATTGAAAGCACTCGGTGGAAATACTTCTTCCTCATCTTCAAAGCCAACAAAAGTCGTTAAAACAAATGGGTCTTATGTTAAGAATACAGTTATCGCAGACAGTCTTAATGTGAGAACCCAGCGCAATGCAAACTCCTCTATTGTACTTACCCTCCCTAAAGGCTCCACTGTCCAATATCAAAAAGGATCAACTCAAAACGGTTGGGGATATATCAAATATACAAACTCTAAAGGTGCTACATACAGTGGTTACGTCAATGTGAAATACATTAAAAGTGATGGTGAACTTGGGCAATCAACCCCAAAGGCCAAACCCACTTCTAAGCCTAATAGCAGCGGAATCAAATCTGTAGGCGAAATTAAGATTGTCGGTGTAAAGAGCGCTGCAATCGTAATGGACAGACCGGATAAAAATAAAGCGAAGAACCTTGGCACAGTAACTCTGGGTGATACGCTCAGCATTTCTGGTTCAGTTAAAGGTAAAAACAATTCCAATGGCTACTGGGAAGTTATTTATAAAGGTAAACGTGGATATATCTCGGGACAGTTTGGATCAACAATCTAATTATATTCAATTTTCTCGGAGGATGTTTATTTCAATATGTTTCAGTAAATATCCTTTTCTATGGTACTAAGGTGGTGAACATTTTATGGAAATGGATATAACACAATATTTAAGTACCCAGGGGCCATTTGCTGTTTTATTTTGTTGGCTACTTTTCTACGTAATGAAAACTAGTAAGGAAAGAGAGTCGAAACTTTATAATCAAATCGATTCTCAAAACGAAGTACTGGGTAAATTCAGTGAAAAGTACGATGTTGTAATTGAAAAGCTGGATAAAATCGAACAAAATTTTAAGTAGGAGGAATTCAATGTTTGAGAATATTGATAAAGGCACAATTGTTAGGACTCTTTTGCTCGCAATAGCTTTACTCAATCAAATAATGGTGATGCTGGGTAAAGCAGCATTCATCATTAACGAAGAGGACATAAATCATTTATATGATTGTTTATATACAATTTTCACTATCGTCTTCACAACCAGTACTACTACCGCAGCATGGTTCAAAAACAATTACATAACTGCAAAAGGAAAAAAACAAAAACAAGTTCTAAAAAAAGAGAACTTGTTTAAATAGCTTTTTTTTCGGATTACCTGTGTAACCCTCCCTCTTACAAGGCGGGTTACTTCTTTTTCAATTATATACATGTTGATTTTGTTTTAATTTCTTGCTTTTGATAATTAATTTCAGTCCTATACCAAATATCAATGCAAAACATACTGAACTCATTAAGGGTAATGTAATAAAGCCTAGATACTCTACTTCAATTTTTGCGCAGCTGTTGGTTCCAATTTCACATACGACACTTTTGCTTTGTGTAAGTTGGATAATATAATGATAAAACGCAATAATCAATCCAATTGATGAAAGGAAAACAACATAAAATATCGAATTAAGATCTTTTTTTAATAAGCCTATTAGTAAGATAATAGGTATAGGATATAGAAATATTCTTTGATACCAACATAGAACACATGGTTTGAAATGCATGATCTCACTGTAGAATAAACTAGCCATTGTGCCAAAGAAAGAGAGAAAAAACAGTAATAAAAAAAATGATTTTACATATCTTGTATTCATACTTCAATTCCTTTCAGGACGTGTTCAATATTGTGGAGTGAGTTGGCAAGATATTGTTTAATTTCTTTTTTCATATTATCATTTTTAATTTCCTCTGATATTTCTTTTACTCTTTCCCAATTTTCGAGTTGAATATTAAGGCTTATTAAAATTCTTTTAAAGTGATCTTTTGTTGTATTTATAGCACTGTATCTCTCGTCTGTAAGAGCTTCATCAATCATATTGCTTAAAGAAGTAAGTTTATTTTGCATATCTACTAACAAAATTGCAGATCTAAAGTAATCAACATCAACACATCTTGGATATTCAGTTTCCAATATATCCAAATATAAAGTTAAGTCAACATAATTATTTCTCTGCAATAATAAAGTACATAATAGCACTAAAGCATCTATAAAATGTCTTTGATCATTAAATTTTTTATAGTTGTTTATTGATTTTTTCAGATAATCAATTGCTTCTTCATCGTTATCAAGTAAATGTAGTTCTCTGCCGAAAAAGAATAACCATTTTGGGTTTTCGGGCTCCAATCTTAACATTTCTTCTGTGAGATTTATATTCCTTCGTGTTTTTGATTTTATATTATTCTCTGAAGGATTATATCCATTATGGTAAACCTTAAGGTTCACAATGAAATTAAAAGGTAGACTATGATTATAATTCATAGGTTCTTCATGCACTTTCCCATGAAATTTAACTTTACCATTGAGCCGAAACATTCTTCGTGTATCAGAATATAGATGTCCAGTATATTCTTCTATATATGGACTAACTACACAATCAATAGAAAAAAACTCTAAAACTCTAGCTACTTTAGCTATTTTCCCTTTGTTTTCTTTAGAGTATAAATTATCTGCATCAATAAAATAAATCCATTCGGAAGTAGCATACTCTATAATTTTATTTCTAGCATAGGAAAAATCATTCTTCCACTTTTCATATTTAATTTCAACATCAGGAAAATCACATTTAATAATATCAACGGTATCATCAGTGGAGTATGAATCTAGAACAATAATCTCGTTAAAATCATCTTTAACACTATTTAAACACTTTTTAATTCTCTTGCTTTCGTTATAAACTATAATACCGCATGTTATTGTAGGAGTATCTGATTTTTCATAACCTGCAACCAAAGATTGAATTGACATCACATCAATATCTTTTTCATATTCCATTATATTAACCAACAATGACAAATCTGAATACAATAAAGAATCGGCATAGCCTTTCTTTAATTCCAAATAAATATCACTCAGTTTCATTATCTATCACCATTTTTATCAAAGAACTTTTCTATTTGACTTGCACTTCTATAGCCCTCTAACCGATCTTTTTCTTTGCCATCTTTGTAATAGAGAATCGTTGGAGTTTTATTCAAATTATATTTATCTAAAAATTCAGTGTTATAATTTTCCTTTTCTTCGATATTTAAAGCCTGTACTTTTAACTTTTCTTTTTTAATTACTTCATTTAACTCAGGTTTTATTTCTTGACAAGGAGGACAACTTGTCTCATAAACATAAATAAATTTAGGTTTTTTAGAGTCTACTTCTTTTTGATATTGAGTTAAATTTATATCATTATAAAAAGGTTTTTCGCTACCTGTAGAAACATAAACGAAAATACTAATGGCTGCTGCTATTAAAACAAGAAATAAAACAATCCACTTTTTCATATAGAATACTCCTTATTTTCCGAGTAGCTCGACTCTATAATCCTATTGTTTCTGAATACTAATTTTTTATTGTATTTGAAGTTACTTGGGTCATTATGAGTTATAAGAATAATTAAACAATCCATCCTGTGTAAGGTTTCATAAATCAATTTTGTGTTATCCGGATCAATGTTAGATAATGACTCATCTAAAATTAATACTTGTGGTTGATGTAAAATTGCTCTTGCTAATGCTAACCGTTGTTTTTGTCCTGTAGATAGATTGGAACCGTTTTCAGACAATTTATAACTGTACTGCTTGTCCAAGTTACAAATGAATTCATGACATTGGGACATTATACACGCGTTTTCAATTTCGTTCTGATCAAAATTCTCTCCCATGCAAAGATTCTCTTTAATAGTTCCCTTAAAAAGAAAAGGATTTTCGTCAATATATACAATCCTTTTTCTTATTGATAAATGATCGTATCGATTAATATCTAATCCATTTAAATAAATTGACTTATCGGGTACTTTATACAATTTAGACAAACTTTTTGCAAACGTACTTTTTCCAGTACCACTTTCTCCAATAATAAGGACTTTATCCTTTCTGTCTAATATTAAATTAATATCTTCAACTATATAACGCATTGGGTCTGCCCCAATATTAAGATTAACTGTTTTGATATTCTGAATAAAATCAAGTTCAGTTAAATTCTCATAGCTATCTTGCTGAACTGGATAGTTTACTACGTCAAAAAATCTTATGGAAGCAACATGTGCCTGCTGAAGATCTGATTGCATACTCAATATACGATCTAGTGAACTTAGCAAAAAGGCTGCTAATGTGTTTATAAATAGCAGTGTACCCAAACTCATTGAATCATTTAGAACTTGTCTTGTCCCAACCCATAGGATAATTATTGAAAAAGAGTTTTGAATTAATCCTTTTAGTATTTCATTGCTAATAACTGCCTTTGCTACACTAAAGGTTGAATTTAATTGTTTATCATATGTAAGATGAAATTTTTCTAAAAAAAACGAGGTTTTATTTAAAGAATAAACAGTTGTCATATTCTTTAGAAAATTAATTAAAAGAGAGGTAGATTTAGCCTTATCCTCCATCAGTTTTTGATTTTTCTTTTTAAGATGATCAAAAAACAAAATCGCTAGACATGAAAGTAGCAAAATCGGGAGAATAATTGTTAAGAAAAGAATGTTATTTGTTCTATATAAAATAACTCCTAATCCCAGTATTAAAATTATATCAATTATTGCAGTAACAAAGTTAGCACTAAAAAAGTCTTTAATATATATACCATCATTGAATCGAGAAATTACCTCTCCATCTTCTCTGTTTTCAAAAAAATTAATAGGTAATTTTGTTACTTTATTAAAATAAACATTTGACATCTCTTTATCAACTTTGTAAGACAATTTTATTATCAAATATGATCTTACAAAATCGAAGATGCACCTTATTAAGACCATACTTATGAATATTAAAGTGATTGTGATTAAAGATTCTCTTAAGCTTCTTGGGATAATTAGGTCAACTAGAAACTTTATATAAAACGACCCAGCTACAGCAAGAGCTACAACGAACAAGGAAGTCAATAAAATCACAAAAACGATTAATTTATTTCTAAAAAGTATGTCCTTAAAAAAGTAAGAATGTTTTTTTTGATCTTTTTCTTTTTCAGGAATTGACTCTTTGTCAATTTCTAATATAAAGTTTGTGAATTCACTCTCAAAATCCTCTTTTTTTATTTTAGTTATTTTGTCTTTATCAGGATCACTAACAAGTAAATAGTTATTTCTAATTTCGTATATTGTTATGTAATGTCCATATTCCTCCCC
>Ga0268248_100054_pt1 | contig 121815 bp, 112 predicted proteins | sample AgamicAtAme_FD_200856 | JGI IMG/M metagenome (GOLD analysis project Ga0268248, IMG submission 200856) | Agave microbial communities from Guanajuato, Mexico - At.Am.e (v2) (version 2) | ecosystem: Host-associated > Plants > Phyllosphere > Phylloplane/Leaf | place: Guanajuato, Mexico | collected... | reverse complement strand
TTGATGAAGCGTTGCCAGAAGCTGCTGTTGCTCACCGGCTCCCGCGCCAGCTGCGCTACCGGCAAGATATTTGAGTACCTTGCGGCCGGTGCGGACGTGGTCTGTGTTTCGGGCATCCACAACGCGGCCACGGCGATACTCGCGGAGACGCGGGCAGGGCAGACCGTGCTGACGAGCCAGGGTTCGCAGGGCGCCTTGAGCCTGCGCGGGGCCTTTGCGTCGCCCGGCAGCATCGATCACCGCGACATCGGCGCCTACAGCAAGGTCGAGCAGGCGCGCACGCTGGACCACTGGCTTTCCCGGGCGGTGACGGTATGAGCACCGGAGAAGGCCCCGTGACGACGCGTCACACGATGCAGCCCGCACCGCCGTCGCAGCTGCCGATGGTGAACATGTATCGGCTGACGGTAAGGCATCTTTTTCTCGGCTCGGCCTTCGTGCTGCTGCTGCTGGCCGTGGTCATTCCCAACTCGTTGCCCGTGCCCACGGCGGCCATGATCGGACTGAGCTGCCTGCTGTCGTTCCCGGCCATGCGCATGGGGCAGGGGCTCAGGAACCTGCTGACGCTGTACCTGTACAGCGTCATCGTGACGATCATCTACATGGTCGTCGGCGGACTGCATCATGCCACGATGGTGGCTCAGGCCCAGGTGGCGGCCGTCTATATTCTTTCGCCCCTGGCGTGGGTTTTCATCGCCGATGGCCTTTGCCGATACCTTGGCGTGGAGCGGCTGATTGACTGGTTCATTGGCCTGAGCATCCTATGCTGCGCCAGCGTGGCGGTATTCTTCTATCTGTTCCTGACGCGCGGCGCGGCTGCTGTCTCGTTCTTCTTCGAGGGAGCCAACGTCAATCTCGCCGAGGGCTTCTCCGGCGCGACGATGCACGTCTACGGCTCCATGATCTTTCTCTGCGGCGGCTTCTTCAGCTCGCCGGAAGTGATCAAGCATCGATCCCTGCGTTTCAGCCTGCTGGCCATGCTGCTCATCTGCGCGCTGACCTCCGGCCGCTCCGCGCTGATCCTGTCGGTACCGTCCGGCTTCGTGCTTGGCTGGCTGTTCTCGTCGCGCACGGTGGGTCACGCGAAGACGTCCGTGATGACGCGCACGGTGCGCTATGGCATCCCGGTGGCCATTGCGATCGTGGCGGTGCTGTTCATCCTGCAGTCGTACACCAAGATCAGCCTGTCGGTGGTCCTCAACACCGTCACCAACAAGCTCGCCTCCGGCGGCGGTTTCGAGCGGTCGCAGATGGCCAGGTCGCTGTACGCGGGCATACTCGACAACGGTGGCCTGGGTTCCGGTCATGGCGTGGGCGTGGACTACGTCAGCGACCCGATCCATCCCTGGCGCTACGAGCTGGTATGGCTGGCCACGCTGTATCGGGTGGGCTTGCTCGGCACCATCATCTACGTGTTGCCCTTCTTCCTGTACACGGCGTGGGTGATCAAGCTGGCCATTTCCTGCCGGCTGACCTCGCAGCACAAGTTCATGTTCTGCGGCTTCGTGTGTGCCTTCCTGGGAACCAACACCAACCCGTACATCGAGGCCTTTTCCCTGCAGTGGATGTACGTGATTCCGCTGGTGGCCATGTTCGTCGACTATCCGATGATCCTGAAACGGATGCCGAAATGAAGCGCATCAAGGTACTGCTGTTCTCCAAGTATTCGCGGCGCGGGCCCAGCTCGCGGCTGCGGAGCCTGCAGTACCTTCCGCTGCTGAAGGAGCACGGCATCGACGTGCAGGTGCGTTCCTTGTTTCCGGATGCGTACCTGGAGTCGCTGTACCACGGCCATGCCAGGGCCGCCCGCTACAGCGGCCTGTGGTACGGCGGGAGGCGCATGCTCGAGCTGCTGAAAAGCGAGGCGTTCGACCTGACCTGGATCGAGGGCGAGCTGTTTCCCTATCTGCCGATGTGGATCGAGTCGGCCCTGCTGAGCACGAAGCGCCCTTACGTGGTGGATTACGACGACGCGCTCTTCCACCGCTACGACCTTTCCTCGAACGCGTTGGTGCGCCGCCTGCTTGGCCGGAAGATCGACCAGGTGATGCGCGGCGCGCATTGCGTCACGGTCGGCAATGGCTACCTGGCCGAGCGCGCATCGAGTGCGGGCGCAAGACGTATCGAGATCATCCCCACCGCGGTGGACGACGGCCGGTACGACGTAACGGATCACGCTGGCGACCAGCGGCCGGTGATCGGCTGGATCGGCTCGCCTGCCACGGAGAACTACGTGCTCGACTATCGCGCGCTGCTTGAAAAGGTGTGCGTGGAGAACAACGCCCGCCTGATGCTGGTGGGCGCACAGCCGGCGGCGGCAGAAGGCTTCGATAAGGTCAAGCCCGAAGTGGTTCCGTGGTCCGAGGACACCGAAGCCGAGGCGATCGCCCGCATGGACATAGGCATCATGCCGTTGCGCGACAGCCCGTGGGAGCGCGGCAAATGCGGCTACAAGATCGTGCAGTACATGGCGTGTGGTTTGCCCGTGGTCGCTTCCTCGGTGGGCGCCAATATCGACATCGTCAATCATGGCGAGAACGGCTTCCTGGCCTCCAATGACAGCGAGTGGCGCGGCAGCCTGCAGCGGTTGATCGATGACCCGCGCCTGCGTCGCCGCATGGGGCGGGCAGGGCGGCAGTGCGTGGAAGACCACTACAGCATCAAAACGCAGGCGCCCCGGCTGGCGGCCTTGCTTCGCGACGCAGGGGGTGTCTGATGTGCGGCATTGCAGGCTTCTGGCGATTGGGTGGCGACGGCGGTGGCGGCCTGCGCGAGCGCGTCGAGGCGATGTCGGCGCGCCTGACGCATCGCGGCCCCGACGATGGCGGCAGCTGGCACGATGCGTTCGCCGGCATCGCGCTGGCCCAGCGTCGCCTGGCCGTGCAGGATCTCTCCGAGGCCGGGCACCAGCCCATGCATTCCGCCTGCGGACGTTACGTCGCCGTGTTCAATGGCGAGATCTACAACCATCTTGAGTTGCGCGAGCGCCTGGCCGCCCAAGGCGTGCCGGTGGCATGGCGCGGCCACTCCGACACCGAAACCCTAGTGGCGTGCATCGTGGCCTGGGGCATCGAGGAAACCCTGCGTTCCTGCGTGGGCATGTTTGCGTTCGCACTGTGGGATCGCAAACGGCGGGAGTTGATCCTGGCGCGCGACCGCATGGGCGAGAAGCCGCTGTATTACGGCTGGCAAGGCGGCACCTTGTTGTTCGGCTCCGAGCTCAAGGCGCTGCGGGCGCATCCTGCGTTCAAGGCATCCATCGATCGCAATGCCCTGGCCTTGTTCCTTCGCCACGACTGCGTGCCGGCGCCGCATACCATCTACAGCGGATTCTTCAAGCTGCGTGCGGGACACATGCTGCGCATCGGCCTGCGGAACGGGCGCGACGCGCAGCAACGACCGTACTGGCGCTACAACGACGCAGTGGTTTCCGGCGGCGCCGCTCCGTTCGATGGGTCCGACGCGGAAGCCACCGACGCACTGGAGCAACGCCTCAGCGAGAGCATCGGCACGCAGCTGCTTTCGGACGTGCCGCTCGGGGCCTTTCTCAGCGGCGGCATCGACAGCAGCACGGTGGTTGCCCTGATGCAGGCGCGCAGTCGCAGGCCGGTCAAGACGTTCACCATCGGTTTCGCCGAAGACGGCTACGACGAGGCGGCCCATGCACGCGCCGTGGCGGCTCATCTGGGTACAGATCACACTGAGTTGTACGTGCGCCCGGAGGACGCGCTGGCGGTCATCCCTGCGCTGCCCTCGATCTTCTGTGAGCCCTTCGCGGACAGCTCCCAGATACCTACCTTCCTGATCAGCCAGCTGGCGCGCAGAACCGTCACGGTGGCGCTCAGCGGCGATGGCGGCGACGAATTATTCGGCGGCTACAACCGCTATCTCGCGGCCCGCACCACCTGGGGCAAGGTGCAGCGACTGCCGCTGTCCTCGCGGCGCGCGCTGGCTGGCGTGCTGCGCGCGGTGCCGCCCGATGCGTGGGATCGCCTGATGGCGCGCGCCAAGCCGCTCATTCCCCAGCGGTGGCATCTCGCTTCGGCGGGCGACAAGGCGCACAAGCTGTCCGAGGTGCTCACCTTGTCCTCCGGCGAGGACTATCTGCTGCGTCTCGCCAGCTGCTGGCAGGATCCGGCGAGCGTCGTCGCGGGCGCGCATGAGCCGGCGACGGTGCTGACCAATCCGGCGGCGTGGCCGCGCACCGGGGACCTGGCGCAGTGGATGATGGCGATGGACGCGCAAAGCTATCTGCCGGACGACATTCTCGTGAAGGTGGATCGCTCGGCGATGGCCAACAGCCTGGAGACGCGCGTGCCCATGCTCGATCACCGCGTGGTCGAGTTCGCCTTGCGCATGCCGCTGCACCTGAAGATTCGCGAAGGCCAGGGCAAGTGGATCCTCCGGCAGGTGTTGCATCGCTACGTTCCCAAGGAGCTGGTGGAGCGACCCAAGATGGGCTTTGCCCTGCCGATGGACGATTGGCTGCGCGGGCCCTTGCGCGACTGGGCCGAAGCATTGCTGGACGAATCGCGGCTGCGTCGCGAGGGCTACTTCGAGCCCGCGCCCATCCGCGAAAAGTGGAAAGAGCACCTGAGCGGCCGCCGGAACTGGCAGCGACAGTTGTGGACCGTGCTCATGTTCCAGGGATGGCTGGAGGAAAACCAGGGGGCATCGTGACGGCGGCAAGCCACGTTCAACGCGTTACTCGTGGCTGGTCGCCGCCTTCAACTGCACGCCGGGAGGCGGGCACGAGGTGCGCCCATGAAAGCCATTCTTTTCGCCAACACCGACTGGTATCTCTACAACTTCCGTCGGACGCTGGCGTTGTCGCTGCGCAGGGCCGGCTATGACGTCCTGCTGATTTCGCCCGCCGGCCCTTACGGCGCCAAGCTGCGCGCACTCGGCTTGCGCTGGGAGCCGCTGCCCATGCAGCGGCGCAGCCTTAACGTGGTGCGCGAGTCGGCGTTCCTGCTGTACCTGGTGCGCCTGCTGCGGCGCGAGCAGCCGACGGTCGTGCACGGCTTCACCATCAAGTGCGCGGTGTATGGCTCGCTGGCCGCGAAGATGGCGGGCGTCGCCGCGCGCATCAACGCGGTGGCGGGCATGGGCTATGTATTCACCAGCGACCAGCTCAAGGCCCGGCTGCTGCGCCCGGTGGTGCGCGGCCTGCTTCGCCTGGCGCTGGGCGGCGAGCAGGCGCGGCTCATCCTGCAGAACTCCGATGACGTCAAGCTGTTCCGCAAGGCGGATCTCATCGATACGGCGCATATCCGCCTGATCCGTGGATCGGGCGTGGATTGCGCGAAATATGCCGCGGCGTCGCCGCGAAAATTGCGTGATGGCAGCACGCACGTGCTGCTGGCCAGCCGCATGCTGTGGGACAAGGGCATCGGCGAATACATCGCCGCGCTGCGCCAGTTGCGCGCGCAAGGCTATGCGGTGCACGCCATCCTCGCGGGCACGCCCGATCCGGGTAACCCCGCCACCATTCCCGAAGAAACCATTCTCGGCTGGGTGGAAGAGGGTCTGGTGACCTGGCTTGGCCACGTGGACGACATGGTGGCGCTGTTCAGCGCCGTGGACATCGTGGTGTTGCCCAGCTATCGCGAGGGCTTGCCGAGAAGCCTGGTCGAGGCGGCCGCGTGTGGCCTGCCGCTGATCACCACCGACGTGCCAGGTTGCCGCGAAGTGGTGGCGGACGGTGTCGACGGCCTGCTCGTGCCGGTGCGGGACAGCGACGCCATCGCTGAGGCCATACGCACGCTCGTGGACAACCCGGCGCTGGCGCGCCGGCTGGGCGAGGCGGCGCGGGCCAAGGCGCGCACCTACTTCGACGAACGCATCGTGATCGAGCGGACATTGGCGGTCTACACGGAGCTATGCGGGCATGGCGAGACGGAGCGCGTCAGGCGCTATGGCTGACGCCGCACCAGTCGCCCCATCGATTCCAGATCCGCACCGAATTTCCAATCAGCCCCTCTTGGAGCGTCTGCCATGTCGTCAACCTCCCAGGTCGTGAACGTGCTGGACTTCATCCCGAAGCCCGAGCATGCCGCCATCAAGAAAGGCAACAGCAGTTACGACTGCACGCGGAACATCCAGTCGGCCATCGATGCCGGTTCGCGCGTCTACATTCCATCCGGTGTCTATCCGGTGACGCAGCTGAACCTGAAGTCGAACCTAGAAATGTATGGCGACGGCGAATCCAGCGAGCTCAAGGCGCTGGATGATTCGCTGGCCTGCGAGTTCATGGTCGCCACCTATGTCAAGGACGGCGGCACCAGCAACCCGGCGGACAACATGCGCCATATCCACCTGCACGACTTCAAGCTCAATGGCCGTGTCGATGAGTTCGGCTATTCGCAGTACTACTACCTGCTGGCCGTCAATGCGACATCGGACCTTACCGTCGAGCGTGTGCTGTTCCGCGGCTTTCGCGGCGACGGCATGTACGTGGGCTCCGGGACGCTCAGGGGCACCGAGCGGCACAACCAGCGCGTCCTGGTGCGCGGCTGCACGTTCGACGGCGTGGTGAAGGACAACCGCAACGGGCTGTCCATCATCGATTGCGATCACCTCATCGTCGACAGCTGTGTCTTCAGGAACATCGGCAATGCCCAGCTTTCGCACTCGGTGGGCGGCATCGATTTCGAGCCGGACCACGACTGGAGCGTGTATCGCGACATCCTCATCATCCGCTGCAAGTTCATTGACATCAGTTCCACCAATACCGCCGGCATCACGTTCTTCAACGGCCACCAGAAGAACGGCAACATCCATAACTGGGTGGTCAGGGACTGCCAGTTCGAGAACTGCTACTGGGGCATCGACACCTCCGCCAAGCCGAAGACGCTCGACAGCGAACCGGACAACCTCACGGTGCTCAACTGCCGCTTCACCAACTCCGTGCGCTGGGACATCTCCGTGGGCGGGCTGAGCAACGTGCAGGTCAGTGCGTGCATCTTCGAGCGGGCGCCGGGATCGGGCCCCGGCGGCGACGCGATACGCCTGGGCGCCATCGCCTCCAAGACCAGCCGCAACGCCATCAAATCCGTGATCACGGGCAATCAGTTCACCGGCATCAAACCGCAGATGGGCGCCATCGGCGTTCTGGGCGCCACGGGCCTGGTGTGCGCCGGCAATGTCTTCGTGGACATCTACGGCTCCTGCATCAATTTCTCCGAAGACGAATCACCGGATGACAAGCGCAAGATCGATCAGGTGGTGATCTCCGGCAATGTCGCGCGCCTGAGCTCGGCGGCGCTGGCCAAGGCCGTGCCGATGTCCTTCCTGAGCACGAGCGCGCAGATGCGCATCACGCGAGGGAAGCTGGCGCTGGATCAGTCCTTCGAGTACGACAACAGCGTGGATGCGGGTGTGCGCAAGGTGGCCAACGCGGCGGAGATCAAGTTCCTCGGAACCATGCCGTCGTCGTGATTCCGGCGGCGGGGCGGAATACGCCCCGCGTCTTGCTGCACGCCGCAGTACGGGAGAGCTACTGCCTGCCGGACATCATGGACGATGTAGCCCGGCCATCGTCCAGCGAGCGGCGCGGCGCGACGTGGACCGTCTTTGGCCGGATCTTGATCGCTGCTTTCGCCTGGGCCGCGTTCTTACGCTGCGCAACGGCTTCCTGCCGGAACCACACGCGCGTCACGATCAGGCCATAAGCGAACATGATGATGACGAAGGCCGTCAGGTGAACGCCGGAAGAGGGCGTCAGCTGCTTGAGGATCGCTCCCGTGGCGGCGATGGACGCCGCCATGAGGACAAGGACCATCAGGGTGGTCCGAGGGCCGAGTCCGGCACGCAGGAGAATGTGATGTATGTGGCCGCGGTCGGGCTTGAACGGCGACTTGCCCTGGCTCATGCGGCGGCACATCACCGATAGCGTGTCGCACACCGGCAACCCGACGCACCAGAGCACGTCGACCGGCGTCAACCGCGCCTGAGGCGATTGGCTCATGTGGATCAGCGCCCACGCAAGCAGATAGCCAATGAGCATGCTGCCGGCATCGCCAAGGAAGATCTTGTTTCCCACGATGCCGAGATTGGCCATCAGGTAAGGGATGGACGCGGTGCCGAGCAGGATCAGCAGGATCAGCGTGCTGCGCAAGGTACCAGTGCCGGAGAACAGCGCGATGGATGCGATGGAAACCAGGGCGAGGCTTCCGGCCAGGCCGTCGATGCCGTCCATCATATTGAACGCGTTGACCAGGCCGATGATGGCGATGATGGTCACCGGCGGGCCCAGCCAGTCGAGGTTGATTTCGTGCCCGAACAGATTGCCCAGCGTGTGGATGTACACGCCGGAGATGGCGATGACGCCGATCACCGATGCTGTCTGGATCAGCAGGCGTCCGCGCACGCTGAGGTCGAAGCGATCATCCAGCGCGCCGATCAATGTGAGCAGGAACGACGTGATGATGATGGACTTCTCGAACCAGTGAAACTGCCCGTAGCAGGCCGCTCCCACCGTGACGCCCATGAAGATGGCGAGGCCGCCCACCAGCGGAACGTCGCCGACGTGCTGCTTGCGCGTGCTCGGATGATCGACCAGTCCGAACAGTATCGCGTAACGTCGCAATATCACCATGGCGATTGCCGTGGTGCACGTGGCAACAAGGCAATCAACGAGGATGCTAGGCTCCTGCACGGCAGATCCCTCCCGCGGGTTTGCATGAGCCCCCTGATTTTTTGTACGGCCTTGCCTGAACTCGTTCAACCAGGGAACGGGTTCCAATGGATGCTTCAGGTCACGGCGGCGCCGTGAGGTGAACGTATGACTGGGATTGGGCGGTGGCGAAGAAGGCGTTTTTTCTTCCTACCGGCAACGAACGTAACATGATTTGATGAAGTCTTTGTTTCGTGGGTTGCGTTCATTCAGGCCATTGTCGTTCAGGTCGTTTTTTCGTTAATCGCCGGCTTGCACGGCATTCGCCGTCGCCGGTGTTCATGCAAACGCATGCCGCGAAAGGGCGAGTGTTTCGAAGAGTCGTGCATGGCTTTCATGAACGAACTCCTCAGTGCGTTGCGCTGTAGTTGGCGGCAGCGGCGCTGGTGATCAGGCTCGCCGAGGGCAGGATCTGGCTGATCACGCGGTTCCAACGGGTGATGCCGGCCGCACCGACGAAGACGACGTCGCCAGGCTTGACCATGAACTGATCGGCGAGCGCGAAGGCCGTGGGCGAACGCGCGTCGAGCTGAAACACCTTGGGCGGCGTGTTCTCGAAATTGTTGGCGCCGCGAATGACGTAGACCTCCTTGCCATTGGACGTGGTCGGATTGAGTCCGCCGACGCGGCCAATGGCCTGCGTGAGCGAAAGGCTGGCCACCGTGCGGAAACCGACCTGGGCAGGGCGCATGACCTCGCCCATCACGTAGACCTCGCGGGTATCGTTGTACGGCATGAAGATGCGGTCGCCGGGCTTCAGGTAGATATCCTTGGTGATGCTCTGCGTGTCGCCGAAGCCGGTGAGGTCGACGTGGTAATCGTGCCCGTCGCGGCTCACGATGAGGTTGGAGATATTCGCCTGGTCGGGGTTGATGGTTGCATAGCCGATAGCCTGGCCAAGCGTGAGCGGTACGGCGGTAATGCTCTGGGGATCCGTCTTCATGAATGCCCCGATGAAAGTCACGTGCTGGCTGTTGTAGCCGACGACGTTGACGTCGACCTGCGGACGCTCGACATATTTCGCGAGTTTCGAGGTGAGCGCCTGGCGCAGTTCCTCGATGGTCATGCCGGCAACCTTGATGCTGCCGATATAGGGATAGAACAAGGTTCCGTCGGAGCGCACCAGTCGACCATTGGCGGCGGTCTGCTGCTGCACGCCTGCCGGCGAGGTGAGTTCGGGATGATCCCAGACCGTGATGTAGAGCGAATCGCCGGGGCCGATGCGGTAGGGCTCGGGCTTGTAGTCCAGCAGCGCCTGCGGTATCGCGGCGTTCAATGCCGCCGCGTGATTGGCCTGCAGCAGCTGTGGCGTGATGTCCACCAGTTCGATCTCGCTGCTGTCCTTGGGTGTTCCGCGAACCACTCCGTTGCTGGACATCTGTTGCCCCGGGGCCCACACGCATCCGTTCACAAGCAACACATTCGCAAGAATGAGCAAGGCGTATTTGGTTTTCACGGTCTGCGAACTCCTCTTTGAAAAGTAAGCCGCTTGGCGATCGATCCCTCGGACGGCACGTGGTCGACAGGGTCGTCACATATCCGTTGTTCCCTTGCAGCGGCCAGAGAGATGGCTGTGGACATCGATGAAGAACGGTTTCGTCACTCTCGTGATCGCCTGCTTCCGATGCTGCTTGCGCCGTACGTCACTGCGTGAGTGGCGTGGTAAGTGGGTGTTGAGAAATGACACAGCTATCGTGAACAGGCAGTTACCATGAATTGATAAAACTGAATATGGCCTGCACGCGCGAGATGCGCGGACGAACTTCGTTCATTCACATCGGTAAGTGCGCCGCACCAATGAACACGAACAAAACTGCGTTTTTGTTTGGACGTCTTTTTGCTTCGACGATTTCCTAGACTCAAGTCGCTTTTGACCGCCCGTTGACAGGCCTCCGCCTTGGGCGGGCCGGCAAGTGAAGGTTGCGTGGTTTCGGTTGTCGGCTGCGGTTGTTCGCAGTCATGCGCCAGGCGCGCCGCGCAAGTTATGCGAAAGCAAGCCGGAAGTTCGGTGGGGCGACGCCGATGCGCCGCCTGGAGAAAGACCGCTGCCACTGCGATGCACGGAGAGGCACGCAAAGGCTGCCCGTGATGACACGCATGCGCCTGGGCCATCGCGTCATCCCAAGCGGGGAGGGAGCATGAAGGTACTTGTCTGCGGTGGTGCGGGTTATATCGGAAGCCACACCTGCGTGGCGCTGCTTCAGCACGGCCATGAGGTCGTGATCTTCGACAGCCTGGTGAACAGTTCCCCGTTCGCCGTGGAGAACATCAATATCCTCGGCAAATCCAGCGCGCGCTTTGTGCTGGGCGATGTTCGCGACCGTGACGCGCTGGAGGCGGTGCTGGCCGAGGGTTTTGACGCGGTGATTCACTTCGCGGGCCTGAAGGTGGCCTGCGAGAGCCTGGAAAAGCCGCTGGTCTATTTCGACAACAACATCGTCGGCACGCTGACCCTGCTTCAGGCGATGCAGGCGACGGGCGTGAGGAATCTTGTGTTCAGCTCTTCCGCATCCGTCTACGGGCAGCCCGACCGGGTGCCGATCAGCGAGAACGCGCCCTTGCGGGTGATCAACCCATACGGACGATCCAAGCTGGTGATGGAGCAACTGATCGGCGAGTTCTGCCTGGCCGATCCGCGGTTCAGCGCCATCCTGCTGCGCTATTTCAATCCGGCCGGTGCGCATCCCAGCGGCCAGCTGGGTGAGGACCCATCAGGCAGTCCCAGCAATCTCGTGCCTTACGTGGCGCAAGTGGCGGCGGGGCTGCATGCTCACTTGAGCATCTTCGGCAACGACTATCCCACGCACGACGGCACCGGCGTGCGCGACTACATCCACGTGATGGATCTGGCGGACGCACACATGAAAGCACTTGACAGGTTGGATGGCGGCGGTTGCATCGTCATGAACCTGGGTGCCGGACGGGGTTACAGCGTGCTCGACGTGGTCGCCGCGTTCGAGCGCGTGTGTGGGAGGCCGGTGCCTTACGTATTCGAGGATCGCCGCCCGGGCGATGTGGCCGAGGTATGGGCCGATCCCTCGCTGGCCGAAAGGACGCTAGGCTGGCGTGCCCGTTACGGCTTGCGCCGCATGTGCGAGGACGCGTGGCGGTGGCAGATCAAGCATCCTCACGGCTTTCGTCGCGAGGAAGCGCGGCGGCTGTCTCTCCGTCGGCTTTCCGCACCGTAGCGACAAGTCCGATCACGGCGTTTCGTCGCGCAGCGCCTGTTCTATGCGTTGTGCCACGGCGTAGGCATCGCCGGAAGGCTGGTCCGGGTAATGCTGGACACCGCGGTTCCAGGTGTCACCAAGGGAAAACCAATCGGTGGGCGTTACCGGTGTGCCGGTGCGGAGTTCCTGTTCGAGCTTGCTGAAATAGGTGGCCCAGCGTACGCGGTAGTAATCGCGCGTCAGCCCGGCCCAATCCTTGTTGCCGTAGTCATGCAGACTGGCTCCTTCGCTGGCCTTGCGGTCACCCCAGGTGGTGAGCAGGGAGCGGGCATCGTAGCGAAGGCGCGCGCCTTCCTCCGGCGACGAGGCCCAGCCATCGGCACGCGACAACCAGCCGCCCACCAGGAAGAAGCGCTGGGTGGAGAGCAGCTCGTCCTGCAGATCCATCCAGTGCAGCCACCGTTGCGTGAGTTGATGAAATCGCTCCCTGTCCTTGCGCTCGTAGGCGTCCCTGATCTTCGGCAGCAGCGCGCGGCTTTCGTTGGCGAGCGTCTGGCGGGCGATATCCACCAGATCGTAGGTGTAGGTGGCGCTGCCGCGAAGCGCGGGCGCGACCTTCAGCATCTCGGGCAAGGCACGCCTGAACGCACCCGCGTCATAACGCATGGCCTCCGGCGACCAGTTGGACGCGCGATTGGCCGCCAAGCTTGGCTGTGCGTTGAACAGCGACTCCTGCGCGGCATCGCGCTCGCTGTTGAACGGCACCTGGTCGATGCGGATGTCATAGGCCGTGGAAAGCAGAACCTTCCACGCAGCGAGCGCGTGGGGATCGGCCGCGCCGTAGCGACGTCGCACGTAATCGGCGGTCCATGCGCTGGTCTCGACCGGCTCGCTACGCCAGGCCATTTCCGTGAACAGGTCGAAGGCGAAGGAATTGGTGTCCATGCCCTCGGTGAAGATGGCGGTGCCGGCCATGTTGGCGTTGGCGCGACCCATGCGCTGCAGGCGTTCGGTGATGTTGCGGGTGTTGGCGCCCAGCGTGGTGCGGCCGCCGAACTCCCAGATGCCGCCGAAGAGAAAGGGCGCATCCTGGAAATCCTTCTGGCGATCGTCGCGCGGCACGCGGTCGTGATCGATGTCGATGATCAGCAGGTGTCGCCGGTCAACACCGGACAGCAACTCCTGGCGCGGGTTGCCTTGCCAGGCCAGCATCATCCAGCGTGCATCGGGGTGCGCGTCGAGCAGTGCACGCTGCACGGCACGGGCGGCATCCGCCACCGGTACGTCGCCGGATTCGCCGCCTTCCTGGAATACCTCCATGTCGTAGATGCCGCTGTCGCCAAACAGTTCGCGCTGATGCTTGTAGAACGAGGCGGCCAGCCTGGCGAACATCGGATCGCGTGGATCCAGCCAACCTGGCCGGGTGAAACCCGCCCATTCGCCCTGGGGCACCACGTGCGCCTGCGGGAATTTCTTCGCGAAGTCGGCGGGCACGATGCCGTAGAAGCCAGGCATGACGGGCGTGATGCCCAGTTCGCGCAGGCGCGCGATGATTTGCTGCGCCGACGCCGCGCGCTTCTGCATCAGGCTCTGGCTGATGGGGCCATTGAAGCAGCAGAGGTTGCCCATGAGCTGCCAGTTCTGGTGGGCCGGGAGTGTGATCCAGCGGCGGATGTCCTCATCCGCATAGCCCGCGTCACGAAACGTCTGGTACAGCACGCTGTCCATCCCGCGTTCGATCAGGATGGCGTTGACGCCCGACAGTGCGAGCACATCGATCTCGCGTTCCCAGCGCGGCCAGTCCCAGTAGGGCGTGGTATAGCCGTCCACGTTTTCGTTCAGCGCATAGCGCTGCGCGTAGACCGCCTTGCCCTCGATGGGCTTGTCGGGCAAGGGGAAGGCAGCGGAGCCGATGCGGTCTTCATTGGGCGAGATCTGCACGTGCGCCACGTACTTCAGGTACCAGTTCACGCCGAACAGCAATGCGCTGGGCGTGCTTCCTTCCACCTTGATGTGGCCATTCGCGGCGTTGATGCGGAAGTGTTCGTCATCTCCATCGGCGGGCAGGGCGCTGAGCTCGAACTGCGCGGCCTGCCGCGGAAGAAGCCGCTGGAGTACCGCCTGTTCCGGCGCGGTATCGAAGCCTGGCCGATCCGATGCGGGGGCAGCGGCGTTCCAGCAAAGACATCCGGCGAGGACCATGCCGGTCCATAAGGCATGCAGGCGCATGGGCTATTCCGTGTGTGTGCGGACGGCCGCATCGTATACCGTCGCGAACGCCAGCGATGCAGCACACCAACAAGGTGCCTGCCATTCGGCGTAGGCTTGTGAGCCTCACCGTCAGGAGGGTCGAGCAATGCTTCGTCGTACCTGTAGACCGTTCGTGTGCTTCTTCGCCTTGCTCTCGTTCGCCGTGATGGCTAAAGCGGCGGATACCACGCCACCCTCTAGCGACGTGTCGTTGCAGCAGGCGGTCAATGGCAGCTGGCGTTCGGAGGCCAACCGGGCGCGCGACGTCTATCGGCATCCCGTGGAGACGCTGCAGTTTTTCGGCATCCGCCCGGACATGACCGTGATCGAACTGTCGCCGGGCGGCGGCTGGTACACCGAGATACTGGCGCCGTATCTTGCCGCGCACGGGCAGCTGATCGAAGCGGCGCCGCCGAAGGCCGAGAAGTTCCATGCCAAGCTCAAGGGCAATCCGGCGGTATTCGGCCATATCGCCAAGGTCATTCCGTTTGCGCCGCCCGACGAGGTGAAGCTCGGGCCCAGCCAGTCGGCGGACATGGTGCTGACGTTCCGCAATACGCACGACTGGTTGATCAACAGCCCCGACACGCTCGCCGCGGTGTTCAAGTCGGCCTACGACGTGCTCAAGCCCGGCGGCGTGCTGGGCATCGAGGAGCATCGCGCCAGGCCTTTCTCCGATGGGCAGGCCGTGGCCGCGGCGCTGCATCGCATTTCCGAGGACTACATGATCGCGCAGGCCACCAAGGCGGGCTTTCGCCTGGCCGATGTATCGCAGGTCAATGCCAACCCGAACGATCCGGAGGACATCAACGTGCATCGTTTGCCGCCCGACCTGTCGGGGCCGGAAAGCGAGCACGCCAAGATGAAGGCGGTGGGTGAGTCCGACCGGATGACGCTGAAGTTCGTCAAGCCGTAGTGCTCCTGCTCGATCCGCGTTGCGGCTGACAGCCGCGCCGAGTGCAAGGCCAGCGGGTGCTCAGGTTACCGGCGCCCGCTGGCACGATCCTTGATTCTCCCTATCGCAGAGAACAACAACATCCCCCGCATGGAGTCTCCACGCACCGGATGCCGCCATTCCCGGCGGTGATGGGGCGGCTGTGCCTGAATCGTGGTTGCTGCGATGGAAATGAATTTCACCCTAGTCGATGAATTCGGCCAGCCTATCGAGGTGTTCTGCGAGGTATTCGAGCGCGGAGAATCGGTGTATTGGCGCGCCTGGCTCTACGGATTCGCCACCTTGCTGGAAACCCTGGACGGCCACGCGCCCGACGATACGGTCATCGCGGGACAGATCCAGGCAGAGATCATGCTGCGCGGCATCCGCGCACATGCTGACCCTCAGGGGCACTAACTGACCCTTCGCCTCGGCCGCCGTGGAGGCTCGATCTGGCTATGATCGAGGCTTCGCATGGTCAGGAGAAGCAGGGTGGCGACTTCAGCGAGCCGCAAGGTGCTGGAAGGAAAGTGCTACTGCGGCGACGTGGGCTATCAGGTCGAGGATGCGTTTCTCTACGCGGCCTATTGCCATTGCTCGCAATGCAGGCGCACCACCGGCTCGGCCTTCAAGCCATTCGCCGGCATCGAGCGGTCGAAACTGCGCTTGCGGGAGGATGCGGGAAAGCTGCTCATCGTGGGTGAGGACAACGGGCACGACGCGCATTGCGCGCGCTGCGGCTCGCTGCTCTATTCGGTGGTGCGCGAAGGCGCGTATGTCCACGTCGCGCTGGGAACGCTGGTGGATGCGCCGTCCATCCGCCCGGACAAGCACATCTTCGTCGCCTCGAAGGCACCCTGGTTCGAGATCACGGACGGGCTTCCGCAGTACCCTGAATTTCCCGACTGACATGAAAAACCCCGCATCATGCGGGGTTTTCGTATCAGGCGGTCAGGCCGGCCAGCGACTGGAGGCGACTCTGGTAGGCCGTATCCGTTTCCCGATAGAGGCCGGACCACGGATCCAGCACATAGCCCTCGGCCGGGTCGGGTGAAACGCGCCGGGCGTGGGGGTGTTCCGCGCTGGCAATCGGCGCATCAAGGGTCGTCGGATCCATATGCACTCCTGGTGGTTGTCGCGTGGGAAGTTCAGCCTAGCGAGCCGATCGTTGGCCGGCGGTTAAGCTGCGCGGCCGTTTCCGCGAACGCATTTCTTATGAAATTCCTAGGAATCCAGCGGTTTTTGACGATCCGATGACCGTGCGATGGCAAAGCATGCTGCGGTAGCGCGGGCGCGTGCGGTATCCACGCGTTTTTCCGGTGATGCCGAGGCGTGCGAGAATGGTCGTCCCTCCGCGTCGCGACGCCTGTTTCGATGGCTATCAACAAAGATGCTTACCGGCAGTTTCAGGAAGAACTGGCCGCACTCGACAAGGAGAAGGAAAAGCGCCGCCAGGACGCCGGTAAAACGCCGATGGAGCGCGCGCGTAGCGAGTTCCTCGCATTGCGCGAGCGCTACCACCTGAGCGTTGCCGACGTCGTGGCGTTTTTTCCCGAAGAGGAAGGCATCACCTATCTGCAGGGCCTGATCGCGGCGTCGTCCGACAAGCCGCCGCGCAAGCGCCGCGTCAGCCGCAAGGCGGAGCAGGGCGACTGAGCGCACTTTGCCGACGGCGGCGGGAACGCTAGGGCCTGTTAGCACTATTTGCGTGGCCCGCGCTGAGATCTTTTTGCCCGCCAGACAAGGAAGAACGAGGGCACGCGGGGAGTGGCCATGGATGGCCACGGTGTTGAGGAGCGAGGAGTGTACGTCCGTACACGACTGAGTGATGACGCGGTATGGTGGGCAAAAAGACCCAGCCCGAAGGGTTGCTTGTCCGTGGCCACCCGGCGGCAGCGCGCGGCTTGACCTGGCAGCCAGCCAGGTCAGCGCCACGCACCACCACCAGCTGGCCACGGACAAGCAACGCGGGCTACGCAAATAGTGCTAACAGGCCCTAACATCCGCCATCCCCAGCGAAGATGGTGCCCGGATGTTGCGTCGCGCGTTCGTTGCCATGGTTGCCCTGATGTGCGTCGATGCGCGGGCGCAGGAGGCCGTGCCCACGGTGTTTGCGCCGGGCGTGATTTCAGGGCCATTGCACGACAGCGCGCCGGCCTTCACGCCGGATGGGCGCACCGTGTATTTCACGCGCAGCGATGGCCCCGATTCCCGCATCCTGGTCAGCCATCTCGACAACGGCCACTGGTCCGCGCCGGTCACCGCGCCATTCTCGGGACAATGGAGCGACATGGAGCCGGCCATGTCGCCGGACGGCCGCTTCCTCGTGTTCGTGTCCAATCGCCCTCGCAGCGTGGGCGGCAAGCCGCTGGATGGCTTCTTCATGGGGCGCAGTTTTCCCGGGCATGGCGGCAACCTGTGGAAGGTCGCCTGGGAGAACGGCAAGTGGGGCGAGCCCGTGCGACTGCCGGACGTGGTCAACCGCAGCGATTCGACCTTCGCGCCTGCGGTGGCGGGCGACGGCAGCCTGTATTTCATGCGGCCTGCCGCGGATCCCAGGCATTTCCAGCTGTTTCGGGCGGGCTGGCATCGCGGTGGCTATGAAGAACCGCAAGCGGTGCCTTTCAGCGACGGGCACGTCACCGACGTCGACCCGGCGGTGGCTCCGGACGAATCCTTCGTGGTGTTCGGCTCCAGCCGTTCGCCGGCGCGGCAGATCGATCTGTTCATCGTGTTCCGCGACCAGGGCGAGTGGGGCACGCCCATTCACCTGGGCAACGGCGTGAACAGCGCCGGCTCCGATGCCGAGGCGCGCCTGAGTCCCGACCACCAGACGCTGTATTTCGCCAGCGATCGCCTAGCGGGCATCGAGCCCGGCACGGTGCGGGCGGACTGGGACAACGGCAAGTACAACATCTGGCAGATTCCACTGACGCCGTGGCTGGAGGCGCACGCGAAAGCGCCGCACTGAACGGCGCCCCTTGCTGTCGCCATGACACCCCGATAACAGGCGTTTTGCGATACAGACGTCCAAAGCCAACGGGATGTTGACCATGATCGAACAGATCCCCGGATTGCCGGCCGGCGCACTGGGCTTTCGCGCGAGCGGGCAGGTCTCGGCCACCGATTATTCCAACGTGCTGGTGCCGGACATCGAGGCGGCCTTTGCGGTGAACCGCAAGCTGCGCCTGCTCTATCACATCGGCCCCGAGTTCACCGGTTTCGACGCGGGCGCCATGTGGGAAGACGCGCAACTGGGCTTTCGCCATTTCAGCGGCTGGGATCGCGTGGCGCTGGTGACCGACGTTAACTGGCTGCGCCTTACCGCGTCGGCGATGGGGTTTGCGGTGCCGGCGGAATTTCGGCTGTTCCACAACGCCCAGTACGACGAGGCGTTCGCCTGGATCAGCGAGCCGCGGCCGGCCGAGGACGATGGGAACAAATGAAACTTTTGGCGGCGCTTGTCAGCCGTCCAGACATGTGGTGAAGTCCACGCCATGTCCAGCATCCACGCCCAACTCGTCGCCATGACCGTCGCTTCCGCGTCGGCGGCTGCTTGCCTGCGCGCGCTGAACAATAACAACGCCAATAACAATACCCGCATCGACGGGTGGGCCGGCGTGTAAGCAAGGGAAACACATACACACGCAAAAAGGCCCGCTCCCAGCGGGCCTTTTTGTTTTTACGCCACGCGAAAAACCATCAGGAAACCCAGTCATGTGTTCGATCTTCGGCATGTTCGACCTGCAACCCGGCGATGATCTGGCGGGCTTGCGCCAGCAGGCGCTGGAACTGTCCCAACGGCAGCGCCATCGCGGCCCGGATTGGAGCGGCGTGTTCGTGGATGCGGGGGTGATCCTCGTGCACGAGCGCCTTGCCATCGTCGATCCGGCCAGTGGTGCGCAGCCGCTGCGTTCGCGCGACGGTGCGCTGGCGCTGGCGGTCAACGGCGAGATCTACAACCACCGCGAACTACGCGCCGCCAGTGGTTACGACTTCACCACGGGTTCCGATTGCGAGGTCATCAACGCCTTGCATCGCGAAGGCGCGACACCCGCCGAGTGGGTATCCCGGCTCAATGGCATTTTTGCGTTTGCGTTGTGGGACAGCGCCGAATCGCGTTACGTGATCGCGCGCGATCCCATCGGCGTGTGCCCGCTGTACTGGGGACACGATGGCGAGGGACGCCTGTGCGTCGCGTCCGAGATGAAATCGCTGGTCGGCCTATGCCATGACGTCGCGTCGTTCCCGCCGGGACATGTCTACGACAGCGCCGACGGCGAATTGCGCCGCTATTACCACAAGCCCTGGCGCGACTACGCGGTGACGCAAGGGCATGAGGTTGCTCCCGCGCAGCTGCGTGCCGCTTTCGAGCAGGCGGTGCACCGGCAACTGATGACCGACGTGCCGTATGGCGTGCTGCTGTCCGGCGGGCTGGATTCCTCGCTGGTGGCGGCGTGCGCCGCGCGTTTCGCGCGCCATCGCGTGGAGGACGACGACCGCGCGGAAGCCTGGTGGCCACGCCTGCATTCGTTCGCGATCGGCCTGGAGGGTTCGCCCGACCTGGCCGCCGCACAGGTGGCGGCGGATGCGCTCGGCACGGTGCACCACGGCTTCGTCTACACCTTCTGGGAAGGCCTGGACGCCTTGCCCGAAGTGATCCGCCATATCGAAACCTATGACGTGACCACCATCCGCGCGTCGACGCCGATGTACCTGCTCGCGCGGCGCATCAAGGCCATGGGCGTGAAGATGGTGCTGTCGGGCGAGGGCTCGGACGAGATCTTCGGCGGCTACCTGTACTTCCACAAGGCGCCTTCGGCGCAAGCCTTCCATGAGGAAACCGTGCGCAAGCTCGATGCGTTGCACAGCTACGACTGCCTGCGCGCCAACAAGTCGATGATGGCCTGGGGCGTGGAAGCGCGCGTGCCGTTCCTGGACCTGGACTTCCTCGACGTTGCGATGGGCATGGATGCGCGCCACAAGATGGCCGGTGGCGGGCGGATCGAAAAAGCCGTGCTGCGCGAGGCCTTCCAGGGCGCCTTGCCCGACGCGATCCTGTGGCGGCAGAAGGAGCAGTTCAGCGATGGCGTGGGCTACGGCTGGATCGATGGCCTCAAGGCGCATGCCGAGCAGGCGGTGAGCGACCGCGAATTCGCCGCAGCGGCGGCACGTTTTCCGCACAACACGCCGGCCACCAAGGAGGCGTACCTGTACCGGCGTATCTTCGAGCGCTTCTATCCGGGGCAGGCCTGTGCGGAAACGGTGCCGGGCGGCAAATCCATCGCCTGCTCGTCGCCTGCGGCGCTGGCGTGGGATCCGGCGTTCGCGGCGGCGGCCGACCCCTCGGGCCGGGCCGTGCGCGATGTGCACCAGCAGGCGTTGGCGTAGGGCGGCTTCGGGCGCGGCGGCAGCAGGCTGCCGCTCCGTTGGTTTCCGTTGGCCGATGATGCTCGAAGGTGCGGCGCAGGCCACGGTCGGCCGGTCCCGAGCCGCGTGGCCTCTGCTACCATAGACGACCGTTTTCCCATGATTTCCCATCCATGATCGAAACCAATCCGATCCTTGCGCAGATCGCGGACCTCAAGGGCCGCGTCGAGTCGCTTAGGGGGTATCTTTGACTACGCCACCAAGCGTGAGCGTCTGGAAGAAGTAAGCCGCGAACTGGAAAGCCCCACCGTGTGGGACGACCCGCCGCGCGCGCAGGAACTGGGCCGCGAACGCGCCCGCCTGGACACCATCGTCAGCGGCATCGACGCGCTGACTTCCGGCCTTGCCGACGCCGGCGAACTGCTGGAGATGGCCGCCGCCGACAACGACGAGGGCACGGTGCAATCCGTGGTCGACGACCTGAAGGGTCTGGAAGCCAAGGTGGGCAAGCTGGAATTCCAGCGCATGTTCTCCGGCAAGATGGACGCCAACAACGCCTTCGTGGATATCCAGGCCGGCGCCGGCGGCACCGAGGCGCAGGACTGGGCCGAAATCCTGCTGCGCATGTACCTGCGCTGGGCCGAGTCGCGCGGCTGGAAGACCGAGCTGCTGGAAGTTTCCGGCGGCGAAGTGGCCGGCATCAAGTCCGCCACCTTCCGCGTGGAAGGCGATTACGCCTACGGCTGGCTCAAGACCGAGATCGGCGTGCATCGCCTGGTGCGCAAGAGCCCGTTCGATTCGGACAACCGCCGCCACACCAGCTTCACCTCGGTGTTCGTGTCGCCGGAAGTGGATGACGACATCGACATCGACATCAACCCGGCCGACCTCAAGACCGACGTGTACCGTTCGTCGGGCGCCGGTGGCCAGCACGTGAACAAGACCGAATCGGCCGTGCGCATCACGCACATCCCGAGCGGCGTGGTGGTGGCCTGCCAGACCGAGCGCAGCCAACACGCCAACCGCGATCGCGCCATGAAGATGCTGGCCGCCAAGCTCTATGAGCTGGAGATCCAGAAGCGCAACGCCGAGAAGGACGCCCTGGAAGCCTCCAAGTCCGACATCGGCTGGGGCAGCCAGATCCGCAACTACGTGCTGGACCAGAGCCGCATCAAGGACCTGCGCACCGGCATCGAGCGCTCGGACACGCAGAAGGTGCTGGACGGCGACCTGGACGAATTCGTCGAGGCCAGCCTGAAATCCGGCCTGGACGCGGGCGCCAAGCGCGTGGATGCCTGATCGCGAGCCACTGGATATGCCGACGGAGGCGTTGCCCACATGAACAGCAGGAAGACGTTCCCGATTCTGGTCGTGTGGGCTGCCCTGGCGGCATGCCACGGCGTGGCCCATGCGCAGGACAACGGTTCTGCCAGCCAGGGCATCAAGCAAGATGCACGCACCGCCGGCCAGAAGGTGGGCGATGCCGGGCGCGATGTCGGGCATGCCACGCGGGATGCTGCCGTGTCCGTGGGGCACGGCGCACGCGATATGGGCGTGGCGGTGGGGCATGGCACGCGGGATGCCGCCGTGACCGTGGGCCACGGCGCGCGCGACGGATGGAATGCCACCAGGCACGCGGTAAAACACGCGTTCGGCAAGGACGATTGAGCGTCGAGGGCGCGCAAAGCCGCCGCCCCGACGATGCGATGACCAACAAGAGATGCGTCCGCCATACGGCGCGGGCGCCGGAAGCTACGGAAACCCCATGACTGAACCGACCGATATCCAGCCCATCGACGAGAACAAGCTGATCGCCGAGCGCCGCGAGAAACTCAAGGCGTTGCGCGGGCAGGGCGTGGCGTTTCCGAACGACTTCAAGATGGACGCCTTCGCGGGCGACCTGCAGGCCGAGTTCGCCGACGTGGAGAAGTGGACCGCCGAGGCCATCGAGGCCCTGAACCGCAAGGTGAAGGTGGCGGGCCGCGTTATCCTCAAGCGCGACCAGGGCAAGGTCGCCTTCGTGCAGATGCAGGACTTCAACGGCCGCATCCAGCTGTTCATCCACCAGGGCACGGTGGGCGAGGACACCTACAAGGCGTTCAAGGGCTGGGACATGGGCGACATCGTGGGCGCCGAAGGCACCCTGATGCGCACGCGCACCGGCGAGCTGTCGGTGAAGGTCGAGAAGCTGCGCCTGCTCACCAAGAGCCTGCGCCCGCTGCCGGACAAGCACCACGGCATGGCCGACGTGGAGCAGCGCTATCGCCAGCGCTATGTCGACCTGATCGTCACCGAGGAAGCGCGCCGCACCTTCGCGTTGCGCTCGAAGATCATCGGCTTCATCCGCAAGTGGCTCGAGGCTGAGCCGCGCCGCTTCATGGAAGTGGAAACGCCGATGATGCACGTGATCCCGGGCGGCGCCACCGCGCGTCCGTTCGTCACGCACCACAACGCGCTGGACATGGACCTCTACCTGCGCGTGGCGCCGGAGCTGTACCTCAAGCGCCTGGTGGTCGGCGGCTTCGACCGCGTGTACGAGATCAACCGCAACTTCCGCAACGAGGGCGTGTCCACGCGACACAACCCCGAGTTCACCATGCTCGAGCTGTACCAGGCCTACGCCACGTACACCGAGATCATGGACCTCACGGAGGAAGTGATCCGCGAGGCGGCGAAGAACGTCATCGGCACCACCAGGCTGGTGTGGGAAGGCAACGAGATCGACGTGGGCCCGGCGTTCCGTCGCTGGAGCATGGAAGACGCCGTGCTCGAGCTGAATCCGGAGATCAAGCGCGAGGAGCTGCGCGACCGCGAAGCCATGGCCGCGCACGCCAAGCGACTGGGCTGCCAGGTGAAGGCCGATTTCGGCTGGGGCCGCCTGTTGCTGGAGATCTTCGAGAAGACGGTGGAGCACACACTGATCCAGCCGACCTTCATCACCGACCATCCGGTGGAAGTCTCGCCGCTGGCGCGCGAAAGCGACACCAACCCGGGCATCACCGACCGCTTCGAATTGTTCATCAACGCCAAGGAGCTGGCCAACGGCTTCTCCGAGTTGAACGACCCGGAAGACCAGGCGGCCCGCTTCCAGAAGCAGGTGGAGGCCAAGGCCTCCGGCGACGACGAGGCCATGCATTTCGATGCAGACTACATCCGCGCGCTCGAAGTGGGCCTGCCGCCCACCGGCGGCCTGGGCATCGGCATCGACCGCTTGGTGATGCTGCTGACCGGTTCCGCGTCGATCCGCGACGTGCTGCTGTTCCCGTACATGCGCCCGGAGGCCTAAGCCGATGCAGAACCGTTCCCTGCGACAGAACACGATGCCCGGCCTGTTCGCCGCCGGGCTGGCCATTCTGGTGCTGGGGGCGTGTTCGCCGTCGTCCTCGCAGTCGCAGGACGAACATGCCGCGGGCGCGGCAGCGCCCGCGCCCGCCGCCACGGTGGCCGCGCCGGCGCCTGCCTCCACCGCGGGAACGGATGCGGATGCCGATGCCGACGACGCGGTGATCGAAAAGGTCAGCGCGGTGATCCGCAAGCACAAGCTCACCTCGCTGAGCGACGAGTGCCTCGATTACATGGTCGATGACTCCGACGGCGCCACCATCGACATCGACGTGCATGAGAAGCACGACGCCAAGTGCGGTGGCGACCCGAACACCTCGCCGCGCCTGTTCTCGTTCAAGCTCGATCGCGCCAGCGGCCAGCTGACCACCGACGCGCTGGACCTGGCGGACGGCGATTTCCAGCCCATCCAGTAAGCCACGCCGGCTGCCGTCCTTCGCGCCGGATCGCGTGATCGTGCGTCCACTCCGCTAAACTTGCCGGTTTCGACCTTCGCGGGAGCTTCGCCATGTGGTTTGCCATCGTCGGCACCGACGTCCCTGATTCGCTGGAAAAGCGCAAAGGTGCGCGTCCGGCCCATATCGAGCGCCTGCAGAAGCTGCTGGACGAAGGGCGCCTGTTCGTGGCCGGCGCGTTTCCGGCCATCGAGTCGGAAGACCCGGGCCCGGCGGGTTTCACCGGCAGCCTGATCCTGGCGCAGTTCCCATCGCAGGCCGAGGCGGAAGCCTGGGCCAAGGACGATCCGTACGTCGCCGCCGGCGTCTACGCCAGCGTCAGCGTCAAGCCGTTCCGCAAGGCGTTGCCGCCGGCATGAGCGCGGCCATGGTCGAACAGATCCGCGAGCGCCTGCAGCAGGCGCTCGATCCCGTGGTTCTCGAGGTGCTGGACGAGGGCCACAAGCACGCCGGGCATGCCAACGAGGGGAAGGGGCATTTCCACGTGCACATCGTCAGCGCGGCCTTCGCCGGCCAGCTATCGATCAAGCGGCACCGCCTGGTATATGCGGCCCTGCAGGGGCTGATGGACAACGGCATCCACGCGCTTTCCATCGACGCGAAGGCGCCGGGCGAATAAGCGTCCCGGCCGCCGCCTTAGGCGATCTGGCTGGTTATTTCCTGACCAGAGGATGGTGCCAGGGCCGGTGATTCGCTGCTCCTGCCGCGCCGGTCGGGAAACGCTTCCCGAGAAACGCTTCCATAACATTGGTTTACACGCCAGTGTTAAAGTGAAACATAGTCGCCGAACGCATTGCGGCAGGGGCCTGCGTTTGGCACAGTGACCCATCGCCCGGCGTTCCCGGGCTTCACCTATTTGGCTGCTGACGCCCGCATGCGCCTGACCACGATCAAACTCGCCGGTTTCAAGTCCTTCGTGGACCCGACCACGCTCCACCTGCCGACCAACATGACCGGCGTGGTGGGGCCCAATGGCTGCGGCAAGTCCAACATCATCGACGCCATCCGCTGGGTGATGGGCGAGAGCGCGGCCAGCCGCCTGCGCGGCGATTCGCTCACCGACGTGATCTTTTCTGGTTCCAACGCGCGCAAGCCGGTGGGGCAGGCGACGGTGGAGCTGATCTTCGACAACGCCGACGGCACCATCCAGGGCGAGTACGGCCAGTACGCCGAGATTTCGGTGAAGCGCCAGGTGACGCGCGACGGCCAGTCCGCGTATTTCCTCAATGGCGCGCGCTGCCGCCGCCGCGACATCACCGACCTGTTCCTGGGCACGGGCCTGGGGCCGCGCAGCTACTCGATCATCGAGCAGGGCATGATCAGCCAGATCGTCGAGGCCGCGCCCGACGAGCTGCGCACGCATCTGGAAGAAGCCGCCGGCATCTCCAAGTACAAGGAGCGCCGCAAGGAAACCGAGAGCCGCATCAAGTCCACCCGCGAAAACCTCGACCGCGTGCGCGACGTGCGCGACGAAGTGGACAAGCAGCTCGAGCACCTCAACCGCCAGGCCCGCGCCGCCGAGCGCTGGAAGGCGCTGAAGGAGGAGCAGACGCGCAAGGAAGCCGAGCTGCGCGCGCTCGAATACCGCGGTCTCAAGAGCCAGCACGACCAGGAAGGCTCGGGCCTCAACGCGGCCGAGGTGGAGATCGAGAAGCACATCGCCCAGCAGCGCCATCATGAGGCGCAGATGGAGACGGTGCGCGAGCGCCACACCGAAGCCACCGAGCATCTGAACAAGGTGCAGGCCGAGGTGTACAAGGTCGGCGCCGAGATCGCGCGCGTGGAGCAGCAGGTGCGCTTCAACCGCGAAACGGCGGAGCGCCTGCAGCGCGCGCAGGGCGAGACCGAGCGCGAACACGCCGAGCTCGCCGAGCACATCGCCAACGACCGCGCACAGGTGGAAACGCTGCGCATGGCACTGGCCGAGGGCGAACCCAAGCTCGAAGCCCTGCAGCAGATGCAGGACGACACCGCCGAATCGCTGCGCGACACCGAAGCCAAGCTCGCCGACTGGCAGCAACGCTGGGATGCGCACACGCGCACCGCCGGCGAATCCAGCCGCGCCGCGGAAGTGGAACGCACCAAGCTCAACTACCTCGACCGCCAGGCGATGGACCTGTCGCGTCGCCGCGAAACGCTGGAAGCCGAGCAGAAGGCGACCGACATCGCCGCGCTCGATGCCGCCGCCGAACAGCTGCACACCGAGCACGACACGCAGCGCGAGCGCGTGGAATCGCTGGGCAGCCTGCTCGATCAGCACAAGCTGGCGCACGAAAAGGTGCTGGACGAAGAGCGCCAGGTGCAGTCCGCGCTCAACGAGGCGCGCCAGCAGCTGCAGACCGCGCGCGGCCGCCAGGCCTCGCTGGAAGCCTTGCAGCACGCGGCCCTGGGCCAGGAAGAGAGCGCCGCTAGCGGCTGGCTTGCGCGTCTAGGCCTGGACAAGTCACGCCGTCTCGGCGAATCGCTGCAGGTGGAAGCGGGCTGGGAAACAGCCGTCGAAACCGCACTGGCCGGCTTCCTGGATGCCGTGCTGGTCGATGAATCGCATACGCTCGCCGCGGAATTCGGCGCGCTGGAAAACGCCGACGTGGCCCTGGTCAACGGGGCGGAAGGCGGCGCCAACACGGCAGGCACGCTGGCCGCGCACGTGCGCGGCCCGGCGGCGGCGCTGTCGATACTCAATCACGTGCTCACGGCCGATTCCATCGAGCACGCGCACCAGATCGTCGCCGGGCTTTCCGCGCTGGCGCCGTACCAGTCGGTGATGACGCGCAACGGCGAATGGCTGGGGCCGGGCTGGGCGCGCGTGCGCCGCGCGCAGGGCAACCAGGTGGGCGTGCTGGCGCGCGAGCGCGAGATGCGCACGCTGGCCGAGCAGATCCTCGCGCTGGAAGATCGCATCGAAGAAGCCACCCACACGCTGGACGACCTGCGTACGCGAAAGTTCGAGGCCGAGCGTGCGCGCGACGACGCGCAGCGCGAGCTGTACAACGCGCACCGCCGCCAGTCGGAACTGGCCGGCCAGGTGCAGAGCCATCGCGGCAAGATGGAAACCGCCCGCGCCCGCGCCGAAAAGGTGGCCGGCGAAATCAGCGACCTGATCACCCAGCTGGATGAACTGCAGACGCAGACGGGCGAAGCGCGTGCGCGCCTGGAAGAGTCCGTCGGCTACATGGGCGATCTGGAAGACCAGCGCCGCGAGCTGGAAAACGAACGCCGAGCCTTGCTCGAGGCACGTGAGGAAGCGCGCATGAACGCGCGCGAGGCCGCCGACCAGGCGCACGCGCTGGCGCTGTCGATGGAGTCCAAGCGCTCCTCGCTCACCTCGCTGGAGCAGTCGCTGGCGCGCATGGAAACGCAGCTGCGCCAGATCGAGGCGCGCCGCACCGAAATCGCCGAGCAGCTTGCCGCCGGTTCCGACCCCATCGCCGAACTGGAAGCCGAGCGCCAGACCTATCTCGACCAGCGCCTGCTGGTCGACAAGCAACTGGTGGAGGCGCGCCGCGCGCTGGAAGACTGCGACGGCGAGTTCCGACGCCTGGAGCAGGAACGCCAGCGCATCGAGCACTTGCTCAATGGGCTGCGCGAAAACCTTTCGCAGAAGCGCCTTGCCGCGCAGGCACTGCAGTTGCGCGCGGAGCAGCTTGCCGAAGCCATCGCCGCTTCCGGTCTCGAACTGGAACCGCTGCTGGCTGAACTGGCCGAGGATGCCGACGCCAGCCAGTGGCGCACGCAGCTGGCCGATATCGGCCAGAAGATCGTCCGCCTGGAGCCGGTGAACCTTGCCGCGATCCAGGAACATGCCGAGCAGAGCGAGCGCAAGACCTATCTCGACAACCAGCTCACCGACTTGGCCAATGCCATGGAAACGCTGGAGTCGGCGATCAAGAAGATCGACCGCGAAACGCGCCAGCGCTTCAAGGAAACCTTCGACCGCGTCAACGCCGGCGTGCAGGAACTGTTCCCGCGCCTGTTCGGCGGCGGCCATGCGTACCTGGAACTGACCGGCGACGACCTGCTCGACACCGGCGTGGCGATCATGGCGCGTCCGCCGGGCAAGCGCGTGTCCAACATCACGCTGCTCTCGGGCGGCGAGAAGGCGCTCACCGCGGTGTCGCTGGTGTTCGCCATCTTCGGCCTCAATCCCGCGCCGTTCTGCCTGCTGGACGAGGTGGACGCGCCGCTGGACGAGGCCAACGTGGGCCGCTTCTCCAATATGGTGAAGGAGATGAGCGAGAAGGTGCAGTTCATTTTCGTCAGCCACAACAAGGCCACCATGGAAGCGGCCTCTCAGCTGTGCGGCGTGACCATGCGCGAGCCGGGCGTATCGCGACTGGTGCAGGTGGATCTTGCCGAAGCAGCTAAACTTGCGGGCGCAGCTTGAGGACTTGATATGACCGCGCAACCCGTACTCGCTTTCGCCTGGAATGCCGCCGTTGGCGTTCCCATGCTCATCGTTGGCCTGATCGTCCTGGCGGCGATGTGGTTGTTCGGCCAGCCGAAGAAGGAGCAGGGCAAGCGACGCGTGGCGCCCAGCACGACGGGCGACCGCCGCGAGCCGACCTTCGGCGCGGATGGCGAGGTGCTCGATGAGCCGTCCTTCAACGCGCGCGACGATTTCCATGCCGACCCGTTCGACCAGCCGCACCAGGGCGAGCTGGACGTCGGCCTGCGCGAGGAGCTGGAGCGCCTCGGCGCCACGCTCGCCGGCGACAAGGGGCGCGTGGAACCGGCGCCGATCAGCAAGCCGCACGGCATTGCCGCCTCCATCGTCGACGCCCTGCGCGCGCCGCCGGAGCAGTTCGAGCAAAGCCTGGCGCAGGCCACGGGGGCGGATCACGTGTCGCGTGCGCCGGAACCCGAGCCGGTCGCCGCGCCCGCGCCGGCACCTGTCGCGGCACCGGCTCCCGCGCCCGCACCGGAAGCGCCGCGTGTGCCGCCGCGTTCCGAGGTCGGTCGCCGCCCGGAGCGCGTGCCGGTGGAACGCATCGTCACGTTGTTCGTGGTCGCTCGCGAAGGCAACGTCTTCAACGGTGCCGACCTGATCGTCGCCGCCGAGAAGGCGGGCCTGGAGTTCGGCGACATGGGTATCTATCACCGCCTGGTGGATGGCAAGCGCGAACTGGGGCCGGTGTTCAGCGTGGCCAACATGGTCAAGCCCGGCAATTTCGATGTGACCCGCGTGGATGCCATGCGCACCCCGGGCCTGAGCTTCTTCATGACGCTGCCTGCGCCCATCCCGGCGCTGGACGCGTGGGACGCCATGCTGCCCACGGCCCAGCGCCTCGCGGAACTGCTGGACGGCCAGGTGCTGGACGAGGAACGCAACGCCCTGGGCCGCCAGCGCGTGGCGCATATCCGCGACGAACTGCGCGGCTGGGACCGCGACCACGAAGGCAAGGAAATCACGTTCGGGCGGTGAGTTTCCGGCCGGTCGCTTGCAAAGCGCCTCGGTTTTACCCGCTCGTCATTCCGGCGCAGGCCGGAATCCAGTGGCGGGAACGACAGGTTTTCGCGACTGTAAAACAAGCCCGAGCGGTGTCCCGACAACCCAGCACTATCGCTACTGGATGACCAGCTTCGCTGTTGAAAGGCGCCTCCGGCCTGCGCCGGAATGACGAGCGGGTGAGGTTGCTGCTCGTCTGGTGGCCTCCGTAGCCCGGCCACTCTTGCGTCCGACTCGCACCTCCGACAGAGTCGATTCCAAGGAGGGAACATGGCCTGCACCTTGCGTCGCCTTGCCTGTCTCTGGTTGCTGGCGTTGGCCGGCTGCACCCATTCGGATCTGCGCCCCGATTATCCACGCGTACCCAGCACCGTCCTGCCGGCCAAACCGGATGCGCCGCTGGTGGCCTACGCCTCGCGCATCAGCGCGGGCCACGGCGGCGACAGCGGCCTGCGCCTGATCAGCGATTCCAACGACGCCCTGCTGGCGCGCATCGCGCTCGCCGACCGCGCGGTGCATTCGCTGGACCTGCAGTACTACATGTTCCATAGCGACGCGACCGGCGGCCTGCTGGCGCAGCGTCTACTGGCGGCGGCGGATCGCGGCGTGCGCGTGCGCCTGCTGCTGGACGACCTGCACGTGGCCGGCGACGACAAGGTGCTGCGCATCCTGGATGGACATCCAAATATCCAGATCCGCCTGTTCAATCCCTTCCTGGAGCGGAACTCGTCGTGGTGGGGCATGGGCAAGCAGTTCGCCGGCGACTTCTCGCGGCTCAATCGCCGCATGCACAACAAGGCCTTCATTGCGGACGAGGCCATGGCCATCGTCGGCGGAAGGAATATCGGCGACGAGTATTTCGATGCCAACGACACGATCAATTTCCGCGATCTGGACGTGCTCGCCGTCGGCCCGGTCGTCGCGGACGTGGGGCAGATGTTCGACCGTTACTGGAACAGCGACCAGGCGTACCCGATCGGCGCCTTCCATCGCCGCACGCCCGGCCCGGAGGAACTGGCCGACCTGCGCAAGACCATGGCGGCCCATGCGCGGCAGTTCAACCAGAGCAGTTATGCGCAGAGCCTGGTGGCGCGCGTGGGCGACCTGGCGCACGAGGTGCCGGGAACCGATTGGGCCTGGGGTCCCGCGACCTACCTTGCCGACGACCCGGACAAGGGCAACCCGGCGGCGGACAGCAAGGACCTGCACATGGCGCCGCAGCTGCGCGGATGGCTGGACGGTGCGCAGCATCGGCTCACCCTGATCTCGCCGTACTTCATTCCCGGCACCAAGGGCGTGGCCTATCTGCAGGGCGTGCGCGAGCGCGGCGTGGCGGTGGAGGTGCTGACCAACTCGCTGGCGTCCACCGATGCCGGTGACGTGTATCAGGCCTATGCGTCCTACCGGGTGCCCATGCTCAAGGCGGGCATTGAGCTGTACGAGCTCAAGCCCGATGCGCGGCGCGGCCGGCACAGCAGCCATTTCTTCGGCTCCTCCACGGGCAGCAACAGCCTGCATGCCAAGGCCATGGTGGTGGACGAGCAGCATGCGTTCGTCGGTTCGATGAATCTCGATCCGCGTTCCGCGCATCTGAACACCGAGGACGGCGTGATCGTCGATTCCCCGGCACTCGCCCGCGCGTTGCTGGCCATCTTTGCCGACGCCACCAAACCCATCCACAGCTATCGGGTCTTGCTGGACGACAAGGGGCGGGTGGTGTGGGAAGGCAAGGAGCCGAAGCAGCCGGTGGTCCGCTACGACCATGCGCCGGACACCAGCTGGTGGCGGCGTTTCAAGGTGAACATGGGCGGCCTGCTGCCCATCGAAAGCCTGCTCTGACGAAGCGCCGCGGCAGGTGCACGGCGCGTGCGAATGGCGTAGCGTGTGGCGCGTTTCATCGGCGGCGGACCGACGTAGCCGGCTCCGCGGGGTCAGTCATCTGGACGACAGCGAGCGCCTGCATGCGTGGTTTGCGTGACACCGTCAAAGCGCATGCGCACCGTCGATGGCGGCTGGGATGGCTGGCCTGCATGGCCTTGCTGGCGGCCTGCACCAGCGCGCTCAAGCCGGGCGCCCCGCCGAAAGAAGATCCCTTGATGGTCGCCCGCCACCTGTGGCTGGGCACGGCCGGCGCGCAGCGCAAGGACGTGGCCGCGCGCGACTGGATCCGCTGCGCCGTGGCAGCCTATCGCGCCTCGGACACCGACGACGCGGCGCGCCAGGCCGAAGCCCAATCCATCGCCGATGGCTGCACCCATGAACTGCTGGGCTATCTGCTGGACCAGGAACCCGGCGCCTGGCGTCCCCATACCATTCGCGTGCTGGATGTGCCGGTGCGCGTGGTGTTTCGTGATCTGCCGCAGAGCCTGGACGACGGCCCCGTGGCCCTGGCGCGTGCGGACGAAGTGACGGTTCCCACCGTCATGGGCCAACGCTACACCTCGCCGGGTTACGGCGTTCCGCTGGTGGGCTGGCAGGCGCCGTGCCACGACCGTCCCATCTGCAGGCTGGATCCGCCCGACGGCATCACGCGCGCGCTCACGGCGTGGGTGGAGCCGGGCGACGACGGCATGGCGCAGCTGGTGGTTACCGGCACGCGCAAGCATCCGGCCATCACCGTCGGCCAGCGCAGCGTGCCGCTGGCGACGGATTTCTCGGCGGCCTACGCCGCGTTGTTCGATCGTTCGCACATCAATCGCGCGGCGGTGTGGAGCCTGATCGGCGGCCGCGAGCTGGCGCAGCGCCAGGGGCTCTATCTGCTGGAGGACTACGACCCGGCCAAGACACCGGTGATCATGGTGCACGGCCTCGGGCGCAGCCCGATGATCTGGGCCAAGCTGACCAACCTTATCGACGGTTCGCCCGAACTGCGCAGCCGGTATCAGATCTGGCACATCGTCTATCCGACCAATACGCCCGTGCTGCTCGATCGCCTGTACGTGCAGCGCATGATGGACCAGGCGTGGCACATCCTCGATCCCGATGGCACCGCGCCGGCGCACCGGGACATGGTGTTGATTGGCCACAGCATGGGCGGCGTGATCTCGCGCCTGCTGGTGTCCAACAGCAACGACGTGGTGTGGAACGCGGTGTTCGATATTCCACCCGAGCAATTGCACGGCGCGCGGGAGGATATCGCCACGCTGGAATCGGTCGTGCGCTTCCAGGCCTATCCCGGAGTGACGCGGGCGTTCTTCCTGGCCGCGCCGCACCTGGGCAGTCCTTACGTCGACAGCTTCGTCGGGTGGATCGCGCAGCGCGTCATCCATGCGCATACGCCGGAGCTCGATGCCTTGCTGCGCGTGGTGGCGGAGAACCGCGCCCACGAAAACCCGGCCCTGGCGCAGGACTACGAACGCTACGGGCTGAGCAGCATCAGCACGCTGCGCGCCACGCAGCCGGTGAGCCGGGCGGCCCAATCGCTGATGCCCGTGCCGGGCGTGCGCTACTACACGTTCGCCGGCCACCTGCCGGGCACGCATCCGCCGGGCGACGGCTTCGTGCCGCTGGCGAGCGCGACCATTCCCGGGGCCGTATCCACGACCGTGGTCAAGGACGGCCACCAGCTCTACCTCAACGACGAGGTGCTGCAGAAGATCGCCGACATCCTCCGTCAGCCCTGAACGTGGAATACGAAAGATTACGGTGACCGGCTACGGCCTTCCGGCCACACTCCAAAAGTCGTAGATGCATGGGCGCTCGAATTCACGCGAATTCAGCATTTGCTTGAGCATGATCGGGCCGCAAGGCGACCGTTCGCGGGGGTGGGTGGTTGCCGTGCATCGAGCACTGCGAGGCTCAGGGAAGAGCGATAGGAGCCCAGGCGTTGCTTCAGCGCAAACGGAGTGGCGACTGGGCGACGTGAGCCGTCGGCGTGGGGAGAGGGAGTGAACGCATGCGCAAGGTTACGATCAGGTTTCAGGATGTCGCCACCGAGCTGGCCCAGATCAACGCGTTGCGCGACGACGTGATGGAGCGCGCGTTCGTGGTGCTCGAGCAGCGACACGCCACGCTGGCGTCGATGCTGGTGCAGAGCCTGGGCGAACGTCAGCGCGCGGTGCGCTGGATGTGCCGGCACCAAAATGCCTTCGGCGGACGCACCGCCTATGAGTTGCTGGCCGATGGCGAGGAGGATGCCGTCTGGGACGAGATTTCATTGCTGGGCGACGCCCCCGTGTCGGCCCGGATGAACTCGGCGCGCATGGCTTACTGAGCCCGCGCGGCCCGTGCCTTTACGGCTGGGCGTGCGCCGCATCCCGCAGCGCCCACACGCTGTTGGCGTCGCCGCTGCGTGCGCGCCGGTCGGCGGCGCGCGCAAACAGCGCGAACACGACGCCCAGCGCCAGGCCGGTCAGGTCCACACCCAGCACTCGCCATGCAAGCGGCGACCACGCCTGCGCCATGGACGATGCGTTGGTCGCCAGATCCACCATGGCCATCGCCATGGTCAGCGCGGACGTTGCCCAGAGCAGTTCGATGGTGGCCCTGGCGACAGGACGCAGGCAGGCATAGGCGCACGCGGCGAGAAAGAGCCCGTAGCAGGCGGCGCGTTGCGGCACACCCGCATCGATGCCCAGGCGCACGGCGATCCATGTCGCCACGAAGGCGCCGGTGATGGCCAGGCAGGTGCCAATGCACACGCCCACAGTGGCCCGCGCCATCACCTGTGTCTTGAACGGCTGGTCGAGATGCCGTCGCTTGCGGCGCGATTCGATCCACAGGAGGTTGCCGGAATAGAACAGGAAGGCGCCGGCCAGGCCAAGGATGAAATACAGCCACTGCACCGTGCGGCCGCCGAAGCTGCCGAAATGCAGGCCGAACAGCGAGGCGTAGCTGATGCCGTTGAGGCTGTAGCGGTCGCCGACGTACGTGGCGAGCACGGTGCCATCGTGCGCGGACATGGCCACCGTGCCGTAGGAGCCCAGCGTGTGCTGCGACAGGCCGCGTACCTCGGCCACGGCGTTGCGGTCGCCGTAGTGCACGAAGTGCATGTAGTCGGGCTCGAAGGTGGTCACGCCGTTCTTCAGGGCTTCGGTGCGCGCGCGTTCGATCAGGGCATCGGTGGAAAGCATGGTGGCCGGCGTGCCGCTGGCGGTGACCGTTGGCGTGGTTTGCGTCGCCCTGGCAAAGGCCTCGAACAGCTTGCCGTCGAAGGCGACCGTGTTGAGCGCGGCGAGCGTCAGCGTGAACAGGCAGAACAGCGCGCCGGTGACCGCGAAGATCACATGGAAGGGCAGGCTGATGACGCCGATGGCGTTGTGCGCATCCTGCCAGAGCCGCTTGATGTTGCGGCCCACGCGCATGGCGAAGAGATCCTTCACCAGCTGCGGCAGATGGATCAGGAGGCCCGACAGCAAGGCCAGCCCGTACAGCACGCTGACGATGCCCATCAGATACAGCCCGACCACCGGCAAGCCGAGCGAGTCGTGCAGCGCGTAGACGAAATCGGCGAGCTCGTTCTCGCCGGCGTCCGCGCGTGGCGCCTCCACCTCGCTGGCGGTGGCGAAGCGGCTGCCATCCTTGGCCTGCCAGTAGGCGTAGGCGGCGTGGGAGCTGTCGCGCGGCAACACGATGCCGAAGTCGTCGCGTGCATCCGGATGATGCGCGAGCAGCCGCTCGATCAGCGTGTCCATCGGAACGTCGGCATCGGCGACGGCGCGCCACGGCGGGTTTTGCCATGCCGCGATGTCGTCGTGGAATACCGTCAGCGCGCCCGCATAGAACGCGACGAACAGCGCGAAGCCGGCGAGCAGGCCGGTCCAGGTGTGCACGGTCTGGAACGTACGGAGAGTGGTCGCTTTCATCGGGAACGTCCCTGTATCAGCCGTGCAGGCGCAGCAGCCACAGCACGGCGAACACCGTGACATTGGCCCCGCCCAGCACCAGCCAGGCGCGAAGCCCGTTGCGGAACAGGTAGGCGCCGGCCATGAGCGCCGTCCACAACGGGAAGAACAGGATCAGCGCCGGAATCAGGAAGGCCTCGCCATGGCCCGGCAGCAGGTGCAGCAGCAGGGCGAGCACCAGGGCCGCGAGCGGAAAACCGAGCAGGGTTCCCGCGAGGCAGCGCGCGATCATTCCCCCGTTTCCGCGGCGGCGGTGCGCCACCATGCCGCGTACGGCAGGGCCACCCAGGTGAGCATGAGCATGGTCAGTGCCGCCGAGATGCCCGGCCCCATGCCGGCGTCGTACCACCAGATGGCCGTGCCGCCGATCACCAGCAGCCAGCCCGCACGTCGGGCCACCGCCGGCAGGGCGGACGCGCGTAGCCGCTGCTGCGCACTGGCGAGGTAAATCAGCACGCCGCCCGAGAGGGTCGACAGCAGGGCAAGCAGGGTGATCACTTCGGAACCTTCAGGCCGGATCGCGGTTTCATAATATTGAGAATTATTCGCATTTGATGGTCGAGCGTCAACCGCGTTCCCGACCGGCTCGCGGTCTGCGCAAATGCTGGTCTCAGAACTGGTACTGAAGGCGGCCGACAATGGCCGAAGGATGCTTGCCGCTGTTGGGATCGCCGGGCTTGTTCAGGTCGATGGTATGCACGAGGTTGGCGGAGAGGCGGACGGACTTGTCCAGATACCAGTTCACGCCGATGGTGAGGTTGGTTTCCTTGCCGCCGAGGACATCGCGGTCGTTGAGGTCGGTCATGCTCAGCCGCGCGCCCACTTCCAGCGCACCGCCGCCGTGCCCGTTCCACGAGGCATGCGGCACCACCGCGCCGAAGGTGGCGTTGCTTTCGCGGTACTCGCGGCTTTCGCCGGTGATCATCCAGCTCGCATAGCCGTACCAGCCGCGAAATCGCAGCGGCGGCAGGCCGTCGTTGCGTTGCAGGTGCGCTTCCATGTATTCGGCCTGCCACGAGAAAGGACCATTCACGTGGGCGGCTTCCAGCCCATAGCGCTGCACCTTGTTCGAGTCGGGGATGGTGTGCGTGTTGAGGAAGTCGTCGCCGGATGAAAGCGCCACTTCCGGCGCGGACTTGAAGCTTTGGTCATTGCTGGGCCCGGCGCGGCGCGTGGAGTAATCGAGCGCAAGGTGGTAGAGCCCTGCGTCCGTTTTCAGCAGGTAGGCAACGCGGCCGGTCAGGGCCACGCCGCGCTGCGTGCGGTCTTCGTCGCGCGTGCCGGCGGTGAAGAAGCCGTAGCTCCAGATCCATGGCCCGTGAAAATCGCTGGAGGTGATGCCCACGCTTCGGCTGGGGGCGAGCGCATTGGTGGTGGCGCGCTCCAGGAAGGTGGTGGTGCGGAAACTGCCGTACTGCTCCAGCCCGAACGGCTCCTGCTGGTTGCCGATGGTGACCACGCCGAAGGTGGAGGTCTGTTTGCGGAAATAGACGTCCTTGAACTCGAGGCTCCCATCGACGATCTGCGCATCGGCGTAGAACAGCCAGCCCAATCCCACGTCGTGCAGCAGGCTGAGGTCGGCTCGGCGGATGGAGAACTGCGTGCTGCCCAGGCTCCGGTCGGTGTAGTTGGCGGCGTCCGCCATCACGTAGCCGTGGATCTGGTTGTGGATCAACGGCGTGTCGATGCCGCCGGCGAAGGGACGCAGCAGGGACAGCTTGCGCAAGGTGTCCACCGCAGCATTGCTGCTGCCCGCCGCGGTGGCGGGTGGCGTAGAGACTGCCGCGGCGTCGGCCGTTGCGGTGGATGCGGAAGCCCGCGATGGTTGATGGACGCAACCGGTGGCGGCCGCGCAGGCAAGGGCGAGGGCTGGCCAGACCACGGCACGATCAGCCAGCGACTTGCGCCTGATATCAGCCATGGTGCCCGACGACCTCCCGCCACATCCTGCCGTTGATGCCGCGCGCCGGGGCTCCGAGCGCGGCTGAACACGTCCATAGTGCCGGGATCGTAAAGCTTTGGTCTGTAGGATCGAACCGCAAAATTACTGGCCTATGGGAGCCCGGCTTGGCCGACGGAACGGTCGGGCTGGCCACTCCCTACGGAAGCGCATGGCAAGGCCCGCGGGTTACTATGGCGGTTTGCAATGCCCTTCCCAGGAGTCCTCGAGTGATCATCAACCCCAAGGTGCGTGGTTTTATCTGCGTGACGGCCCATCCGGTCGGGTGCGAGCGCAACGTGCTCGAACAGATCAACATCACCAAGGCGCAGGGCGACCTGGGCGAGGGCCCCAAGCGCGTGCTGGTGATCGGCGCCTCCACTGGCTACGGCCTGGCTTCGCGCATCACGGCGGCCTTCGGCTACGGCGCGGCCACCCTGGGCGTGTTCTTCGAGAAGCCCAGCAGCGACAGCAAGACGGGCACGGCGGGCTGGTACAACTCCGCCGCCTTCGACAAGTTCGCCAAGGAAGCGGGCCTGTACAGCCGATCCATCAATGGCGATGCGTTCGCCAACGAAACCCGCGAGCGCGCCATTGAGATGATCAAGAACGAGATGGGCGGCAAGATCGACCTGGTGGTCTACTCGCTCGCCTCGCCGGTGCGCAAGCTGCCGGACACGGGCGAGGTGGTGCGCTCGTCGCTCAAGACCATCGGCGAAACCTTCACCGCCAACTCGATCGACACCAACCGCGACACCGTGGTGCAGGCCTCGGTGGAGCCGGCGACCGAACAGGAGATCAAGGACACCGTCACCGTGATGGGCGGTGAGGACTGGAAGCTCTGGATCGACGCGCTGAGCAAGGCCGGCGTGCTGGCCGACCATGCCAAGACGGTGGCCTATAGCTACATCGGCACCGAGATCACCTGGCCGATGTACTGGCACGGCACGCTGGGCCAGGCCAAGCAGCACCTGGACAACACCGCCAAGCAGCTGGTCGCCGAGCACAAGGCCGAGCATCTGGACGCCTACGTGGGCGTGATGAAGTCGGTGGTGACGCAGGCCAGCGCGGCCATTCCGGTGCTGCCGCTGTACATCGCCATCTCCTTCCGCGTGATGAAGGAAAAGGGCATCCACGAAGGCACCATCGAACAGATCAACCGCCTGTTCCGCGACCGCATGTACCGCAAGGATCACCAGGCGCCGGAAACCGACAGCGAAGGCCGCCTGCGCCTGGACGACTGGGAGCTGCGCGAGGACGTGCAGCAGGAGTGCAAGGCGCTGTGGCCGACGGTCACCACCGAGACGCTCAACGAGCTCACCGACTACGCCGGCTACAAGAGCGACTTCCTGCAACTGTTCGGCTTCGGCCGCAGCGACGTGAACTACGAGGAAGACGTCAACCCGGATCGCCGCTTCGACGTCGTCGAGCTCTGATCGATATGGCCGGATGCCGCCCGCTCGGCGGCATCCGGCACGATTCCGCGGCAAGGCATACAAGGCGGCGCGCTCCCGCTAAGCTGCCGCGATGAGCACCGCCATCGTCTGGTTCCGCCGCGACCTTCGCCTGGCGGATCACCCCGCACTCAGCGCCGCCTGCCAGGCCTTCGAGCGCATCATCCCGCTGTACATCCACGCGCCCGACGAAGAGGCCGCATGGCCCGCGGGCGCCGCCAGCCGCTGGTGGCTGCATCACTCCCTTGCCAGCCTCGATGCGCAGTTGCGCGGGCAGGGCGCTGCCTTGCATCTGGCGCAGGGCGAGAGCCTGCACGTGCTTCGCCGGCTGATCGAGCGCACCGGCGCCTCCGCCGTGTACTGGAACCGGTGCTACGAGCCGGCCGCCATCGCGCGCGACAGCACGATCAAGGCCGCCCTGCGCGAGCTTGGCATCGAGGTGCGTAGCTTCAACGCCTCGCTGTGGTGCGAGCCCTGGCAGATAGAGACGAAGCAGGGCGAGCCCTACCGGGTGTTTACGCCGTACTGGAAGAACCTGCGGCCGCGTCTCGATGCTGCACAACCCTTGCCGCCGGTCCTGTCATTGCGTGCGGCGGATATCGACGAAGGCCTGCCGCTCGACGCACTCGGGCTGTTTCCCTTGATTTCCTGGGATGACGGACTGAAAGCCACATGGCAGCCGGGCGAGGCGGGGGCGCAGGAATTGCTGGACATCTTCCTGGACGACGCTTTGGCCGACTATGCGAACGCGCGTGATCTGCCCGCCCGGCATGGCACGTCGAGGCTGTCGCCCTACCTGCATTTTGGGGAGATATCGCCGCGGCAGATTCATCACCGGCTGGCGGAGCGGGTCGCGGCCACCGATGCGCGGCGGCGACCGGACATCGAACCGTATCTGCGCGAACTGGGCTGGCGCGAGTTCGCGCACCATCTGCTCTACCACTTTCCCGGCACGCCCACGGAAAACTTCAACACGCAGTTCGACCGCTTCGCCTGGGTCGACGATGCCGCCGCGCGAGAGCGCTGGCAGCAGGGACGCACCGGCATTCCGCTGGTGGACGCCGGCATGCGCGAGCTGTGGCACACCGGCTGGATGCACAACCGCGTGCGCATGATCGTCGCCAGCTTCCTCACCAAGAATCTCCGGCAACACTGGCACCATGGCGCGCGCTGGTTCTGGGACACGCTGGTCGACGCCGATCTCGCCAACAACACGCTCGGCTGGCAGTGGGTGGCGGGCAGCGGTGCGGATGCCGCGCCGTATTTCCGCGTGTTCAATCCGGTGACGCAGGCGCAGAAGTTCGATCCGGAGGGGCACTACTTGCGCCGCTGGCTGCCCGAACTGTCCTCGGCGCCGCTGCCGCTCCTGCACGAGCCATGGAAGGACGCCGCGCTGTTGAAACGCAGCGGCTATCCGGCGCCGATGGTCGATCTTGGCGAAACGCGCCAACAGGCGCTGGACGCCTATCGCGGCATGAGGGGTTAAGTCATTCCGCCTTGCCGGCTGCCGCGCCGTTGCGGCGTAGCATCCATGCGAGCACGGGCGGCGTCACCATCGCGGTCAGCAGGGACATGGCGACGATGATGGCGTAGATGCGGTCGCTGAAGACGCCGGCGGTCAGGCCGAGGCTGGCGATCACCACGCCGACCTCGCCGCGCGGCACCATGCCGAAGCCCACCATGGTCGCGCCGCGCGCGCCCAGCGACAGCGAACCTAGAAAGCCGCCGATCAGCTTGGAGGCGATGGCGATCAGGGTGACCACCAGCAGCATCAGGCCCGCGTCGGCATTCATGAGTTCGCGTAGGTCGATCTTGCTGCCGGTGATGACGAAGAAGAACGGCGTGAGCAGGGCGAGCAGGGGCTGGGTCTGTTTTTCCAGCGTGTGCTGCTGGCGCGTTTCCGAGGCGATCATGCCGGCGAGGAAGGCGCCGATGATGGCGGCCAGGCCGAACAGCGTGGACACATACGCCAGGCCCAGGCACAGCGCCAGCACGATGGCGAGCGCCGAATGCGGGCTCTGCGGCCGGTCCAGCCAGCTGGAATTCCAGCGCATTACGCGCGCGCCGCCGATGCCGATGATCGCGATGAAGCCGATGGCGCCGGCAAGCACCGCGATCAGATGCACCAGGTCGATGCCCTGGCCGCCTTGCACCGACACGACCACGCCGAGCAGGAGCATGGCGAGGATGTCATCGATGACGGCGGCGCCCAGGATCACCTTGCTTTCGATGCGTTGCAGTGCGCCCAGCTCCTGCAGCACGCGCGCCGTGATACCGGCGGAGGTGGCGACGAAGGCGGCGGCGATGAACAGCGACCGGCTCCATTCGAAGCCGTTCGCATGCGCCCACACGCCGCCCATGCCGAACGGCACCAGCACGCCCAGCACGCCAACGAGGAAGGCCACCTTGCCGACTTTCTTGAGGTCCTCCAGGCGTGTTTCCAGGCCCACCGAGAACAGCAGCAGCACCACGCCGATTTCCGAGAGCACATCCAGCGGCGTGCCCGAGGCGATCTGCTCCGGGGTGATCCAGCCGAGCAGGGACGGGCCCACCACGCAACCGGCGGCGATCTCGCCCACCACGCCCGGAAGCTTCAGGCGTTGCGCGATCTCGCTGCCGATCTGCGCAGCAAGGAAGACGATGAAGAGCGTGAGCAGAATGTCGCTGGCGTGATGCATGAACAGGAGCGGCCCCGTGATCCAGTCCGGTGCATGCTACATGTTTAGCGCACAGCGCGTGCCTAGTCGGAGGAATGCCCCGCGCGCGTGGGGCTCTCGTTCTTCAGGCGGCTGAACACCCAGCTGGCCGTGGCCGTCACGATGGCCAGCAGCAGCACGGTCCAGCGGAACGCGGGGATGTAGTCGTCATGGGCGCGGCCCTGCAGTAGCGCTTCCATCAGCAGCGAGGCCAGCGCAATGCCGAAACTCATGGACAGGTACTGCGCGGTCGACGCCATCGACGAGGCCTGCGAGGCGAACTTCACATCCAGGTCGTTGTAGATCAGGGTGTTCATGGCGGTGTACTGCATGCCCATGAAGCCGCCGTAGACATACACCATGGACGCGGTCAGCCACATGGGCGAGCCCTTGCCGAGCAGCGCGAACGATGCCAGCAGCACCGCGACCATCAGCGTATTGGCGAACAGCAGGCGGCGATAGCCGAAGCGCTGCAGCAAGCGGTTGATGCCCCACTTGGCGGTGATCGAACCCAGCGCCTGCGGCACCATCATCAGGCCCGCCATGAGCGGCGACCAGCCGCAGCCCACCTGCAGGAACAGCACCAGCAGCAGGAACATGCCCGATACGCCCAGGCGGGTGAACAGGTTGCCGGCGAGCGACACCCACACGCTGCGCACGCGCAGCAGGTTGAGATCCGCCACGGGATGATCGGTGCGCCGGCTGTGCCACACATAGACGGTGCCGAACACGATGGCGAGCACGCCGTAGACGGCGATGCGCACCCACTGTCCGCCACCGCCGCTGGCGACTTCCGAGGCCGTCAGCAACATCGCGGAGGCCGCGGCGAACAACAGGAAACCCATCAGATCGAACGGATGGACATCGTCCAGCCGGTAATCGGGCATGTCGCGGCGGTTCATCCACATGCCCACCACGCCCACCGGCACATTGATCAGGAAGATCAGTCGCCACGAGGTGTACTGCGCCAGCGCGCCGCCGAGCAGCGGTCCCAGCACGGAACCGAGCAGGCCCACGGTGGCGACCGTGCTCATCGCGCGGACGAACTCGCGCTTGTCGATACTGCGCACGAGCACGTAGCGCCCCACCGGCATCAGCGCCGCGCCGCCCAGGCCCTGCAGCACGCGCGCCGCCACCAGCTGCGGCAGCGTCTGCGCGATGCCGCACAGGAGCGAGCCGATGGTGAAGGTGGCGATGGCCGCCGCGAAGATGCGCCGCGTGCCGAAGCGATCGCACAGCCACGGGCTGGCGGGAATGAAGATGGCCAGGGTCAGCACGTAACTGGTGAGCGCGGTGCGCATGCCCAGCGGCGTGACGTTCAGCGCGTCGGCCATGGCCGGCACTGCCGTGTTGACGATGGTCGAGTCCAGCGCCTGCATGAAGAACGCGGCCGCCACCAGCCAGATGAGTCCGCGATAGCGCTCCCGCGACGATTCCGCGGGCGGTACGGGATTCGGTGGCTCTTCGCCGGGCGGCGCGACGGGGAGCGGGGTCTCGGTGGCGGCTAGGTTCTCGGGCATCTCTATGAATGATAACTGCTGCGGCAGCTTGCTTTTGTGGATGGGTGCGTCCAAAGTCGGCTGCGTTTCATCTTTGATGGTCGCCCGTGCGAAAGGCGTCAACCGCATGGCAACGGCAGCGGCAGGGATGAAAGGCAAACAGCGAAGGAATGAGCGCGCCGGGGCGGCACCGTCCCGGCGCGTCGTCTTTTGCGAACACACGCGGTCGAAGCATCACCCGTCCGAACGACAGGAGTCCCCATGAGCAGCAAGCCCCCCATCGTCATTTCCTCGCTGGACCTGGAGCGCATCGAAGCGCTGCTGGAGCGCATGCCGCCCACGCAGGCCGCGCAGTATCAGGCGCTGCGCGGCGAGTTGGACCGGGCGGACGTGCTGGAACCGGCGGCCATTCCTGCGGATGTGGTGACCATGAACTCCGTCGTCACGTTCAAGGACGACGACTCCGGCGACGAGCTGACGATCAGCCTGGTCTATCCCTCCGGAGCCGGCGTGCCGGGCACGGTGTCGATCCTGGCGCCCGTGGGCAGCGCGCTGCTGGGCCTCAAGGTGGGACAGCACATCGAATGGCCAACGCCGGACGGACGCCGCCGCCAGCTGCGCGTGCTGGAGATCGAGTACCAGCCCGAAGCCTCCGGCGACCTGCATCGTTGAGGATGGCGCCGTAGCGTCCACGCGTTCTTCACGCGCGGACGCCATGGGCCGAAATCGGCCGGGACTCGGTAAACTTCCGCTCATGAGGATACCCGCATGAGTCAGAGCCCGGCCCAAGACTGGCGCGCCAAGGCCGCCGAACTGCGCGACATCATCGAGCGCGCGAATTACCGCTACCACGTACTGGACGATCCGGAGATCACGGACGCCGAGTACGACCGCGCCATGCGCGAGCTGGAAGCGCTGGAACAGGCTCATCCGGAGCTGGCGACGGCCGATTCGCCGACGCGTCGCGTGGGCGCGCGGGCGCACGGTGGTTTCGCCGAAGTGCGGCACGCCATTCCCATGCTCTCGCTCAACAATGCGTTCGAGCAGGCGGGTGACGATGATCGCGAGCGCTTCCGCGAGGTCGCCGAGTTCGAGCGCCGCATCGAGCAGACGCTGGATCGCCGCGCGCCGGTGTTCTCGGTGGAACCCAAGCTCGACGGGCTGGCCATCAGTCTGCGCTATGAAGATGGCGTGTTCATGCAGGGAGCCACGCGCGGCGATGGCGAAACCGGCGAGGACGTCACCTCCAACCTGCGCACCGTGCGTGCCATTCCCTTGCGCCTGCGCGGCGAAGGCTGGCCGCGCGTGCTCGAAGTGCGTGGCGAAGTGATTATGCTGCACAAGGATTTCGAAGCCTTCAACGCGCATGCCCGCGCACATGGCGAGAAGCCGCTCGCCAACCCGCGCAACGGCGCGGCCGGCTCGCTGCGCCAGCTCGATCCCGCCATCACGGCGCGGCGCAAGCTGAGCTTCTTCGCCTACGCCGTGGGCGACGTGCAAGGCGGCGAGCTGCCGCCCTCGCATTCGAAGACGCTGGCGAAACTGCGCGACTGGGGTTTTCCGGTGTCGCCGGAAGTGGATACCGCCAAGGGCTTCGAGGGGCTGATCGCCTATTACCGCCGCATCGGCGCCAAGCGCGACAAGCTTCCGTACGACATCGACGGCGTGGTCTACAAGCTGGACGATTACGAAGGGCAGCGCGCGATGGGTTTCGTGTCGCGCGCGCCACGCTGGGCCATCGCACACAAGTTTCCCGCGCAGGAACAGACCACCACGGTCGAGGCTATCGAGATCCAGATCGGACGCACGGGCGCGGCCACCCCGGTGGCGCGCCTGAAGCCTGTGCAGGTGGCTGGCGTCACCGTCACCAACGCGACGCTGCACAACGCCGACCAGGTGGCGCGCCTGGATGTTCGCGTGGGCGACACGGTGATCGTGCGCCGCGCGGGCGACGTGATTCCCGAAGTGGTGCGCGTGATGCCGGACCTGCGCCCGCCGCATACGCATCCCTGGCATATGCCCACGCATTGTCCCGTGTGCGGCTCGGCCTTGCTGCGCGAAGAAGGCGAGGCCGCCTGGCGCTGCTCTGGCGGCCTGGTCTGTCCGGCGCAGCGCAAGGAGGCATTGATCCATTTCGCGGCCAGGCGTGCCATGGATATCGAAGGCATCGGCGAGCGTTTCGTCGATGCGCTGGTGGATTTCGGTTACGTGCATACGCCGGCCGACCTCTACAAGCTCACGCTCGACGACTTCCTGGAAATGAAGCGCCGCGCGGACGAACGCGACGGAACCACGCCCGAGACGGTGAAGCAGGGCAAGGTGGCGACCAAATGGGCCGAGAACCTGATCGAAGCCATCGAGGCGAGCAAGCACACCACCTTGCCGCGCTTCCTGTTTGGCCTGGGCATCATGCACATCGGCGAAAGCACGGCGAAGACGCTCGCCGCGTGGCTGGGCAGCCTGGCGATGATTCGCCGCATGCCGGCGGCCGTATTGCGCGTGCTGCCGGACATCGGTGACGAAGTGGCGCGCTCCATCGCTGGTTTCTTCGCGCAGCAGGGCAACCAGAAGGTGGTGGATGCGCTGCTCGCGTCCGGCATCGTGTTCTCCGATGAAACCCATCCTTCGGCCAAGCTGCGCCAGCGCCTCGACCTTGCGGTGCTGCTGGACATGGCCGGCGTCAGCAAGCTGGGCCCCAAGAGCACGAAACTGCTCGCCGAGCATTTCCCCTCGCTGGACAAGCTGATGGCCGCCGGCCCTGCGCATTGGGTAACGGCGGGCCTGCCGTCGGCGGCGTCGGCCAACCTGGAGGCCTTCCTGCACGACAAGGCCAACCTCCGGCAGCTGCAAGCGGCGGATGCGGCGATGTGGGAATTGCTCGAGGCGATTCCCAAGTCGAGCAAAACCGTCGCCGCGCCGCTGGAAGGGCAGACCGTGGTGCTCACCGGCACGCTGGGCTCGCTCAGTCGCGACGAGGCCAAGGAGCGATTGGAAGCCCTGGGCGCCAAGGTGGCCGGTTCGGTTTCCAAGAAGACCAGCTTCGTGGTGGCTGGCGAAGCGGCGGGCTCCAAGCTCGACAAGGCGCAGGAGCTGGGCGTGGAGGTGTGGGACGAGGCGCGCCTGCTCGAAGTGCTCGCCGCGCACGAGGGCGGCGCATGAGCCTGCACCTGGCCGGGCGCCTGCACCTGCGCGCACGACTCTATGCGTTGATCCGCGCGTTCTTCGCCGAGCGCAACGTGCTGGAAGTGGAAACGCCGATCCTTTCCGCGGCGGGCAACACCGATCCGAACATCGAGAGTTTCAATACCAACTTCAGCGGCCACGTGGACGCCGGCGCGCGCGTGCGCTGGCTACGCACGTCGCCGGAGTACCCGTTGAAGCGCCTCTTGGCCGAGGGCGTGGGCGACTGCTACGAACTCGGCCGGGTGTTCCGCAATGGCGAGGCGGGTGGCCGCCACAATCCCGAATTCACCATGCTGGAGTGGTACCGCGTGGGCTGGGATCACCGCCGGCTGATGGAGGAAACCATCGCCCTGGTGGAGGCGGCGCTGGCCATGATGGGCATGCGTGCGGAAGTGTGGATCGAAGGCTATCGCCAGCTGTTCATCGATGAGCTCGGCATCGATCCGGCGCACGCGCCGGTGGAGCAGTTGCGCGCGCCGCTGGAAGAATTCAACATCCATCCGGATGGACTGACGCGCGACGACTGGCTGGATCTGCTGATCACGCATCGCCTGCAGCCGTCGTTTCCTACCCACCGCATCACCGTGATCCACGACTATCCCGCGTCGCAATGCGCACTGGCGAAGGTACGACCGGGCGATCCGCCGCTGGCCGAGCGCTTCGAGCTGTACCTGGGGCGTTACGAACTGGCCAACGGTTATCACGAACTCAACGACGCTGCCGAACAGCGGCGCCGTTTCGAACGCGACAACGAGGTGCGCCGCTCGCGCGGCCAGCCTACCGTGCCGATGGACGAACGCCTGCTGGACACGCTGGACGCGATGCCCGATTGCGCGGGCGTGGCGCTGGGCATCGAGCGCCTGCTGATGTGCCTGGTCGGCACGGACACCATCGCCGACGTGCTCACCTACCCATTCTCGGAGGCCTGAGCGGATGACTGCCTTGTTGCCCGCCATCCATCACGTGGCGCTGATCTGCTCGGACTACGCGCGCTCGAAAGCCTTCTACAGCGAGACGCTGGGTTTGCGCATCATCCGCGAGGTGTACCGGGCGGAGCGCGATTCATGGAAGCTCGACCTGGAAGTTTCCCCTGGCGTAAGCCTGGAGCTGTTCTCGTTTCCCGCGCCGCCGCCGCGCCCGTCGCGGCCCGAGGCGCAGGGCCTGCGTCACCTGGCGTTTGCCGTGCCCGATGTGGATGCGGTGATCGCCACGCTGCACGAGCGGGGCGTGGCCTGCGAACCGGTGCGCGTGGACGAATTCACGGGGCGGCGTTTTACCTTCTTCGCCGATCCGGACGGCCTGCCGATCGAGTTGTACGAGGCCTGAGGTTTCGTCACGCGCTGGAAAAACAAAACCCGGCGGCTCTCGCGAGCGCCGGGTTTTGCATGGGTGCAGCGAACGTCGCTCAGCTTTCGCGCGAGTCGAGCAGGTGGCGGTAGATCAACCCGCCCACCACGCCGCCAATCAGCGGAACCACCCAGAACATCCACAGCTGACCCATCGCCCAGCTGCCCTGGAACACCGCGACGGCCGTGCTGCGCGCGGGATTCACCGAGGTATTGGTGATGGGAATGCTGATCAGGTGGATAAGCGTCAGGGTGAGGCCGATGGCCAGCGGGGCGAAGCCCGTCGGCGCCAGCTTGTGGGTGGTGCCGTTGATCACGATCAGGAAGAACGCGGTGAGCACGAACTCGGCCACGATGCACGCGAGCAGCGAGTAGCCGCCGGGGGAATGCTCGCCGTAGCCGTTGGACGCGAAACCGGCGCTGGCGTCGAAGCCCAGCTTGCCGCTGGCGATGAGGTAAAGCACGGCGCCCGCCGCAAGACCGCCGATGACCTGGGCGATCCAGTAAGGCACGACGTCCTTGGCCGGGAAGCGCCCGCTGGCCCACATGCCCGCGGTCACGGCGGGGTTGAAGTGCGCACCGGAAATATGGCCCACGGCGTAAGCCATGGTGACCACGGTAAGGCCGAAGGCGAGGGCGACGCCGGCAAAGCCGATGCCCAGTTCAGGGAAGGCCGCGGCGAAGATCGCGCTGCCGCAACCACCAAACACCAACCAGAACGTACCGAAGAACTCTGCTCCCAAACGCTTGCCCATGCTCATAGGGACTCTCCTTGCCAGAATTTTTCAGGGGTTGGCCTGGGCGGCGTCCCTGCGTGAATCCACAACGATCCCGAGGTGAAACAGGCGCTTAGTGCTTGGCCCAGGTGGCCCTAGGCTAGCAAACTGTCCTTCCCGGTAGTGTGGGCGGGGCATGCTAACGACTACGGCAGGTGCATTGAATCGGAATTGTCTGGCTATATGCTGCCCCGTCGCCCCTGTCCGCAACCGTAGGATTACTGATGACGCAAGCCATTTCGTCCGCAGCCGCTCTCGCCCCGGAGCGCCGACTGGGCGCGCGCGATATCCAGACGCTGTTGCTCGCATCGCTCGGCGGCGCGCTGGAGTTCTATGACTTCGTGGTGTTCGTGTTCTTCGCGCTGCCGCTGAGCCATCTGTTCTTTCCGCAGGACACGGCGCCCTGGCTGGCCCAGCTGCAGGTCTACGGCATCTTCGCCGCCGGCTACCTGGCCCGTCCGCTCGGCGGCATCGTGATGGCGCATTTCGGCGACCGGCAGGGACGCAAGCGCATGTTCACGCTGAGCGTGTTCCTGATGGCGCTGCCGACCCTGGCCATCGGCCTGTTGCCCGTGTATGCCAGCATCGGACTGCTGGCGCCCTTGCTGCTGCTGGTCATGCGCGTGGTGCAGGGCGTGGCCATCGGTGGCGAAGTGCCGGGAGCCTGGGTGTTCGTGGCCGAGCACGCGCCTCGCGGCCGCGTGGGTTTCGCCTGCGCCTGCCTGACCTCCGGCCTTACGGTGGGCATCCTGATCGGCTCGCTCACGGCAGCGTGGATCAATCACCACCTGGCGCCGGCCGAGGTACTGGCCTGGGGCTGGCGACTGCCGTTCCTGCTGGGTGGCGTGTTCGGCTTCATCGCCGTGTGGCTGCGCCGCTGGCTGAGCGAAACGCCGGTATTCGCCCAGCTGCGCGAGCGCAAGGCGCTCAGCCGCGAGCTGCCCCTGCGCAGCGTCATGGCGAGCCATGGTGGCAGCGTGGCGCTCTCGATGGCGGTGACGTGGATGCTCACCGCGGCGATCCTGGTGCTGATCCTGATGCTGCCGAGCCTGGTGCAGAAGTCGTTCGGCATCGCGCCGGACGTGGCCTTTCTCGGCAACAGCATCGCGGCTTTCTGTCTGGGCGTGGGGTGCATCGCCTTCGGCTGGCTGGTGGACCGCATCGGCGCGGCCTGGGCGCTGCTGCTGGGTTCGGTGGCGCTGGTGATGGCGACCTACGGGCTGTTCGGCGATCTGGCGGCCGGCGGCGCGCACTTCCTGCCGCTTTATGCGCTCACGGGGTTCCTGGTCGGCACGGTAGCGGTGGTGCCGACCATCATGGTGGCGGCGTTTCCGGCGCCCATCCGGTATTCCGGCATTTCCTTCGCCTACAACGTCGCCTACGCCGTGTTCGGCGCGAGCACGGCCACCCTGATCGGTTACCTGGCGGAGCGTGCCGGGCGCATGGCGCCGGCCCACTACGTGTGCATCACAGCGGTGGTCAGCGTTCTGGTGGCGCTATGGCTGCTGGCGAAGGGCCGGGGCAGGGGCGAACTGGCGGACTGAGCGGAGGCCCGGCGGTCAGGTGTTGTTGATGGTCGAGCCGGTCAGCAGGCCGCGCGCCAGCATGCTGCACTGGCGGCGGTAGAGCAGCATCTGCCACTGGCGCCCGCCCAGCTGCCGCCACAGCACGGCGGCGCGCACGGCGGCCAAAAGGTTGGTGCGCACCTTTTCCACCACGGCCGGCTGCTGGAGCTGCTGCGGGCTCCCGGTGACCATCACGCGGGGCTTCAGCGTGGAAAGCGTGCTGGCGTAAAGCTCGGCCAGCCGCTTGACCACCTGCGGGGAATCCGGGCCGAAATGCTCGACCTGCCGCTGCGCCGCCACGATGCCTTGCTGCAAGCGGTCCAGCAGATCGCTGCGGCGCGACAGGCTGCGCTCCAGGCGCATCACCGTGAAGGCCATGCGCGTCACCGCGACGTCGCGGTTGTTCTCGTCCAGCAGGGTGATCAGCTGGCGCAGGCCAAGGCGGACGGCGGACACGTCGCCGAAGACGCCCACCACCGACGGTGCATCGATGCGGAACACGCTGGCCATGCTCGCCGCCATGGCGATGTCGTCGCAGCGGCCATCGTTGGCCAGTTGCTGGGCGAGCGTGGCGGCCTGGAAAAGTCCGGCCAGGGCCAGCACGCGTTCTTCGTTCATGGCAAAAGCGTCAAACACCGGAAAGAGACTCGTCGGTTGAGGCGGTGAGGGCAGCGGCATCATTCCAGCCGCCGAAGGGGGCGTCGGTGCGGTTGATCACGGCGCCGCCGAGACAGGCCTCGCCGTCGTAGAAAACCACCGACTGGCCCGGGGTGACGGCGCGCTGGGGTTCGTCGAACACGACTTCCAGACCGTCCTCCTGTACGAACACCTCGCAGGCCTGGTCGGCCTGGCGATAGCGGGTCTTGGCCGTGCAGCGGAAGCGCAGCGCGGGAGGCTGGCCGGCCACCCAGCTGGGCGGCTCGGCATGCAGGCGGCGCGAATACAGCCAGTGATTCTCGCCGCCTTGCGCCACGTAAAGCACATTGGTGGGGACATCCTTGCCGACCACGTACCAGGCCTCTCCGCTGGCGCCGTGGCGGCCGCCGATGCCCAGGCCATTGCGCTGCCCAAGCGTGTAATACATCACGCCCTGGTGCTCGCCCACGGTCTTGCCGTCGGGCGTGCGCATGGGCCCCGGCTGGGCCGGGATGTACTGCGCCAGGAAGCTGCGGAAATCCCGCTCGCCGATAAAGCAGATGCCGGTGGAATCCTTCTTGGCGTGCGTGGGCAGGGCGGCGTCCTGGGCCATCTGGCGCACCAGCGGCTTTTCGATCTCGCCGACCGGGAACAGCGTGGCCGCGAGTTGCTGCTGTCCGAGGGCGTGCAGGAAATAGGTCTGGTCCTTGGACGCATCGACCGCCCGCAGCAGGCGATAGCGGCCTTCGTGGAAATCGACACGAGCGTAATGGCCGGTGGCGATCTTGTCGGCGCCGAGCGCGCGCGCCTCGTCCAGGAAGGTCTTGAACTTGATCTCGCGGTTGCACAGCACGTCCGGATTCGGCGTGCGGCCCGCGCGGTATTCCGCGAGGAAATGCTCGAACACGCCGTCCCAGTAAGCGCCGGCGAAATTGCGCGCGTGGAAGGGGATGCCCAGCCGTCCGCACACCGCCACGGCGTCCTTGCGGTCGACGTCGGCGGTGCAGGGGCCGTCGCGGTCGTCCTCTTCCCAGTTCTGCATGAACAGGCCTTCCACCTCGTAGCCGGCCTGCTGCAGGAGCAGGGCCGCGACCGAGGAGTCCACGCCGCCGGAAATGCCCAGCATCACTTTCACGGGTAAGGATCCCCGGCGAGCAGGCTGTGCAGTAGGCCCAGCGGATAGTGCTGGCCGGCCAGCCAGGCGTCGATGCTCATGAGCACCAGCGGGCTGCGCAATTGGTCACCTAGTGCCACTATTTCGTCGCGGGTGAGCCACAGCGCGCGGCGAATGCCGTCATCCAGCCGACGCGAGGGATCGTGGCCGATCGCACGCGCCGCGAAACTGAAGCGCACCACACCGTCGCCATGCTCGGTGCTGCGCCACTGGTGTACGCCGATCAGGTGCTCCAGCGCCACCGTCCAGCCCGTTTCCTCCAGCGTCTCGCGCACGGCGGCGGTCGCCAGGCTCTCGTTGTCGTCCAGATGACCGGCCGGCTGGTTATAGGCCACGCGGCCGTTCACCTCCTCTTCGACCATGAGGAAGCGGTCGCCATCGGCCACCACGCAGGCCACGGTGACACGAGGGCACCAGACTTGCAGGGGAACTTGTGGGTTAACGGAGGCGGGATCGGCCATCGGGGACATATGGCGGCGACTGCGGCACTGGAAAAGCCGCCATTGTGCCATTACCTGAAGGCGATCTGCCTTTGACGATGCCCGCAGGGCCTGGGCGGTATACTTTGCCCCAAGGAAATCTCACGTAGAAACATGGCTCACGAACCCGAACACGAACAAGGCAGCGGTCATGGCCTGGCGCTGGAAACCTCCCGTCCGGAGGTGGCCCGGCCGCCGCTCTTCCAGGTGGTTCTGCTGAACGACGACTTCACGCCGATGGATTTCGTGGTGGAGGTGCTGCGGAGCTTCTTCAGCCTGGACCAGGAACGGGCCGTGCAGGTGATGCTGCACGTCCACACGCGAGGGAAGGGCGTCTGCGGGGTGTTCACCCGGGAAGTCGCTGAAACCAAGGTGACCCAGGTGAACGAATATTCACGTGCCCATCAGCACCCTTTGTTGTGCACTATGGAAAAGCTCTGAGAGTGGGTTTCGCGGCTGTTTCCCTGCCACTCGTGGCATGGATATTGAAGAGGCATCGGGTACCCCCCATCTCGTAGCCATCGCGGCAATGCCGCCCTGCCACACAGCGGAGTAGGTCCGGATGTTCAGCAAGGATCTCGAAGTCACCATCGGCCAGTGCTACAAGCAGGCCCGCGAGCAGCGTCATGAGTTCATGACAGTGGAGCACCTGCTGCTCGCGCTCACCGAAAACCAGTCAGCCCTTGGCGCCTTGCGCGCCTGCGGCGTCGACCTGCCGCGCCTGACGCGCGAGCTGGAAAAGATCATTGCCGAAACCGTACCGGTACTGCCGCACGGTGACGAGCGCGATACCCAGCCCACGCTCGGCTTCCAGCGCGTATTGCAGCGCGCGGTCTACCACGTGCAGTCCTCGGGCCGCAAAGAAGTCACCGGCGCCAACGTGCTGGTGGCGATCTTCGGCGAGAAGGATTCCCACGCCGTGTATTTCCTGCACCAGCAGGAGATCACCCGCCTGGACGTGGTCAACTACATCTCGCACGGCATCGCCAAGATCGGCGACGAGCCGTCCCAGAGCATGCCCGGCTCCGAGCGCGAGTCGGAAGACGCCGAGCCCAAGGGCAACCCGCTCAGCGAATACGCCAGCAATCTCAACGAGCTGGCGCTGGAAGGCAAGATCGATCCGCTGATCGGCCGCCAGGACGAAATCGAGCGCACCATCCAGGTGCTGTGCCGCCGCCGCAAGAACAACCCGCTCTACGTGGGCGAGGCCGGCGTGGGCAAGACGGCGCTGGCCGAGGGCCTGGCCAAGCGCATCGTGGACGGCGACGTGCCGGAGGTGCTGGAAAACGCCACCATCTGGTCGCTCGACCTGGGCGCGCTGGTGGCCGGCACCAAGTACCGCGGCGATTTCGAGAAGCGCCTGAAGGCGGTGATCGGCCAGCTGAAGAAGCAGCCGGGCGCGATCCTCTTCATCGATGAGATCCACACGATCATCGGTGCGGGTTCCGCCTCGGGCGGCACCATGGACGCGAGCAACCTGATCAAGCCCATGCTGGCCTCGGGCGAGCTGCGCTGCATCGGTTCCACCACGTTCCAGGAATTCCGCGGCATCTTCGAGAAGGATCGCGCGCTGGCCCGTCGCTTCCAGAAGATCGACGTGGTCGAGCCCACCGTGGCCGACAGCGTGGAGATCCTCAAGGGCCTGCGTTCGCGCTTCGAGGAACACCACAACGTCACCTACACCAGCGAGGCCCTGAAGGCTGCGGTGGACCTGTCGGTGAAGCACATTCCCGACCGCCTGCTGCCGGACAAGGCCATCGACGTGATCGACGAGGCCGGCGCCCGCCAGCGTCTGCTGCCCGTGGACCAGCGCACCGGCAAGGTCGACGTGCCGGAGGTTGAGTACATCGTCGCCAAGATGGCGCGCATTCCCGCCAAGCAGGTGTCGGCGTCGGATCGCGACGTGCTGAAGAACCTGGAACGCAACCTCAAGATGGTGGTGTTCGGGCAGGATCCCGCCATCGAGGCGCTGGCCGCCTCCATCAAGATGGCGCGTTCGGGCCTGGCCGATCCGTCCAAGCCGATCGGTTGCTTCCTGCTCGCCGGCCCCACCGGCGTGGGCAAGACGGAAGTGACCAAGCAGCTGGCGATGCAGCTGGGCATCGAGATGATCCGTTTCGACATGTCCGAATACATGGAAGCGCATTCGGTGTCGCGCCTGGTCGGTGCACCTCCGGGCTATGTCGGCTTCGACCAGGGCGGCCTGCTCACGGAGGCGGTGACCAAGCATCCGCATGCCGTGCTGCTGCTGGATGAGATCGAAAAGGCGCATCCGGACGTGTTCAACATCCTGCTCCAGGTGATGGACCGCGGCGTGCTGACGGACACCAATGGTCGCGAAGCCAACTTCAAGAACGTGGTGGTGGTGATGACCACCAACGCGGGCGCGCAGCAGGCGTCGCGTCGTGGCATCGGCTTCGTCAAGCAGAACCACTCGATGGATGCGATGGAAGTGATCCGCCGCAGCTTCACACCGGAGTTCCGCAACCGCCTGGACGCGATCATCCAGTTCAATGCGCTGGACTTCGACCACATCCTGCGTGTGGTCGACAAGTTCCTGATCGAACTGGAGGCCCAGCTCACCGAGAAGCACGTGAGCCTGGACGTCGATGCCGATGCCCGTCGCTGGCTGGCCGAGCATGGCTTCGATCCGCAGATGGGCGCACGCCCGATGGCCCGCGTGATCCAGGAAAAGGTGAAGCGCCCGCTGGCCGACGAGTTGCTGTTCGGCAAGCTGGCGGACGGCGGCAAGGTGCGCCTGAGCGTGGCCGATGGCGAGCTGGTGGTGACCACCGAAGCGGCCGAGGCACTGCCTGCCACCGTGAGCTGATCGCCTCGGTTCAAGGCTTGATGGTGAAGACAAGGGCGCCGAAAGGCGCCCTTGTCGCGTTTGCGCTCGCACGGCAAGCAGCAACGGCAAAACGCACATTCAGACCGTCCTGAGAGTCGCTGGGACTTGTCTTATGTCTTGGGTGCAGGGGCAAACCTAACCTTTGGAATACCGGCGCGGCGATGCGTTGCCGCGAGCCGTCCTCTTCATTCCTTGGGTGTTTTGTATGAACTCTGCCTGCTCAAAGGGCTATCGGGCCTGGACCACCCGTGGCGTTACCCTGCTCAGTCTCATCGCTTCGACGATGTCGTTTGCTTCGGTCGTCTACGTGGGTCCCCAGACCGCACGGGAAAGCCTGGGCATCGATGGGATCGGGTACGTGACGCCAGGGCCGCAAGGCCGTGACGCCGCGCTTGCGCCATCGGATCGCATGAATCCCGCCATCAGCCTGGCGAGCATCGGCGGCATGGCGGTCGGTCTGCCGGTGGATGAGGCGGCCAATGCTTCCCGGATGGCGCCGCTTGTCGCGTCGCTGGGGGATCAGGCATCGGATGCGATGAATGTCGTGCATCGCGATGTCGAACCGATGCTTCGCCATTGCTCGCGTATTGTCCTCAGCCGCGGCATGTCGGACGCGGACGACGTCCTGCATCCGGTGAGCCGGTTTCTTGCCCCGGTGCTGGACGTGGATGGCGTGCTCCATGCCTTGTCGCTCGACGCCTCGATGGACGCGAGCGCGGACCATGAAGGCAGCGCGCCGTGCACGCTTCCCGGCCAGGGCGAGAAGCCGCGGTTCGCGAGCGCAGACGGGCTTCCCAGGATCCTGCCGTCTTCCGCGCAACGGCTGTAAGCGAAGTGCTTGAATGGGCCAGGTGCGCAGGCAACAAAAAAAGGCCGATGTCAAGCACTCCAAAAACGGCGGCGCATCGGCTGAAGTCTAAGTATGACAAGGGTTTGGGCGGTTGCGCCAACTCCTCGGCCAATCCGGCTCTTGGAGGCTAGGAGCCACATAGGAGCAACGCGGCTGCGAGTCTGAGCCTACCCGAGCGAGCCTCTGACAAGGCTTGTTCGAATGGTACGACAAGGCTATCGCAAACCATAGCCTAAAACGCGAAAGCGCAGGTCGGTGGCCTGCGCTTTCGTGGCTGTGGCAGCTGTGGCCCGCCTACGTGGGGGGCGTATCCCGCCGGGGCGCTGTCGGCGCTTTCGCAGTCGAGCCCTTCCTGAATCCTCGATCCCGTGCGATGAATGCTTCCAGCATGTGCGGGATCAGCGCCAGCGCATCGACTGGCTCACCGTAGGTCTGCGCGTGCACCGCTGCGTAGCGATCGAGGTCGGCCTTGAGCGTGGCCGGGCACGCGAAGGTCAGCTTGACGCTCTCGGTCCTGGGCAGCGGCCCGAGCCGCAGCTTGCGCGGCGCGCTCATCGTGAAGCCCCTCGGTTGAAGAACAGCGGCTGATACGGCCGTAGCACCAAGTCGCGGTTGACGATGATGCGCACCGGCAGGCCCGGCCGCTCGGTCAGCGTCGGCTGAATGTTGAGGTTGCGCCGGGTCATTTCTTGCCCGACCTGGTTCACGCTGTCCTGCAAGCTGTCGCGCCCGGCGATGATGACGCGATTACCATTCTGGCGGTTCTCCGGCGCAGCCAGCTCGGCGCCGACACCCAGCAGCGTCGTCATCGCCGCACCAGCGAACAAGCGGCTCCAATGGTAGTCCACGTCGTCCTCCAGCCCGGCATAGCCGGCCGGGTCGGCGCCGGCAAGGTTGTCCAGCGTCAGCGAGGACGTGTCGGGCAGGATGATGCGGTTCCAGACGACTTGAACCCGGCTCTGTCCATAGGCGACTTGGCTGTTGTATTTGCCGAAGATGCGTGAACCCTGCGGGATCAGCAGGTAGCGGCCGGTTGCGGTGTCGTATACCGGCTCCGTCACGGTACCGATGACGTCGCCCGGCAAGTCGGACTTGATGCCCGTGACCAGCGCCGCCGCGATCACCGTCCCGGCCATCACCTGATACGGCGAGGTCGGCATTTGCAGGTTGCCGGAATTACGGGTTTCCGTAGCTCCAGCTTTCTGGAACGCCTCTTTTTGGTCCTGCCGGTTCTGCACGGCGGTCGGATCGGCGGGCTGGGCCGCCGTGGAGGCCGGCCCGGCGGCTTGCGGGTCGAAGCCCGCGAGGCCAGACGGCGGTGTAGCCGAAGCGGTCTGCGCGGGCACAGCCGCGGTGTGCTGATTACTGGAGCGAAAGAACACCGACGAACCCGCCGCCGCCTCGGCCTCCTTGCGCAGCGCATCGCGTTCGGCCGCCGCCGCATCCTGGCCGGGCGGCGTGTAGCTGGCCACCACCGGCGGCTGCGACTTCACGATGGCCGGCCCCAAGTCTCCCGGCAGCGGCGGCCCCAGTTCCGGCACCTTCGTCGGCAGCTTGGAATAGTCGGCGGGAAGCTGGTTAAGTTCTTCGGACTTCGAGACGCGATCGACGTTGTAAAGCTCGGTCGCATCGTTGCCGCTGCGCGGGTGTTTCGGTTGCAGTGACCAAAGCGTGGCGCCCAACACGGCGACGCCAAGGCCGCCGGTCAGGAGCGCCAGCGTGCGCCGGTTCAGGCGCGTCACCGGGCGCGGCTGCGCGCGCAGCGCCACGTTCTCCGGCGCGACCTTCGGCGCCGCGTCGGGAATGGGTACGTCCGGGGTGTCGTCCTGGCTCATGGTCAGTTCCCCCGCGTGCCATCCGTGCGCTCGATGCGCACCACGTCGCCCTTGTCGCCGCCCAAGCGCAGTTCGGCCGCGCCGAACAGCCGATCCACGATGTAGTACGGCGAGCGGAAGCGGTAGTTGACGAGTTGGCCGTCACCCTGCGCGCCGATGACGAACAGCGGCGGCAGCTCGCCTTGGGCGATGCCCGGCGGGAACTGGATGTAGACCTTCTCGCCGTCGTCGAAGGCGCGCAGCGGCTTCCACGGCGGATTGTTGCCGCTGATCGCGTAGCGGAAGCGGATCTTCTCCAGTGACAGTCCGGTATCGACCGGCGCGGCGGCTTGTGCGGCCCGATCCTGACGCTGCAACGCGAGCATCTGGTCTTTCGGGTACTCCCACGACACCGACGCCATCCACGCCTTGTCCGTCGAGGTCAGCTCGATCAGGTAGGTGCGCCGGCTGGTGGTGATGACCAGGTTCGTCTTGAGGCTCGAACGGATGGGCTTCACCAGCACGCTCACGCGCAGCGCGTCCCCGGCGCCGCTGGACGTATCGCCGACGATCCAGCGCACGGTGTCGCCGGCGGCAACCGTCACCAGCTCCTCGCCGGGCTGGAGCGAAATCACGGTCACGCGCCCCGGCGCGGCATAGACCTGATACAGCGCGCCATCGGTGAAGGGCCAGACCTGGATCGCGTTGACGTAGCCCTCGCGCGTGGGCGCGATGCGCGCCTCGGCGTTGGCGCGCGAGACGCGCACAGTTTCATCGGCGGGTTCGGGTGCGGGCTTGACGTCGTCCGCCTCCGGCAGCGGCTTCATCTGCGCCGGCATCGGTAGCACCTTCGGCACCTCCACCACTGCGACCGGCTTGGGCGGCTCGGGTTGCGACTGCGCCTGCACCGGCTCGTCGAGCGAGATGCGCGGCGGCTTGCCCTGCGTGGCGCAGCCCGCCAGGGCCGCCAAGGTCAGCACGGAAGCGTAAAAGCGGAAAGACGGGTTCATGGCTTGGCTCCTTCGGACGCATCCAGCTCGCGGCTCCACGACAGGCCGTTGACGTAGATACCCAGTGGGTTCTTGCGCAGCCGCTGCTCGGTGCGCGGGGTTTGCAAGACGATGGACACCACGGCGTTCCAGCGCTCGGTGCCTGCCGGCGCGCCGTTGACGAACCGCTGCTCCGTCCAGCGCACGTTGAACGACGCGTCGCTGGCGCGCGTGACGCTCGTGATCTGCACCGTCACCGACTCCTTGCCGACGCGGGCGAAGGGATCGTTCTTGCTGGCGTAGTCGTTGAGCACGACTGCGCCCTTGTCGGTGGTGTAGTCGTAGGCGTCGAGCCAGTTCTGCCGCACCACGATCGGGTCGATGGAAAGCGAACGAACCAACGTGATGAAGTGCGCGAGGTGGTAGGCGATCTGCGCATCGGCCGGCCGGTACGGCGTGGCGGCTTCGCCGACAGCGCGTACCTGGCCGGTCTTGTCCACCTCCACCACGTAGGGCGTGACGATGGACTGCGCCGAACGCCAGACTAGGCCGCCCGCCATCAGCAGCGCGAGCACGAGGCAGCCGAAGGCCATCAGCCGCCAGTTCTTCGCCTGCACGCGCGCCGAGCCGATGCGCTCGTCCCACGCCTGCGCGGCGGCTTGGTACGGGGTGGCAGGCTGCGGCGTGTCGGCGTAGCGCACCTGCGGTCGCTTGAATCGCATGGCTCGTTCTCCTTAAGAATCGGAATCGCCCAGGCGTGGGCCTTGCGCCGAGCCGCCGCCGTCACCGCCGCGCAGCGTATGCGCAGCGGTGGTGGCGGCATGCGCGATCTGCTGGCGGCGATGCAGACGCTTGGCCCAGGCGGGTTGCTTTTGATCGGCGGAGGACGGGCCAGCTTCGGATGCGCCGGTTTGGGCAGACGCACCAGCGGCCGTGCCATCCCCACCACGGAATGCACCGGCAACCCGCTCGCCAAACGCGCGTGCGCCGGCGGCGACTTTCTGCCCAGCGGCCTGTGCGCCAGCTCTGGCGACATTGCCCATCCCCGCGGCAGCACCCTTGAAGCCACCGCCCGCCGCCGCGGAGCCAGCTTGGAACGCCGACCGCGCGCTAGTGGCGGTCGAAGCAGCGGCACGCGCTCCGCTGCCGATGGCGCCAGCGGCTGCGGGCGCCATACGAGCGCCGGCGGCGACGGCGCCACCGACGCCGGTGGCGGCAGCACCGATCGCGACGGCGGTTCCCGCCGCGCCCAATGCCGCGCCAGCCATCGCACCGGCCCCGAGCTGAGGCCCGCCGGAAATCAGTCCGGTGGCGATGCCTGGCCCAAAGATGCCGAGCGCGAGCATGGCGAGTGAGGCCAGCATCACGACCAGCGCATGGTCGATGGAAGGCTCGTCGGGCGTTACCGGGAACTCGGCGAACAATCCCGTTCCGATGCCGACGATGACGGCCAGCACCAGTACCTTGACGCCAGACGACACCACGTTGCCGAGTACCTTTTCGGCGAGGAACGCGGTCTTGTTCCAGAGTGCGAACGGCACCAACACGAAGCCGGCGAGCGTGGTCAGCTTGAACTCGATCAGCGTGATGAAAAGTTGCACCGCCAGCACGAAGAAGCAGACGATGACGGTCAGCCAGGCGAGGAACATCACGACGATGGGCGTGATGTTGATGAACACCTCGGGAAAGCCGGCCATCTCGCTGATCTGTTCGAGGATCGGCATACCGGCGTCGATGCCGGTCTTGGCGAGATGTCCCGGTTGCAGGAACGTCTCCATACTCACGGCCGAGCCGGTGGCCGTCAGTCCGAGGCCCGCGAACGAGCGGAACACGATGCCGGCCAGCAGGTTGAAGTTGCCGATGATGTAGGCGAAGGCGCCGACATAGAGCACTTTGCGGATGAGCTTCGCCATCACGTCTTCGCCTTGGCCGGTCGCGTGGCCGAGCGCCCAATACAGCCCAGCGAGCGTCATGTCGATCGCCACCAGCGTCGCAGTCAGGAACGCGACTTCGCCGCGCAGCAGGCCGAAGCCAGAGTCGATGTAAGTCGAGAAGACGTTGAGGAAGTGGTCAATGATCGAAACATCGTTCATGGCCGTTCCTCCGTCGGCACATCGGGGCCGTCGAAGCTGGCCGGGATAGAAGGCAGGTCCGCCAGCGTTTGGTATTCGTCGGGTCCGGACTGCCCTGAGAGGAACCGGCGTAGGTCCGCTTGGTTCACACGCGCGCAGAACGCGCCGTCGTGTTCGCCGCTGCGGCACTGCGTGCGCAGCGCATGCAGCTGTACCGGATCGGCGGCCAGTGCATCGACCGAAAGCGCCAGCGGCCGATCGCAGCCGGCCAGCAGGCACGCGAAGGCGAACAGGACGGACGCGCGTTTCATGGCCGTGCCGATCAGTTGCCGTAGAAGTTCACTGGCTGCGGCGTGTACGCCGTGCCGGTGCCGAGAAAGCGTTGCGTCACCTCGCGGCCACGTTCGACGGCGGCGGCCTGGCGCGCGAGTTCCAGCGACACGGCGCGTCCTTGCGTGAGTTGGAGCTGCTGACCCTGGATGGACTGCTTCGCCTGCAAGGCGAGAAGCTGGTTAGTTGCTTGCATCGCCTGCAGAGCGCCGGTGGCCGACTGACTCCGACCGACAAGATCGGTCAGCACGCTCTCGTCCTCGGTCACGTTCTGCGAGACCTGTGCTTGCATCCGCATCGCGGTCTGCAAGCCTTCGAGCGTGTTCTGCCATCGCTGATGCGCGTCCTGATACATCTGATTGCCGCTCACGGTCGCGGCGTACTGCTCGGGGTACAGGCGCGCGAACTGCTGATCCATGTTCTGCACCTGGAACGCGAGCCCTTGCGCCTGCGCAATGAGCTGCTGAGTGGTCGCCAGGTTCGTGCGCAACTGGCTGACCACGTTGAACGGCAGGCTCTCCAAATTGCGCGCCTGATTGATCAGCGACTGCGCCTGGTTCTGGAGTTGCCGGACTTGGTTGTTGATCTGCTCCAGCGTGCGAACGGCCGTCAGCGTGTTCTGCACGAGATTGGTCGGATCGACGACGACCCATTGCGCGTGCGCAGCGGGCATAACGCCGATGAACGCAGCAACAGCAAGGGCGAGAAGGCGAATCTTCATAGCGAAATCTCCTGTGGTTGTGAAGCAAGGAAGGACGCGGCGGATGGCGCGGACGGCAGCAGGTCGGCCGCCCAATCGAGGCCGCGGTGGCGCAGCCAGGCGCCGGCGAAGCCCGGTGCTCCAGCGTCGTTCAGCACGCGGTCAATGGCGCGCTGGTCTTGGGGCGTCGAGGCGCCGGCGAACGCGAGCGCGACCGGCCCCAGGTCGAGGTCGAACAGGCGATTGCCTGCGCGGGATTGGTAGTAGTAGTCGCGCTTGGGCTCCGCGGTGGCGACGATCTCGATCTGTCGGCTGTTGAGGCCGAAGCCTTCGTAGATCGCGCGAATCTGCGGCTCGGTCGCCTGCGGGTTCGGCAGGAAGATGCGGCCGGCGCAACTCTCGATGATCGCCGGCGCGATGCTCGAATCCTTGATGTCGGCGAGCGACTGCGTGGCGAAGATGACGCTGACGTTCTTCTTGCGCAGCGTCTTGAGCCACTGGCGGATGCGCGCCGCGAACACCGGGTCATCGAGGAACAGCCAGGATTCGTCGAGGATCAACAGCGTCGGCGCACCGTCGAAACGCGCCTCGAAGCGCGCGAACAGATAACCCAGCACGGCCAGCACCGCGGCCTTGCTGTGCATCAGTTCTTCCATCTCGAAGCACTGCACGTCGGCCATGCCGAGCCGGTCGTGGTCGGCGTCGAGCAGCTTGCCGTGCGCGCCACCGAGCACATACGGCGCAAGCGCCTGGCGCAGCGCGTTCGATTGCAGCAGTACCGACAGGCCCGTGAGCGTGCGTTGTTCGAGCGGCGCACCGGCGAGACTGCCGAGCGCCGACCAGATGGCCGCCTTCTCGTCGGGGCCGACCGCGACGCCTTCGTGCGTCAGGCGGCCTTCGACCCATTCGGCGGCCCAGGTGCGATAGCCCTCCTGGTCGATGCGCGCGAGCGGCTGGAACGCGATCGCGCCATCCGCACCGAGGTCGTAATACTCGCCGCCCAGGCCCAGCGCCGTGGCCCGCATCGAGCGACCCATGTCGAAGGCGAAGATGCGCGAGCCGGGATAACGCCGGAACTGCATCGCCAGCGTGGCGAGCAGGACGGACTTACCCATGCCGGTCGGGCCAGCGATCAGCGTGTGGCCCACGTCGCCGATGTGGGTCACGAGCCGGAACGGCGTCGCGCCTTCGGTTCGGGTGACGATCAGTGGCGGACCGTCGAGGTGGTCGTTCTTCTCCGGCCCGGCCCACACTGCCGACACCGGCATCAGATGTGCCAAGTTCAGTGTCGAAACGATGGGCTGGCGCACGTTGGCATAGGCGCTGCCAGGGATCGACGACAGCCACGCCTCCACCGAATTGAGGGTCTCGGGAATGGTGACGAAGCCCCGGCCCTGGATGACGCGCTCCACCATGCGCAGCTTCTCGTCGGCCGTGTCGGCATCGTCATCGAGCACCGTCACGGTGGCGGTGACAAAGCCGAAGGCAACTTGATCGCTGCCCAGCTCCTGCATCGCGGCGTCCGCGTCGGCCGCCTTGTTGCTCGCGTCGGTATCGACCAGCGGGCTTTCCTGCTGGAAGATCGTTTCGCGCAGCAAGGCGAGGACGTTCTTGCGCTTGGCGAACCACTGGCGCCGCAGCCGGCCGAGTTCTTTTTCGGCCTCGGCCTTGTCCATGCAGAGGAAGCGCGTGCTCCAGCGGTACGCGAAGCCGAGCCGGTTGAGGTCGTCCAGAATCCCCGGCCAGGTCGAGGTCGGAAAGCCGCGCACGGTCACGACTCGCAGGTACGCATCGCCCAACATCGGCGCAAGGCCGCCGATCAGCGGCATGTCGGCCAGCAGCGCATCGAGGTGGAACGGCACCGCCGGTACGCCGATGCGGTAGCGCCGTGTCGAGACGGTTGCGTGCAGGTAGGTCAGCGTTTCGGCGTCATCGAGCCAGTCGATCTCCGGCATAACGCCATCGAGCAAATCGAAGATGCGTCCGGTTTCCGCAATAAACGCGGTCAGGCGTTCGCGCCAGTCAACGCCGGCGGTCGGCGTGTTCTCGTACAGCAGCTTGGCCGCGCGGGCGCGAGATTCCTCCGGCGGCAAGTATTGCAGCGTGAGGTGATAGCGGCTCTCGAAGTGATTGCCGGCTTCCTCGAAGGTCGCACGGCGTTCTTCGTCCACCAGCCACGACAGCGGCTCGGGAAAATCCGAGTGCGGATAGTCCGCCGCCGGCCGTCGTTCGGCTTCGACGAACAGCGCCCAGCCGGCGCCGAGCCTACGCAGCGCGTTGTTCAGGCGTGCGGTGGTGGCGATCAGCTCGCCTTGGGTTGCGCTATCGAGGTCGGGGCCGCGGAATCGGGCCGTGCGTTGGAAACTGCCGTCCTTGTTGAGCACGACGCCGGGCGCAACGAGGCCCGCCCACGGCAGCCAGTCGGCGAGCAGGGCCGGACGCTGGCGATATTCGGCGAGGTTGAGCATCGCGTTCTCCCGTCACACGTCCAGCAGCGGCTTGTGCTTGAGGTGTTTGGCGAACACCTGCATGAACTGCGGATCGACGCGCGCTCCCCACACGGCCAGCGAATGGCCGACGATCCAGAGCACGACGCCGGGAATCCAGAGCTGCAGGCCCAAGCCCACGGCAGCGGCGAGCGTGCCGTTGGCGATCGCCACGGTGCGCGGCGCGCCGCCCAGCAGGATCGGCTCGGTCAACGAGCGATGCAGCGGCACCTCGAAGCCCGGCAAGTCGCTGGCCGCGCTCATACGACGGCGCCGCCGGAGAAGCTGAAGAACGACAGGAAGAAGCTCGACGCCGCGAACGCGATGGACAGGCCGAACACGATCTGGATGAGCTTGCGGAAGCCGCCCGACGTGTCGCCGAAGGCCAGTGCGAGGCCGGTGGCGATGATGATGATGACCGCGACGATGCGCGCGACCGGCCCTTGGATGGATTCGAGGATGGATTGCAGCGGCCCTTCCCAGGGCATCGAGGAACCGGCAGCCTGCGCTGTGCCGGCCGTCATCAGCATGACGGCTGCCGACAACAGGCCGTGGTGCGCCGGCCCGATCAGGCGGCGCAGGCGTGTGGGGATGGAAACCGGATTTACGGAAAAGCGGAAATCAGGGGCATGTGTCTGCGTCATGACAGTTCTCCAGGGTGGTTAGGGGACGAGGAAGACAGCGGCAGTTCGGGAGGCGACGGCTCCAGCGCATCCGCCAGGCGATAGCCGCCGCGGTCGAAGCCGACGACGCGGGCGATGCTCTCGATGCGACGCCGCTGGCCGCGGCCAGCGATGTGGATGACGACGTTGACGGCCTCGGCGACGAGCGCACGCGGCGGGTTCACGGCCACTTCGAGAATCAGTTGCTCCAGGCGCAGCAGTGCGCCGAGCGCGGAACCGGCGTGGATCGTGGCGATGCCGCCGGGATGGCCGGTGCCCCACACCTTGATGAGATCCAGCGCCTCGCCGCCGCGCACTTCGCCGACGATCACGCGGTCGGGGCGCAGGCGCATCGTGGCGCGCACCAGCTCGGTCATCGACACGACGCCGGCGCGCGTGCGCAGCGGTACGTGGTCGCGCGCCGCGCATTGCAGCTCCACCGTGTCTTCGAGTACCAGCACGCGGTCGCCGGTGGCTGCAATCTCCGCGAGCAAGGCATTGGCGAGCGTGGTCTTGCCGGTACTGGTGCCGCCGGCGATGAGGATGTTCTGCCGATCGCGTACAGCGACGCGCAGGAACGCGGCCTGTTCGACGGTCATCATCCCGTCGGTGATGTAGCGATCCAGCGGAATCACGCCGACCGCACGCTTGCGCAGCGCGAAGGCCGGACCCGGCGCGGCCGGCGGCAGGATGCCCTCGAAGCGCTCGCCGGTTTCCGGCAGCTCGGCCGTCAACAGTGGCTGGCCGCGATGCACTTCTGCGCCGACGTGCGCCGCGACCAGGCGGATGATGCGTTCGCCGTCTTCCTCGGACAGCTCCGCGCCCATCGGTGCGCGGCCCGACGATAGGCGATCCACCCATAGTGTGCGGTCGGGGTTGAGCATGATTTCCACCACGTCCGGGTCTTCGAGCGCGGCGGCGATCAGCGGTCCCATCGCCGTGCGCAACATGCGGATGCGCCGGTCGAGCGACGTGGTGGCGAAGGACTGCGGTTGCGCGCTCATGAGGAACGCTCCTGCGCTTCGGCCAATGCCGCCGCGTCATCCAGTCGTGCGGTGTCGGGGTTCAGTTCCTCCACCACGTCGCGCACCAAGCTGCGTCCGCGCATCAGGTGGCGGCCGAGCTGTTCGACGAACTGCTGGAAGCGAGCTTTGCCCTGCGCGCGGGCGGCCTCCTGGTGGGCTTCGGGAACCGGCGTGCTCACCGTCAGGAAGTAGCGGACGAACAGCGCCAGCGTTTCGATCTCGATGTTTTGGTCGCGCTCCAGCTTCTCGAACTGGCGGGTCAGCCGGTCGAGCCGCTTGGCGATGGCGGCCTCGCGCTGGTCGCCCGCGTCGGGCGAGAGCCAGGACGCGAGTGCCGCCGCGACGATGGAGGACTTGGACACGCCCTTCTTCGCGGCCAACTCATCGAGCCGCTTGGCGTGCTCGTGCGGAATGAACAGGTTGAGTCGGTACTGGCTCATAGCTCGATCCCGTCGTGTTGGTCGAGGGACGCCAGCCGGGCTGTGCGCTGCATGGCCGGATCGAGTTGGCGGGGAAGCGGCAACGGAAGATCGTCGTCATCGAGCAGCGCCAGATCGTTGTCCGCCGGCTGTTCTTCGGGGCTGTAGGCGGCGGCTTCGGACAGCTCCGGCTGCCGGCGCGGGCCGCCGTCATCGGAAGTGCCGATGTCGTCGTCCAGCAGGCTCGCAGCGGCGGGCGCAGCAGGAACAGCGGGGACCGCCAGTGCGCTCCAGTCGTCGGGCCGTATGGGCGGTGCGTCGGCATAGCTCCCGGCAGCGAGCGTGGGCGGACGCAACACGCGGCGCCTGAAATTCGCGTCGGCGTAGTAGCGCAGCTTCTTGGCCCTGATCGGCGCGACGCTGGAAACCATCACCACGGCGTCGTCCGGTGGTAGCTGCATCACTTCACCGGGCGTCAAGAGGGGGCGTGCCGTTTCCTGGCGAGACACCATCAGGTGTCCGAGCCACGGCGCGAGCCGGTGGCCGGCGTAGTTGCGCTGCGCGCGCAGTTCGGTTGCGGTGCCGAGCGTTTCGGAGATGCGCTTGGCGGTACGTTCGTCGTTGGTGGCGAACGTCACGCGCACATGGCAGTTGTCGAGGATGGAATGGTTCTGGCCGTAGGCTTTGTCGATCTGGTTGAGCGACTGCGCGATGAGGAAGCTGCGGATGCCGTAGCCGGCCATGAACGCCAGCGCCGTCTCGAAGAAGTCAAGCCGGCCCAGCGCTGGGAACTCGTCGAGCATCAGCAGCAGCTTGTGACGGCGCGTGATGCCGTCGCTGCCGTCGAGCGATTCGGTGAGGCGTCGGCCGATCTGGTTGAGGATCAGGCGCACCAGCGGCTTCGTGCGGCTGATGTCCGAAGGCGGCACGACCAGGTACAGCGAGACGGGGTGTTCGGATGCGATGAGGTCGGCGATGCGCCAGTCGCAGCGCGAGGTGACTTCGGCCACCGTGGGGTCGCGGTACAGGCCGAGGAACGACATGGCCGTGGACAGCACGCCTGACCGCTCGTTGTCTGACTTGTTCAACACCTCGCGCGCCGCGGACGCGACGACGGGATGCGGCACGTCGCCGAGATGCCGCGTCGTCATCATCCGGTGCAGCGTCAGCTCGAACGGGCACGCGGGATCGGAGAGGAAATTGGCGACACCGCGCAGCGTCTTGTCTTCGCCCGCATACAGCACGTGCAAGATGGCGCCGACCAGCAGCGCGTGCGAAGTCTTCTCCCAATGATTGCGGCGTTCGAGCGCGCCTTCGGGATCGACCAGGATGTCCGCGATGTTCTGTACGTCGCGCACTTCATGCGCGCCACGCCGGACCTCCAGCAGCGGGTTGTACGCGGCCGACTTCGGATCGGTCGGGTTGAACAGCAGGCAGTGCGAGAAGCGCGAACGCCAGCCGGCCGTGATCTGCCAGTTCTCGCCCTTGATGTCGTGGATGACGGCGGACGCCGGCCAGCTCAACAGCGTGGGCACCACCAGGCCGACGCCTTTGCCGGAGCGCGTCGGCGCGAAGGTCAGGACGTGTTCCGGGCCTTCGTGCCGCAGGTATTGGCCGCGATGCAGGCCGAGGAACACGCCGACGGGCTTGTCGAGACCGGCCTTGCGAATGTCGGCAGCTTCGGCCCAGCGTGCCGAGCCGTAGGTCGTGACCAGCTTCGACTGCCGCGAGCGCCATACCGACATGGCGATGGCGACCAGCACCGCGACCAGGCCACTGCCGCCCGCAATGGCGCCGCCCTTGTCGAAGATGCGCGGGGCATAGCCGTCGTAGAGGAACCACCACTCGAACAGCCGCCAAGGGTGGTACACCGGCGTGTGAAGGAAGTCGAACCAGGGCGAGCCAAGGCGTACTTGGTAGCCAAGGGCGGCTGCTGTCCATTGTGTGGCGGCCCACACGCCGGCAAACACGATGCCGAATACCACGGCAATCTGTCCGAACAGCACGCCTTGACCTTGCATCTCGGCCTCCGATTTCTCCTGTGCAACACGCGGCACAAGGGCGTGCCGCACACGCGAGGATCGGAGTCAGGTCGAGGGCCGGTCAAAGACCGTTATCGGAAGAAATATCGAGGAAAAAGCAAGATTTCGCGCAGGGGCGGACCAACGAGAAACGCCGCAAGCGAGGGCGCATTGCGGCGTATGGAGTTAGGAAATGGAAGTTTCGTGCGAATCGGCAACAATCAGAACTTCGGCGCTTCCTTGGGCGGGTTATAGGGGGTCTTGCCGTCGCCGAAGAAGCGCCGATTCGTCGCCTGGGCTACGCGGTTGCACAGTTCGTCGCCCAGCTTGGCACGGTCAGTTTTGCACTGCTCGCGCAGCGCCTTCAACCGCTCGGGGTTGGCAGCGAGAGATTCCACCGTTTCGGTTGACGAGGACGTAGGCGCCGTTCCGGTCTGCTCTGTTTTTCCACAGGCGACCAATGTCGCAGCAACTGCGAGTGGCACAAGAATCTTCATGGATCGGTCTCCTCTAGTGCATCGGGGCGCGGCAGTACGACGGGCGGCCCGATGGTTCTGGCTCTCTCGATAAAGCGCGCCAACGTCTCCGAAGGCTCACTGTCCGGACGAAGTAGATAGGTGGTGAGCATAGTCGTTCGCCCAGCCAGCGGGCGTGCCACGACGCCCGGTTCGCGGCTGGCTGAGATCTGCGAACCGCCGGCCAGGCCCAACGCGTAGCCCGCCGCCACGAGGGCCATCATGAGATCGATGGATGCCACTCGTTCGGCGATCAACGGCTCTTGATCGACCCGTCGCAGCACGCGCTCGATCTGCTTCGCATAGCCTTCGCAAGCATGAGGGTCGCCAAGCACCAGGGGATAGCGCAGCACCTCATCGAGTGGAATGCGTTTGAATGTCAGCAGTGGATGCCGCGCTGGCACGGCCACCATCAACGGGTCGTTCCAAATGGCTTCAGCAATGAAGCCATCGGAGACCTCGTCCGACCGAGCAAACCCTACGTCGTACAGGTCGTCGTGAAGACCTTTGAGTTGCTGCGCCAGCGGAACCTCGGACAGACGTATCTCGATTTCGGGTTCCTCTTGGCGGCACAACGCCAAGAAGGTCGAAAAGCGCGACGGCGGGATGCCGTCCGACAACGCGACCCGCAACTGGCTGTGAAAGCCGTTGACGGCAGCCTTCACACTGTCGCGCGCCTGCTCCAAGGCAGTGAAGACACGCGGGACGTGCTCCAGAAATAGTTTGCCTGCGCGAGTCAGGCGAGTGCTGCGGGTAGTGCGCGCGAAAAGCTGGGTGCCCAAGTCCTCTTCCAGCTCCTTTATGGCACGCGATAAAGGCGATTGCTCGATATGCAGCCGCTCCGCCGCGCGCGCGAAGTGAAGCTCCTCTGCTACTGCCAGGAAACAACGCAGATGACGAAGCTCCACTAGCTTATCTCCTATGGGCTTTTCTACCCAGCTACGTTTCAACCGACTACAGTTGCTGACGTGCTCTTAGCCTCCGCAATGAAGGTGTTGAAAACCTCATGGCGCGGCAGGGTCCAGAATCCCGAGCCACGCGACGCACGCCAGGACCACCACCGCCAAGGCGATCTCGGCGAACAGGCTGCGGCGTAAGATCTCGACAGCCTCGGCGTGCTCCCCACCAGTCGCCAATGCCGCTTCCAGGCGCGGACTCAGCCGATAACGGTTTGCGGCTGCCAGCACGAGCATTCCCGCTAACAACGCGAGTTTCCCCAACAGCAATCGGCCGTAGAACGTCGTGACGATGGGGGAAAGCGAAGGACCCGCGATCAGCACGTAGTTGACGGCACCGCTAAGCGTCAGCGTTGCGACGATCACAGTTCCGATTCGAGCAAATCCGTTCGACGTTCTGCTCAGGATTTCGATCGAACTGCGAGTGTCGTCCGGCTTGATAGCAGAAAGCATCAAGAAAGCGAGCAACGCCCCGGACCAAGTACCGGCCGCCCATAAATGAGCGATGTCCGCTGTGAGATGCATGTAGCCGCGCACACCGTCGTCCATCGCCCCGTGTCCCGACCACGCGAGCGTGGCGAGAGCTATACCGCTTGCAGTGGTTAGTCCGACGAAGCGGGAAGTCATGTTCCGCTTCGTCGTAGCAAGCACGACGCAAGCCGCCAAGGCAAATATGCGCACTATCCAAGCGACACCCATGTGGGTACCCGTCAGCATCATGCTGAAGATGTCGCTCGACAATTCACCATAGCTCTGCGCGCCAGACATGGTCTTGGCCAGAACGGCCATGCTCAATAGCGACAACACGATGCTGATGGCGGCCGCGCACCCGATCACGGCTCGAAAGCGGCGCGCGATCGGTGAAGATCGCTCGCTTCCGTGCAAGGCGTAGACGCCGAACGCGGCGACGCCGAACGGCGTCGCCATGTTCGCATAGAGCGCGAAGCGCAATGCGATATTCAGCCAGTCATCGACCACCGGTTCATTTCACCTGGAAAGTGAAGTTGCCGGTGATCGTATGAGTGTCCGACGAGACGGCGCGCCACTCCACGCGATAGGCACCTGGCTGCAACGGTTGCGCCGGCGTGATGACCATGGTCTTTCCATCGCTGGCGCCCGACACGTTCACACTGACCTTCATGGGTCCGTGATCGGCCATGCCAGGCATGCTTGTCATGACGAGACTCGCGGCAGAGAGCTTCGTAACGAGAGTTTCGGAGAACTTCAGCTCAATGTTCGACGGCGCGGCAACTTCGGACTTGTCCGCTGGCGTCGAGGAAAGCAGCTTGGGATGGGCAAATGCTGCCGTGGCGAGCAGTGCTGCACTGAGGAATACGGCGACTTTGGATATGAAACGTGGCATGGACATGGTGGCTCCTTTGCGTGACTTGAACTGCTGAGTGAGTGTGGTGGGCCAATACAAAACCTGACGGCGATTTAGCTTCGATTTGCGATGTGCGACTTCAATGCGGAACTCCTCTGTTTAGGCGAAGGGATGATTTTTCACGGCCTGTCGCGCCGCAGCCGAAGCGCGTTGCCGACGACCGAAGCCGAACTCAGGCTCATCGCCAATGCGGCGATCAAAGGCGACAACAACCAGCCCGTGACCGGATACAAAACACCGGCAGCGATAGGGATGCCCAGCGCGTTGTAGAAGAACGCGAACACGAGGTTTTGCTTCATGTTGCGTACCGTGCTCACGGAGAGCGCACGCGCAACGACGATCCCGCGCAGATCGCCCTTGACGAGCGTCACTTGCGCGCTGTTCATCGCCACGTCGGTCCCAGTGCCCATCGCGATACCGACGTCCGCCTTGGCGAGAGCCGGCGCATCATTGATGCCGTCGCCGGCCATGGCGACGATGCGACCTTCTTTCTGAAGGCGTTCGATCAGCAAGAGTTTGTCTGCCGGCTTGACCTCGCCATGCACGTCGTCGATGTCGAGCCGCGCACCTACCGCCTTGGCGGTGGTCTTGCCATCGCCAGTCGCCATGATGACGCGCAGGCCCGCTGCCTTTAGCGCAGCAAGAGCTTCGGGCGTGCTGGCCTTGACCGGATCGGACACCGAAAGCAGGCCGGCGAGCTGGCCGTCTACGGCCAAGTACATGACACTGGCGCCCTCGGTGCGAAGCGTCTCGGCCTGCGGAACAAGCGGTGCGACCGACACGCCCACTTGCTCCATCAACACCGTATTGCCTAGCGCCAGTTGCTGGTGTTCCACGTTGCCACGCACGCCCAGGCCGGAACCCGACTCGAAGGTCTGAGGCTTGACGAGAGTCAAGCCTTGGGCACGTGCGGCCTGCACGATGGCTTCAGCCAGCGGATGCTCACTGCCTTGATCGAGGCTGGCAGCAAGGCGCAGCACCTCCTCGGCTGCGAAGCCGGCGGCCGGTATCACGCAGTTAAAGACGGGCCGCCCTTCGGTCAACGTGCCGGTTTTGTCGATAACCAGCGTGTCAACCTTGCGAAGATTCTCAATAGCCGCCGCGTCGCGGAAAAGAACACCCTGTGTTGCGGCACGGCCGGTTGCGACCATGATCGACATGGGTGTCGCGAGTCCTAGCGCGCAGGGGCAGGCAATGATCAACACAGCTACGGCATTGATCAGTCCGTAAACCCAAGAGGGTTGTGGCCCGAAAAATCCCCAGACGAAGAAAGTTGTGATGGCAATAGCAACGACAGTCGCCACGAAGTATCCGGCAACGATGTCCGCCATGCGCTGCATCGGCGCCTTGGAGCGCTGGGCCTGCGCAACCATCTGGACGATCTGCGACAACACGGTTTCCGATCCGATCCGCTCCGACCGCATGACAAGCGAACCATGGGTGTTGAGCGTCGCCCCGATGACCTTGTCTCCTTCGCGCTTGCTGACTGGCAGCGGCTCGCCCGTCAGCATGGATTCGTCCACCGAGCTGGTGCCCTCGAAGACCACTCCATCGACGGGGACTTTCTCACCTGGCCGAATGCGCAGCAGGTCGCCGACGTGGACATGGCTAAGCGGTATGTCCTCCTCGCCACCGTCAGCGCGGATGCGGCGCGCAGTCTTCGGGGCGAGCCCAAGCAAGGACTTGATTGCGGCGGAGGTCTGCGAGCGGGCTTTGAGTTCCAACACTTGGCCCAGCAGGGTGAGCGAAATGATGACGGCTGCGGCCTCGAAATAAACGCCCACGCGACCCATGGACATGAAGGACTTCGGAAACACCTCCGGCGCGACCGTTGCGACCACGCTGTAGATGAAAGCCGCGCCCGTGCCGAGGCCGATGAGTGTCCACATGTTCGGACTGCGATTGATTACGGACAGCCACCCGCGCGCGAAGAATGGCCATCCGGCCCACAGAACGATCGGCAACGACAGCACCAGCTCGACCCAGCTCTGCACCGTCATGTCCATGAGATGCAGGCGCTCGCCCAGCATTGCCAAGGCCAGGACCACCAGCGTCAGGGGCAGCGTCCACCAAAAGCGCCGTGAAAAGTCGCGTAGCTCCGGGTTATCGTCGTCGAGTTCGGGCAGTAGCGGCTCTAGGGTCATGCCGCATTTGGGGCAGGTGCCCGGATGATCCTGGCGGATCTCGGGATGCATCGGGCAGGTATAGACCGTCCCAGGTGCCACGACCGATGGCTGTTGAGCGGTTGGACTGGATTGATGGCAGCTGTGAGTGAGGGTGTCGTTTCCGGCGGTGCTAGAAATGTCGCTGACGTACCGTGCTGGATCGGCGTCGAACTTGCGCTTGCAGCCCGCGCTGCAAAAGAGGTGCGTGTGTCCGCGATGAATGGATCGGTGCGCCGACTGTGCAGTAACCGTCATGCCACAAACCGGGTCACGCCGCGTCGTATCAGTCGGCAATGCGGAATCGGATTGAGGCAGGCCATCGCCTTGTACGGGCACGCCGCCATCAGGGCTGTGGCTCCCAGGTGTCCCGAGGGCTGCAGCACTCAGGGGCACACCCTCTTGCGAATGAGCGTGTTTCGATGGCTTGCCAGGGTGGTTCATAGGGATGCTCCCAACCTTTTGGATGGACCAATGCCTACGCCCAGCCGCCGGCCAAGCGATGGCCGGCAGATAGAGGCGGCAGCCGAATGCCAGAAATGCCGGTCCCAATGAAATTCGTCATCGGGAAACTGTAGGTAGCGGCTGCTGTCGGGCGAATGACCTCCCCGTTACCTTTCTGTAATCGTTATGTCATTCAATTGGGCGCGCCGGCCGGCGATCCTGATACGTAGGCGTAGTCACGCCGCCGAACGTCAGGGCTTTACGGGCGCGATCGCGTCAGGACTGCTCCCGATAGGCACTGGGCTTCGGGCTCGACTGCTTGGCCCTGTGCAGCCGGTGCCGCATCAGAAGCTGGAACGCTGCGGGCAGCACGAGCATGGACAGCAGGGGCGCGGTAAGCATGCCGCCGACCATCGGCGCAGCGATGCGCTGCATCACTTCCGAACCGGCCCCGTGGCCGAGCAGGATTGGCAGCAGACCGGCCAGGATGACGGCGACGGTCATGGCCTTCGGCCGGACCCGCTGCACCGCACCTTCGCGGATCGCCTCGTCCAGTTCGGCCAAGCCCGCGTGCGGATCGGTGGCCATCCGGCGATCCCACGCGTGGCGCAGGTACAGCATCATCACGACGCCGAATTCGGCGGCGACCCCGGCCAGCGCGATGAAGCCGATCATCGTCGCCACCGACACCGCATGGCCGAGCAGCCAGATCAGCCACAGTCCGCCCACCAGCGCCAGTGGCACGCTGGCCATGATCAGCATTGCCTCGCTGGCTCGACGAAACACGACGTAGATCAATACCAACACGATCAACAATACGACCGGCACCACCAAGGTCAGTCGCTGCATTGCCTGCGCCAGATACTCAAACTGACCCGACCACGACAGCGTGACGCCTGGCGGCAGGCGCACCTCGCGGGCCACGGTCCGCTGTAGATCGGCCACCACCGCACCGAGGTCTCGGCCGGCGGTATCGACGTAGACATAGGTTGCCAGTTGACCGTTCTCGCTCTTCAGCATCGGCGGCCCGCCGACGACCTCAATATCGGCTACTTGGCCCAGCGTCAGCTGCGCGCCGTTTGCTGCGACGATCGGCAACTGCGCCAGCGCGGCCAGCGAGTCGCGCGCCGCGCGTGGATAGCGCAGTACGATCGGATAGCGCTCGCGCCCCGCGACCACCTGGTCGATCGGGTCGCCGCCAACCACCGTCGCCACCAGCTGCTGCACCTGCTGCTGGCTCAGTCCGTAGCGAGCCGCTTCGGCGCGGCGGACTCGCACGTCGATGTAGCGTCCGCTGGCGGCGCGTTCGGCAATCGCCGAGCCCACACCGGGTACGTTACGCGCGACCGCCTCGATCCGGTCGGCCACCGCTTGCAGGCTAGCCACGTCGCTGCCTAGCACCTTGATCCCGATCGGGCTCTTGATTCCGGTGGCCAGCATGTCAATTCGGTTGCGCAACGGCGGCACGAACAGGTTGGTCAGACCCGGCACGTGCACCGCTTGATTCAGCTCCATCTTGAGCTTGTCCATCGTCATGCCGGGACGCCACTGCGCTTTCGGCTTGAACGTGATCGTGGTTTCGAACATCTCTATCGGCGCTGGATCGGTGGCCGTGTCGGCACGGCCAGCCTTGCCGAACACATGCTCGACCTCAGGCACGGTCTTGATCATGCGATCGGTGAGCTGCAACAGTTGCGCGGCCTTGCCCGAGGACAGGCCCGGCAGCGCGGTAGGCATGTACAGCAACGTGCCCTCGTCCATCGCAGGCATGAACTCGCTGCCGAGCCGGCTAATAGGCAGCAGTGCGGTAAGCAGCAACAGTCCGGCCAGCGTAAGAGTCGTCTTCGGATAACGCAGCACCGCTTCCAGGATCGGCCGGTACAAAGCGATCAGGCCGCGGTTGAGCGGGTTGGCGTGCTCGGGCCGGATGCGCCCGCGGATCAGGTAGCCCATCAGCACCGGCACCAGTGTCACCGCCAGCCCGGCCGCTGCCGCCATCGCGTAGGTCTTGGTGAACGCCAACGGTTTGAACAACTTGCCCTCCTGCCCGGTCAGCGCAAACACCGGGATGAAGGACAGTGCGATGATCAGCAGGCTGACGAACAGCGCAGGACCCACTTCTGCCGCAGCCTCGGCGAGCAGCGACCAGCGCACCTGGCCCCGCGGTTCGTCGCCGCCGTGCGCGTCGCGCCAGTGCTCCAGATGTTTGTGCGCGTTCTCGATCATCACCACTGCGGCGTCGACCATCGCACCGATCGCGATGGCGATGCCGCCGAGCGACATCAGGTTCGCGGTCACGCCCTGCAGGTGCAGCGCGATGAAGGCGGCGAGCACGCCCAGCGGCAGGCTGACCACCGCCACCAGCGCCGAGCGCAGGTGGCCGAGGAACAGCAGGCAGACCAACGCGACCACCAGGAACTCTTCCAGCAGCTTGTCCCAAAGGTTCTCCACCGCTGCGTCGATCAACTGTGAGCGGTCGTAAGTCGGCACGATCTCGACGCCGGCCGGCAGGCTGCGCTTAAGTTCGGTGAATCTCGCCTTGACCGCCTCGATCGCGGCCTTCGCGTTCTTGCCCGAGCGCAGCACGACGATGCCGCCGGCCACTTCACCCTGGCCGTCCAGTTCGGCGACGCCGCGCCGGAAGCTCGGCCCACGCTGTACCGTGGCGACCTCGCGCAACAGCACCGGTACGCCGTTTGCACCGGTGGTGACGGGTACATTCTCGAAGTCCGTGCGGCTGCGCAGGTAGCCTTCACTGCGCACCATCAGCTCCGCCTCGCCTTGCTCGACCACCGAGCCGCCGCTGGCACCATTGGCCGCGCGCACCGCATCCACCAGTTGTGCAATCGTGATGCCGCGTGCGGCCAGCGCCTGCGGATCCGGCACGATCTGCCAGGCGCGCTCCATGCCGCCCAGGCTGGCCACCTCGGCCACGTCCGGAACGGTCTTCAGTTGGTAGCGTAGGAACCAGTCCTGCAGCGCACGCAACTCGCCGAGATCGTGCTGGCCGGTGCGATCGACCAGGGCGTACTCGTAGATCCAACCCAAGCCGGTGGCATCGGGTCCCAGCGACGGGTTGACCCCGGCCGGCAGGCGGTCGCGCACCTGGCTCAGGTACTCCAGCACACGCGAGCGGGCCCAGTACAAATCCGTGCTGTTGTCGAACAGCACATAGACGTAAGAATCGCCGAAGAACGAGTACGCACGCACTGTGCGGGCGCCAGGCACCGACAGCATCGTGGTGGCCAGCGGATAGGTGACCTGATCCTCCACCACCTGCGGCGATTGCCCGGCCCAACTGGTGCGGATGATCACTTGGGTATCGGATAAGTCCGGCAAAGCGTCCAGCGGCGTGCGCACGACCGAGAACACCCCGACCGCGGCGAGCGCCAGCGCGGCCAGCAGTACGAAAACGCGGTTCGCGATCGCCGCGCGGATGATGGCGGCGATCATGGGTGATCTCCCGGATGCGCGGGACGGGACGTGGCGTGATCCACCTCGCTTGAGGCCGGTACCGGCGATCCTCGTTCGTCACCCAAGCGTTCCAGCGCGCCGGACAGACTGGCCTCCGAATCGATCAGGAACTGGCCCGACACGACGACCTTCTCGCCACCGTGGAGGCCGGTCAAAATCTCCGTGAAGCCATCAGCCGAGCGGCCCGTGCGCACGGCGAGCGGGCGGAAATGGCCGTCTGCTTCCACCACGATCACCCGCGTCTGCTGGCCGGTTGCGATCAGTGCGTCGTCGGGCACCACTGGCAGCGCCTCGCCATCGGCCGGACGCAGTTGCACGACAACGAACATGCCCGGACTCAGCCGGCCATCCGGGTTTGCGAGTACGATGCGCGCTCGCTGAGTCCGCGTGACGTTATCGACATCCGGCAAAAGCGCCTCAACGCGGCCGTGAAACTCCTGACCGGGCAGTGCGTCGGCCGTGACGGTGACGGATGTACCGCCGCGCACGGCGCCTGCGACCGCCTGTGGCAGCGCCGCTTCGACCCAGACCGTAGCCAAGTCGCTCAACGTCATCAGCGTTTGCCCGGCGCTCACCCGCTGTCCCTCGCGCACATCCAGCGTGGTGACAACGCCCCTCCGAGGCGCATGCAGCGTGATCGCCGCTCCCGCACCGCCGCGTGCTGCGCGGATGTCCGCGGAATCCAGGCCCAGCACCTGTAGCCGCTCGCGCGCGGCGGCGCGCAGAGATTGCGCATCGGCTGACTGGGCGCCCTGCAGCGCGTCGTACTCGGCCAGCGCGCTGCTCCACTGCGGCGCCAGCAGCTCAGCCAGTGATTCGCCTTCTGACACTTGCGTGTACGGCGCACGTACCCGCAGTTTGCTGACCACCGCATCGACGCGGGCGCTGACCGTGACCGTCTCGCGGGAGTTCCATGCCACCGTGCCAGGGACTTTCACCACTGCGGACAGCACGCGGCGTTCGACCGGCGCGATGCGCACGCCCAGATTCTGCACGACGGCGGGATCGATGCGCACCACGCTCGGGTCCGTCGCGGCATCGGCATACTTCGCCACCATTTCCATGCCCATCGGCGACAGGCCCGGCTTGTCGAAATGTTGTTCCGGCACCATCGGGTCGTACCAGTACAGCACCTTGCGGGCAGCCGCCGACACAGGCGCCGACGGATGGGCTGTCATGGGCGCGGTGGCGGCCTGACGACGGCCACCGAAATACCCGACCACGAGCAATACGGCAGCCGCGATGACGGCGGCAAAGATGATCAACGGACGCTTCATGGCGTCACCTCCGCAGGAAGCAGGTAGGCAAGCGAGGCCCACAACCGTGCGCGTGATGCCAGCGCGTCAGCGTAGTTCAGGCGCAGCTCGATCTCGGCGCGGCGTGCATCCAGCCACGGTTGCAGCGAACTTCCGGCGCGGTAGCCGGCCAGCGCGGTTCGTGCGCGGTCGCGCGCGAGCGGCAGCAGGGTTTGCTGGTAGCGCTCGATCTGCCCATCCCAGCCTTGCCAGCTGGCAATCGCCCGCGTCACCGCTTCGCGCTGGGCGCGGCGCGCGTCTTCGTGATCGGCTTGCACGGCGTCGCGTTGCGCCAGGCGGGCGCTGATGCCGCGGTCCTGCCGGTCGTGCGTGAACAGCGGCAGGCTGACCCCTACCTCCAGCATCACCATGTCCGACATGCCAGGCGCGCGCTTGCCGTAGCTGGCACTCACGCTCCAGTCTGGGTGTTTCGCTGCGCGAGCCTGGTCAAGCGCCGCCTGCGCGAGTTGCTCACGCGCGGCCCACGCTTGAAGCGGCGCCTGTTGGTCAACGCTGGACACCAGGCGATCGGCGGTTACCGGCAGCCGGCTGAAGTCCTGCGTCGCGGCAAGCACGCCGGGCGGCACTCCCAGCCATCGTTGCAGGCCGGCTTGCGCAGCCGCCAGATCGGCGTCGGTCGCTTCCAGTCGATTGTCCAGCGCAGCGAGTTCGGCCTGCGCCGCCAGCGCATCGACGGCGCTGCCTTCGCCGCCGCGCAGGCGCGCTTGTGTGATCCGCACAGCCAGCGTCGCCTCGTCGTGCAGGTCGAGCAGCAGTCCACGCCGCTGCTCGATCGCCCACACGTCGATCCACGTATCGGCGATGCGTTCGCGCACGTTTTGCTCGACGGCCACGCGCTCGGCCTCCGCCGCGTCTACCTGCGCGGTGGCCAGCGACCGCTCGGCCGTGCGCGCTGCACGCGATGGGATCGCCTGCGTCACGCCGATGGTGCGCATGGTCATTCCGTCCGACCGCAAGCTGAATGCGCCCGGTTCGGTGACGGGAAAGTTGGAAAGCCCGAACTTCAGGGTGGGATCCGGCAACCGGCCAGCCCGCACGGCTTCCTCGTGCGCAGCCGCGGTGTCGCTGGCGCGCGCCTCGATTTGCGGCGCCCGCGCCAAGCCCTGCCGCACTGCCGCCTCCAGCGTCAGCGGTGGTTCGGCGGCATGCGCGATCGCAGCTGCCGCTCCCCACACGAACAAAGCCAAGGCCGTCACCCTCGGGTGACGGACGAAATGAATGGACAACATGGGTGAACACTCCGTTGATCTGCAATTCGCGCCGTGCCGTGCGGCATGGCGCCCGTCGGTGGATGCCGCGACGCGTCAGATCAAATGAGGAGTGAGCAGAACAACAATCGGGGGGGTACGAGTGGCGGCGCGCAGAAGCGGTTGCGTCGAATCAGGCTTCGCTCCGACGGCAACGCCACGATGGCTATGGACAGCACTTCCGGTGGCAACATGGCCAGCGTGCTGAACGGTACCGAGGCGGTGCGCATGTCCGCCTGCGTGGCATGGTCGGGCTGGCAGTGTGGGCGACAGAGCGGATCGGCCGCCGGCGCTGCCATACCCTCGCAGCCGTCGCCCATCCTCGCCATCGCAGACGTATGCGCCGCGGCCGCGGCCGCGCCAACCGCTGCCGGCACGGCCCCACACGCGTAGGCTGCCATCGCTACTTGCTGCCATAACAACAGCAGGGCCACCAGCCACGACAGACGGCGACGAGTACGAGGGCGGAATGCGCGTTTCATGCCCGAGTCACGATAGTGCATTCCCGTCGGGTGCGTCATTGATCCAAGTCAAACGGACAGCGCGGCGCAACCGATGTGCGGCGGGCGCTCGTCCTCGCGGCCCATGGCTCGCAAAGACCAGGATCGGGCCATCGCAGGCGATCAGCACCACATCGTAGCCTTCGGGCCGCACCCATCTCCGTGATCCTACAGTGCAGGCGACGGCAGCGAGCGGCCGTTGGCGTCAAGCACGTCGAGCACCATCATCAATCCGCCTCCGCCTTGCTGTTCCTGGTTGTTGTTGGTCGTGTGATGCGGGATATGGCAGTGCACCAGCCAGCGACCTGGCTTGCGCGCGGTCCAGATGACGTCGTACCGCTGGCCGGGGCCGACATTCACGGTGTCGGCCTGGAACTGGGCATCCGGCGGCAGATCCACCCCATCGCGGGCGACCACGGTGAACGGGCCGCCATGAATATGCATCGGGTGCACGAAATTGGTGTTGCTACCGACGAAACGTATCTTGATCGTTTCGCCCAGGCGCATCTTTACCCTGTCGGTGGACGGATAAGCCTTGCCGTTGATCGTGAAATAGTTGGGCAGACCGCCTTCCATGTTCATTGCCGGATAGGTGACGCCGTCACGCACGAGCCACTCCTGCAGCAAGAGGGTGTACTCGTGATCGGCTTTCACTTCTTTCGCTGGATCAGCCGCGGCCGTTGCCTCTTCGGATGGCAGATTCAATGCGGCGAGACGCTTGAGGTTGTCCGGGTTATGGGTGGGGTGCACGATCAGTGCACCATATAGGCCGAGGCTCTGCTGGCGATCCGGATGATCGTGCGAGTGATAAAAGTAGGTGCCTACCTGCGCGACCACATAGTCGTATGTGAAGGTGGCGCCGGGCGCGATCGGCTTCTGCGTGACCACGGCCGGACCGTCCATCGTGTTGGGCACAATCAGTCCATGCCAATGCAGCGTGGTCGATTCGGGCAAGTGGTTGGTGACTACGAAACGAACGTGATCGCCTTGTTCAAGTTCGATACGCGGACCGGGCACCTGGCGATTGACCGCGTAGGCGTTTACCGGTCGATCGGCGAGGATGTTCCACTGGATCACTTCGAGATCGAGGTGAAACACCTTTACCCCGTCAACGATCTGCGGTTGCAGCGGGCGATCGCCCTGCGCATCCACTGCGGCGGTGTACACGCTATCGCGCGGATCGATGGCTGCCATGTCGCGCATGGTCGCGGCCGGCGTCTCCTGCGTGGTGATCATGCCCGGCGGCATGATCAGCCTGCCGACCTCGTGAGCGGACAGTCGCATGTTGAAGAAGGCTGAGGGAAACGTCGTGCCCGCGATCAGCATCAGACCGGTGAAGGCAGTGACCGCCACCAGCTGTGCGCGTGTCGGCTTCTTGTCTCCGCCGTGCATGCTGTGGTCCGAGGGAGCCCCGCGCTTGTCGTCATCCTTTCCCATGGTCGCTGACATCGTCATGTGGCCGGCGTCCATCGAGGCCATCGCCCCATGATCGTGTGACGCGCCTTGCGACATCTGAGATGGCTCATCGTGTCGTGCACTGGCAGGAGGGCGTACCGTCATCAGCCCATGCTTCATGCCGCGCGCCACCAGCCACACGTTGACCGGATAGCACAACGCGTAACCGGCCGTGACGCCGAGCGACATCACGAACCAGAACAGCGGTTCGCCCGGCCACATCGCCCGCATGTCGCGTCCCATCATGAGAACCACCATGACCGGTGCCATACCGGCCATCATCGCGTTCATCGAAATGAACTCAGGCATGAAGGACTTTCGCACGTTCTCCACGTACGAACCGCCCATCATCTTTCGCATGAACAGCGACTGGAAAATCAGCAAGCCGAACAGGAAGCCGGCCGCGTATTCGATAATGAGATCGACCCACATCGGCAAGCCGATCAGCGACACCACAACGGCCGCCAAGATAATGCCGGTGGCGTCGCCGGCGACGCAGTGCACGGCCGAGCCCACACCCTGCTTCCACAGTGGCCGCACGAACGCTTCGTGCGTGCCCGGCGTCGGCTCCTTGTCCGCCATCACGTAGAGCAGCAAGCCGATCGGCCCCATGTACAGCGTCACCAACACGAAGCCCCACTTCATCACGGTGGGTTCGGGATTACCGCGGAACTGATCCCATGCGACGTATGCAGCGGAAAGCACCGCGATTGCGAGCCACGCATAGACGAAAACATCAATCGGTTGGATCAGCATGTCGGCATCCTAGATTCTGCGCGCCGGCGGCACCCGTTCCCATCGGGGCTAGCACCGCCATACATCAAAGTCGACCAACCTTGCCGGAGCGCGGGAATGCGCGGGCAAGCCATTGCTTCATGATCATTCCCCCGACACCGGTGTGGATTGCCACTGGATCGAAACGATCTTCCAGTTCTTGCCGTCCTTCTTGAGGCTGAGCACTTCGCGGCTGCGCAACGTGGTCGGCTTGCCCTTGAGCGTGGTCTGGATGTCACTCTCGCTGCCGACCATCGCGGTACCGCCCATGGGCATGGAACCGAGCGAGACAGGTGTGATTTTCGCGTTCTTCAGGAATGCGATGTCCTCGCCGAGGTGGCCATTGGCGTAGTCGTCACGCGTCTGGATACGGCCGCCCTCACTGATGGTGGCGTTGGCTGCTAGCAGCGCGAGTGCGCCTGCGCGGTCGCCGTGCTGCAGGGCCTCGTGGAACGCCTTGGCCACGGCCTCTGCCTCCGGCACCGCCTTCGGTTTCATACCGTCCAGCGACAACGGTGCTTCGGCTGCGGGCGCAGCGGCTGCCGTGTGACCGTGCCCGTCTTCTGCTGCCGCTTTATCGTTGTGATCAGCGTCGCCGGACATGTCCATCCCCTGCATGTCTGGTGCTGCGGCATGAGCGCCCTCGTTGGCGTGGCCGCCATGACTGTGGGCATGATCGCCCTCGTCGTCCATATCCATGTCCTCATCCGGCGGCGCCTTGGCCACGATGGCTTTGTATTCGGCCGGCGTCATGCCAGGCAGCTTCTCCAGAAAGGCCACCATGCTCCAGATGGTCGGGTCGTCGTGGCCGGCCTTGCCCCACGCCGGCATCGCGCTCATCTTGATGCCGTGCTTGATCACCCAGAAGGCGTCCTTCGGATCGACGTGCACCTTGGAGAGGTTGGGAGGCTGCGGGTACATGCCCACCCGCAGCTCGGAGTCGTTCACACCGGGCGAAAGATGGCAGCCCGTGCACATCGCCGCGTACTGGCCGGCGCCTTTCAGGATCAGTTGCGGGTCTTCGAGGTTGGGTACGCTCAGATCGTTCGAGCGCAGGTGGATCGAGCGGTTCCGCAGGGTTTGCAGCACGGCGAACACCGGCTTGGTGTGATGGTCGTCCGCGCCGATGTTATAGAGGCCGGAATAGACGAAGGCGCCGGCACCGACGGCCAGGACCCCCAAGGTGACGGCGACCGTGATGAGGTATGCGCTGTGCTTTTTCATAGGTCAATCCCTCAGAACCAGAAGCGGACGCCGGCCACGATCTGCCGGTCGAGTACGGGTTCGTGATCCTGCCGAGCGTAGTCGGCCGTGGTGCCGACACGGCGGACCCAGCTCACGCCGATGTACGGAGCAAACTGGCGGTGGATCTCGTAGCGCAGGCGCAGGCCGAACTGCACATCGGACACGCCACTGCCGATGCGTCGTAGCGGGTCGTCCTTGCCGTACAGGTTGATCTCGGCTTCCGGCTGCAGGATCAGCCGCTGGGTGAACAGCAGTTCGTATTCGGCACGCAGGCGCGCGGCGGTGCGACCGCCGGCGCCCACGTAAGCGGTGGCCTCCAGCTCGAACCAGTACGGCGCCAACCCCTGCACACCGAACGCGGCCCATGTCCGCTTCGGGCCCTCGCCGAAATCCTGGCGCGCGCCGAGCTGGGTGCCCCAATAGGTGGCAATGCTGTGATTCCAGAAGGCTTCCAGCCCACCATCGTCCAGCTTTCCGCGGCTGCGTTCGCCTTCCGTACGAATCCACAGCTTGTTCGTGTCGTTGCCGTACCAGCCTTCGGCTTCCCAGGCTTGACCATTCGCGTCGCGGCCGTGGAAAGCCTCCAACTGGTCGATCAGCAACATGCCCAGCGGCGTGTTGTCGGCCATGTCCATGCCCTGCATGGAGCCGTAGCCCACACCGTCGGAATAGTCGGGACTACGCGCATCAGGGGGCGGGCTGCCACCTTGCATGGGGCCCATCGTCATTCCCGACATCGCGCCCATGCCGGCCATGCCGCTCTGGTCCTTCTGCGACATCGCACCATGATCCATGCCGGCCATGCCAGCGTGATCCATTCCTTTCATCGCCTCCGGACTCATGCCGGTCATCGACCCGTGATCCATCCCCGACATGTCGCCGGTCGTTGTCGTCGATGCAGCCGGGTTGGCGGGTTTCTGCATGCCCTGCATGCTGTCGTGATCCATGCCGGGCATGGCGCTGTGGTCCATACCTTCCGCGCCGTTCATGGGGCTGGGAGCGGAGGTCGCCGGAGCGGGAACGGGTTTCTTCTTAGCCTTCTTGACGGGCGTTTTCGTCGCCGGTTTTGCTGTGCTGCTCGGGGCTGCGGGCGTCGGCATGCCGGACATGCTGCCGTGTTCCATGCCGGGCATGGAACTCATATCCGTGGACGAGGTACCGCTCGCAGGCGGTGCGCTCTGCGCCATGACCGCCAGAGGAAATGCCAGCAACAGCGCGGCCAGCAACGCCGAACGATGCGGAACAATTAGGTCGTCGCGACGAGGCATGTTCATGACACCACCACCTCGCGGAACATGCCCGCTTCCATGTGATACAGCATGTGGCAGTGATAGGCCCAGCGACCGAGGTTGTCGGCGCTCACTCCGTAGGTAATGCGCTGCGCGGGTTGCACGTTGATGGTGTGCTTGCGCACCTGGAATTTACCGTCCGGGCTTTCCAGCTCGCTCCACATGCCGTGCAGGTGGATCGGGTGGTTCATCATGGTGTCGTTGACCAGCACCACGCGCAGTCGCTCGCCGCTGCGGAAGTGCACTGGCGTGGCGTCGGAGAACTTCACGCCGTCGAACGACCACATGTAGCGCTCCATGTTGCCGGTGAGGTGCAACTCGATCTCGCGGCTGGGTTCCCGTTTGTCGATGGAGCCGCCCAGGGTGTGCAGGTCGGCGTAGGTGAGCACGCGGCGGCCGTTGTCGCGCAAGCCCGTGCCCGGATCGTCGAGGTTGGTACGCGGCATGTCGACGTGCATGTCGACGCCGGGATTGTGGTATTCGGTGCGGGCATGGCGCACCACCGGTGCGGCCGCCGCTGCCATGCCGCTCATGTCCATGCCGGTCATGCCCTGCATCCCGGTCATGCCCGACATCCCTTGCATATCGCCGTGTCCGGCGCTGCCCTGCGCCATCGCGCCCATCATGTCCACCATGCTCACGGGCATGCGCGGATCCATTGCCGGCACGGTCGCTTCCATGCCGATTCTCGGCGCCAACGTGCCGCGCGCGTAGCCTGTGCGGTCGATCGACTGGGCGAAGATCGTGAACGCCCGGTCTTCCTGCGGCTCGACGAGCACGTCGTAGGTCTCCGCCACTGAAATGCGGAACTCGTCGACTGGCACCGGCGCCACGTCCTGGCCATCGGCGGAAATCACCGTCATCTTCAGGCCGGGAATTCGCACGTCGAAAATCGTCATCGCCGAGCCGTTAATGAAGCGCAGCCGGACCTTTTCACCGGGCTTGAACAGGCCGGTCCAGTTGCCCGCCGGGGCGGTGCCGTTCATCAGGTAGGTATAGGTGTAACCCGAGACGTCGCTGAGATCCGTCGGATTCATGCGCATCTGATTCCACATCTTGCGCTCGGCCAGCGCCTGACGAAGCCCCCGATCGCGTACGTCGCGGAAGAACTCGGGTGCGGTGGGCTGCGCGAAGTTGTAGTAATCGCTCTGGCGCTTCAGCGTGGCGAAGATGTGCTCGGGGCTGGCGTCGCTCCAGTCGTTGAGCATCACCACGTAGTCGCGGTCACTCGGGTTGCGCTCCGGTCCGGCCGGGTCGATCACCAGCGAACCGTACAGGCCGGTCTGTTCCTGGAATCGCGAATGTGAGTGGTACCAGTAGGTGCCGCTCTGGCGTACCGGGAAGCGATAGGTGAAGGTTTCGCCCGGCGCAATGCCGGGGAAGCTGATGCCCGGTACGCCATCCTCGCGGAAGGGCAGGATGATGCCGTGCCAGTGAATGGACGTGGGTACCCGCAGCCGGTTGGTCACCCGCAGCGTGACGGTGGTGCCTTCCTTCCAGCGCAGGGTCGGCCCCGGAATGCCGCCATTGACCGTGGTGGCGACCCGTGGCCGGCCGGTGTAGTTGACCATCGTCTCGGCGATATCCAGCGCAAAGTCGGTCCCGCTCAGGGTGGCGGGCTGACCCGCGCTGGCCAGCGCCCAGGCTTTTGACGGGCGCAGCAGACCGAGCGCGGCGACCGTGCCGCCGAGGGCGAGACCATGGACGAAACGACGCCGCGACAAGTCCATCGGGGGCGGGTAAAGGGATTTCATGCGGCTCCTCTAGAGTCATCGCTTTGACTTAGCTGTGGGTCCGCCGCGAAGCTGGGTGCAGAAAGGCGCGGTCTAACACCACCGGTCAATCGTAGGGAGCGGCCGCTGTCGAACCAGTGACGCGATGATTACATTGATGTAATACTTTCGTCATGTTGGCGGCAGGAGCGCTAAGCTAGCTTCCACGCGAATGGACAAAAATCCCAACGTGACTTGCGAAGTTCGAAGACGCGAGCACGACAAACTGGTGTGAGTGTGCGATGAAGCTGCTGGTCGTCGAGGACGAGAACAAAACTGCGGACTACGTCCGCCAAGGCTTGGCCGAAGCCGGCTTTACCGTTGACCTTGCCCGCAACGGGCTCGATGGCCACCACATGGCCATGAACGAGCACTACAACCTCGTCATTCTGGACGTCATGTTGTCTGGAATGGACGGATGGCAAATCCTTCGGGAGATCAGAGCCTCCGGCAGCCAAGTCCCCGTGTTGTTTCTCACTGCGCGCAGCAACGTGGACGATCGTGTCCAGGGCTTGGAACTCGGCGCAGACGATTACCTGGTCAAGCCGTTCGCATTTTCCGAGCTGCTGGCTCGCGTACGCACCCTGCTGCGCAGGGGCATTGCACCCATGCACCATGATCGTATCCAGATAGCAAATCTTGAGCTGGATTTGGCGCGCCGGCGTGCAACGAGAGCAGGACGCAGGATCAATCTGACGAACAAGGAGTTTGCGTTGCTTGAGCTGTTGGCGCGGCGTCAGGGCGAGGTGCTCCCTCGTTCCCTGATCGCTTCTCAAATCTGGGACATGAATTTCGACAGTGACACCAACGTGATCGATGTTGCCATTCGCCGGCTACGCGCAAAGATCGACGACAACTTCGAGCCAAAGCTCATCCAGACCGTGCGGGGAATGGGCTACATGTTGGATGTTCACGATGACGGCTAGACTCGCCATTTTCCGTCGTCCTGCGTCGCTGGCATTGCGCGTGACCACGCTCGTCGGGGTGGCCATGACGGTCGTATTCCTGGCCTTCAATTGGGTCAGCGACCAGTCCCTCAAACAGCACTTTGCAGAAATGGACGGAGACGAGTTGAACGTCGTATTCAACTCCGTCGTCCGGGCGTTGCGCGAAGTGGATTCTGACGCCGATAAAACCGCTCTCCAGCGCGCCGTGAGAGGACATCACGGAGTTTATTACTACGTGGCAGATGCGAACGGCAACACGGTTTATGCGGAAGACATTGGTCCGGACCTGTCACGGCTGGTCGCGATCAGCAAACCTGTCGATCATGTAGACAATCGGAACCTGAAGATCTGGCAGGAGGGCGGGAAGTCCTACCGCGGAGCCGTTGTTCGTGTGGAAGCGAATGCCGACCATAAAGCCTATCTCGTAGCCGTTGCGGCAGACATCGGCATACATCTTGTCTTTCTCAAAAGTTTCGAACGGATGCAGATATGGGCGGTTTTCATCGTCATGTGCATCGCGATACTGGTCGCATGGCTCGCGGTGCAATGGGGACATCTTCCGATACGAAAGACGAACGCGGAGATCCGCAAAATTAGCTCGTCAAAGCTGGACATGAGGCTGAATCCCAAGGACGTCCCGATCGAACTTGAGGAACTGGTCATCTCGTTCAACGACGTGCTGGGACGGATTGAAGACGGTTTCGCGCGGTTGGCGAATTTCTCCGCCGATATCGCCCACGAATTGCGGACCCCGACGACCAATTTGACGACGCAGACCGAAGTGGCGCTTAGGCAAAGCCGGTCCACCGCGGAGTACCGTGAAATCCTTTACTCAAACCTGGAAGAGTTGAACCGCATGAGTCGAATGATCAGCGATATGCTGTTCCTCGCTCAGACGGAGAACGATCCGCGGAATCTCCATCTAACGGATGTGGATCTGGCGGAACTGGTCAAAGGGATATTCGAGTATTTCGAGGCATGGGCGGAAGATCGAGAAGTGTTGTTGCAACTTCACGGATGGGCTGCGCCGATTCGAGCAAACCGAGAAATGTTGCTTCGCGCACTGAGCAATCTCTTGTCGAACGCGATTCGCTATACGCCACGGGGCGCATCGGTCACGGTGAGACTGGTCCAAGGCGTATCCGCCACCACCGTCACGGTCGAGAATCCTGGCGATAAGCTCCCTCCAGAAGTCTTGCCACGACTTTTCGACCGCTTCTATCGCGCCGATCCCTCGCGTCAGCGTAAAGGAGAGGGAGCCGGCTTGGGGCTTGCCATTGTCAAATCAATCGTTGAAGCACATGGAGGCAAGGTGCTCGTAACGTCTGACGATGCGATGACTAAGTTCCAGGTTACGTTGCCCCATATCGCAGCGACCATTCGTCCGGCGTCAGGAAAGCTCTAGCCGATACATCTTCATTGTGCGTCAAGAAAGGGCCGGCCCGTGTTGCCGACCGATCTCCGATGTTGTCGTACCAGCGCGTTCTATCGCTTATGGAAGGCAAATCCATCGCCCCTTAAAAGCGTGTCGGCTCGGTTCCGATCTCGGGTACCGATCCTAAGGCCGCCTCTTCAAAGAGGCGGTTTTCTTCTTGTGCGCTTGGTCGCTCGGCCGCGCTGGACTCCTCGATCCCAATCGGGGGGCGTCGATCTTCGACGGCAACGAAGGGGACGCCGCCATGCTGGTGTTCGCTGGCTCAATTGATGGAGGGTCCGCGACTCCGACCGAACTCCCAAGATACGTTGCTGCCCCTTACCGTCGCGGCAAGCTGCTGTCCTAGCCTCTGGTCGATTACCGGCTTCCACGGCACCAAACTGAATCCCTTGCCGTCATCGAGCATCGCGTAGCGCCCGCTGGCGAGCGTGAGGCTGCGGCGGTAGATGCCCGCCGCGCGCTCGCCGTCGGCTAGCGGCCGATGTGTCAAGCCAGTTTCCGCCGCGATTTCCTGCGCGACCTTCGCCAGCTCGCGGCCGCGCAACGTCGCCAACAGGTTCCGCGGCAGGATCACCCGCTGCCCGCGATGCTCGGCTAATCCCTGTTCGGCCAGGAAGTCGGCGCGCTGGCGCAGCGCGTCCTTGATCTCGGCACCGAAGCCCAAGTCGCCCAGCCCCTTGCCACCGCCGACCAACTGCTGGTCGAGCCAGGTGGCACCGATCACGCGCACCTGCCGTTCGATCGGCAGGTGCGATTTCAGATCCACCGCCACGCCGCCGCCAAGACGCTGCGCGTCGTACTGGCGGCCTCGTTCGGCCAGGTCGCCGGGGACGCGCCAGACGCCTTCGGCCTCGCGCTCCACGATGCCGGCGCGGCGCAGGGCTTCGAGACGGCGCACATGCGCGGCCACGACCTCGCGCGGGTCGCGGTCGGGCGTGACTTGGCCTTGGGCGACGGCCAGGTGATGATCGGCGCGGTACACGCCATCGACGACGAGCGCGGCGATGTTGCGGTCGGCGGCGCGTACGTCGGCCGCGCCTTTCACTTCCACCACGGCACCGGCCGGGTACTGCTCCAGCTCCGACCTCGGCGGCAGCGCGACGTAGTACGCCTTGCCGTCGGTGCCATCGACGATCAGATAGCCCTTGTCGTACAGCTCGTCGGCCAGCCCCTTGCCGGCGACTCGGCCGACAAGCGTGCGGCCGTCGTTGTTCGGTTCGAACACGGCCAGCTCGCGAGACTTGCCACTCATCGCTCGCTGCATGGTGCGGATGATGTCGCCGCGCTCGCCCATCGCCCGCAAGGTCGGTTCGGCCTCGGCATGGATGGTCCACACTCCGGGCTGCGGCTCGGTCGCCAGACCCATGCGCTGCAAGCGTTGCAGGCGGCCGATCAGCACTTGCCGCTGGCGTTGCAGACGAGGTTCGGCGAAGCGTTCGACGCGCACCAGGCCGTCGTCGCCGGCCTCGCGCTGCAAGGTGCGATCCAGCCCCGTCCATCGCTCCTGTTCCACCTCGCGCTGGATGGCGCGCTGCATCTCCAGCTCGGTACGCGGCCCCAGCCATTCGGTCGCCAGCTCCGACGCCCGCCGGCGCATCCCCTCGGCGATGTAGTCGCGCGAAATGATGAGGTCTTTGCCGGTGTCGTCCTTGCCGCGCAGGACGACATGCGAGTGCGGGTTGTCCGTGTTCCAGTGATCGACCGCCACCCATTCCAGCCGCGTGCCCAGGTCGGCCTCCATGCGCGCCATTAAGTGCCGAGTGTAGGTGCGCAGGTCGTCGAGCTGTTCGGCATCCTCCGGCGAGACGATGAACCGGAACTGGTGGCGATCATCGGCGCCGCGCTCTTTGAACGCTTCGAGGTCGGCATCGTCGGTCGTCGGCCCGTAGGCACGGCCCGGCCCGCCCTGGCGATCGACGCCTTCGCGCTCAATGTAGCGTAGGTGCGCAACGGTCGAACGTGGCCCGGCCTGCGCCAGATTCACCAGCCGGGCCTTGATTGTCACGCGCCGCGCATTTGCCCCAAGTCCCCGCCCGGCGAAGCGCGCCGCGACGTGGCCGCGGCCCAGCCGGGAACCGGGGCGCTGCCCGACCTTGCCGGCCGCCTTGCCGAGCTTCGCGCCGGCCTTGCTGGTCTGGCGCAGCACCTTGTTGATGAAGGCATCGCCGCGCTGTTTCGGCGCACCGGGACGGACGCGGAAGCGGTCGTCGTCGCGCTGGCTCATGGCGTAGCTCCATCCAAGACCGGCGCAGTCCAGCGGACGAAGCACGCGACTTCGCCCATGCGAATGCGGCATTGCGCACCGTCGCGGCACGCTGCCACCCCCTGGTGCGTGCCGCGCCACCCCCATGTGCAGACACGGTTTTCAAGCGGCCATGTGCCGCGACCTTTTATCTTGCCTTCCGCCTTCGCCCTGCGCTGACGCTCCGGGCATCGGCGGCCCGGCGGCGCTGCGCTGCTTGCAGCCAGCGCGCCGGCGAACGCGGCCACGGCCGCAGGCCGGGCGCGTCCGAGGCAAGACGCCTGCACGTGGGGACGCCGCGCCGGATGTTGCGCGAAGTGCGGCGCGGATGCGTTCGCACGACACGCGCTACGACACGGCGACGGCCAGCGGACCGACACGCCGGATGGCACGATAAAGCGCAGCGAATCGGCGGCCATCATCGGCGTGTCTCCAGCCAGAGCGGATGCGCGACGCCGAGCGCGGCGGATGCGGGTATCGGGCCGAAGTAGCGGCTGTCGAACGACGCCGGGTTGGTCACGCTCAGCAGGAACAGCTCGCCCGATTCGAGGCGGCGGCATTGCTGCCAGGATGGCAGCGGCCGCCCCATGCGGTCGGACGGCAAGACGGCGGCCACCGGCACGCCGTCGATGCGCACGCTGCGACCGACGATGCACACCTGCTGCGGCGCGACCGCACCGATGCGTTTGAGCAGCGGTACGCGCGTCGGCAAGTAGCCTCGCTGCGCGGCCAGCGCAGCAGCGGCGGCCGGCAGCGGGACGAGCACGATGCTGTCCACGGACAACGGACGTGGCAGCGCGTCGGTGCGATGTTCGAGCGGATCGACGCGATACCAGCCGACCGCCACGCTGTCGGATGGGTTGTAGGTCAAACGCGGCAGCGGCGACACGAAGGACGCCCAGGCCAGCGCAGCGAAGCCACAGGCGGACAGAGCCGCCAGCACGATGCGAGCGCGTCGGCGCGAGCGAGGATGCGGTGTGGTGCTGGATGGGGAAATGGCCGTCATGGCAGCGCCCTCCCTGCCAGCCAGGCGGCGTGCCGCTCGGCGGTGTATGCGGGCACCGGCAAGCGTGCAGCGAGCCGGTTGCCGAGCGTGCGCCAGTACGCGGGCGACACGTCGGCAGGCGCGATGCCCTGCACCTCGATGGCGTCGAGCTGTGCCAGCACCGCGCGCACGGCGGGTTCGCCCTCGGCGTGCAGCAGCAAGCGCGCGCCGGGCAACACGCCTGGGATACGCTGCGCCGCGTCCAGCGGCATGCAAGCCTGCATCACCATGAGCTGCCAGCGGGTCGTGCCGTAGTCGTTCGCCTGCCAGCGGATACGGCAGAACATCGCACCCGGCAGGAACACCGCGACACGCCGCCAGCGGTCGAGCCGGACGATGCGCGACGGCTCGCCGAAGCGCAGGTAGAGGTCGATACGCTGCTCAACGTGGACAAGCGAAACGCGAGTCAGCGGCGCGACGCCGGCCTGGCCGGCGAGCAGCGCGGGCGACGGCGGCGGCGCAGCCGTGGCCGCCAGAGCGGATGCTTTCATGAGGTCTTCTCCGGGAACTCGCGTTCCAGCAGCGCGCGCAGCAGCTCGGCGACGGTCACGCCTTGCGTGAACGCCGACACCTTGATGCGGGCGCGCATCGCGGGCGTGATGTCGAGGGTCAGGCGTGCGGTGTAGAGGTCGCCTTTCTGGAGGCCGTCGGCGTCGCCTTGGCGAACCCACGCCTCGGCGTGCGGGTTCGCCGGCGGACGTGCGCCGATGGCGATGCGTTTGCCGTTGCGCTGGTTCATGTCGGCCACCGCAGCAGCTCGTCGGTCAGCGCGGCGATCTCGCGCGCGGCGGCGCTGTCGGGCGCCGTCTCGCGTGCGAGCCGGCCAGCGGCCACGCTGTCGGCGAACACGATGCGCTGATGCACTTCCGAGTGCAGCGCGGGCAGCGGCTGCTCGGCGAGCGCGCCGCGTGCCTCGCGACCGATGATGGTGGTGCTGACACGCCGATTGACGACAAAGGCCGCGCGCAGCGCCGGCCGGAACACCTGCGCTTCGCGGATCAGCGCGACCATCTCGGCAGAGGCCCACAGGTCGTAGGGGCTGGGCTGCACGGGAATCAGCACGCGCTCGGCCGCCAGCAACGCGGAGCGCGCAAGCGCGGCGATGCGCGGCGGGCCGTCGATGACGACGTGGTCGGCGCGGCGGGCCAGCTCCGGCGCTTCCTGGTGCAGCGTCTCGCGGGCGAGGCCCACGGCGCTGAACAAGCGCGGCAAGCCTTGCTGTGCACGCCGCTGCGTCCAGTCCAGCGCCGAGCCTTGCGGGTCGGCATCGAGCAGAACGACGTGCTGACCGCGCATTGCCAGCTCGCCGGCGATGTGCGTGGCAAGCGTGGTCTTGCCGACGCCGCCTTTCTGGTTGAGCAGCGCGACGATCATGCCGCGGCCCTCCGTGTTGGCTGGCCGGCCGGAGCGTGCCGTTTCGTGGTTGTCCACCGAAACGGCGCGCTCTTACCAAGAGTTAGAGTCTTTAAGTTAGGGAAGTTAGAGCACGCCGAAACCCGCGCCAGCATTGGCTTTCCGGCGATTTCGCACGCCTGATAGCACGAGTGGGACACGCCCGATAGCACGATACGCGGCACGCCCGATAGCACGAGGCCGTCCACACGATTTCCCCGAGTTATCCCCGTGCCGTGACCGGCACGGGCCGGAAGGTCAGCAGTTCCATGCCGCTGCCCGGCATCCGCTCGATGCCGAGCACGTAGCCGGGCAGCGACTGGCGCGCGACCAGTACGCGCAGGTCGCAGGCGAAGTCGTAGGGCTTCGCCGTGCTGCCGGATTTCTTGTGCAGGTGCCGGAAGTCGAATTGCCAGCCACCAGGCTGCTTGCCGCCGTGCTTGCGCACGAGCCGGTACAGCCACCGCTCGATGCCGCCGGTCAGCCGGAAATACGCCGGGTCGATGGTCAGCACCAGGGCGGCGTCGAGCACGCCGGCATAGAACCAGTCCGGCAGGATCAGCTCGATGCCCAGCGGCGTGCCGCGGGCATCGGCCAGCTCCTTCCATTCGTTGATCCACGAAAAGCGATGCAGGCGCCGCCCGGTCGTCTCGCGGATGGACGTCGCCACGGTGGTCGATTGCAGCCGGTCGAGCGCGGCCTTGAGGCGCTGGTAGTCGCGCAGCGACACGCCGCGTCCGATGAAGCGCAGGATCTCGTAAGGCGTCGCGTGCATCAGGCGCGACGGGCGCAGACCCGCGTCGCGCGCTTCCACGATCTGCGAAGCCGCCCAGATCAGCACGTCCGCATCCCAAATCGTGGCGATACCGTGTTCCTGCGTGCCCTCCACGCGCACCGTGACGCCGCCGGCGCGGAAGTCGATCGGCGCGGTGCGCCGCGACTTCGCCAGCGAGAAGAACGGAAAGGCCATCAAGTCCTGGCTGTCGCGCGGCGCCATGCCGTCGCCCGGCAAGGCGCGGAACAGGTCGAGCTGTTCCCGCTCCCGCGATGGGCTGGGCATGACGATGGCCACCGGCGAGCCACCGATCAGCGCGCACGGCTGTCGGCCGAGTGGTGCTCGGCGTATTCGGGGTCGGAGGTGGCCTCGAAGCTGCGCTGGTCGGCCCAGGCATCGAGGTCGGCCACCGCGTACATGACGCGGCGGCCGAACTTGCGGAACTTCGGCCCGCCGCCGATCACGCGCTGCTTTTCGAGCGTGCGCGGCGACAGCCGCAGGTACTCGGCGGCTTCGTCGTTGGTGAGGTAGCGCTGGGGTTGTGCGGGCGTGGTGGTGGCAGCGGCAGCAGGCCGCAAGGGGGCGGGTCGCATCGAGTGAACCTCCATCGGTCAGAAGCGCCGGCAGCACCAGCGCAGCCGGATGGAGGCAGTCTCAAGATAGCGATGCGTTGCGCGGAGGGTCGTCTTGCAGCGCAGGCAAAGCGACCCTCCCCAGGTCATTCGAGTTGCGCAAGGCGGCGGTAGCCGCCGCGCATCAGCGATCGGCCGCGCCGAACGAGGCGGCGCACGCGCGAGCGCAGGCCGCCGTCGGCGTACCAGCCGGCGGTCACGGCTTCGGCGCCGAACAGTCCTTCGGCCGTTTCGCGCAAGGACGCGCCCGCGAGGGTCGCGTCGAGCGCCTGCAAGGTGTGCAGCTCCAGCAGCGCGGCCGGCGTGGGCCGGGAACGGGCCGTCGCCGCAGGTGCGTCGTCCGCGGTCGCCAGCTTATCCAGCTCGGCCGTGATCGTGCGGTAGCTCGCGCAAGGCGCGACGCACGCGCGGATGGCGTACAGGTAGGCCATGCCATCGGCCAGGCCCGGCGCCAGTGCGAGTCGCAGGCAACAGCCGGGCCAGCGCGCCGTCAGCACCAGACGCTTGCCGTCATGGAGCAGATGCTTGTGGCCGGGGATGCGCCAGAACTCGAAGGCGTCCGCCTGCGGCGGCGGGTCGGCATCCGGGTAGAGCTGGAGCACGCCGGCATGGTCGGGGAACCAGTCCGGATGTGCATCGCGTGCATCCAGTGCGGGGTCTTCCAGCAGGCGCAGCCCCCAGGCGTGCGCCGCCTCTGGCTGGCGGCGACGGCGTAGCCAGTCGCGCCGGTAGTCGGGATGGCGACGCAGGTACTCCCAGGCGAGCGCGGGACCGTCCAAGTGCAGCACGTAGAGATACGCGGCAGTCGGATACCAGGCTTCGGCGCTTCGATCGGCCATGACGCGACCTCCTATTCAACAGGAACGTCGCCACGGGCGTTGAACGCGGGAGCTAAGGCTTCAGCAGCATCGAAGTGGTATCAGAAGGCGTAAGCTGAAATTGTGAAAAGCGGTCGACACCGATTAGCTCCGAAGTTTGCATAAGTCGTCCGAGTGCGACGGCTGCGCCGCGTAGAAATGGCGCGCAACGCCACACACCCTGCCGAAAGCCACGTCGCGCACCATGTCTTTTTTGGTCAGGATCGCACCCGACTGGTGCAAGGACGCCGATCCAGACCTTGGCCGTCTTGAGCTAGATCGAAAAAGACACAATGCGCCCCGATTAGTCGGGGATGGAGCCATCGCGCTGCGCCAGCCTGACGTATTCCGAAAGCGGCCGTGCCGCGTGGAAATAGAAGTCGCGCCGGACCGGCCGCTGCTGCGGCCCGACGATGCCCGCCAGGTCGGATAGCTTGATCGTCCCCAGCGCCGGCATCCCAATACCGAGGTCGATCAGCCCCCAAGCGGTATCCCCATCGACAGGATCGAGCGCGGCCAACAGCCAAGTCGCGTGCGCATCCGGCGTAAACAGTCGCACCGCTGGTATTGGGTCGATGTTCTGACCATCGGCGAGCGCTGCGCCGACGGCGAGCAGCTGCACCCGTTGTTTTTCGGTGACGAGCGGCTGGATCAAGGCCGGTACCCCCACGAATCCGACGATGCGCAGATGCGCTTTTCCGCGAAGGCGCAGAACCAAGGAAGCGGATGCGTGCTTTCGCGCAAAAGTACCGAGGCACAAGCTACCGAATCCGTACGTGCATGGAAACGTCGAAGCGGAATTGTGTGGGTCAGAAGAGACACGGATGCGGTTCCCCGATTCTGTCGGAATCAGCCAATGCGGCTTTCCGTAAAGGCACGAATACGGAAGTCAACAACACCAAATGAACACTATAGATTGTAGTCCTATAGGGCGCAATCGGCTGTCATCTTGGTTTTTCGGGGAAACCATAGGTGACGGCGAAACACTCATTGGCAACGGCGATACGGACGGTCAGGAAAGCGCGGGGCTTGACCCAGGAAGCGTTCTCTGACGTGTCGAGCCGTACCTACATGAGTTCGCTGGAGCGGGAGCAGAAAAGCCCGACCCTGCACAAGCTGACCGAGCTGTGCGAAGTCATGGAAGTGCATCCGCTCACGCTGCTGACGCTGGCCTACGCCGGCGACAGCACGCGCAAGGCCGATCAGCTTCTGGCGCAGGTGCGCCAGGAGCTTGAGGCCGTCTTGAAAGAACGCGACGCGCCATAAGCGCGTGCGTGACGTGCTGCTCCTGGCAGCACGGCGCCCCGCCGCAATGGGCGGGGCGCGGTGGGTGGCCGTCAGGCCGCCTGCGGCTTGCTGCGCGACCAGATCAGGTCGTGCGTGCCGTTCTCGCTTTCGATCAGGCGGGCATAGACCGTTGCCGGGAACGAAGGATCGTCGAGGGTCACGGACAGGTAATCCCGCCCGGCCTCGCTGGTCTTCTTCCACGCCGCACCGATGTCGTGGCCGGCCGCCTGCAGGCGGAAATCGGGGGCGTTCTCCTTCTCGCCCTTGTCGTTGGGAACCAGCTTGACCTTGACGTGGAGCGTCAGGGTGCGGAGCGTGCCGGTGAAGCCGTCTTTCTCTGCGGTGAAGGTGCCGATGTTAGCCATGATGTTTTCTCCTTTCGGGTTGAACAAGGTCGCGCCGGTGCGTCCTTGTTGTGATCCGGCCGGCGGGGGATGGGCTGGCCGCACCGCTTGCGGTCGCAACGCAGTGGAGAACCTGGAAGCGAAAAGAATTTGTCCCGCGAGGAAGCCGCGCAGCGGCGGGGAAATTGTTTTCGCTGGAAGGTTGCGGCCATGAAGCCCAAGGCGAAGCCGTGCCCTCGCCAGGATTCACAACAAAGCAAGGACGCACGGGCCGCCTGTCCCGAAAGGAGACATGGCCGACTCGGCATCTCCGCGCGACGGCTGCACCGGCTTGCGCCCTGGCGCGGGCAAGGCCAACACCCCAACGAAAGGCGAGAACGCCCTTGCCGCAGCTTGCGGCGACGTGCTTGAGGCGTGGCGTGGAAGCTCCATAGGGCGGCCGGGCGGCGTGTCGGTGAACCGTCCTTCGTGACGTACAGGCGGCGAACCGCCAGCGTCGAGGACGGCACGCCTGGGCACAACCTGCCGCAGCAAGCTGGGGCGTAGCCTCACAAGCCCCGCCCCTTGCGGCGGGGCGCAGCCTTCCTCGCAAGCGAAGCGCGCAGCGCCGCAGGCGCGAAGGCGTGCGGGATTGAAGCCGAATGGCCGTGACGGCGAAGACGGCATGGGGCGCAGCCCGAAAGCCCGGCGGCGCCCTTGGCGTCGTCACGCCAACGCGATTCCGGCAACGAAACTGGAAAAGCAAAGTGCAAACCCAGTGTAAGGTGAAATTCTTGGACGCATTGATGACAGGCTTTCCCCATGACAAGCCATCCCCCGATTCTGGCTGCGCTTGCGGCCGCGCTGCTGTTCGGTGCCAGCACGCCCTTTGCGAAACAGCTTGCAGGCGACATTTCCCCGATATTGCTCGCTGGCTTGCTGTACCTCGGCAGCGGCATCGGGCTTTGGGTGGTTCGCCTCATCAGGGATCGCGGCTTTGCCGCGCCTGATCTGCCGGCGCGAGAGTGGCCCTGGCTGCTAGGGGCCATCGCCAGCGGCGGCGTGCTCGGCCCCTTGCTCCTGATGGTGGGCCTGACCCACACTTCGGCAGCCGATGCCTCGCTGCTGCTCAATCTGGAGGCGGTACTGACCGCGGTGCTGGCGTGGGTGGTCTTCCGCGAGAACGCCGATCGGCGCATCGTGCTGGGCATGCTCCTCATCGTGGCGGGCGGCCTGCTGCTGGCATGGTCGCAGCACGGTGGCACGGTACAGAGCAGCGCACTGGGCAGCTTCGCCGTGGCCGGTGCCTGCCTGTGCTGGGCCGTGGACAACAACCTGACGCGCAAGGTGTCGGCCACCGATGCCGTCTTCATCGCAGGCACCAAAGGGCTGGTGGCCGGCATCACGAATTGCACGCTGGCGTTGGCGCTGGGCGTCACGCTGCCGGCCTGGCCGCGCATGGCCGAAGCCATGAGCGTCGGACTGGCCGGCTACGGCGTCAGCCTGGTGCTGTTCGTCCTGGCGCTGCGCGGCCTCGGCTCCGCCCGCACGGGCGCGTATTTTTCGACCGCGCCTTTCATCGGGGCCGTCGTTGCCATCGCCGTCTTTCAGGAACCGACCTCGGCGGCCTTCTGGCTGGCGGCCGTGCTGATGGGCGTCGGGGTCTGGTTGCACCTGACCGAACGGCATGAGCACCTGCACACGCATGAACCGCTGGAACATGTCCATCGGCATGTGCACGACGAACACCATCGCCATGAACACGCCTTCGCGTGGGATGGCGTAGAGCCGCATTCACATCCGCACCGGCATGCGCCGATCACGCATCGCCATCCCCATTTCCCCGACGTGCATCACCAGCACAGCCATTAGCGGCGCAAGGCATTGCGCCGCTAATGGCTGTCGGGCTTTGACACCGGGCGCGGCCACGGCCGCGCCCGATTTGCGTTTCACCGCGCCCAGGACGGAACGGCCTGGGCGCGGTGCTGATCGCGTTTATTCCTTCGTCTCGATGAGCCACCACACGGCACGCGGCAAGGTGTGGCCCGTGATGGGGTGAATGTCGGTGAGATCGGCGCGGGCCGTCCAGCGCGGACGGTAGCCGCGCACGTCGCCGTCGCCGTGCCAGCGGCGGGCGCGCACCGTGCCGGGGGCGTAGATCGCCGCCATGCGCGGGCGGCTGGTGGTGATGCGGGTCATGGGGACTTCTCCTTCCAGCGAAGCGCCCCGGTCGAGGCCGGGGCGCTTGCCTTCGGCGCGGGTCAAGCGGCCAGCGCCTCGGCGGGTTCATCCGCCATTGCCTCGGCATCCTCCGGGGCGTCCTGCTCCGGGCCTGTCTCCTGCGAGCCTTCGGCCTTGAAAATGGCTGGCATCCAGCCCGTACCATCGGCCAGCCGCTCGGCTTCGCTGGCAATGTCGGCCTTCTTGAGCTTCGCCAGCCGGGTGATGGAATCCGGCGCAAACGCGCCCACGGCATCCAGAATCACTGCCTTGGAAACGTGCTTGAAGTAGCCTTCGGCGGTCGGCTTCCACCATGCGGCCATGTCGAGGCCCACGGCCTGCGCCAGTTCCGCGCCGGGTTGGTGCGGGGTGGCGCGCGGCGTCACCACGTCCACTGTGGAAGCCACGCACACGGCCAGCAGCCGCACCAGCTCGTCTTGCGGCTTCGCCAGCAGCGCGGCGAGCAGTTCGGCGCTGTCCTGCGGCAACGCTTCGCCCGCGACTTCCTGCGCCGTGCGCAGCGCCACGGCGGCAGGCGATTCCGATACGTCTGGGGCAAGGCTTTCCAGTCGGTCTTGCGCTTTCAGACTCACGCCGAGCGGCAAACTGTCATGGTAGTGACCGTCCTGCAGGATGGCCTGCACCATGCCATGCACCAGCGCAGCCAGCGCGACGTGCGGATGCCGGGCGACTTCGATTTGCAGCGCCGCCGTGCGGTGGGCGCTCAACCGCTGCGCCAGCCGGTCGGAGACGTTCACGGCCTTGGGCGTTTCGTCGTTGGCATCGCCTTCGTCCTCGTTCGCGCTTCCGCCCTCCGCGAAACCCTGCCGCAGCCGGTGCAGCGTGCGCAGCGCCTTGGCCTCGGCCTCGCGCAACAGCCCGCGATAGATGACAGCTTCGCCATCGCGGTCGATGGTGACGATGGCACCGGCCACGGCGCGCACGTCCGGCGCGTAGTCCTGCAAGGCGTCCTCGATGGCTTGCAGTTCCCCGGCCACCTGCTCGCGCCGTTCTTCCAGCGTTGCCACCTTGTCCTCGTCCTCGGCGTCGTAGGCTTCTTCCAGCGTCGTGTCGATCTTGTCGAGACGGCCTTGCAACGAGGCGATGCGGCGGGCCTCGCGCGCGCTCGGTTCGCGGCGCTGGCGCGGCGCGTTCTGGAACGCCTGCCGTTCGGCGTGGCTGATGTGTGGCACGGCCTCCACCCACGCCCAACCCTCGGCGCGCACGTCCTCGGCGTGCGCGTCGAGCTTGCCGCGCACCAGCGTTTCCAGCAGTGCGGCGTCGGTGAGGTAGGTTCCGGCATCGCCTTCCGCGAACAGGTCGCGGCGGATGCCGCCGCCCGCCTCGTTATAGGCGTCCAGCCCGACGAAGCGCACCAGCGGATGACTGGCGCTGATTTCGCGTTCGGTCAGGCGCTCGCGCAGCGCGGACGCGCCGCGCTGCCATTCCGGCGCACCGTAGAACGCGGCTTCCTGCGCGGCGTGGTCGTCCGTAATGGTCAAGGCCATCAACTGTTCCAGCGTGACGCCACCCGCACGGTAATCGTCCAGCAGCCGCGCCGAGACGTTGGCGAGCTTCAGGCGGCGCTGCACCACCAGCGGGGACACGCCGAAGTCGGCGGCAATGTCTTCGATGGGGCGGCCTTCCTTCACCAGCGCGGCGAACGCCTCGAACTGGTCGGCGGGGTGCATCTGCTCGCGCAGCAGGTTTTCCGCGAGGCTGACGGTACGCGCCGAGGCATCGGGCACCAACAGGCACGGCACTTCGTAGTCGGCGGGGATGCGCTTCTTCTTCGCCAGCAGCTTCAACGCGGTCAGGCGGCGGTCGCCGGCAACGACTTCGTACTGCTCGCCATCGGCGGCGAGGATGACGATGAGGTTTTGCAGCAGGCCGACGCGGGAAATGCTCGCGGCTAGTTCGGGGATGGACAGGCGCGGCGTCCTGCGCGCGTTGCGCTTGGAGCGGCGCGGCTGCAACTGCGAGAGCGGAACCAAGATCAGATTCTTGGTCGGGGCGGCGGCTTCCAGCGGCGCGGCGGTTTCGATGGCATGGGCTTCGGCTTTGGTAACGGCGTTCATGGTGATGACTCCAATCAGTTGAGGGATGCAGCGCGGAGAAAAAGCGGCAAGGGCTGCTGCCTGCCCCTGCCGCCGTGGGGTTCAGGCTTTCAACTGGCGCAGGCCCTCGGCCAGCAGCCACAGGGCGCGGTTCAGGCGCAGGTCTTGGTCGATGCCGTGCACGGGGCGGGTGGTCTGGCGGCGACCGTTGGCGCTGCGACCGTGCAAGCCGCCGCGCAAGAGGTTTTCCTGCGTGCGGTTGAACACGCTCCACAGGTCGCGGCGGTCGTCGTCGAGACGGCGCGGCGCGAGCACCTGCGTTTCGGTGATGGGTGCGGGCTTGTCGGGGGCGTCGTACTTCAGCGCCAGCGCGGCACGCGCGAACACTTCGGCTTCGCCGGTGTCCAGCGTGACGGCCTGCATGACATCGCGGGATTCCTGCGCGCGGTCGAAGCCGTGCAGCACTTCGTATGCGCCTTCGATGACGTGCGCGGCTACGTCGCCCTTGTGCGGCACGCGCACGTCGGCCACGGTGTCACCGCATACCAGTCCGTTCTTGCAAACGAACCGGAACATGCCGGCGAGCATTTGGTAGCTGCTCGTTCCGTCATGGGAGTTCAGCAGGATGATTTCGTTGGCCTCGCGGCCGTTGATCTGGCTGGCGTGGCGCAGCCGGATCATGTGCTTGGTGTAGTCGCGGCGGTCGTCCTGCCGCACGCGGGTCTGCGTCACCATGAAAGGCTCGAAGCCTTCGCTGCGGAGTTCGCGCAGCACGGTGGCAGTGGGGATGTAGCTGTACCGTTCCGAGCGGCTTTCGTGCGGGGCGTCCGCGAAGATGGACGGGGCTACGGCGCGGATTTGGTCATCCGACAAGGGATGTTCCGAGCGCAGCACCGGGGAGCGGGATGCGAAGCGGGAAGCAAGTTGCATGGTCGTTCTCCTGACAAGGGTTGCTGTCGAAAAAGCCACCACCGGATTCCTAGATTCGGAGCCCGCCTTTCGGCTTCTCCGGTGGGGTCGGCGCGGAGACCTGGGCCGGCCTCGTTGCCACCGTCTTTCCTGAGTTCATCGCCCGCGACGGTCAGGAGCGCGCGGACGGGGGCCGTCAAGGAGACAAGCGCAGGGTTGGTGCGGCCCGCAGGCGCAGCCGAGGACACGGCCCTGCGCGCCTTGACGGCACACGGCCGCGGGCTACAGTCGCGGACAAGGTGATGAAGTCAGGAAAGGCGGATCGACAGGCGACGGCCGCTACGTTGGCGCAGACACCACGCAAGCGAAGCGCGCAGGCCCGGATCTCGGAGCCGGGCCGAAGGCCGCGCCGGCGCAGCCGGGGCGGCGGCATTGCAGGGGCGCCAAGCGCAGCGCGGCGGGGATAGCCCGCAGGGCTTTCCCCTGGAGTGCAAGCGCAGCGCGCAGCGCCGAAGGCGCGAAAGCATCGACATCAGACGCAGCAAAAAGAAAGGGTATCCGGATTTTAGTGTGGGAAGACCGCACTAGCCCTTCTTGTCTGACAGCTCTCGTTCGGTAGGTTTCTGGTATCGCAAGGCTTACGCGCTTTTAGCCTTCAGTGTGGGCTTTGTCTGGCGCATGTCGGTGCAAGGAAACAATCAGTGGCAGGTCACCTTGCCCCCGGCTCGAACTGGGGTTTGAGGCGCAGTGGAACGGAAAACCGGGTTAAGCCACGCGCCTAGCTCCGTGCAGAGAATCGATCAGCGGGCACGACACAGTGCCTCGCTGCGCATGGCACTCGTTGACCAACCGTGACAGCACCGCTTCGATTCGCGTCAGGTCCGCCATCTTGGTGCGCACGTCGGTGAGCTGGAGCGCAGCCAGCTCGGCGGCTTCGCTGCAGTGAGTGCCGTCCTCAAGCTGTAGGAGTTGGCCGACTTCGTCCAGGTTGAACCCCAGCCGCTGGGCGGATTTCACGAAACGCACCCGCGCCACGTCCGCCGATCCGTAGCGGCGAATACTGCCGACGGGCCGACCTGGTTCTGGCAATAACCCCTTGCGCTGATAGAACCGGATGGTCTCCACGTTGACCCCAGCGGCCTTGGCGAAAGCCCCGATGGTCAGTGTTTGCGGATCGTTCACCATCGCGCTTGACTCCGTACTTGACTACGGAAGTAACCTTAGCGCATCACGCAACGTCTCGGAAGGAGATCCCTCACATGGCAGACCCCAGCAACGGCCGCGGTGCACTGGCCGCCGGTGGCCTCGCCGCCATCCTCGCCTCGACCTGCTGCCTCGGTCCGCTGGTGCTGATCACGCTGGGTTTCTCCGGCGCCTGGATCGGCAACTTGACCGCGCTGGAACCGTACCGGCCGATCTTCATTGGCGTGGCGCTCGTGGCGCTGTTCTTCGCGTGGCGTCGCATCTTCCGGCCGGCTCGCGCCTGCGCGCCGGACGACGCATGCGCCGTGCCCCAGGTGCGGACGGCCTACAAGGTGATCTTCTGGATCGTCACCGCCCTGGTGCTGATCGCGCTCGTGTTCCCCTACCTCATGCCCCTGTTCTACTGAAAGGAGATTGCCATGAAGAAACTCGTCGCATTGCTCGCTCTGACCGTTGCCCTCAGCGCTCCCGCCTGGGCCGCCACCAAAACCGTCACGCTGTCGGTGCCGAGCATGACCTGCGCCACCTGTCCGATCACGGTCAAGAAGGCGCTGACCAAGGTCGAAGGCGTCATCGAGGCCAAGGTGACCTGGGAGCCCAAGGAGGCGGTGGTAACCTACGACGATGCCAAGACCACTCCGGCCGCGTTGACCAAAGCCACCGAGAACGCCGGCTACCCGTCTACCGTCAAGAAGTGAGCACACGCTCATGACCGAGGCGATCACGCTGCACATCGATGGCATGACCTGCGGGTCGTGCGCCGAGCACGTCAAGCAGACCTTGGAAAAGGTGCCCGGCGTGCGTTCGGCCTCAGTGTCCTACCCACAGCGCCGGGCCGAGATTGAGGCCAGCGTAGGTACCGCCGCGGACGTGACCTCGCTGGTCGCGGCGGTATCCGCACTCGGTTACCGAGCGCAGCTTGCCGATGCGCCGGGGCAACCCAGCGACCTGCTGAACAATGCACAAGAGCGGCTGGGCGGCGAACCAAAGCGCGAGGACGATGAGGCTGCACTGCACGTGGCCGTGATCGGCAGCGGCGGCGCGGCGATGGCGGCGGCGTTGAAGGCCGTCGAGCAAGGGGCGCGTGTGACGCTGATCGAGCGCAGCACTCTCGGCGGCACCTGCGTCAACGTCGGATGTGTGCCGTCCAAGATCATGATCCGCGCTGCCCACATTGCGCATCTGCGTCGCGAGAGTCCGTTCGATGACGGCATTGCCGCCGCCTCGCCGAAGATTCTGCGTAAGCGCTTGCTGGCTCAGCAGCAGGGGCGCGTCGATGAACTGCGCCACGCCAAGTACGAAGGCATCCTGACGAGCACCCCGACCATCACCGTGCTGCGCGGCGATGCCCGATTCAAGGATGCGCACACGCTGACCGTGGCAACCGCTGACGACGGGATGCGCGAGGTGAGTTTCGACCGCTGCCTCATCGCCACCGGGGCCAGTCCGGCGATTCCACCGATCCCGGGCTTGAAAGACACGCCCTTCTGGACGTCGACCGAAGCGCTGGCCAGCGACACGATCCCCGATCGGCTGGCCGTGATCGGCTCGTCGGTGGTGGCCGTCGAACTCGCGCAGGCCTTTGCCCGGCTGGGCAGCAAGGTGACCATGCTGGCGCGCAGCACACTGTTCTTTCGCGAAGACCCCGCCATTGGCGAGGCCATCACGGCCGTGTTCCGCGCCGAAGGCATCGAAGTGCTGGACCACACCCAGGCCAGCCAGGTCGCCTATGAGGATGGGGAATTCGTGCTCACCACCGAACGCGGCGAACTGCATGCCGACCGGCTGTTGTTCGCCACCGGCCGCACCCCAAACACCCGCACGCTCAACCTCGACGCGGCCGGTGTGGTGGTCAATGCGCAAGGCGCCATCACCATCGACCACGCGATGCGCACTACCGTGCCGCACATCTATGCCGCCGGCGACTGCACTGACCAGCCGCAGTTCGTCTACGTCGCGGCGGCGGCCGGCACCCGCGCTGCAATCAACATGACGGGTGGCAACGCGACGCTGGATCTGACGGCGATGCCGGCGGTGGTGTTCACCGACCCGCAGATCGCCACCGTGGGCTACAGCGAAGCCGAAGCGCACCACGACGGTATCGAGACCGACAGCCGCACGCTGACGCTCGACAACGTGCCCCGGGCGCTGGTCAACTTCGACACGCGCGGTTTCATCAAGCTGGTTTCGGAGGCCGGTTCGGGACGACTGATCGGCGTGCAAGCGGTAGCCCCGGAAGCAGGCGAGCTGATCCAAACCGCAGTACTGGCGATTCGCAACCGCATGACGGTGCGAGAGTTGGCCGACCAGTTATTCCCCTACCTGACGATGGTCGAGGGGCTGAAACTCGCGGCACAAACCTTCACCAAGGACGTAAAGCAACTGTCCTGTTGCGCGGGGTAGTGGCTGGGCCTCTTACCTATGCTTCATCGGCTGAATCACAAATTCAGGCTGAAGCGCCGCCTCTTGCACAATGGGCTGAGGACTATTCGAAATACCCCTCTTCGAGTAGCCGCGCCAGCGTCGGGAGATAGGGGCCGTACTCGACCACGCGCGTGATCTTCTTCTTGCGCGTTGCCGCCGTGGTCATCCGCTGGAACACGAAGTCCGTGGTCATTGGGTCGTCGTCATCGACCAACACGGTTTCGATAACCGAGCCATCCTTGCGCGCCTTCTTGTCGTAGAGCATGCGCGCCCGAAGCACCTCGAAGCTGTAACCCCTGCCCATGCGGTTCATGTCTTTGGCCACTCGGTTGACTGACTCAGTATAGGCATTGGTAATCGGCTGCTCGAAGTAGGCGAAGATTTCGTCGTGCCAGTTGTGCACGGCGGTGGTCAGGTCCTTGAACGTGGCCGCCAATTCGGTCGGAATATTGGCCTGCCACTTCGCGCAGGCGGCTTCTGCTGCTGGGCGGGTCTTCTGATCCCAGATCGACAGAAATCCTTCCTTGAGCGCGTGGGCTTCGCTTAGGAGCGGGAACTGTTGGAACCATTCCCGCATCCGGTCCATATCTCTCCCTGTCAGGTCGTGCTGCCGCTTGAGCAGCAGGAACCGCTCGTCCTTGAGTTTGAGGCGCTGCCGGGTGGACAAATCCTTGCGAATGCGCTTGCGCAGCTTCTCCAGCGCGTCGTTCGCCATGCGCTGGATATGGAATCGATCGACCACGATCCGGGCCTGTGGCAGCGTGGCGCGCACCACCTGCCGATAAACGTGGTACATGTCCATCGCCACCCACTCGACCGAGTCCTTGTCCCGCAGGTCGCGGAAATAGGGCATCAACTCGGCTTTGGCCCGGCTGGGGCGGATATCGAACACGGTCTTGCGCTCGACGTTGGTGATCATGGCCCGGTACTGGCCGATGATCTTGAGCTCGTCGATACCCAGCACCCGCGGCGTCCGGAACTGGGTCTTGGCCTCGACCTCCTCGATGAAATCGTCGAAGACGTGGCGGACCGTCTTTTCGTCCACGGCTACTTCCCGGGCAAGGGCCGCAAAGGTCTTGGAGAAGGACTGGTCGCGGATATAACGCACCAGACGCGCCGTGGCTTGGCGTTTTCCATCAAGGTCCGCCACAGGCTCAAACAAGGTCTTGGTGCAGCTTGTACAGCGATAGCGACGGCGCTGGATGAAGATCACGACGGGTTTGCCGTGCGTCGGTGTGTCCTGAAACGACTGTTCCTGTGAGCCGTGACCATGCAGGCGTCCGGTCTTGCACAGCGGGCAGGTCACCCACTGATTGACGCCTTCGGCCTTGACGACGTAACTGTCCTCGCTGGTCAGGATTTCAAGCGTCTTCAGGCTTCGCAGCTGGAGAAAGTCCGTCACTCAGCACCTTGGGCGAACCCACACTGAAATCCGACTTTTACTCTAGCACATCCGCTCAGCCGTCCAACACCAAAATCCATTCTTTGAAAGTGATAGCTACAAAGACCCAAGGAGCCAGAACCCACACCAGATTCCGGATACCCAAAAGAAAGGCGCGTCGCCCCGAAGGACGATGCGCCGGGTTGTCGGCGTGCGATCAGTTCGCCGCCGGTGCAACCATCGACTGCAACTGCTCAATGACGCCGGGTTCGACGAACACGCACGGCTGGTTGGCTGCGATCGGCAAGTTGAACACGCGAGCGAACACCTCGCGTTTCAGGTGCGCCAGGCGACCCGTGCGATATGCCTGTTCGGGCTTTACGTTCGCACCGCCCGCCGGCGAGCCGCTGCGCTGCGGATCGCATTCGATGAGTGCGACAAAGCCATCGTCGGACAGCTTCTGGTGTTCGGCGCACAGGCCCCAGCCGGTGGCCGTGTGGTGCTCCATGCTCGCGCGCAGGCGGCGATCCAGCAGGATGGCGCCGGTGTCGAAGCGAACGCCGCAGACAAGGCAAACGTGTTGTTCAAGGGAAACGTGCGATTTGTCGTTCATGACGATCTCCGGTTGCACGGGCGGAATTGCCCGGAACCGTCGCCAGCACGGCGCAGCGCAAGCAGTCAGGGGGCAAAGCCGGCCGCCAGGACGCCAGCGCGCTATACGCGCGCAGCCCTTGACGGCGAGAACGCCGTGATACGGTGAAGGGAACAGCAAGACCGCCCCACACTCCGCCCGACAATCCGCAGTGCAAGTGGAGCGCGCAGGCCCGCGAGGGCCGAAGGCGTCAGGGATCAAAGCCGGATGGCCGCGACTCGGCACGAGGCGCGGGGCGAAGCCCGCGAGCCCGACGGCGGAACGCCGGGACGCACGAATGCTTTGAATGGAACTACTCTTTGTCCTTCCTGCGCTGCTCGATCCGCAATTGCGCTCGATGGGTAGCTTGCTGCAGTCGCTCCACCAACACGGCGCGCGGCGGCAAGCTGGTCAGGTATTCGGCGACATGGATGCCGGACTTGTCCAATTCCAGCAACTCGATCTGCTCGCGCTTCTTGCCGGTGCAAAGGATGATCCCCAGCGGCGAAGCTTCCTCCGGCTCCCGTTCGTACTTGTCGAGCCAGCGCAGGTAAAGCTCCATCTGCCCCTTGTAGGCGGCCTTGAAGTCTCCGATCTTCAACTCCACCGCTACCAGCCGCCGCAGCTTGCGGTTGTAAAACAGCAGGTCAAGGTGGAAATCATCGTCGTCGATCTGGATGCGCTTCTGTCGGGCCACGAAGCTGAAACCGGCGCCCAGCTCCAGCAAGAACGACTCCATTTCGCGGATGATCGCCGCCTCCAGATCGCCTTCCTGCCAGGTGTCCCGCAATCCCAGGAAGTCGAGGATGTACGGGTCGCGCATGACCAGGGCGGGCGACATGCGCTGCGCATCGCGCATCGTGGCCAGCTCCTTCGCGATCGTCTCGCCCGGCTTCTTGGATAGGGCCGTGCGTTCGTATAGCATCGAGTCGATGCGCTCGCGCAGCGTCCGCACGCTCCAGCGTTCGGCGCCTGCCATCTGCGCGTAGTAGTCCCGCTGGAGCGGGTCTTTCAGCGGGATGAGGGCGATGAAATGCGTCCAGCTCAATTGTCGTATCAGTGATACGACAATCTGCTCGTCGGGAAAGGTGGCGGCGAACTGCACCATACGGCGCAGGTTCTTGACCCCGAAACTGCTGCCGTATTCCTTCACCAACTGCGCCGCCAAGGTCAACACGACTTCCTCGCCGTAGTCGGCCCGCCGGCCCTCCAAGACTTGCGTGTGGATGCGCTGGCCGATGCGCCAGTAGAGCATCGTCAACTCGCTATTCACCGTCGAAGCGGCGCGCTGCCGCGCCGCCTCGATCAGTGTCCGAATGTCACTCAGCAATGCCGACGGCACTGCGGACGATGCCACGGATGACCGGCGCCCGTTCATGCCGCCCCCTCGGCCAGCTGGCGAGCGCCCGTAATGGCTTGGCGCCGGCTCGCCACCAGCTCGGCCGCATCGCGCACCGGCTTGTCCTCGGTGTGAACGTAGTGCATGAACATCGCCACGGTTTTGTGGCCCGTCAGCTTCATGCCTACCTTGGTCGGCACGCCAGAATTGGCAATGTCGGTCGTCGAGCGATGGCGGATGCCGTGCGTGCCGACATGTGGCACACCGGCGGCCTTGAGCACGCGCTTCCAGCCGCTGTAATGCTCGCCAAAGGTCAGGTGCTTGCTCGGGTCGTTGGGCGATGGCAGAACGTAAGGACAGCCTTCCCGACGCGGCGCTGTCGAAAGCAGCCGATAGGCTTCCGCGCTCATGGGCTTGGAAATGCCGCCGGTCTTGCTGTCGGGCCACACCACGCGCCGCTTCTCGAAATCCAGCCAGTCCCATTCGAGCGGGCAGATTTCGGAACGTCGCGCGGCGAACTCGAATTGCAGGCGGATCGCCAGCGGGATGACATAGTTTTCGAGCCCTTCCGCCTCCAGCTTCTCCAAGTGGCGGAAGATCAGTACCAGCTCGTCGTCCACGATGAGCCGGGTTTCCTTGCCAGGTGGGTACATCGGAACGTGCCGGCACGGGTTGGTGCCATCCGGTCGCAGGCCCCATACCTCTGCCATGTTGAACATCTTGCGCAGCACTCCGAAGGTGCGGTTGGCTTCGGCCGGCTTGTAGGCCAGTTTTTTCATCAGTGCCGCGATGTCGGGACGCTTTACGTCCTGCACCTTCATCCGGCCCATGATAGGGATGATGTTGCGGTTGATGACGCCCCAGTAGCCGCGCTGGGTGGTTGGCTTGTTGCGTTGCTTGGAGTAGTCCTCCATGAAGGTGTGGCAATACTCCTTCATGGTCGGTGCCTTGCGGGCGGCGGTCTTGGCCGCGCCGGGATCGCCGCCCCGGCGTACTTCGGCCAGCCAGTCCTGCGCCATGACGCGGGCCTGCTCGACGGTTAGTTCGCCGAACAGTCCCAGGGCGGGCTTGCGACGCTGGCCGGCGTTCGTACGGTACTGGAGCATGAACACCTTGCGACCCGCTGGAGTAATCTTGCAGAGGAAACCCGGCACGGCGGTATCTCGCAGTTCAACCGCCTGCGCTCGGGGCTGCGCCGCATCGACGGCGCTCTTGGTGAGTTTGATCTTTGCCATGCTGACTCCTCCGGCACCCCGGTTTCCAGGTGCCACGTGGGAGTCACGCGGGCGGAAGCCGGGTCAAGTTGCTGAAAGCACCGGCATAGGATGGACTGACCTAAGTCCTTGATAAACCTGCCACAGCGAGCCAGGTCGTAGTCCAGCGAAGTTCGGTGCTGGAGTCATCGTGAAACAAAAAAGGCCACGCATGGCGCAGCCTTTTCGTCGTCCGCCATGGGCTCACTCGGCGAGCGGCTACCGGCGGCTGCTTTCCTCGCCCTGAGTGGGGCGCAAGTTAAGCGGAATTACTTCATGCGGTAGGTGATGCGACCCTTGGTCAGGTCGTAGGGGGTCATCTCCACCTTCACCTTGTCGCCGGTGAGGATGCGGATGTAGTGCTTGCGCATGCGGCCGGAAATATGGGCCGTAATGACGTGGCCGTTTTCCAGCTGCACGCGGAACATGGTGTTGGGCAGGGTCTCCTGGACCGTGCCTTCCATTTCGATGACGTCGTCTTTGGCCATGCGTTCCGGTGGGGGCAGGGCAGCCGTCGTGGCCGCGTAAGCCGACGATTATGCCACGGAAGTTCGCGGGATGCTCTGTTCAGTTCAGGGAGCGTCCCAACCCGTTGATATCAAAGCCGCCGGAGGGGACGAACCGTGCGGCCTCAGCCGAAGTGCTCGTCGAGCTTGCGACGGATCTCCTGCTCGACCATGCCCTTCAGCGGCGCCAGCATCATGCCCAGTTCGGCCGTGACCTGGATGGCGTCGCTGCCGACGGCAATGCTGCCGTTCACGCCGGGACGGGCAAAGCGCAGGGTATCGCCCTGCCATTGCCCTTCCATGCCGAACTTCTCTTGCATGCGGGCCGCCACCTTGTCGACCACCGCGCGGGCCTCGGCCACGGAAAGCTGGTGCGGACGGCGGATGTCGATCTTGGGCATGGGCGGGTTTCTCCGGATACAAGACGGCCATGGTATGCCAGAAGGCGGACCGTAGGCTGACTGTCGTCCATCCCCGCGCTGGTGGCCTGAATCAGGCGCTTCAGCGGCGCTGATCCAGGCCGTTCGCGCGGAATGGATCAGAGCATCCTTAATTAATGGCGCAGGCATCTGCTAGAGTCCCGGCCGTCCATCGACTGGTTCACTGATGCGCATCGAGTTTCCCAATTCGCCCCGCGAGGATTTCCACTGGGACGGCCCTGCGTTGCGCGTCGGCAGTGCTCCGGACAACGACTTGATCCTGGCCGCGCATCAGGCCGGTGCCTACCACTTGCGCATCCAACTGGACCGCCGTGGCTGGGTGCTGCAGGTGCTTCCGCAAGGCAATCGCATCTACGTCAACGCGCGCCCGGTGCGTGAGAAGGCGTTGCTGCGCGCGGGCGACATCCTCAGCGTTGGCGATTGCCGCATGCTGCTGCGCGCGGATGAAGAGCCCGCGCACAACCTGCCTGTTACGGTGCCCGCCGAAGGCCGCTGCACCGTGGCCTTGCGCGCGGTGGCGGGGCCGCTTTCCGGCCGCGTCCTGTCGCTGCAGGAGAAGCTGGAACTGGGCCCGCACGGTCGTATTCCGCTGGAATTGCCGCAGGGCGAAACCGCGTCGCTGGCGGTGTTCTGGCGCGACGGCCAGCTGATGCTGGAAGCGGGGCAGCAATCGGCGCGTTATCCGTTGCGCGTGAACGGCGTACCCGTCACCCAGGCGGCCTTGCGGCCGGGCGACCAGATTGGCCTGGGCATGCATCGTTTCGTGGTCGACGCACCGGGGCTGGAGCCCGAACCGGAAATCGCGCCGCCCGAGCCCGAACGACAGCACTTGCCCGAAGAGGACGCCGGCCCGCGCGGCGAAGTCTGGTGGCTGATCGCCACGGCGGCGGTGTTGGCGCTGGGCATCGCGGTGGCTTTGCTGGTGCGTTTCTGAGGCGTCCCGCGGGCGATTTACCGACCTTCGCTCCTTGGTTGACCTTGCGTTGCTGCGACGCGGCATAATGCGGCGATCTTCCTGCCAAAGGCGTCGTCAGTGAGCAGACTCTGGAATTTCAGCGCCGGCCCGGCCGCGCTGCCGCAACCGGTACTCGAACGCGCCCAGCGCGAGCTGCTGGACTGGCAAGGTTGCGGTGCCTCGGTAATGGAGCTTTCCCATCGCGGCAAGCTGTTCATGGGGCTGGCGCAGCAGGCCGAGGCCGATCTGCGCGAGCTGCTGGCGATTCCCGAGAACTACGCCGTGCTGTTCCTGCAGGGCGGCGCCACCCAGCATTTCGCGCAGATCCCGATGAACCTGGCGGGCGAGGGCGACAGCGCCGATTACGTCGTCACCGGCCATTGGGGCGAGAAGGCCGCCAGCGAAGCGGCGCCGTACGTCAAGGTGAACGTGGCCGCGAGCAGCAAGGGCGAAAACTACCTGCGCCTGCCACCGCGCGATACCTGGCAGCTCGATCCGCGCGCGGCCTACGTGCATTACACGCCGAACGAGACCATCCACGGCGTGGAGTTCCATGACATTCCGCAGGTCGGCGACGTGCCCCTGGTGGCGGACATGTCCTCGGACATCCTCTCCGGCCCGATCGACGTATCGAAATTCGGCCTGATCTACGCCGGCGCGCAGAAGAACATCGGCCCGTCGGGCCTGGTGATCCTGATCGTTCGCCGCGACCTGCTCGAGCGCGCCACGCGCCCGATGGCGCGCATCTTCCGTTACGCCGACCACGCGGCGAACGATTCCATGCTCAACACGCCCAACACCTGGGGCTGGTATCTGGCGGGCTTGACCTTCCAGTGGCTCAAGGAGCAGGGCGGGCTGGCGGCGATGCGCGAGCGCAACGCGGCGAAGGCGGCGCTGCTGTACGACGCCATCGACGGCTCCGCCGGCTACTACCGCAACCCGATCGAACACGCGTCGCGCTCGCGCATGAATGTGCCCTTCACCTTGCACGACAGCGCGCTGGACGCGGACTTCCTCAAGGAGTCGGAAGCCGCCGGCCTGCTCGCGCTCAAGGGGCACAAGGCGATCGGCGGCATGCGTGCGTCGATCTACAACGCGGTGCCGCTGGAAGCGGTGCAGGCGCTGGTGAGCTTCATGCAGGATTTTGCCAAACGTCACGGATGAAACCGTTGCACGGTGGTGGGGTATCGGGGATAGTCCCTGGTTCCCCATTTGGACTTCTTTCCCTCCAAGCCGCACGACATGACCGACAAGAAATCCTCGCTTTCCGACGTGCGCGAGCGCATCGACAGCATCGACCAGCAGATCCAGCAGCTGATTTCCGAACGTGCCGGTTGGGCGCAGGAAGTGGCACGCGTCAAGGGCGAAGGGCTCTCGGCCATCGACTATTACCGGCCGGAGCGCGAAGCGCACGTGCTGCGCATGGTGGTGGATCGCAACCACGGGCCGCTGTCCGACGTGGAGATGGTGCGGCTGTTCCGCGAAATCATGTCCTCGTGTCTGGCGCAGGAAGATCCCCTCAAGGTGGGCTTCCTTGGCCCCGAAGGTACCTTCAGCGAGCAGGCGGTGCGCAAGCACTTCGGCCACGCCGCTTATGGCCTGCCGCTGGGCAGCATCGAGGAAGTGTTCCAGGAAGTGGCGGCGGGTCATGCCGATTTCGGCGTGGTGCCGGTGGAGAATTCCGGGCAGGGCATGATCCAGGTGACGCTGGACATGTTCCTCACCTCCGACGCCACCATCTGCGGCGAAGTGGAATTGCGCGTGCACCAGTGCCTGCATTCGCTGAACGGCAAGCTGGAAGGCATCAAGCGTGTGTATGCGCACGCGCAGTCGCTGCAGCAGTGCAAGACCTGGCTGCGGATCAACCTGCCGGGCGTGGAATGCGTGGCGGTGAGCAGCAATGCGGAGGCCGCGCGGCTGGCACGCCATGCGGATGACGTGGCCGCCATCGCCGGCGAAACGGCCGGTCGCGTGTATGGCCTCAAGACCGTGGCGCAGGCCATCGAGGATCGCGCGGACAACACCACGCGCTTCCTGGTCATCGGCCGCTCGCTGTTTCCGCCGTCGGGCAATGACCGCACGTCCCTGCTCATCACGGTGAACGACAAGCCGGGCGCGCTGTATCACGTGCTCAAACCGTTCGCCGAGCATGGCATCAGCCTCAACCGCATCGAATCCCGTCCGGCCCACTCGGGCAAGTGGCAGTACGCGTTCTTCATCGACGTGTCCGGCCACATCAACGACGAGCCGATGCAGGCCGCCATGAAGGAAATGGGCGAAGCCGCCGCGCAGGTGCGCGTGCTCGGCTCCTACCCGGTGGCGCTGCCCTGATATCTGCCGGGCCGCTGCTCGGCGGCCCATGGAGAAATTTCCGTGACCCGACTCGACTGGACCAGTCATCACGCCCGTGCGCTGAAAGGCAGCGTGCGCGTGCCCGGCGACAAATCCGTATCGCACCGCGCGCTGATGCTCGGCGCGCTGGCGGAAGGAACGTCCCATATCCGCGGTTTCCTCGAGGGCGAAGACACGCGCGCGACCGCCGCGGTGCTGCAACAGCTGGGCGTGCGCATCGATGCGCCGGCCGATGGCGAACGCGTGGTGCATGGCGTGGGCCTGCATGGCCTGCGTGGCACCACGGCGCTGCTGGATTGCGGCAACGCCGGCACCGGCATGCGCCTGCTGGCCGGGCTGCTGGCGGGGCAGGCATTCGACAGCACACTGGTGGGCGACGAATCGCTGTCCCGCCGCCCGATGCGCCGCGTCACCGATCCGCTCGCCCGCATGGGCGCGAAGATCGACACGCAGGAAGGGCTTCCGCCGCTGCGCATTCATGGCGGCCAGTCGCTCAGTGGCATTGCCTACACCTTGCCGGTGGCCAGTGCCCAGGTGAAATCGGCCTTGCTGCTTGCCGGGCTGTACGCGCAGGGGGCGACGGAAGTGATCGAGCCCCATCCGACGCGCGACTACACCGAGCGCATGCTGGCGGCCTTCGGCTGGCCCATCGACTTCGCTCCCGGTCGCGCACGGCTCACGGGTGGGCACACGCTGCGCGCCACCGACGTGGACGTGCCGGCGGATTTCTCCTCGGCGGCGTTCTTCCTGGTGGCCGGCAGCATCGTGCCCGGCTCCGAGCTGCGCCTGCCGGCCGTAGGCCTCAATCCGCGCCGCACGGGACTGCTGCAGGCTCTACGCCTGATGGGCGCGGACATCCGCGTGGAGAACGAGCGCGAGAGCGGCGGCGAGCCGGTGGGTGACCTGGTGGTGCGGCATGCGCCATTGCACGGTATCGAACTGCCCGAAGCGCTCGTGCCGGACATGATCGACGAATTCCCCGCGCTGTTCGTGGCGGCCACCGCCGCAACGGGCAAAACCGTGGTGCGTGGCGCGGCCGAACTGCGCGTGAAGGAATCGGATCGCCTGGCCACCATGGCGGCAGGGCTGCGCGCCTTGGGCGCCACCATCGACGAAGTGCCGGACGGCGCGACCATCGAAGGCGGCCGGCTGGGCGGCGGCACCATCGAAAGCCACGGCGATCACCGCATCGCCATGAGTTTTGCGGCCGCTGGTTTGATCGCGGACGGCCCGGTGCGGATCAACGACTGCGGCAACGTCGCCACGTCGTTTCCGGGTTTCCGGGAACTGGCGAACGGTTGCGGCTTCGACCTGCGCACGCTCTGACGATACGCAAGGGCGCGCGACGCTACTCGCCCGCCGACGGATGAGCCGCTACGCTTGCGGCTCCATCCCGAGGTCATCATGTCCGTCGCCACGCCTTCCTTCATCGTCGCCATTCCCGCCCGTTACGGCTCCACGCGCCTGCCGGCCAAGCCCCTGCGCGCGATCGCGGGCGTGCCGATGGTGGTGCGCGTGGCGCAGCGGGCGCTGGATGCTGGCGCCGCGCAGGTGGTGGTCGCCGTGGACGACCAGCGCATTGCCGATGCCTTGCAGGGGCAGGGCGTAGATGTGTGCATGACGCGCAGCGACCATGCCTCCGGCAGCGATCGCCTGGCCGAGTGCGCCGAGCACTATGGTTGGGTCGACGACGCCATCGTGGTGAATCTTCAGGGCGATGAGCCCTTCGCCCCGGCCGCTGGCATACGCGAAGTGGCACGGGCGTTGGCCGAGGACGACGCGCCGATGGCCACGCTGGCCACGCCCATCACCGAGGCCCACGAGCTGTTCGATCCGAACGTGGTCAAGCTGGTGCGTTCGGCCACGGGACGCGCGCTGTATTTCAGCCGTGCGCCGGCGCCGTGGGCGCGCGATGCCTTTGCGCTCGATAGGCACGTATTGCCGCCGAACGTGCCGTTCCTGCGCCATATTGGCATCTATGCCTACCGCGCGGGCTTCCTGAAGCGCTATACGACGCTGGAGCGCACGCCGCTGGAACAGGCCGAATCGCTGGAGCAGCTGCGCGTGCTCGAGCACGGATTTCCCATCGCCGCCCGACTGACGCCGGAACCGTTTCCGCCGGGCATCGATACCGAGGCCGACCTGGAGCGCGCGGAGCGCTGGCTGGCCGCGCGCTGAGCAGTCAGCGCCGGCGGCGCACCAGCATCACGAACAGGCCGCCAAGCGCCAGTCCAACCACCAGCCCGATGCCGGCGCCCCACAGGGCGCCGTTGGTGCCGGCGACGGCGCGGCCGATAAAGAAGCCGAGCACGAACAGGATGGGAAGCGGCAGGCAGCCCATGGTCGGTGGCGGATTCCCTCGCTGCGCGTTGGCGGCTGAGCGTGTCAGGCCAAGGCGAAGCGGATTACTTGTTGAAGGTGATCGGGACCTGCACGTAGCCCTCGGCCGGCACGCCCTGCTTGATGGCGGGCTTGTACGACCAGCCCTTCACGGTGCGGATGGCCTCATCGTCCAGCGCCTTGGCGCCGGAGGACATCATCACGTGAAACGACTTGGCCTTGCCGTCGGCACCGACCTGCACCATCACCACCACCGTGCCCGAGGCGCCGGCGTTCTTCATGGCGGCGGAATAGCGCGGCTGAGGCTGCGGCTTGTCGTCGTCGACGCTGGCCGGCTGGTCGGCGGATGCGCTGTCGGCATGGCTGGCAGCGGTCGAGGCGGCCGCCGGCGCGGCTGCGTTCTGCGCCTCGGTGTCCGCGATGGCGGACTGGCTCAGGATGATTGCGGCAACGCAGGCCGCTGTCGTCATCAGCTTGCTCTTCACGTCCTTCCTCCCTGTTAGCCGCCCAAGCATAGTCGGGCCGCGCGTATCGCAACAATCGTGTCCTACGGCACACGGTCGGGGCTTGATAGCGCGCCCGCGTGCAGCCATAACGTTGGACTGGCCTCCGCACGGGTGCGGCGCCGTGCCGACCCTGCGCTCCTGTCCGGCTCCGAAAGAGACCTTGCCTCCGATGAATGCCAGCGAAAATCCGTCGATCTTGTTCGTCTGCCTGGGAAACATATGCCGTTCCCCGCTGGTGGAGGCCGTGGCGCGCCAGCGCGGGGCCGCGGCGGGCCTGACGTTGACGCTGGCCTCCTGCGGCACGGGGCGCTGGCACGTGGGCAAGGGCGCGGACCCGCGCATGGTGCGAGCCGCGGCCGATGCGGGGTACGACCTTTCGCCCCATCGGGCGCGCCAGGTACAGCCTTCCGATTTCGAGCAGTTCGACTGGGTGCTGGCCATGGACCGCGACAACCTGGAGGCCCTTGAGCAACTGCGGCGCGGGCGCGGCGCGCAAGCCACCCTGTTCCTGCCCTGGGCCGGCGTGACGGGCCTGGATGAATTTCCCGATCCGTACTTCGGCACCGAGCACGGCTTCCGTGACGCCGTGAGGCTGGCGGAGCAGGGCGTGGATGGCCTGATCGCGCGCCTGCGGCGCCAGTGAACGGATAGAATGGCGTGATGCAGTCCACTCCGCCGCAGGCCTTCGATGGCAAGGCTTTCGTAAAGACCCTCACCACCTCGCCCGGCGTCTATCGTTATTTCGACGAGGAAGGCGACCTGCTGTACGTCGGCAAGGCCGGCAACCTGAAGAAGCGCGTCGGCAGCTATTTCCTCAAGCCGCGCATGGAGCCGCGCATCGCGGCGATGGTGTCGCAGATCGCGCGCGCCGAGATCACGGTGACGCGCACCGAGGGCGAGGCGCTGCTGCTGGAATCGCAGCTGATCAAGTCGCTCAAGCCGCGCTACAACATCCTGCTGCGCGATGACAAAAGCTACCCGTACATCTATCTGTCGGGCGGCGAGGATTATCCGCGGCTGGCCTTCCACCGCGGCGCGCGCAACATGCCCGGGCGCTATTTCGGACCGTACCCCAGCACCTTCGCCGTGCGCGAAAGCCTCAACCTGATGCAGAAGCTGTTCAAGGTCCGCCAGTGCGAGGACAGCTATTTCAGGAACCGCTCGCGCCCGTGCCTGCAGCACCAGATCGGCCGGTGCACCGCGCCGTGCGTGCAGCTCATCACGGTGGACGACTACCGCAACGACGTGCGCCACGCGGAGATGTTCCTCGAAGGGCGCAGCAGCGCGGTGATCGACGAGCTGGCCAGCCAGATGGAGCAGGCCAGCAAATCACTGGAGTTCGAACGCGCGGCCTCGCTGCGCGACCAGGTGGCGGCCTTGCGCAAACTGCAGGCGGAACATCACGTGCAGGGCGCCAGCGCCGACATGGACGTGCTGGCCTGCCGCATCGAAGCGGGCCTGGCCTGCGTGAGCGTGCTGTTCTTCCGCAACGGCATCAGCCTGGGTACGCGCGACTTTTTCCCACGCCTGCCGCTGGATGCCGAGCCCGCCGACGTGCTGGAACAGTTCATCGCGCAGTACTACCTCGACCGCCCGGTGCCGCGCGAACTGATTCTTGGCGAGACGTTGCCGAGCCAGCAGATCCTGGGCGAGATGCTGGCGCAGCAATCCGGTCACGCGGTCGAGCTGAAATCGAGCGTGCGCGGCGAGCGTGCGCGCTTCCTGCAGATGGCGGAACGCAATGCCCAGGCTTCGCTCACCGCCAAGCTGGCCAGCCGCCAGACGCTGGGCGCGCGCTTCGACGATCTGCAGAAGCTGCTGGAATTGAGCGAGCCGCCGCGCCGCATCGAGTGTTTCGACATCAGCCATACGCAGGGCGAACTGACGGTGGCGTCGTGCGTGGTGTTCGGGCCGGAGGGGCCGGAGAAGTCGCACTACCGCCGTTTCAACATCACCGGCATCACGCCGGGCGATGACTACGCGGCCATGCACCAGGCCCTGGTCCGGCGCTTCCGCAAGGTCGCCGAGGGCGAAGGCGCCAAGCCCGACGTGCTGCTGATCGACGGCGGCGGCGGGCAGGTGGCCCAGGCGCTGGACGTGCTGCGGGAGCTTGGCGTGACGGGCATCCACGTGGTCGGCGTGGCGAAGGGGCCGGGCCGCCGTGCGGGTGAGGAAACGCTGGTGCTGGCCGATTCCGGCCGCAACCTGCATCCCGGTCCGGCATCGCCGGCCCTGCACCTGGTGGCGGCCGTGCGCGACGAGGCGCATCGCTTCGCCATCACCGGGCACCGCAAGCGCCGCGAGAAGGCGCGTGAACGCAGCGTGCTCGAGGACGTCCAGGGCGTCGGCGCGCGTCGCCGGTCGGCTTTGCTAAAGGCCTTTGGCGGCCTGGCCGGCGTGGAGGCGGCGGGCGTGGAAGAGCTGACCCGCGTGAAAGGCATTGATCGCGGGCTGGCCGAACGCATTTATGCTGCACTCCATGGCTGACCGGCGCGCACGCGCACGCGGCATGTCATTCCGGCGAAAGCCGAAATCACGCATGATCGAGGGCAGGGCAACAGCCGATTCGATGATGGCCGATTCACCCTGCTGACTGCTTCGACCCGGAAAGGATTTATGCGCATCAACCTGCCCACCTGGCTGACCCTGTTCCGCGTGCTGCTGTTGCCGGTCATGGTGGTGGTGTTCTATTGGCAGTTTCCGGGCCACAACATCACTGCAGCCATCGTGTTCCTGCTGGCCGCCATCACGGACTGGCTGGACGGCTACCTGGCCCGGCGCATGAACCTCACCTCGGCGTTCGGGGCCTTTCTGGATCCGGTGGCCGACAAGCTGATGGTGGCGGTCACCCTGTTCCTGCTGGTGGAGACCCACCGCGGCGGCTGGCCGGGCATCCTGATGGCGGTGACGGCGGCGATCATCGTGGGACGCGAGATCAGCGTCTCGGCCCTGCGTGAATGGATGGCCGAGATCGGCATGCGCTCGACGGTCAGGGTGGCCTTCATCGGCAAGCTGAAGACGGCCATGCAGATGGTGGCCCTGGTGGTGCTGATCGTGCAGCACGAAAAGAGCGCCGAGGCGCTGCGCCTGTACCACATCGGCGAGGGCCTGCTGGTCATCGCCGGCATACTCACCATCTGGTCGGGCCTGTACTACCTGCGAGCCGCCTGGCCTAGCCTGCAGGGTGACGGGACGGGCCGCCCGCTGCCCCGCGGCGAAGACTGAACTTCTTTGTGACAGGTGCTTGACGGCCGCGCATTACCCATTACAATGCGCGACTCCGATGCGGGAATAGCTCAGTTGGTAGAGCACGACCTTGCCAAGGTCGGGGTCGCGAGTTCGAGTCTCGTTTCCCGCTCCACATTCGATGGATCGAAG